>WNFJ01442425.1_pt3 | contig 12371 bp, 6 predicted proteins | sample 5400461 | NCBI WGS metagenome assembly WNFJ01 (sample SAMN13153349, study PRJNA577476) | soil metagenome | isolation source: 115 cm saprolite on Douglas fir-dominated hillslope | place: USA:California | collected 2013-09-17
GCTGCACAGGTCGGCCACGACTACTCGTCTGCCCTGCTGCGCGCAGGACCCGGCCAGTGACACCACGGACACCGCCGCTACCTGCGGGTCATCCACGGGAACGACGGCCAGAGCCGCGGCGCGACGGGAGCCTGCTGGCACAGCGTCGCCAAGGTGCGTGACGATGCGCTGCAGGTAGCGGCCCGAAACTCGCCCATGCCGACCCGGGAGCCAGCCACTTGCGCGCTTCGCTGGGACGCTGAGCTTGACGGGAGCACCGAGTGCTTGCGCGACGTCGTCCCGTCGGCGCAGGCGGTCAGACAGAACAGCCCGCAGCATAATAATGGCCATACCCAGTATGAGGCCGATGATAAAACCGCCGCCGCCGTACAGGAGGAGGTGCTTCGAGCGGGAGGGGGGCTTGAGTGGGCTGGCGCGGTCGAGCGGCGCGCTTCCGCCGATCATGGCAGCCGTGTTCAGCTTGGTGGCCGCCTTGCTGCTGCTTACCTGCTGCTCGAGTCCTGTCAAGTCGCTGACGCCCTGCGCCCGCAGGGAGACGAGCTTGGCTCGCTGCGGAGATGATGCCGGCAATTGGCCAAGTTGCTTGCTGATCGATGCGAGATGTTGCTTGTCCTGGCTGACCTGCTGGTCGAACGCGGTGAACTGAAGTTGTTGCTCTGCTCGCAACTGGTCTGCGCGGAACGTGAGGTACTCCGTGGCCAGCGCGCTCGCTCGGATCACCGCTTCGCTGCTCGAGGGCGCAGTGTCCGTTATCTGAAGCACCCGGTCGGTAAGGGGCGTGACCGTGTACGACGCGAGGAAGCTGCCGACGCTTTCGTGCAACCCCAGCTTGTGCAGTGTGAGCCCGGCCATGGTGCGGCTTTCCGCAAGGGCCTGATCCTCTAGTATCGCCTGGCCGGGTTGCGACTCGGGACCCACCGTGAGCAGGAGCGTTGTCGAGGCCTGGTATGTATGAGGGGCTCGCAGGTACCAGCTGCACCCGACCAGCAGCCCGACCACGGCGGTGGTGCGCCAGAACCACTTGCTGCGCCGCAGGGCTGCGGTGAAGAACCCCAGGCTCACCAGGTTCGCGGCGGAATCGGAGGGTGGGTCGTCGGCGGTGGTGGCATCGTCGTCAAGCCACTGGCGCTCCGGCCAGTCAGCACTTGTATTCAGGAATGGGCTCATCGTCTGGTCTCCGCTGTCGTGCCCGTCATCCGTGTCGGCCCTCTCCGGCGCGTCGGCCGTGACATCTGCGGAAGGCGGCCCGTCGTGTGGTCGTCGGGGTCAGGGTCCGCAACCAGGATCCCGATGATGTCGCGGCCGGTGGCGGCGGCGCTGGCCGCGGCGCGCGCTACTTGTTCGGCCGTTACCGCGCCTGCGGAGACCCCGAGGACCGTGGCGGTGGTGCGCGTGGTGTCCGCGACCTGGGGATTCTGGCCGTCGACCACCGCGACGACGACGGTCAGGATGGCGTCTGGCGGCCGGGTGCCGCTGTCATGATCTCTGACGATGACCTGCAGTTGGCTCGATGGTCTCGACGGTGAGGACGTTGCGGCACACGCGGCCCGCAACGTGGCCGCAGCCTTCACGTCCTGTTGCGGGCCGACCACCAGCGCCGTCGGGATCCCCCGGGAGGCGGCGAAGACGGCCAGTTGAGGGCCGAGAGGCAGGGCTCCGGAGTCGAAGCCAAAGGAGATGACCTCGAGGGACGAACCGCCAGGCTGGGAACCATTCAGATTCACGTCAGCCAGACCCAAGAACTGCAGGGCCTTGCACAGGCGCCACGCATCCACGGCTCCGGGTTCATAGTCCGCCAAAAGCCTGGTCCAGCCCGCCGCGCCGGATGGGTGAACGATGCGGATCGACGCGAGCACAGGGACACCGATGGAATCCGCTATTTCGTCGCGTTTACGCAGGCGCTGGTCTCTGCGACTAAACGCGAGCACGGCGATGGCTCCGACCAAGCCGCCAAGGAGTGCGCCGAGGATTGCGATAACAGGCAGGCGAGAGAACAGAGACGGCCCCGATGCGGAGCTCGCAGACTGCACGACCTGTGCCTGAACTTGCCCACTCGTGTTGTTGTGGGTGGTCGCGACGTAGCTGTTGGCGACCGCGTTCGCGGTGTCCTCGGCCTGGGCGGCGGTCTTGCCCACGGCACGGATCGCGAGGATATCGGTACTCGCCACGTTTGTGACCTGGACCCGACTCTGCAGCATCTCCAGCGACATGGACGGGCCGATAGCTCGCAGCGCACTCTCGAGGACGTGGGTGCTGCTCGCGATCACTATCTGTGTCGCGAGGGCGGGGTTGATGCTCGTCACCCCAGCCTGGGCCGGCGCCGCGGCCTGTTCGGTGGGCGGAAGCACGACATTAACGAGGGCCTCGCTTGAGAGCATCGGCGGACGGTGCAGCACCAGACCGGCGCCCGCGAGAAGACCCAGCGCAGCGAAAGCGGTTACGACGATCTTATGCCGCCGTACAAGCTGCATGGATCTTCGCAGATCGAGCGTCTCCTGGCTCATCCGGCCTCTCCTCACCGCCCCTGCGTCTCTCGTACCGCCGCATCGGCTGCGCGCCATGATACGGCCGAACTCGTAACGGCAGGCGTCGCCGAATGGTTCACGTCGAGAAATTCCATTCGCGAGATCAGCGGTGTTCCGGCCGCATAACGCCCGCGGCCGAGGAGGGTGAACGCGGGAACGCGCCGTCCCAGGCCCGGCGAGTACCAGCCTAGGATCGGGGCGGTCTCACCTCTGTGCAGGCTCCACCGCAGCTGACCCGGCAACTCCAGCCTCGCGGCCCCAGGCGTGGAGGCGGTAGGCCAGCGCAGGGCGGCGCAGGCCCCGTCGAGTTCCGCGTGAACATCCGGGCCAAGGTGGAAGGCAAGGCGAAGCTCGTGGCTGCTCCCGATCTCGTCGACGATCTCGACGGCGCGCGAGGCCCGGTCCAGCAGGACGCACCGACGGTGCCACGCTGACGGCTTCAGCGAGCGGTAGCCGTCGTGTTCCGCGGTCCACTCGGCCGCGTCGCCGATGTCCTGAACGTCGATTTCCCTGGCGTTCGCGTGCCGCAGCCAGAGGAAGGGGCCTCCCTCGCTGGACTGGTTCCGGCCGCCCAGTTCGACCGTGTTGTGGGCGATGGTGGAACGGAAGTAGGAACGCCACTCGGGCTCGCCGTGGTAGCAGTAGGTGCCCGGATCGGCGAGGACATCGACGCCGCCGTAGCGAACCTCTATGGACAGCGCGTCGGCGTGGGCGTGGGCGGCGATGCTGAGGTACCCATGCGGTCCCCCGTCGCAGCGGCACCAGATCTCGGGCTCGCTGTCCCGCGTCATGCGGAGTACGGTCGTGCCGGCGTCGGCGAAATGCCATGGCCGCTGAGTTGGCCGGCCGGCTGCCTCGCGGGGAGTTCTGACCAGCGCGGGGATGATCGTGCTGGCCGCGTCCGGAACCGCGCGCGGCCACCAGTCGAGCCGGCCGAAGATCGCCTCGCCCAGCGCCAGAAACGACGGCCACCGGTTGGCCGTCGGCGGGTCGAGGAGCAGCGCGCGTCCCTCGTCGCCGTCACCTTGCCGGGGCGGCTGCGACCGCTCGTCGAGCAGCGCGGCACCGCTGTCGACCATCGCGCACAGGCGCTGCCAGGCCGCTTCGCTCAGCGGGCAGCCAGAGGCCTCGGCCTCGACCGCGGCCAGCAGCGCGAGCTCAGCGACGAAGCAGTGGTAGTCCGATGCGAGCTCACGGCCGATGCCCGACGGGAAGGTATTGCGGATCAGCTCGCGCTCGAGGAGCCGCGCGGACGTGCGCCGCCAGCGGTCGCTCTCGGGGAACCACGGGAAGGCGCAGCTGGCCACGAGCTGCCCGGCGGCCTCCGCGATGACATGGTTGTTGGCCGACGATCCCCGGCTTCGGAATGCGGCGAGGTACTGCTGGTGCCAGCCGATCTGCCGCACCGCGAGTTCATCGCGCTCGAAATGGTCGCCCACGTCAGGCCATTCATCCAGCAGGCGCCTGATCCAGGTCAGGCTGATCAGGCGGATGCCGATCTCGATGCCGCTGGTCCAGTGCACCCCGGACAGGAACGGGTTCTCCCGCCACCAGGAGCGCAGCTGGTCGGCCACCCGGCGGGCGTACACCTCGTCGTGGCTGAGGAACCATGCCGTGGCCAGCAGCGTGAGGTGCTGCAGGCGAGAGACTTCCCATACCTGCTTGACGTTTCCGACGTCCGCCTCCGAACGGTGGTTGATCCGGAAGGCGTAGCGGTCCGCCGGAGCTCGCCGGCCGGTCACGGGGTCGTAGAACCAGTCAGGCTGCGCCAGGTCGGTCCTGGCGACGCCCAGGACCTCCCACTCGCCCCGCAGTAGCTGGTCTGCTGCCGCTAGAACGGCCTTCTTGGCCTGCCTAGGCACCCGCGCCGCGGTATGCGGCGGAAGGACCGTGGTGAACCTGCGCTCGCCCGGCAGGGTCGATCCGCCGGCCGCCATCTGCTCGCGGCTCACTTGCTTGCGCGACCACACGGCCTGGAGCGCCTGGTCGCGGGCGCGCCAGATCACCTCGGCTGGCGACATCCGGGCCACCCTGCGCGCGTACCAGCCGAGCCGCGATGCTTGCGTTGCGGTCACAGCCGCTCCGGTCTGCCGCTGGCCAGGCTCTCGCCCACGGCGATCGTGGCGCGCGTGGTGGCCAGCAGGGATTCCAGCGAGATGGGCATGGGCCCGCCGGTGCGGCAAGCCTCGGCGAACAGCGCGACCTGGTGCCGTTGGCCCTTGTCCTGGCCGCCGCCCACTCCAGACCGCGGCCTGCCGGAAGTTGTCCAGCCTCGCGGTCCGGCCGTCGGCGGCGGCGTCCAGCGTCTCCTTCGGATAGCGGGCGTTGCCGGCCGTGACGTAGGTGATCACGGCGCTGGAGCCGTTCTGGAACCGCACCGTCGCCTGCAGGTCGTCGTGCTCCAGGCCGGGCACGGCGTAGACCTCCTCGGGCAGGCTGTCCACCCACCAGCTGACAGTGTCGATGAAGTGCCCGCCCTCCCCGGCGAAGCGCGAGCCCTCCAGGTCCTCATTGCGATACCAGCTATCTGCCTCCAGCCGCCCGGCATTGACCAGGTAACGGACCACCGAGCCGGTGCCCGACTGTCCGAAGTCGGACTTCAGCCGCGTGAGCAGGGGCGCGAAGCGACGGTTGAATCCCACCATGAGGCGATCGTTTCCCGAGCTCACGACGGTATCGATGACGCGCTGCAGCTCGTCGCGGGTCAGCGCGAGCGGCTTTTCGACGAAGACGGCCTTCTTGGTCTCGAGCGCGCGGCAGACCAGGTCCGCGTGGGTGTGATGGCGCGTCACGATGAAGATCGCGTCCAGCGACGCGTCGTCAAGGATGGCGTCCGCGGTGGTGGACGCGGCCGTGAAGCCAAAGCGCCGCTGCGCGTTGACCGCGGACAGTGACCGGGTCGTGGCGACGTGCGCGAGCCGGACGGAACTCAGCCGGGTCAGGTGAGGCAGCAGCATCGACGACGCGTAGTTGCCCGCTCCGATGAATCCGACAGCCACCTGCTGCTCGCCCGTGCCGCGCGCGGCAGCCCTGCCGCCCGAGACAAAGCGGCTCGCGGCCGGCGGCTGGCTGTCCGCCGGGCGCGCGGGATACTCAAGCAGGACCCCCACCGAGGCCAGCGCGCCGGAGGCCAGATCGCGGTAGACCGTGGTCGCGTTCTCTATCGGGAAGATGCCTGAGACAAGTGATCCGACCTCGATCTCCTGGCGTGCGATGAGATCCAGAAAGCAGTCAAGGTTGCGCCGCTCCGTCCAGCGGACGTAGCCCGCCGGGTAGTCGATGCCCTCAAGCTCGTAACGGTCGTCATACCGCCCCGGTCCATAAGACCGGGAGAAGCGGACGTCGAGTTCCTTGTCGTAGTAGGCGTTCCAGGGCAGGTCCAGGCGGGTCTTGCCGATGTCGACGACGCGGGCGCGGTCTCGGGCCAGCCTCGCGGCGGTCTCGACCGGTCCATTGGACGATCCGCCCGCGGCCAGCAGCACATGGTCGGCCCCGCGGCCGCCGGTGATCTCGGCGAGGGCCTGCTGGGCAGCGCCCAGTCCTTCCTCCGTGGGCGCGGCGCACAGCAATGCGCCGGCCTTCTCGGCCAGTCGGCAGCGGTCCTCGATTACGTCGAGCCCTATGACCCGGACGCCGGAAGCGACCAGGAGACGGACCACTAGCTGGCCGACGAGGCCCAGGCCGATGACACACGCGGTCTCGCCGAGCTGGACCTCGGCGCGCCGCACGCCGTGCATGGCGATCGCCCCTACGGTGGAGAAGGCGGCATGCTCAGGTGAGACGCCCTGAGGGACCGGGACGCACAGGTTGGTGGGGATCCAGTTGTACTCGGCGTGCAGAGCGTACTCATTGCCGGCTGCCGCGACGAGCTGGCCGACGTGGAACTCCTCGGCGCCGTGCCCCACCTCGACCACGACGCCGCACAGCGAGTAGCCAAGCGGCGTGTAGGAGTCCAGCCGGTTCATGACCTTCTTGTAGGTGGCGACCGCGCCCTGCTGCGCGACCGAGTCGAGCACCTTGCGGACCTGGTCCGGCCGCGCCCGCGCCTTGCCGACCATCGACATCTTGGCCTCGGTCAGCTTCATCATCTCCGTGCCGGTGGAGATGAGAGAGAAGAGCGACTGCACCAGCACACCGCCGGGACGGCACACCGGGGCCGGCACGTCGAGGACGCTGAGCTCCCCGGATTTGTAGTTCTGCGCTATCTGCTTCATCGCGTCCTCTGGTCGACGGTGCGGCTGGCACGTGCAGCTGGTGTCCTCGTCGTCACGCCGACACGCCCTTGGACTGAGCGTTGCGATACCACAGCTCCAGCGACAGCAGCTGCCATATCTGCTTGGAACGGTCCTCGCGGCCGGCCTGCTCGTCCTGTATGAGGTGCGACAGTGCCTCCCGGCGGATCATCCCTGACTCCACGAGTTCGCCTCTGACGAGGACGTCGCGGATGACCTCTTGCAGATCACCACGCACCCATGCCCGAAGCGGGGCACTGAAAGAGGCCTTGGGCCGGTGCACGATCTCGCGTGGCAGCCAGCTCTCGGCAGCGTGCTTGAGCGCAACCTTGCCCTGGCGCCGCCGGATCTTCGCATTGCCCTCGATCGAGAACGCCGCTCGCGCCACGACAGGGTCGACAAAGGGGACGCGCACCTCGACGGAGGCCGCCATGCTCGCCCGGTCCGTGTAGGCCAGGTTGAGCCCCGGCAGGAACATGCGCGTGTCGGCCAGACACATCCTGTTGACCTCGTCGGCCAGCGAGTTGTCGTCGTAGATTTCGCTGTGCTCCTCGACGACCTGGTCGACGTAGCCGGCGAGGTCGGGGCTGACGAGGGCCGCCAGCTCCGCGGGGTCGTACAACGTATAGCTCCGCCGGAATCGCGGCTCCTCCGGCAGCTCGGCAAAGGTCAGGAAGCGCTTCGCCCAGCGCGCGTAACGCAGGCCACGGCCGTGCACGCTGACCGGGAGCCGGGCGACCGCGGACCGCGCGGAGGCGCGGGTGAGGCCCGGCAACCTGCGGTACCTGCTGGCCATGACGCACGCGAGATGCTTGCGGTAGCCACCGAACAGCTCGTCGGCGCCCATCCCAGACAGAATCACCTTGACGCCGCGCTCGCGCGCGGCCTCACACATGAGCAGCGTGTTGATCGCGGCCGGATCGCCGATCGGCTCGTCGAGCACGTCGACGATATGGGGCAGGAGGTCGACGATGTCGGGTGAGATCTCGATCTCGTGCAGGTCAATGCCGAAGCGCGCCGCGACTTTCCTCGCATAGATGGCGTCGTCGGGCATAGCCTCCAGCCGCTGGTCCTCAGGCCGGAAGGTGATCGTGTAGGCGTCAATCGCGCCGGCGGCCCGGTGGGCCAGGACGCTGATGATGCTGGAGTCCAGGCCACCGGACAGGAAGCTCGACACTGGCACATCGGACACTAGGTGCGCGGCGACCGACTCCTCGATCACCGGACCCAGGTCCGCAGGAGGCCCGGCCGCGGCCTCGTGCGCCACGTCCGCGATACGCCAGTAGTGCTGCACCGAGAAACTGCCGTCGGGGCGGAAGCGCGCCCACGAGCCACCCGGAAGTTTCTGCACGCCGTCGATGGCGCACCGCTGCTCGGGCACCCAGTAGTAGAGCATCGACGCCACCAGGGCGCCAGGCTCGATCCGCAGCTCGGCGCCCACCGCGGCCACCAGCGCCTTCAGCTCCGAGGCGAAGACCACGCCCTCACCTCGGGCGAGGTAGTACAACGGCTTGATGCCGAGCGGGTCACGCGCCAGGATGAGATCTCCGGTGGCCTCGTCGACCAGCGCGAACGCGAACATGCCACGAAACCGGCGCAGTGCCTCTGGCCCCCAGGACCGCCAGGCCTCGAGCACGACCTCGGTGTCGGATCTGGTGGCGAAACGAGCGCCGCGGGTGGTCAGCTCCGCCCGCAGTTCCTTGTAGTTGTACAGCTCACCGTTATAGACGAGCGTCAGGCCGTTCTTGGACAGCGGCTGGTCAGCCGCGGCGCTCAGGTCGATGATCGACAGCCGCCGGTGGCCAAGCTGCACCCTCACCCGGTCGTCTTCGTGGCTCCAGGTCCCCGTCGCGTCAGGCCCGCGATGCGCGATCCGGTCGCTCATGATGTCGACCAGCTTCTGACCGTCGGCCTGCTGGTAGCACCCTGCGATTCCGCACACTTCAGTGCCCGGCCGGTTCGGAAACGCTGCTGTCGCCGAGGAGCCGCCGGTAGACGCCGAGATAGGCGCGCTCCTGGTGGCCCCAGGCCAGCTCCTGCTCGACGCGGGCCCGCCCCAGCTGGCCCAGCCGAGAGCGCCTGGGCTCGTCGTCCATGAGATCAACGATGGCCGCGGCATATTCGGCGATGTCGTTGGGCCTGACGTACACTGCCGCACCGGCGGCCGAGACGCGTGTCTCGCGGAGGTCGAACGCCACAACGGGGAGCTCGAAGGCCATGTACTCCATCGTCTTGTTCATTGTCGACACGTCATTGAGCGGATTTTTTGGGTCTGGCGACAGGCCCACATCCGCGGTGGACAGTATTCGCGCGACCAACTCGTCGGGCGCCCGCCCGGTGAACTCAACGTGGCCAGCCAGTCCCAGCTCGTCGCGCAATGCCACCAGCTCGTCGAAGCAGTCACCCTTGCCGATCAGCGTGAAGGCGATGTCGTGGCGGCCGAGCTTATGTATCACGACTTCCGCGGCCCGCAAGATGATGTCGACACCGTCCTGCGGGCCCATGACGCCGATGTATGCGGCGAGGAACCGGCGGCCCCGACGCAGCTCAGGATGCTCCGGGCCGCGCTGCAGCCGCTCGGGGTTTGGGCCACTGCGGACTACCGTGACGTCAGTGGTCGATCTGCCGCTTCGCGTCACGGCGACATCACGGTAAGAGTCATTGGTGGAGATCACATGGTTCGCAGTCCGGTGAGTGCGGCGCTCCAAGGCCCGCAACACCCTGTAAGGCAGGCGTGCTCCATCCGGGAAACGAGACTCGTAGAGCTCGGGACACAGGTCATGGTGATCGAACACGAACCGAGTGCGGTCGAGGGCCCGGAGGGCAAGGGCAATCGGCCAGAAAATGTCAGGCGGATTGCACGCCTGCATCACCCCGAACCGGCCAGACCGTCGTGCCTTGAACGTGAGCCAGGCGGTGGCGAGGAACGAGTATCCGTATTCCGCGACGAAACCCACCTTGCTGCCGCCGGGCGCGTAGGGCCGGTATTTGTACAGCTGAACCTTGTCGACGACGTGGTACGCCGGGTCACCGTCACCCTTGGGGCAGACGACGGCGACTTGGTAGCCAGCTGATACGAGCGCCTGGCACTCGAGCCAAACCCTCCGGTCGAAGGGCACCGGAAGGTTCTGGACGATGATGAGGACGCGGGTCACCAGCTGAGCCCCTCGTAGCCAGGCAGCGACTCCACATCACTGCCCAGCCGCCCACTGAGGTCGATCACATGGGGCGGCGGCATCATGAGCAGCGCGTCAATGACTGGCTCGTCGCTCGCCGAGACGATCGCGATGCCGGCTCCGCGCAGCGCCTCGCTCGGCTCATGGGTGAGCAGCCGCGCCAGGTGGGGCAGCTTCGACTCGACGTGGCGCCGGTTGGCGCCGACCAGCCGAGCCGGATTGACGACGGGGTCATAGATACGGACGTCGAACCCTTTGCCGATCAGCCGCTCGGCCAACTCCACGTTCGGGCTTTCGCGCAGGTCATCGGTGTTCATCTTGAAGCTCAAGCCGAGCAGGGCGACGGTGCGGGCGTCGCGCGCGACAACGCGGCCCACCGCCTCGTTGATCACCAGCTCGTTCGTGGCGAGCGTGCCTGCCAGCAAGGGCAGGTCCGCGCTGCACGTGCGCGCCAGGTACAGCAGGGATCGAAGGTCCTTGGGCAGGCAGGATCCGCCGAAGGCGAAGCCGGGGCGCAGGTAGGTCGCTGAGATGTTGAGGACATCGTCCTCGCAAAAGAGCGACATGACCTCGCGGGAATCCACGCCCAGAAGGCGGAACAGCCGCCCCATCTCGTTGGCGAACGACACCTTGGTGGCGTGGAACGCATTGCAGGCGTACTTGAGTGCCTCGGCGGCACGGGTGTCGACGACCCGCACCGGCTGGTCGAGAAAGCTGAGCAGATTGGCGACCGTCTTGGCGACGCCCGGGTCGCTGGTCCCGACGACAACGAAAGGCGAGGCGTGGAAGTCGGCGATCCCCGATCCCTCCCGGAGGAATTCCGGGCACATCGCGGCGCCGATGGTGATGTCCGTGCCGGCCAGGCCCCCGGTGAGCGCCGGAACCACCATGTCGTCGACCGTCCCAGGGGGCACGGTGCTGCGGATGACGACACTGTGATGATGCGACGCCGGAGGCTTCACGGTGCGCAGCGCCGCCACGATGCTGTCCACTGCGCGCCGGACATAGGACAAGTCCGTGCCGCCACGTTCCGTCGACGGCGTCCCGACACAGACCAGCGACACATCAGTGCCGTCGAAAGCATCGACGCACGACGTCGTCGCGTGCAAGGTGCCGTCGGTCACCGCCCGGGCGACAAGCGCATCAAGGCCCGGCTCCGCCACCGGGCTGCGGCCGGCGCGGATTTCGTCGACCTTCGCGGCGTCGACGTCGACTCCCCAGACGTCATGGCCGTTGGCGGCCACGCAGGCAGCCGTTACCGTGCCGACATAGCCAAGCCCGATCACGGCCACCTTCATCGCATCACCGACCTGTTGGCTGCTTTCCCTGCGGGGCTCGCCCGATCCAGGAAGCCCACGGCCCATATGAGCGCCGAGCGGATGGCCGTGATACATGTCATCGCTAGATGACCTCTCACGAGGACGTGGCGCCCCGTTTGTATCAGACCCGGGCCGTGGCGGGTCTTGTGGGCTGCGGGGGTTGGTTCCCTGTCGACCTCGCATCGATGTGTACGGGACAGGAGGCGAGCGCTTGGACGGCGAACGATGGCTGCCTCGCGGTCCGCTGGTGTATGCAGCTGCTCGTCCCGCGGCCACCTGCCTGGTTGTCGGCAGCGCTGTCCTGACCGCGGTGGGCGGCATACTGACAGCGCATCATGCGCAGGCCGGATGGCTTGACCGCTCGGCCGATTCGCGGATCAAGGCAGCTCTGGCTGGTCACGATGGGCTGCTAGTGGCGGTAGCCGACATTGCCAAGCCGACTCGGGTGGCCGTGCTGATCGCGGCGGTGGTATTCGCCTGCATCGCGGGAAGACGCCTGGATGGCGCCCTGCTGGCCGTCGTCGGCGTGCCTGCGGCGATAGGGGTGACCGAGGGCCTGAAGCGACTCGTCGGCCGGACTCTTAACGGCGCCCCAGTCTATCCAAGCGGGCATACAACCACGGCATTCGCGCTTGCCGCAGTGGTGATGATCCTGATGCTCTGCCCGTCGCGGCACGTGCTGTCGTTCGCAGTCAGGCTAGCCATCACGCTTGCAGCGATGCTTACCGCATGCGCCGTCGCGCTCGCCGTGATCGGCCTGAACTGGCACTACTTCACCGACACGCTGGCTGGTGCCGCGGTCGGCGTCGGCACGGTCGTCGGCGTGTCATTGGTCCTCGACCGGACATTCCGGCACGCGACAGCTGCGCGCCCGGGGACAGCACCCGCGCAGGCGGCAGATGCAGACCAGGCACCAGCAGACGCGGACTGTGGGCCGCCCCGGCTGTGAGCTTCCGCGATCGCGTACGGGTGCTCGATCCGGGTCAGCCGAAGCAGCCGCCCGCCGGCCCACAAGTGCCTGTCAGCGTGTACCGGGACACGGCGAACTTCTCCGGCTTGCCGCCGGTGGAGCAGATCTCGAACCCGAAGTCAACCTGCCCGAGCTGCGCCCCGGCGCTG
>WNFJ01036767.1_pt1 | contig 12369 bp, 13 predicted proteins | sample 5400461 | NCBI WGS metagenome assembly WNFJ01 (sample SAMN13153349, study PRJNA577476) | soil metagenome | isolation source: 115 cm saprolite on Douglas fir-dominated hillslope | place: USA:California | collected 2013-09-17
GACGTACTAAGCACAATGTGACCAATAGGCCAGTGCACCCTGTCCTTTTGTACAGTATATTCCCCTCATTGCGAGTGGGGACTTACTTGCAAGACCCACGGGCAAGCCTGAGGTGGCCGATGGTCATTGCAACGCTTCTCCTGATCTGTTCCGTCCCGCAGATGGACGACACGGCGAAAGTAGTTAACGACTCGCCCGCAGTTGTTTCCGATAGCGCGACAAAAGATTCTACTCTCGTCGCATCACTGCCTGCCGCTCCAACACCAAAGGTGAAAGCTGATCTCGAGCCGATCGCTCCGAACCCGGCGGCGCAGCCATTTCTGCCGGTGAAGCCGGTGTTTACCCGGCCGCGCGAAACGCCCCGGCAAAGGAAGATCTGGTATGGACTCGCGGTGGCGGGACACAGCGGCGCGGCTTTTGATGCGTGGTCCACGCACCGGGCGGTCACCGGCGGCTACGGCCAGGAAGCGAATCCGATGCTGCGCCCCTTCGCGCATTCGAACGCGATTTATGCGGCGACACAAGTGAGCCCGGCGTTCATGGACTTCCTGGGCAAGCGCATGATGGTGAGCCAGCATGGCTGGGTGCGAAAGATGTGGTGGCTGCCGCAGGCGGCGGGCGCGAGCTTTTCGTTTGCTGCTGGCGCGCACAACGTCGGCGTCGTGCACTAAGAGTTCCCTCGATCCCCCAAACAGAAAGCGCCCCGGTGACCCTCCTCACCGGGGCGCTTTCGTTTATTGGCAGGCGCAGCTTCGCGCCGCGCGCAAATCCAGATTACTTGCCGACAACGACGATGACGAAGGAGCCCGGCTTCATCTTTCCGCGGCGCTCGCCGGGAGCCGGCGGATCGAAGTCGGCGGCGGGAAGAAAGATGTTGTGAGTCTTGAGGTCGAGACCCATGGTGCGGGCGGACTTCTTCGTGGGGACATTCTCGACGACGGTGTACTTGTCCGGGGAATCCTCGTGGATGACGCTAAGGTTGCCATCACCGCAGGATGCGAACGCGTAACCGGTCGAGGGATCAAAGGCGCTGGCATCCGGGCCATCGCAGATGGCCGGCGTGGCGACGACCTTGCCGGTATCCGCGTTCACTACCGCCATCACTTTTTCGTCGCAGACGGAAAACAGGCGGCGATTGGCAACGTCCATGGCGAGGCCGGAAGGCGATTTGCAAGGCGCGAGCGGCCAGTGGTGGAGTTCCTTGAGGCTCTGCGCATCGAGATGATAGAGCTCGGAGGTATCCTCGCTGTTCACATAGAGAGTGCCCTTGCCATCGGCGACAGCGAATTCCGGCTTGCCGCCAAGAGCGATGGTGCCGACCACCGTGCCATCCGCGGCGTTGATGGCGGTGGCGTTTTTGCCGCGGCCATTGAAGGTGAAGACGCGCTTGCTGACGGAGTCATAAAGGATGGCGTCGGGATTGGCGTCGGTCTGAACCGTGCCAATGGCCTTGAGAGTTTTGAGGTCGAAGATCGTGACGGTGTTGGCGCGGCCGTTGCTGGTGAAACCGCGGCCAAGGCCGGAAGCGATGGCGATGCCATGGACGCCTAGGGTGTCGGGGATGTCCCCGAGAACGGCGTAAGTGTCCGCATCGAGAACCATTACGTGGGTGCCGCGCGAGACGTAAACGCGGCGAGCGTCAGTGTCCACGTAGACGTAGTCCCAGCCGCCCTCGCCGCCAACGGGGATTGTTTTGATGACGTGATAGCCGCTTGCGGGCAGCGCCGGTGCGCCCGCACGCGAGAATGCTACGGCAGAAAAGATGATCGCCACCGCGAGTGAACCGAGAATAGTGAGCAGGGCGAATCGTTTGCGCATGATTTTTTCTCTCTGTGAATTTCTATCCTTTGCTTGAGACTGGGTACACCCACCTATATAGCGACGAACATAAACGCAACCTAAATGGGCGGCGGCTGGCTACATCTTCGATTTGTGCTGTTCGAACCAGCCAAGCAATATACATCATTTTGGCGATGTGGTGGCTGGGGCGGCGGCTGATGGTGTGAGGCTCTTCGGGAACGCGGACGAGGACGGTATCCGCGTTGAGGAGCTTAAGCGCTTCGTAGAACGGTTCAGCTTCGGAAATGGGCGGGCGATGGTCGGTTCCGTCGGTATTGATAATCCAGAGATTCGAATAGCGCTTGTCGGTCATCGGATCGGCGAAGCGGCGGACGTAGGCGATTTTCTTTCCGTCGGGGGAGATCTGCGGGTCGGTGGGACGTTGCAACTGGAACTCGTCCATGGCAGTGAATTTGTGAGAGGCATCCTGCGCCCAGAGGGCCGGGCTTGAGGTAAATGTCAGAGTTGCGGCCACAAGGGCGGCCACGATGCGCGCTTTACGTGTCATGGGAAAGAGCCTCCTCGCGGGGCGAGTTAACAACGCGAATGGCGGTATGTCAAGTTGATGGCAGCGTGGAAATAGATGCGGCTGGAGTGGTTCGTTGACACTTTTGCGTGTGCTTCGCTAGACTAACTTGTGCAGTTGATCCGGTCGTTCCTGCCTGCACGGATCCCCGGTAGCTCAACGGTAGAGCATTCGGCTGTTAACCGAAGGGTTGCTAGTTCGAATCTAGCCCGGGGAGCCAAATTCTCCTTCTCTTTCAGTTAGTTACAAAACCTCCTTTCTCAGCTTTTGTCTTCGAACCACGTGGGCAATGAACCCCTAATTGAGACGAATTTGCCAGCGTGACACTCTGTGGAGAGGAGGCTCCACAAATGAGTCAGGGGAGTGTGAAGCGGCATCCGGAAGAGCTGCGCGAGGTGGCGATTAGGCGTTTTCGGTCTTGCGAAAATGTTGCGCAGCTCGCGAGGGACATCGGCATTCCACGGCAGACTCTGTATCGCTGGATAGACGAGAGCGAACGAGTTGAAGCCGACGAAGATGGCCAATTGGTGCCCGCTACAAAGGACCGCGAATCAAGGCTTCGAAAACGCATCACTCATTTGAAGCATGTTCTCGCGAACAAGACTCTGGAAGTAGATTTTTTCAGAGGCGCCTTGCAGAGAGTGAAGGCTCGACGCCGCAGGATCAGCGCGGGTGGCAAGCTGGCATCTACGATTACGTCCGGGACGTGATGTCACTGCAAGGCGGTTTGAGCATCGAGCGGATGTGTCAGCTTGCTGGTGTGAGCAAAACTGGGTTCTATCGGCATTTGCGTTCACGTGACACTCATGACGAAGAGATGCATGTGCGGTCGGAGATTCAAAGCATAGCTCTGGAGCACGAGGGACATTACGGCTATCGGCGCGTTACTGCTGAGCTGCGACGGCGAGGCATGCTCGTAAATCACAAGAGGGTGGCACGCATTTTGCGCGAGGACGCTCTGATTGCCGCTCATCGCCGGTGGCCCAGGGGGAGACGGCACCACCGCGACATGTACGTCAACGTCGCGGGCAGCATGAAGCTTACGGGGACAAATCAGTTATGGGTAGCGGATATTACCCATGTCCGCCTGAGGCGGGAATTCGTGTATCTAGCAGTGGTCCTGGACAGGTTCTCGCGAAGGGTGGTCGGCTGGGCCCTTGACAGGAACCTGACTTCCCGGCTTTCGCTTGCGGCCTTGAGGAGTGCTCTTGACCTTAGAAAGCCTGCGCCAGGATTGGTGCATCACTCAGATCGCGGTCCACAATACATCCATGCCAATTACTTGCGAATGCTACGCAAACACAGCATCGTACCAAGTGTAAGCCGGCCCGGCAACCCGGGTGACAATGCCAATTGCGAGAGCTTCTTCCGAACGCTGAAGCGGGAAGAGGTTGAGGCGAAAGAGTACGCGGGTCTTGAGGGTCTGCGGCTAAACATTTCGCAGTTCATTGATCGCTACTACAACGAAGAGAGACTCCATTCTGCACTCGGCTATCGATCCCCGGCAGAATTCGAGAAACTTACCGGAGGTCCCCCGGAGAGTGACATCTCCAGCGGTGTCGCGCTCTTTCCAACCGATGTAGACGTGCAGTTGGCGTGCGAGCAGCAGAGGTCGGAAGCTCCCGTGTCACGCTAACCATCGTCTCAACGAGGGGTTCATAGGCCAAAATCTAGCAAGCAGATCATTCTGGGAATTAGGGTGTCACGGCACAAATTCGCCTGAGGCAGAGCAGACTTTTCCTTTTCCTACCCGAGGGCACGCCGATGTAGGTTGGCGCGTTTTGCATGCACAATGGCGTGTTTTGCATGGCAGAGCAAGCGGCAAGAATATACATTAAGTCCGTGTACAACGCGAAAGCTTACTCTGCTGCCAGTGCAACATCGCCGCTGGCGTCCACCACGATCACACGGCGCGACCCAACGGAATACGACGTACAGATCGAAATCCTTTTCTGTGGCATCTGTCACTCCGACCTCCACCAAGTCCGCAACGAGTGGAGCGGTTTCATGCCCACCGTTTACCCCTGCGTCCCCGGACACGAGATCGTCGGCCGCGTCACCAAGGTCGGTTCCGCAGTATCCAATTTCAAGCCTGGCGACCTCGCTGCGGTCGGCTGCATGGTGGACTCGGACGGCACCTGCCCCGAGTGCAAGGCTGGCCTCGAGCAGTTCTGCCCGAATCCGACCTTTACGTACAACTTCCCTGATAAGCATCTGGGAGGAGTCACTTACGGCGGCTACTCCGATAGCGTGGTGGTCGACGAAGGCTTCGTTCTGCGCGTCCCGTCGATCCTGCATCTCGCCGGGGCCGCTCCTTTGCTCTGCGCCGGAATCACGACTTACTCACCGATGCGCCACTGGGGCGTCACCAAGGGCAAGAAGGTTGGCGTGGTCGGTCTCGGCGGACTCGGTCACATGGGCGTGAAGTTCGCACATACGCTCGGAGCGCACGTCGTTGTCTTCACTACTTCGCCCAGCAAGAAGGAAGACGCACTCCGCCTCGGAGCGGACGAAGTCGTCATCTCGAAGAATGCGCACGAGATGCAAAAGCACGCTGGCAGCTTCGACTTCATTCTCGACGCAGTCTCGGCGGATCACGACATCAACGCGTACATCAATCTGCTGCGCCGCGATGGCAACATTACCCTTGTCGGCGCGCCGGAGAAGCCCGTCCCGGTTTCCGCATTCGGCCTTATCATGGGTCGCCGCAGCCTTTCCGGTTCGCCTATTGGCGGTATCCTTGAAACCCAGGAGATGCTCGATTTCTGCGGAGAGCACAACATCACCGCGGATGTTGAAGTCATCCCGATTCAGAAGGTCAACGAAGCTTACGAGAGACTGCTCAAGTCCGATGTGAAGTACCGCTTCTCCATCGACATGGCTTCTCTCAAATCCGAATAAGCCGATGAATAAACACTTTCGCTTCTCGGGCAGCACTTTTCTCAAGTTGGAAGAATTGGGAGTCCGTGCCTCTGCAGTCCTGCGCAGAGCCGGGCTTCCGCAGGGATTCGGTGACCAACCGCGCGTGCTCCTAAACACTGAGGAACTGTTTGCCCTCTGGCGTGCCATTGGGGAAGTCAGCACCAATCCGGCGATCGGTCTCCAGCTCGGCACAGAAAGTAAGACCGAACGGTTTCATCCCATCGGTCTCGCCGCTCTCTCATCAGAGAACTTCGGCTCAGCCATAGACAAAATGGCTCGCTACAAACAGCTCACCTGCCCGGAAGAGATCCTGCAGGAAAAAGACGACGAAGAGTGGAGCATCCAGTTCCGCTGGCTACTGGCAGATGAAGTCGAGCCTCCAGTGCTTAACGAATGCTGCTTCGCTTGGGTGCTCTCGATCGCGCGCCACGGCACGGGTACACGCCTCTTGCCCCTCCGCGTAGAGTTCGTACAACCACGGCGGCACGTAAAAACAATTGAACGCCACTTTGGCTGCTCCGTGTTTTGCGGAGCTCCTCACAACGCGATCGTGTTTCGAGCCGCCGACGCTCAGCGCCCGTTAGTGACGCGAAATGCTGAGCTGCTGGGGATGCTCGCGCCCCAGTTCGAGGAAGAGTTGAAGCAGGAAAGCGGCGATGAGAACTTCGCCGAGCGCGTCCGCGGAGCAATACAGCAAAAACTCACCGGCCGGCGTCCCAGCATCGAAGACATCGCCGATGCGCTACATATCAGTTCCCGTACTCTTCAGCGGCGTTTGCAAGACGAACGGTCCAGCTTCCAGCGCGTTTTAGAAGAAGCTCGTCACCACCTTGCTCGCCACTATCTCAACAACTCCGTCCTCGAGTTGAACGAAGCTGCCTACCTTCTCGGATATGAGGACGCAAACTCCTTCGTTCGTGCTTTCCGCAGGTGGGAAGGAGTTCCACCCGCTCGCTGGCGCGAAAAGCAGCGTGCAAACGTGGCGTCTTAACGGGACAGCATTTTTAAAAGGAGAAGTAATGCAAAAACGCAAACTTGGAAAAAGCAACTTGGAAGTCTCAGCTCTTGGCCTCGGCTGCATGGGCATGAGCTTCTCTTATGGTGAGGTTAAGGATAAGCAGGAGATGATTTCTCTCCTGCGCACAGCCGTGGATCGAGGCATCACGTTCTTCGATACTGCTGAGGTGTATGGCCCATTCACAAATGAAGAACTCATGGGCGAAGCTCTCTCTCCGTTCCGTGGAAAAGTGGTGATTGCCACCAAGTTCGGGTTCAAGCTCAAGCCCAATGGAGAGCCGGGTTGGTTGGGGCTAGATAGTCGGCCCGAGCACATCAAGGAGGTTGCGGATGCTTCGCTCAAGCGGCTCAAAGTCGACGCCATCGATCTGTTCTATCAACACCGCGTTGACCCGGACGTGCCGATTGAAGACATGGCGGGCGCGGTGAAGGATCTGATTCAGCAAGGCAAGGTAAAGCACTTCGGACTTTCGGAAGCAGGAGTTCAAACCATCCGTCGCGCGCACGCCGTTCAGCCTGTGACTGCACTCCAAAGCGAATACTCGCTGTGGTGGAGGAAGCCTGAAGCGGAAGTGCTGCCGACTCTTGAGGAACTTGGAATTGGTTTGGTTCCGTATAGCCCTCTGGGAAAAGGATTCCTCACCGGAAAGATGGACGAAAATACGAAGTTTGGGAGCTCCGATTTCCGCAGCACTCTCCCTCGCTTTACGCCAGAAGCTCTGAAGGCGAACCAGGCTGTTGTCGATCTGCTTGGCAGGATCGCCAAGCAGAAGGGGGCGACACCTGCTCAGATCGCGCTCGCTTGGCTGCTTGCGCAGAAGCCGTGGATTGTTCCGATCCCGGGCACGACCAAGTTGTCTCGCCTCGACGAGAACATTGGCTCGGTCGCAATCAAACTCACATCAGACGACCTGCGCGAAATTGACAGCGCGGCCTCGAAAATCACGGTGGAGGGTGATCGGTATCCGGAGCACCTGCAGCGAATGACTGGTCTGTGATCGGCGAGAGCGTGATGAAAGCCGAGGGAGAGCAGCTTGCGAATTGGCATTTTAGGTTCGGGGTTGATGGGCGGGAAGCTCGGAACGATCTTCGCGCGAGCTGGACATGAAGTCGTATTCAGCTACGCGCGGAGCAACGACAAACTCAAGAAGTTGGCGCGCGACGCCCAGGGTAATGCACGCGCCGGTACGCCGAGCGAGGCCGCGAAGCAAGCGGACGCCATCCTGCTGGCCGTGCATTGGTCCCGAATCGACGAGGTGCTGAAACAGGCGGGCGATCTGTCCAGTAAGGTGATCGTGACCTGCTCACTGCCGATGGATGCTGGCAACACGAGACTCATCATTGCCAACACCTCGTCAGGGACGGAAGAACTTGCAAAGAAAGTTCCACGGGCTCCTGTCGTCTCCGCATTCAACACCGTGCCCAGCGAGGTGCTGTTCGGAGTGTTCGAAGCCAAAGACAAAAACCGCCGCCCGAGCCTCGTGTACTGCGGTGACGACCAGAGCGCCAAAGATGTGGTCGCCAAGCTGATCCATGACGCGGGTTTTGATCCGGTGGATGCTGGCTCCATGCGAATCGCCCGATACACCGAGCCCTTCGCGCTGCTGGTCGGCACACTCGCATACGATGGCGAAGGTGGCCCGGAGCTGGCGTACCGCTTCGAGCGGTTTGGGAAATAGCGATGACCCTATAGAAGGGCAATCAACTAAAGGAAGTCAGAAGATGGAAATCAAAAGAAGTGGCTCACAAGCTTCCGGGAAAGGACCGGCCGAGTATTTTACCGGCACAGTACGCGTTGATCGGCTGTTTGACGCGCCCGAGCCCGCGCGTGTTCTTTGCGCCAGCGTCACCTTCGAGCCCGGCGCCCGTACCGCATGGCACACTCACCCGCTCGGGCAGACCCTAATCGTGACGGCTGGCTCCGGCCGTGTACAACGATGGGATGGGCCGATCAAGGAAATTCGGCCGGGTGACGTCGTCTGGATTCCGCCTGCTGAGAAGCACTGGCACGGGGCGACGCCCACGACGTCGATGACACATATCTCATTCAGGAGAAGCTCAATAACAAGACCGCCGACTGGATGGAGAAGGTCAGCGACAAACAATACCAGGGTGTTAGGTAAGAAGCGCCGCCCTGGTTGCCAAGGAGCTGGGGTCATGTAGGTGTCATGTAACTTGTGATTAATCGCGCTGAATTGGAAGCAAAAACTGATAAGAGAAGGCGAAACCGACTCGTCCCGTTTTGTCACAACTTGTTAATTCCCCTCGATTTGTCTCGGCTCCGGCAACTTGTGATTAATTTGGTTTCAAGTCTGTTAACCGAAGGGTTGCTAGTTCGAATCTAGCCCGGGGAGCCACTTTAATTCCTTGAATCTAGACAAGTTAAGAGGGTAGTGAAATACCTTGGTCACGGGGCGAGCCATGGCAATGGAAAGTGGCTGGGAAACCGGCCGCCGACACTAAACTGGCATTGAGCCTGGACGGCGCCTGTTATAGACTTCGCAGTCACCAATTTCATGGCGCTTTCTTCAGGGGCGGGGCTGGCGGGAGAGAGGGATATCGTTTTAGCAAGGACAGCCACGGCCAGTTCGCAAGAGTGGTTGAAGTTCCGTTGAGGCAGTACGCCGGGGCCGGTTCGACGACCGCGGCGTCAAGGAGGCATGGATGCTCTTCGCATCTGCTGTCACGGTAACCCACCGAGCGCTCGCAACCATCGATCTCGTGATCATCGGGGTCTATTTCGCCATCGTCTTCGGCATCGGCATATACTTTGCCAGGAAGGAGCGCACCTCCGAAGACTATTTCCTCGCCGGCCGCGATATTGGATGGTTTTTCATCGGCGCATCCTTGTTTGTATCGAATATTTCCACGGAGCACTTCATCGGGCTCTCCGGCACGGGCGCCTCGTCCGGACTGGCGGTCGGCCATTTTGAGTGGCTGGCGTGCCTCATCCTGCTATCCTGCTGATCCTGGGCTGGGTGTTCGTGCCTTTCTACCTGCGCAGCAATGTCTTCACCATGCCGGAATTCCTGGAACGCCGTTTCAACCGCCAGTGCGCCGTTTATCTGGCCGCGATCTCCATCATCGCTTACATCTTCACGAAGATATCCGTGCAACTGTACGCCGCCAGCGTGGTCCTCGAGCGGGTCGCCGGCTGGAAGCTATGGGAGACGGCAGTGGTTCTGGTCATCGCCACCGGCATTTACACCGTCGCGGGCGGATTGGCGGCGGTTATCTACACCGACACCGTGCAGACCCTGATCCTCATCACCGGTGCGGTGGCCCTCACGATCATTGGTCTAGGACGCGTTGGCGGCTTGGAGCATCTCCGCACCATGGTGCCGCCCGATTACTTCCACATGATGAAGCCTTCCTCGGATGCCAACTTCCCGTGGACAGGCATTTTTTTCGGCGCGCCGATCCTCGGCATCTGGTACTGGTGTACCGACCAGGTAATCGTGCAGCGCGTGCTTTCCGCGCGCGATGAGGGGCACGCAAAAGCGGGAACGATTTTTGCCGGCTTCCTGAAGATCCTGCCCGTGTTCATGCTGGTTCTGCCGGGGATCATCGCCTTTGCCTTGTTTCCGGAGCAGGTGAAAAAGCCTGATTTCGCTTACCCCACCATGGTCCTCAACCTCTTGCCGGTCGGCCTTGTGGGCCTGGTTATGGCCGCATTGCTCGCGGCGGTCATGGGCGCGATGAGTTCGGTGTTCAACTCGGCTTCCACGCTCGTCACTCTCGATTTTTACAAGAAGCTCCGCCCGCTAGCTTCCGAGAAGCAGTTGGTGAATTTCGGCCGGGTGGCCACGGGCGTGATGGTGCTGCTGGGCTTGCTGTGGGTGCCATTCATTCACTACATCAGCAGCCAGCTCTACATCTACTTGCAAAGCGTCCAGGCCTATATCAGCCCGCCAATCTCCGCCTGTTTTATCCTGGGAATCCTGTGGCCGCGCCTCAACGGGTCGGGCGCCATCACGTCGCTCCTAACCGGCTTCGTCCTGGGCGCTACGCGCTTCGTCTTGGAAATCGCCGACCGCGCCAGCGGCGGCCACTTTGCATCTTCAACTGTCCGCTGGCTCATCGATATGAACTTCCTGCATTACGCGGTTTTCATGTTCGTGATCTGTTCGGTGGTGCTGGTCGGGGTCAGCCTGATGACCCCGGCTCCGGACCGCAAGCGCCTCGCCGGACTGACCTTCGCAACCGTGGATGACAAAATGGAAACCATCGCCGTCGGCATACCTCAGCGCAAGCCCGCGCACGAGACGCCCATGGAACATCGCCTCAATGTCGTCTTCAGCCTGATGTTGCTGGCCACCGTAATCGGACTGTGGATTCACTTTCGATAGTAGCGGGGCAGAGAACCAATTCGATGAGTACCAGCTCCATCCGCGCCCTGAAGCCGAACGTGACGCAGGAGGAGGCCGTGCGAGCATTTTCCTGCGCGGGCTTTTCCGCGCTCTATTGGCGAATGCGCAGCGGCCCTCTGCGGCGAATCGCCGATGCCTACGTTCCGTACTTTCTGAACCGCGTGAAATACGCGGGCGCGCCGGCGCGGCTCTTCGCAATCGACGCCGTGGACGGATCGCTCGACTTGTTCGAATTTCCGCGAATCCCGGATGAACGGGAGTTGCTGGCAGTGGATGGCCGCAACCGGCTGCAGGCGGCTCTGACCGAAGAGCGTGCGGCGGAACTTCTACGCGACAAAGTTTTGCGCGTCATTTTCCAGCAAGGATTTTTCAAGCTTCGCGACGCCCGTCTCGAGATCACTCCGGTGCGCAGTGAGCTGCACCTTCCCTATTGGCTTGGTTTCCATGAGCGCGACGGAGCGGTCCGCTGCCGCGTGATGGATGCGGTGAGAAGCCGGATGGAAGGCGCCAAAGCGTGCGCGTTTTTCGAACACTGGCTTGCCGCTTGATACGCCGGGGCGGTGCCGCATCGTTTCTGCGCCAGTAAGAAACGCAGCTGATCGTTCTTCGCTTCTCTTCGCGTCCCGGGAGGATGGACATGACAGGGTTTGCTCGACGCATCGGAGTCGGACTGCTTGCCTCCGCTTTCGGGTGTGGAATTGCGCTTGCGCAGGGCTGGCAACACCTCGGCAAGGTAGAGCGCGTGTAAAAGTTGAAAGCCGGCGTTGAATTTACCGCCGGCGCCGCGAAAGTGCGTTTCGTGGTATTCCGCGATGGCGTGTTCCGCGTGCGCGTCGCCCCGAACGGTACTTTTCCCAAGGAATCGTCCTGGGCCGTGATCGAATCGCCCGAACCACCGGCGCTCCAGATCGAAGAAAACCAGAAGGAGGTACGAATCAACGCGGGAAGTGTGGTCGCCACCGTTCAGCGATCACCCCTGCTGATCAATTTCTCCGATGCTGCCGGAAATGTCCTTCTCGCCGACGAGCCCAGCCTGCCCATGGCCTGGAACGGGCAGCGGGTTCACGCTTGGAAGAAAATGCCGCTGGACGAAAATTACTACGGGCTGGGCGATAAAGCCGGCCCGATGAATCGCCGCAACCGCTCGTTCACCAACTGGAACACCGATGTCGGCTGGCAGGAGTCGACGGACCCTTTGTACAAGTCCATTCCCTTTTTCATCGGGCTGCGTAACGGAACGGCCTATGGCGTTTTCTTCGACAACACCTATCGAAGCGTTTTTGATTTTGGCAAAGAGTCGCAAGATTTCTTTTCCTTTGGCGCCGAAGGCGGGGAGCTGAACTACTACTTCATTGCCGGGCCCGAGCCGAAAAAAGTCATCGAACAGTACACGGCCATGACGGGGCGCTCTCCTCTGCCTCCGCTCTGGACGCTCGGTTACCAGCAATGCCGCTATTCCTACTATCCGGAATCGCGCGCGCGGGAGATCGTCAAAACGCTCCGCGAGAAAAGAATACCCGCGGATGCCATCTACTTCGATATCGATTATCAGCAGGGCAATGCGCCTTTTACGATCAACCGGGAATATTTTCCGACGTTTGAGAAAATGATCTCGGATTTTCGCGCCCAGGGAATGCACACGATTTTAATCACCGACCTGCACATCAAGAAAGATCCCAATCACGGCTACGCGCC
>WNFJ01550616.1_pt3 | contig 12369 bp, 10 predicted proteins | sample 5400461 | NCBI WGS metagenome assembly WNFJ01 (sample SAMN13153349, study PRJNA577476) | soil metagenome | isolation source: 115 cm saprolite on Douglas fir-dominated hillslope | place: USA:California | collected 2013-09-17
AATTACTGGCTGCTTTTTCCTCGCTCATGGTTCCACCCCCGGTGAATATGTCTGAGCATTTGATCGGCCGCGGGCTGTACTATTTGAAAAACCGCCGGCGCGACGTTCTAAAGTTGATTATTATGAAATAACATCCCAAAGATGAGTATGTCACTCCGGATGGGATTAGACAATGCTCCGCTCTCCGGATGGAGGCGTCCTTTTATCTCGCTGGCTTGGCATCGCGCCGCGAACTCAGGTCATGCTGCCTGGCATGAAGCAACGGATGGTCGTGCCGAGATAGCCCCGCAACGGCCATACCATGGTTCGGCCGACCCGGTTCGGTTCGGTGATCACGGCTTCGTCGGGCACATCGATCCATTCGCCATCGAGCCGCACGCGATAGTGTCCGTTGCCGGATTGCCAATCCACGTCGCTGACCGCGGTGCCGTCGGCATCGGAGCAACACGGCCCCTTCCCGCTCTTCAAGCTCTCGAACCACGCTTTCAGTTCGGGGGTGGTGTTGGCATATTGGCCACGGTCGCGCGCATGCCCGAGATGGGAAGCGAGCCCCAGCAGCATCAGCGCAAAACCGATCGTCAGCGGCGTTTTCAAACGCCTCGCCCAGCGGCCGTGCGAATTTTCCAGGCCTTTATTTTCCCGCTCGTCGTCAGTGCATAAACGCGGCGCATTGCCGCCGGAATCGATCCAGTTGCTCACCTGTCTCCTGCTCCAGCACCCACCGGCAAGCGCGTATTCCGCAAAAGTGGGTTCCGGTTTTGCGAATAGAATACGCGCAAGTTATTGGTCGGGAGCATTTTCTTGCGGCTAACCGGATTCCACTTGGCCGGAAAATGCTCCTGCAGCGATATCCAAGCATTTCGCGTGCCAACTTTTCGACCGCCTGTGCTGCCGTCATTTCAGCTTCATGCCGCATGGCCGGATTCCGGCGAGTTTACGTCCGGCACGCTGTCCGCGGTCAACCTGTCGCGTTGACGCTGCGCACCCCGGTTTGGCATAACAAAGTACTGACTCCGCTGTGACGGATGTCATAACCGGCCACATCATGAAGAACGGTCTGTATTCGATCCATGTCAGCCTGCAGGATGGGCGAACAGGCAAGGGCAGCGGCGTGATCATGTTCCGGGATGGCAAAATCCTCGGCGGCGATGCCTATCTGTTTTACACCGGCAGCTATACGGCGAAGGGGGATACCTTCAAGGGCGAGGTGCTGGTCCAGCGCCATACCAGCAGTCCTGATGCGAACCCGCTGTTCGGCGGGCCGAGTCCGGTCGGCATCGGCGTCTCCGGCACGTTCACCGATACGGCGGCTGTCATGGATGGAACGGCGCTTGTGGGCAAGGCCAGCCAGATCTTCAAGGCAACCTTGCGCAAACTCGCCGAGATCGACTAGCCATACGACGTGCTATTCGGCGGCCTGCTCTAGCGGCGCAACCCGGGGAAGGATGAGCCGGGCTCGGAATCGAGGTCGAGCCGGCCACCCAGACGGTTGGTCACGATACTGTAGACGATATGCAGGCCTAGCCCGGTGCCGCCCTGATCGCGACGCGTCGTGAAGAACGGATCGAACGCGCGGCGCCTGACGTCGAGACTCATGCCGCAGCCATTGTCGGAAAAAATGATTTCGACATTGTCCTTGCCGGACTCCCGCACCTGAATGTCGACCGCACCGGGCTTGCCGTCCGGAAAAGCGTGCGCCACCGAATTGAGGAACAGGTTGGTGAGCACCTGTCCGTAGGGCCCGGGATAGCTGTTCATGGTGAGATTGGGCTGGCAGTCGACGGTGAGCGTTAGATTGTGCTTCCGTAAGCCGGGCCGCAGGCTCATCACGACCTGCTCGGTCAGATCGCCGAGGTCGAACGTTCGCTGATCCGAGTAATTCCGGTCGGCGGCCACCTGCTTGAACGAGGTGATCAGTTCGGCCGCGCGATTGAGATTGGCCACCAGCTGCGAGGACGCATCGCGGCTGGTTTCCAGAAATTCATTCAGGGAGGATCGCCTGAGATCGCCGCGCGCGACCTCGGCGGCGAACAAAGCCGTCTTGCGCTCCAGCGATGAGGCGACCGTCAGGCTGATGCCGACGGGGTTGTTGACCTCGTGAGCGACGCCCGCCACCAGCCGCCCGAGGGCGGCGAGCTTTTCGGCCTCGATCAGCGAATTGAATTCTGGGTCTCCCGCAAATTGCGCAACGCCGCTTCGGCGGCATCCTTAGCCTTTCGCATCTCCAGTTCGCCGCGCTTGCGCTCGCCGATGTCGAGCGCGACGGTGACGATGTTTTCGATCTCGCCGTCGGCGTCGAGGAGCGGAAGCTTGTTGACCAGCCATTGCCGTAAATTGCCGGAGGAATCCAAATATTCCTCTTCGTAGAATCCGAGCTCCCTGCCCGCTGCCAGCACCCGCCTGTCGTTCTCGTCGGTCTTTTGCGCGCCGTAGCGCGACATCAGGTCGGTCGTGGTGCGGCCGATCGCGTCCGCGGGCTCGATTCCGAAAATGCCGGCCATGTAACGGTTCATCAGAACATAGCGACGCTGTTTGTCCTTGACGTTGATCACCGCGGGTACGGTGTCGATCACCTGTTGCAGCCGCCGCCGGCCTTCGGCAATCGCGTCTTCTGCGCGTTTCTGATCCGTGATGTCGCGCACCGTCCCTTCATAGCGGATGATCTCGCCGGCTTCGTCGCGCACGGCCGTGGCGCTGTCGGAGAGCCAGAGGACCGCGCCGTCGCGCGCGCGTACCTGATATTCGAATTCGCGCACCATGCCGTCGCGCTGCATCAGCAACTGGTATTCCGCGCGCGCCGCCGGATGTACGTAGATGGTGTGCGCGATATCGCTGATGCCGCCGATCAGATCCTCCGGCGTATCGTATCCCATCATCCGCGCCAGCGCCGGATTGGCGTTGAGCAGCGCGCCGCCCGGCGTCGTCACATAAATCCCCTCGACCGAGCCTTCGAACAGCTTGCGATAGCTTTCCTCGGCGAGTCGCTGCTCGGCCAGGGCATGAACTGCCGCTTCGCGCGCGGCGTCGGCGTCGACAAGCGTACGGCGGAACACTTCGGCGGCGCGGGCGATATCGCCGATCTCGTTATTCACATCGGTGGCGGGGATCGAGGCGTCCTTCTCGCCCGTAGCCAGCGCACGAATCGAGGTCGCGATCGACGCAAGCGGACGCACGGTGCGCCGAACTACGAACAGCGCCGCCAAAATCCCGATCAGGACGCCGGCCGTGCCGAGTATGATGCTCTGCCACTTGGCTTCGGTCAGTGTCCGCGCAAAGTCCCGCGACAGCACCCGCCCCCGCTGCGCGCTGAGTTCGCGCAGCAATTCGGTTACCCGTCCGATCAGCCGGCCTTCGGTGCCCAGTACTTCCTTGTCGAGCTTGCCGATCTGACCTTCCGTCCCCGCGATCGAAATAATCGCGTCGGCGTAGGCGTCGGCCGCGGCGCGAAGCGCTGGGTCGTCGATCGACAGCACCCGCATGCGCCGCGCCGACTGCTCGGCCCCGGCGGGATCGTGCGCGAGCAAGGCCGCGGCGATCTGGTTTTGCGTCCGAAACAGATTTCGCGCAGTGTTCCGGTCAGGCACTTCGGCGATCGCCGCTTCGAAACGCTCGCGCACGGGCGGCAATGCTGCAACCAGTTCCGCGCGGCGCGCAAGCAATGCGGTGACGCGCTCGATTCCGTCGCGGTAGTTCGCCAGCCGCTGCGTAACGCCGTCGATCATGTCCTGCTGCTCGGGCGCGAGCTCGAACCGCGTCTTCTTCAGGAGCGCGCTCAATGCCGACGCGGCCTCTCCGACCCGGTCAGATCGGGCGCCCGGATCAGTGACGACATCGCGAGCCGCGAGCCGCAACTCGTTCATGCGCCGGTCGATGTCCTCGGCCAGGTCGCCGACAGTCTGCACTCGCTGAAGTTCGGCAAAGGTCGAATCGATGTGGCGAATGGCGATGACGCTGGCCATGCTGGTCGCCGTAATGACTGCCAGCAACAGCAGGAAGCTGCCAAAGGTCAGTTGGCCGATCGAGAGCGAGAACGACCGTATCCGTTGGACGAGAGCGGCAAAGGGCATGGGTATCGGGACCGGCTCCGGGCAGTGCACTTTTATACGCTGGAATTGGCCCCAAGGGGAACATGCCGGGAACCACACGACACCGGCGGCAACCGGGCTGGATGGTAGCGGTCGGACAATGATCTGGTGGCTGCCGCCCCGGCCCGGTCTCGAAGGATGAGGCAGCCTCATGGTTCGAGACGGCGCAAGTGCGCCTCCTCACCATGAGGTCAGTCACCTCTGTTCACCCGACTTCCGAAATCGGCGTCATTTTCCTTGCCGGAATCGTCATCGCGGCTACGCCGATCACGACGCAGCCGAGGCCGATCCACGCCGTCGGAGACAGGCTCTCGCCGAGAAACGCTACGCCGATCGGCGAGATGCGCGCCCTTGCGTGCCTCGAATAAATCGTGTTCGGACGAGGTTCAGCGTCCTTCACGCTGCTCCGCAGAACCGGTACCCAAGCGTTGCCGAACTCATGGCGACCCCGGATCAGCAGCGCACCGCTTCGCGCTGCGCAGCATCCGGGACGTCTCCTCTTCCGCTCAGCTACGCCGCGCCGACTTCAAATATCTCGCCGTCGTAGCCGGCCTCTAGCGGGATACGAAGCTGACGGCCGCCGTTCAATTTTGTCATCACCGGCATCACGGTCACAATCGCCTTGCCCCTGCTATCGTCGAGTGCGGCCTTCACGCTTCTTTGCTTGCCTAGCCTGATCAGGTTGCGCGTGGTCGGAAATGGCAGCTTGAATCGCCCGCTCTCGCCGCCTGCCAGCGCCTCGCGCGGCGACACCCAGATCGAATCGGTGGATTCCTTGCCGTCGTGGGCGCCGGCCTGCTCCGGCGGCGCGGCGGCGAGGAAGAACCAGGTGTCGAACCGCTTAGGCATGCCCTCCGGCGTGATCCAATGCGCATAGGGCACCAGTTCGTCGAGCGCCAGCAACATCCCGTTATCGGTGAGGACCTTCAGAAATGTTGTCTTGCCCTCGCACAATGCGGCGCGGTTGGCAGCTTCGATCTCGCCGGCCCGCTTCGCATCGATCAAGGTGGTCGATCCGCGCGGCCGGGCCAGCAGGATGCCGCTTTCCTCAAATGTTTCGCGGATCGCAGCGATGCGGAAGCTTAGCGCCGCGCCGTCGAGCCCGTCGCCGCCAGAGTAAAGCTCGGGTCGGTTGATGATTTCCTGATCGCCCTTGTCGACACTGCCGCCGGGAAACACCAGCGCGCCGGAGTTAAAGTCGATCTCATAATGGCGCACCATCATGAAGACCTCGATCTCGCCGCGGTCGTCGCCGTCGGCCCCGCGACCGTTGTCGTCGCGAAGCAGCAGAATGGTGGACGCGGGACGCGGGACAACGGCTTCTGCGGGCACGAACTCTTACTCCTTCCCTCATCCTGAGGAGCGGCCGCTTGGCCGCGTCTCGAAGGATGAGAAACGTTTCGGCCTCATGGTTCGAGACGCGCGAAGACGCGCTCCTCACCATGAGGGAAGATTCTTGCTAACCCGCCGCGCTGGATTGCGGCTGCAGGTTGGCGCGCTTGTCGACCCGCGCGACCCGCGAGAGCAGATAATCCACTTCAGCCTTTGCGGCAGCGGTAATGTTTGAGCCCGGCTTTCGTTGCGCGCTTGAGGCGATCACGCCGCGCTTTTGCAGCACATATTTGCGCACAGCCAATCCCGCACCTAGCTGCTGCTCGTAGCGGATCAGCGGCAGGTGGGCGTCGAACAGATCGTGCGCGGCGTCGCGACGGCCCTCTTTCGACAATCTCACGACATCGATCAGCAATTCCGGAAAGGCGTAGCCGGTCATCGCGCCATCGGCGCCGCGCTCCATCTCGAAATCGAGAAACAGCCCGCCATTGCCGGTCAGAATCGACAGCGGCCGCAGCGAGCCGTCCTTCTGGAAGGCGCGGAGCGCGGAAATCTTTTCCAGTCCCGGCCAGTCCTCATGCTTGAGCATCACGCAGGACGGGCTGTCCATCACGATTTTCCGGATCACCGCGGGCGTCATGACCACCGTCAGCGTCAGCGGATAATCCTGCAACACCCAGGGAATATCGGTGCCGATCGCCTCCACCGCTTGCTTGAAGTATCCGGTGATTTGCTCGTCGGTTCGCAAATGCGGCGGCGGCGCGATCATCACCCCGGCAGCGCCGGCATCCATCGACGCGCGCGCCAGCGAGCGCATCGCGGCAAATCCCGGCGCGGAGACGCCGACGATGATCTGCATGTTTTTCGCGCGCTTCACAAAGCGTTTCGCCACCTCCTCGGCCTCCGAGCCCTCAAGCTTCGGCGCCTCGCCCAGAATGCCCAGCACGGTCACCCCATCGCACCCGACCTCGGCATAAAAGTCCGTCAGCCGGTCGATGGATTTGTCGTCGATGCGGCCGTCGTCGTGGAACGGCGTCGGCGCAATGGCGAAGGTACCTGCGGCTTTGTGAGTAAGTTTCATAAGGGGTCCTCTGTTCAGTTTATTCAGTTGCGTAGCTTTCGTTCACCGCACCTAACTCGAAGTCTTACGTCTGGGGAAGTGTTCGCTCTCCCGTCGGGAGAGGGTTGGGGTGACGGGTTACGATCTATCGTTAGCCCGTAACCCCTCACCTGGCGCTTCGCGCCGACCTCTTCCCTTGGGAGAGGTGAACTCAGAACCGCCGCGCGCCCATCTTGATCTCTTCCTCGGAAAAGAAAATCTCCTTGGCGTGTTCGACAACATCCGTGGCGGCTTCCAGCCCGGCTTTTCCATCATCCGCATCTCGCGCACGCCGCGCGGACCGGAAACGCCGAGGACTTTGCCGGTCTGGTCGCCCGACAAATCGCTTACCATGTATAGCACGGCCGGCGCGATGCCGTCCGGTCCGAGCGCTGCGCCGGGATTCTCAATGTAGCGCGGCAGATCGGCGGTCATGCGGGTCAGCGCGCCAGGCGCGAGTGTCCAGACCCGGATGTTGTATTTCCGGCCTTCAATCGCAAGCACGTTCGAAAGCCCCCAGATGCCGCCCTTGGCGGCGCCGTAATTGCTTTGGCCGAAATTGCCGATCAGGCCTGAGGTCGATGACGTATTGACGATGACGCCGCCGCCATTCTCCCGCATCCAGCGGAACACCGGCTGGGTGACGCAGAACGTGCCCTTCAGATGCACCTTCAAAACCTTGTCCCAGGCGGCCTCGGTCGCCTTGGCAAAGGTCTGGTCCAGCAGGATGCCCGCATTGTTGACCAGAATATCGGCGCGACCGAAATTCTTGATGGCATCGTCGAACACCGACTGCCCGCCCGCCAAGGTCGAGATATCGGCGCCGTTGGCGACGGCGCGACCACCCTCGGCCTTGATTGCATTGACCACCTTCTGCGCCATCGAGACATCGGCGCCGCTGCCGTCACGGGGGCCGCCGAGGTCGTTGACCACGACGGCTGCGCCCTCGCGCGCGAACAATTTGGCGTAGGCTTCGCCGAGCCCACCTCCCGCGCCGGTGATCAGCGCAACCTTGCCGTCGAGTAATCCCATGGTGGTTTTCTCCCGTATCGTCGTTTATTTTCCGCAGTCATGGCCGTGCTTGTCACGGCCATCCACGTCTTTCTTGCCTTCAAAAGCAGGAGACGTGGATGCCCGGAACAAGTCCGGGCATGACGACATCAATTAAATTGCCCGCTCCTGCACGATCTCACCCCAGCACCGTCTTGCCGCTCTTGATGACGGCGACGTTGCGCGCCTTCACCTTGGCTTCGAACGAAATCACGTTGCCGTCCTTCCACAAATCCATCGTCACGGTTTCGCCGGGATAGACCGGCGACGAAAACCGCGCGACGTGTTGCCTGAAGGCGGAAGGGTCGTAGTCCGCATAGGTTTGCAAGATGCCGCGGCAGGTGATGCCATAGGTGCACATGCCGTGCAGGATCGGCTTCGGAAAGCCGGCGCGCTTGGCGAATTCGGGATCGCTGTGCAGCGGATTGCGGTCGCCGCACAGCCGATAAACCAGCGCTTGATCGGGGCGCGTCGAGATATCGATTGATTTGTCCGGGGCGCGGGTCGGTACCTTGTGCGGTTCGGGCTGGCCTTCGGAAGGCCCGCCGAAACCGCCGTCGCCGCGCGCGAAACGCGAAGCGACAAGTGTCGCCAGTTCCTCGCCCTTCTCGTCTCTCAGCACCGTCTTGTGCCGGATCACGGCGCCTTTGTCCTTGCCCTTGTCAAAAACGTCGAGAACGCTTGAATCGGCGGTGATATGAGTGGCCACAGCAAGGGGCTTGTGGAAGGTGATGTCGCGTTCGCCATCGACCCCCATCACGCGATTGAGGTTCATTTCACCGGGCCCGGCTCCCCAAGCCGCGACCGAGGCAAATGTCGGGACAACCTTCAGGGGGCGAGGCGTGGCGACGGCCTCGTTGACGAAGGCCAGTTCTTTCTCGTCCATTGGGTCCGCGCCCATCCCGATGCCATAGGCGTACAGCATCACCTCGCGGTCGGTATATGCGTATTTCTGCCCAAGATTTTTCAGCGCCATCAACTCGTCGTACTTGATCGGCATTGCGGTGTTTCCTCCGGACTCTTTTTCCCTTTTGTCATGCCCGCGAAAGCGGGCATCCAGTAATCACCGGCGTCAGCGTTTACTGGATCCCCGCCTACGCGGGGATGACCGATGCTTGCCTTGCAAGCTTCGTGCGCAACTCTTTCACCCCACCGGCGTAAAGAACGGCAGCGGTGGGCCATCGGTCGTTTTGAACACCACCTTGACCTTCTGGCCGATCCTCAGTTTGTCCATGTCGCAATCGACAAAATTGGTCAGCAGCGAAGGACCTTCCTTCAATGTCACGTAACCGATCGCGTAAGGACCCGTCGCGGACTTGCGCATCAGGCTGAAGGTATAGATCTCGCCCTCGCCCGAGCTTTCCTCCCACACCGTCTTGTCGGAGAAGCAGAACGGGCACAGCGTCCGAGGAAAGTAATGTGCCTCGCCGCAGGCGGTGCAGCGCTTGATCAGGAGCTTGCCCTCGACCGTCGCATCCCAGAACGGTTTGGTTTCCGGATTGCCCTGTGGTGCCGGGGATTTCACTGTGCGGTCCATTACACACGCTCCAGAATGCAGGTCGATGCTGCATGGCGAACGCCGAGCAGGCCGCCGGTGCCGTGAGCGATAGCGAGATCGCAGTTCGGCACCTGCACTTTGGGATGCGCTTGCCCGCGCAGCTGCCGCACCGCTTCGATGATCTTGGTCATGCCGCCGCGATTGACCGGATGATTGTTGCACAACCCGCCGCCGTCGGTGTTGAACGGCAGCTTGCCGACGCCGGAAATCAAATTGCCGTCGGCGACGAACTTGCCGCCCTCGCCTTTCTTGCAGAAGCCAATGTCCTCGATCTGCATCAGCACCGTGATGGTGAAGCTGTCGTAGATCGAAGCGTATTTGATGTCCTTTGGCGTCACACCGGCCTCTTCAAACGCCCGAGGACCCGACCAGACTCCGGCTGAATAGGTCAGATTGAGATCCTTGCCGCCACGCGGCCCCTTTAGCGCTTCGCCGTGCCCGATCATGCGCACCAAGGGCTTCTTCAGGCGGCGCGCAATCGCTTCGGTGGTAACGATCAGCGCGCCACCGCCATCGGTGACGACACAGCAATCCATCCGGTGCAGCGGATCGGAAATCATCGGCGAGTTGATGACGTCCTCGACCGTGACGACGTCGCGCAGCATCGCATGCTCGTTGTATTGCGCGTGATGCGACGCCGCGACCTTGATCCAGGCCAGTTGCTCGCTGGTGGTGCCGAACTCATGCATATGGCGCATGGCGCACATGCCGTAAATGTTGTGCGTGGTGGCGTTGTAGGCGGCTTCGAAATCGACCTCGGCACCGGTCGCACGCGGCGGCATGACGCCGGTGCGCGGCTTACCTGCCAGCGTGATCAGCGCGATCGAGCATTTGCCGGCAGCGATGGCCTCCGCGGCATGGCCGAGATGGATCAGATAGGAGCAGCCGCCGGTGTCGGTGGAATCGAGATGGCGGACCTTTAGGCCCAGATAATCGGCCATCGCCATTACGCCGCCCGGGGCATCGCCGGCGCAGAAATAGCCGTCGACATCGGCCTTGGTCAGGCCGGCGTCTTCCAACGCGCCTTTGGCGACTTCGGCATGGAGCTGTGCGGTGGATTTGTCGGGTGCATGCCGGGTTGGATGCTCGTAAATCCCGGCGAGATAGGCCTTGCCTTTAATGCTCAATACAGCTCTCCGCTGGCGTTTCTTCCCAGCGGTTTTCTCGCCTTTCGGAGCTGCCTTGGCAAGCACCGAAATATTCCGTCAGGCGAGACAGCGCTATTCGGCCGCAATCTGCCTTGGCGCCGGCGGCGGGTTGACGAGATCGGCGGCCAACTGCGCATATCGCGCCTTCGCATCCTGCACCGCTTTCTCCTTCACCGGCCCGTAGCCGCGGATGCGATCCGGCAGCGACAATATCTCAATCGCGGTATCCAGCGTCAGCGGCGACAGCACGGTAAGCACGTGGGCGACGTCCTTCTCATAGCCGGCGATCAGATCGCGTTCGAGCCTGCGATCGGCGCTGTGGCCGAAGATATCGAATGCGGTGCCGCGCAGGCCGCGCATCTTCGCGAGCAAACGAAACACCGGCATCATCCACGCGCCGAACGCGCGCTTGCGCGGCCGCCCCAGGGCGTCGGTGCCGCCGGCCAGCATCGGCGGCGCCAGGTTGAAGCTGATCTTGAAGTCGCCGTCGAATTGATCGCGGATCTGCTTTTCGAACCTGCCGTCGGTGTAAAGCCGCGCCACCTCGTACTCGTCCTTGTAGGCGAGCAGTTTAGCGTAGTTGATCGCCACCGCGCGCGGCAACTCGTCGCCGAAACCGCCATTGGCCGCGGCGTTGCGCACCTGCGTCACCATGTTGCGGTAGCGCTCGGCGAGCATTTCGTTCTGATAATCCGTCAGCAACGCGCTGCGGTGTGCGATGATTTCGTCGAGCGACATCGCGTCAAGGGTTTTTGGCGCTACCGTTGCATCCTGGCCCTTCATCATCGCAGCCAGCCGCGCCGGATCGGCTGCCGCCAGACGCCCAAGCTGGAACGCCTGGGTGTTCATCTTGATTCCAACACCGTTGATCTCGATCGCCTGCTCTATCGACTTGGCCGAGAGCGGCAATAGTCCCTTTTGATAGGCATAGCCCATCATCATCATGTTGGTGGCGATTGAATCGCCAAGCAGGATTTCGGCAGGCTTGGTGAAATCGAAAAACGACGAATCCTTGCGCAACGCGGTTTCCAGCACATGATTGACCTTGCGGCTCTGGAAATTGAAATCGCGGTTGAGGATGAAATCCGCAGTTGGGATGACGTGACTGTTGATGACGCCGTAAGTACGGCTGGATTCACAGAGCGTCATGGTTTCTGTGGCGGCAGCCACGACCTCGTCGGCGGCAATCACAAGATCGGCTGTGCCCGTAACGATGCGCGAACAGGTGACGTCAGCGGTATGTTCGGAAAGCCGGACGTGGCTCAGCACCGCGCCGCCCTTTTGCGCAAGGCCCGACATATCCAGAATCATGCTGGCTTTGCCCTCGATATGCGCGGCCATGCCGAGCAGCGCGCCGATGGTCAGCACGCCGGTGCCGCCGACGCCGCCGACGGCGACGTTGTAGGGCCGGTCCAGCGAGGGCCGCGATGCCGGTTCCGGCAGATCGCCGATATTGCCGAGATCGGCCGGCGCGCGGCGGCGCAGCTTGCCGCCGTCGACGGTGACAAAGGACGGACAAAAGCCCTTCAGGCAGGAATAGTCCTTGTTGCAGCTCGACTGATTGATGGTGCGCTTGCGCCCCAGTTCGGTCTCCAGCGGCTCCACCGAAATGCAGTTCGATTGCACCGAACAATCGCCGCAGCCTTCGCACACCGCGGGATTGATGATCACGCGGCGTTGCGGATCCTCCAGCGTTCCCCTTTTGCGGCGGCGGCGCTTTTCGGCGGCGCAGGTCTGCACGAACACGATCGCGGAGGCGCCCTTCACCTGGCGCAGCGTTTTCATGACCGCGTCAAGTTCGTCGCGATGCGCGGTCCTGGTGCCCGGCGCAATATCTGAAGGCGGATAGGCGCCCGGATTTTCCGAGACGAGATAGATGTCGCGGATGCCTTCGGAGTGCAGCTGGAAGGTGATCTGTTGCGGGGAGAGTTCGCCGTCGACATGCTGGCCGCCGGTCATCGCGGTCGCATCGTTGTAGAGGATCTTGTAGGTGATATTGGCCTTGGAGGCGATCGCCTGACGGATCGCAAGGCTGCCGGAATGGAAATAGGTGCCGTCGCCGAGATTGGCGAACACGTGTTTTTCCTCGGTAAAAGG
>WNFJ01700407.1_pt2 | contig 12369 bp, 8 predicted proteins | sample 5400461 | NCBI WGS metagenome assembly WNFJ01 (sample SAMN13153349, study PRJNA577476) | soil metagenome | isolation source: 115 cm saprolite on Douglas fir-dominated hillslope | place: USA:California | collected 2013-09-17
CTTGGCGAAAGTTTACCCGCTGTACCATACCTGATCAGAGTGGGGATCAGTCAGCCCTGACCATCCTGACGCTGACGTTTGCGCATGGATATACTGACCGGTTTGGAGGCAGTGGGGACGTTGACTACCGCTTTACCATGACTGACGAGGACGCGATGTGGAAGATCGCCGACGTCTGCGACATCATGGCGGAGGGATGCTTCCCCGTGAGTTGGGGTGAGTTCGTGAGAAAGAAGAGGGAGTGCATATGAACTTGATTGCCCAGAGTCTGGGCGACCCCATCTGGCAGATTGGAGGAGGGATCATCCTGCTGGCAGCGCTGGTGCTGCTGCTTGCCCTGCGCAGCCCCGAGATTCACCTCTCGCCGTGGCACCAATGGCTCTGGACCCGCATCCTGCTGCTGGTCTGTTTCTCGCTTTTCCTCGTGCTCAGTGCAGGAGTGGTCTTGTCGCACGGAGCGAATGCCGCTTCCACCGCCGTGCCTGCAGGGTCGCAGCCCTCATCGGCAACCGCTTCGCCTCACAGCGATTCCTCGCCTTCGCCGACGCCGTTTCCCGGCTCACCCCCGGGCCCTCACAGGTACTCACCACGTTCTGCGATGCCTTCTTCATCTAAAGTAGAGACAACAGGAGCCGAACGAGGATGGCTCGGATCTTTCTGGTTGCTACACCATCCCCTCTACTATACACCCTCTTCTGAAGCAGGGCAATCACAGCAGAGCGCGCGTGGCTCTGTGTCCGGGAGGGGCAGGTTGTGGGAAGAGGAAGCAACCTCACGCTCGTCCTTAACCGCTGTCTGAAGAAGCAGCCCCAGATCTTGTTTCCCGAGACTCCCTTCAGCAATGGCAGATGCGTTGAGAGGAGCTCCATCTAGGCGCTGACCGGGATAAACTGGTACTTCCTCATGATGGCCTGCTCGGCCGGAGAGAGCACAAAGTTCATAAAGGCCTGTGCATCCGAGGGGTGCGGGGAGCTTTTAGCAACCGCGATGAGATACTGGACAATGACATTGAACGGGTCGGGAATGTCGATGACGGTTACTTTCCTGGAGGCCGAAAAGGTGCAGGCGTAGTGAGACAGGTCTGTCACGCTTGAGCATGTGGGATGCGTCAAGCTGCTCCTCCGTTCGGACCCCACACGGTGTAGGGAAGGCGTAGGACTGTACCTGGGGTCTGGCAGGTAGAGAGCATCTGGAGGGCATCCTGGACGAGTCGGCGTTGCAGGGGTTCGTTCCCGGGAGCCCCAAGCGGCAGGCTAAAGGGAAAAAAGGGCAGCCAGATGGTACGTGGCGGGCGTACCTGTTGCGAGGGCGTTGCCAGCAGCAGGTTGAAGCAGACCGTGCTGATGCCTGCCTGTTCGATTATACGCGCGATCAGTCCAACTGACTGGTTACAGAGCGGTCAGACCGGGATGAGGATGACTGCGTCCACCTGCTCCGCACGTAGGCGCCGTGCAACCTCAGGTGCAGTTCGCTCGAGCAAAGGCTGCGTGTGTGGGATGTAGCCCATGAAGCTGTAGTGTTCGGCGGAGAGCGCGCCGATGATGCCTTCCTGCGAGAGTTGTCGCCCCACGCGCACAGGGAGCAAATGATTGGTGTCGCCACCCTTACCAGGTCCGACAAGGCCCAGGTGATGCTTCACGCACAAGGTATCTTGAGCAGCCGCTGTGGGAATGATCCGGTAGGAGGGATCACCTTGCTCCTCGTTCTGTGTGTCGAAAGACGGGTCTTCGCATCGGTGGACGCCTGCTGTGGTAATGAAAGCGACGGTTGCGTGGTGAAGAGAGGTCCTGAACGGAGTCCAGGGAATCACCTGTGAGCGGTAATCCACCCAGGGGAAAGCGAGCCCGTAACGCGCATCCCAGTCGGGGAGGTCCTCTGGCCGAAACGGGTTCCTGAGCCAGAGATTGCTCACGAGGACCGCCTGCTGGCCTGGCTTCAATCCAAGGTTGGTCAATTCTTCTGGTGTTGCCTGAAGCACGCTCGTCCGAAAGTCCTGGTCGTTTTGGGCGCGCTGTAGAAAGGCCACGACTTGCTCGGACATAATTTTCCCTTTCACGCAGCGATCCTCATCACTAAAAGTAGTTCTCACATCAATGGTATCATATCTAAACCGCAGCATCTGCAGCGTCGTACACATGTAAAGCTCATCTTGTTGCCATTGACATTGCCTCATGGGATATCTTCCCTGGCGATTACCCCTTTGTATCCGTCACATGACGATACCTCTTCTTCTATCGATAGCCAGTAAATGCACCAAGATCAGTGTGGTGGACTAGTACAGGACCGGCATCATTTTTGCAACACAACCTCTGTTTCTGCCAGGTTTCATGATGGCGGAGTCGAGACTTGCTTCCTGCCGCGCACCAGGGCACAGCTCAGCAATTCTCCAAGCTCGTTGCGCAATTCGTGGGACTCTTCCTCAACCATGTCCCCTGCAAAAATCACCGAGCAGCTACAACTTTGGTGTGCGGTATCTCACCCATCTCATCAGCTATACTAGGCAAAGACACCATGACGTGTCGATGAAGAGCAACACTGAGAAGGAGAAGCGATGCCCATCTACGAAATTCGCGTCCAGGGACGCCTCGACCAACGCTGGTCGACGTGGTTTGACGGTTTAACGATCAGCTATGAGAGTGATGACATCACCGTGTTACGCGGCCCGATCGTCGATGAGGCCGCGCTGCATGGGATATTGATCAAAGTACGCGACCTGGCCTTGCCGCTGCTGGCGGTGAGCCGAGTTCCTGAAAGTAAGAAGAGCGATTGAGTGACAAACCTGCTCTCGGTCCAAAGGAGATGAGGAGAAAGAGGCGTAGTTATGAACACAACCGTGAAGGTTCCCCCAGACAGCGGCTCAGCGCAGAGCGGATGCGCCGCTGGTCGCAACTGGAGGTAGCCGACCAGCTGGGGACTACCCCCGGCAATGTGAGCCGCTGGGAACGCGGCATCACCTCGCCCGGACCCTACTTTCGCAGCAAGCTCTGCGAACTCTTCGGTAGAAGTGCTCAAGAACTGGGGTTGACCTGGGATGAGTCCGACGATTCCCTCAGCTACAACACGCCGACTTCGGACTTGCTGGTCGCCTCCTTCCCCTGGAACGCGTCCCCCCGAAGCAACCTGTTCTTCACAGGTCATGAGGAGCTCTTGGCGCAGTTGCACGCCTTGCTTCGACCAAACACAACAGCGGCACTCCCCGCCATCCCGGCAATCAGTGATTCGGGCGGTCTAAACCTGCCTAAGCAGGAGAACGCGGATCAAGAAAGGATTGATGGGTAACTATGAACCAAGTAAGTAATGTCGTCAAACAGTTTTTTGAGGATTTCGAGCGAGGGTAGTCTCCCTACTCCCTGCTCTTCTCTGCGATAGGATGAAATGCTTTTCCTCTTGATGCTGATCGAAATCGTGCTTCAGAGTTCTTTGGAAACAGAGCAACAGCGGCAGATATGCGAGAATAGTAAAAGCCTGGAAGATGTACTTTTTTCACTGGAAACGCGCTGAAGAAGCAGGGCGATAAGGCAAATCCGAGTGATTGAGCACCTGCAAGGAGATTACCTGACGCTGGCGACTGAGCCCATGACGTTTGCGGGTCAGTCTGCTCAGGGCTTTTTTCACTGGAAACGCGCTGAAGAAGCAGGGCGATAAGGGAAACAGCTTTGCAGAACGCAGCAGCTTTTCGAGCAGAGAGATGGTCAACTGCCCTGTCTCCCTCTCTGCGTTGAGCAATCTCCGCCTTTTGCGGCTCTTCTTCTTCCTTGCAACCATGGTCCAGTTCTAGAAAACTGTCTTGCCCCCTCATAGGGCGATTGTTTGGAATGAGGCCAAGGAGGAAAGGAATTGGATCAGACACGTCTTGCTCCAGCCGGGTCATTTTGTTGGAATTCCGACTGCCCAGAGTATGCTAAAGAAGAGACCGTAGGTGAGTGGCTGCAACGATCCGCTCAGCATGTGGAAGAAATCGAGGCACTGCTGTTAGCCAATTATCCCGTCAATCGTGCGCAACTGGACGCCCTGTGGACCTACGTCGGGCACAAGGGCGAAAAAGGGGGCACCAGGAAGAAGCAGCCCGAGGTGGTTTCTGGAGGGGTACAAGGATCGCGATAGACAGTCGGCTGCGCATCGGGTGTGCTCTTGCCAAGCCGGAGGAAGAAGTGACACTCCAGCTGATGGCCCAACTCAAAGAGCGCGGCCATCCCCAGGCACCGCCAGCTCTGGCGACCGATGGGAAAGGCAGCTACCGGGAGGCGATGCTCCAGACGTGGGGACAGGTCCCTGAATACGGAGGGCGAGGCAGGCCTCCGACGCAGAAGCAGCCCGGTCCAGACTGGCACTATCTACAAGTGGTCAAAGAGCGCCGTGGCAGTCGGCTCATCGGCAGCAGGGCTGACCGATCATATTTGGACGGTTCAAGAACTTTTGATGACGCTGGTCATTCCTACCGCTATCAACACGCAATAGGGAGACTACCCCTTGTAGTGTTCTTACCCAACAGGTATACTAGAACTGGCGAAGAACTGTTGGGTAAGAACCTCTTCGGTGAACATGCCGTGGATTATCTCACGAGAGGGATCCGATGCCGAAAGTCCCCGTCTATACGCTGGCCTGGTCGCCCGTGATAGCGGCCTACGAACTCTACCAGACCCGTAACCGCGAGGAGCTCGGGATTATCCCTGACAGCCCGGAATGGTTTGCCTGGCTCGATCAGGTGCCCTCCTTTGTCTTCTCCGGTAAAACCGGTCACTATACAGCACGCAAGGAAGCCAAACAGCGTGGTGATCGCTACTGGTCGGCCTATCTTACAATGGGCGAGCAGCTCACCAAAAAGTATCTAGGCAAGACCACTGACGTTACCCTGGCACGGCTGGAGCACATCGCAGGGCTGCTGAGTACTACTCAGACTGCCAGTGTGCAACGCGGACAGGAAATACCATCACTGTCTGCCGAGAACGAGGCTCAGATGCCAGCTCATGTCTCTCTAGCAGCCAGAGGTGCGAATGGTGAGGTGGACGCGATCCGCCATCCCCTACTTGCCCAGCGACGCACTCCGCTTGATCCCCTTCTGTTAACCAAGCTCCATGTGCCGCGACCGCGGACGCACCTGGTGCCCCGCTCTCACTTAACCGAGCGACTCCAGCAGGGAGTGGAGCGTGCGCTCACGCTCGTCTCAGCGCCTGCGGGCTTCGGCAAAACGACGCTGCTCGCCCAATGGCTTGCCCAGAGCGATATGCCTGTAGCCTGGCTCTCGTTGGAAGCGGAGGACAACGATCCCACCCGTTTTCTCTCCTACCTGATTGCCGCCTTGCAGACGCTGGATGCGCAGATTGGAACAACTGCACTCGCGATGCTGCACACACCGCAGCCCCCGCCACCAGAGACCGTGCTGGCCCTGCTAACCAATGACCTCATGAGCCGTGCACCATCACCGCTGACCCCATTCAGCGGGGGATGACGTATCTCGTGGAGCACCTGCCTCCGCAGCTGCACCTCATCCTGGCCACCCGCGCTGACCCGCCACTCTCCCTGACACGGCTACGGGCAGGTGGGCAGCTCGCCGAATTGCGTGCCGCCGACTTACGCTTTGGTACCGCCGAAGCGAGCGCATTTCTACAGACCGTCATGGGGCTGGACCTGGAGGCTTCGGCCATCGCCACCCTCGAGCAGCGCACGGAAGGCTGGATTGCTGGGCTGCAACTGGCCGCCCTCTCGCTGCAGGGCAGAGCCGATGTCTCCGCGTTTCTCGCTGCTTTCACCGGCAGTCACCGCTTTGTGCTCGACTACCTCTCCGAAGAGGTGCTCGCACGGCAGGACGCCTCGGTGCAGCAGTTTCTGTTGCACACCTCGATCCTGGAACGTCTCAGCGGGCCGCTCTGCGATGCGGTGACAGGGCAAGAGGAGAGCCAGGCGATGTTGGAAGCGCTCGAGCGGGCGAACCTGTTTGTGGACGCCCTCGACGACGAGCGGGGCTGGTACCGCTACCATCACCTGTTTGCCGAGGTGCTGCACGGCCACCTGCAGCAGGCAGAGCCTACGTTGCCACCCGTCTTGCATCGGCGTGCCAGTGCCTGGTATGAGCAGCACGAACTGCCTGCCGAAGCAGTGCAGCATGCGCTGGCCGTTCCCGACGTCGAACTCGCTGCCCGCTTGATCGAACCGATCGCGCTCCCCGTTGCGTCTCGTGGTCAGCTCTCCACGGTGCTCGGGTGGATGAACGCGCTGCCCGAGGCGCTGGTACGCACACGCCCTCTCCTCTTTGTTCAGCAGGCATCCTACCTGATGTTCACCAATCAGTTGGAGGCGGCCGAGGCCCGCCTGCAGGAGGCTGAACGGGGTATCCGGGAGGAGATGCCTGCCGAGCAAGCACGGACCATCCGGGGCACCGTGCTCACCATCCGTGCGGGCATCGCCGATCTCTCCGGCGACACCATGCACGGAGTATCCCTCGCACGCCGGGCGCTGGATCTGTTGCCGGAAGCGGAGGTGATCCTTCGTATGGGTGCGCTGGTGACCACGGCCCACGCCTATCTGGCGAGCGGGGATGTGACGCCTGACAGTGAACGCGAGGTCGCAGCCGCGGATGCGTTGATACATGCCGCGGGCAACCAGCTTGCAGCCTTGAGCAGCATCCCTCTGCTAGCTCGGCTCTACGTCCTGCAAGGCAGGCTCCGGCAGGCTGCTGCCACCTATGCACAGATGGTACAGGTAGCAGGACCACGACCGGAAGGGTTGCAAAACATATTCAACATCAGCAGCCTCTCCTACTATTTCGGCCTGGGCGACCTGCTGCGCGAGTGGAACGACCTGGATGCGGCTGAACGCCACCTGTTGCAAGGCATGGCGCTGATCAACGAAAGGCTACCGATTGAACCCTCCATAGCGGTCCTGGGCTACACGGCCCTGGCCCGCCTGCAGCAGGCGCGTGGCAACACCCATGCAGCTCTTGCGACCCTGGAGGCCTTGGCGAGCCAGGCCGAGCTGCGTCACTTCGTTCCGCACCTGGTGGCCCAGGTGGCCACCATGCGGGCGCAGCTCGAGCTGGCGCAGGGCAACCTGGCGGAAGCTATCCGCTGGGTGGACACCAGCGGCCTATCCGCCGAGGATGACGACTTGAGCTATCCCCGCGAGGGCGAGTACCTGGCCCAGGTGCGGGTGCGCATTGCCCAGGGACGTAACGACCCGACGGCTCCTTTCCTCCAGCACGCCCTGCACCTGTTAGATCGACTGCTCCTGGATGCTGAGGCCAAAGCACGCATGGGCAGCGTGTTGGAAATCCTCGTGCTACGTGCGCTGGCCCTGGAAGCACAAGGGAATCGAACGAGTGCCCTCTCCACCCTCGAACGGGCGCTCGTGTTCGCCGAACCGGAGGGCTACCTCCGCCTCTTTGTCGATGAGGGTCCACCGATGTTGGCCCTGCTGCGCCACGCCTATGTGCGTGGTATCGTACCGGGTTACGTCACCACGCTGCTCTCCGCCTTTGGGGAGCAGAACCTCCCAGATCTCCCCCTCACCTCTGCTCGCCCCGGTCCACTTGCAGAACCGCTCACCGAGCGCGAGCGCGACGTGCTGCGACTGCTGCTTGAGGGAGCCTCCAACCGAGAGATCGCTCGTCGCCTCGTCCTGAGCGTGAACACGGTGAAGCGGCATGTCTATAACATCTGCGGCAAACTCGGTGTGCAGAGCCGCACGCAGGCCATCATTCGTGCCAGAACAGTCAATCTCCTGTAGCACGCTGTTCCCCACCCATGTCCCCCGCAAGAATCACCTCACATCTACAACTTTGGTGTGCGGTATCTCACCCTTCTCACCAGCTACACTCTGCATAGACACCACGATGTGCCGATGAGAACAAATCTGCTTGAATACTTTGTCTTTGGATAACTGAAGAACGGATTGGGAGGAACGTGTTGAAAGACCGAATCAACACTCTCAAGGAGAGAATATGCAACAGGTGATAGAAAATCAGGATCGTTACGTGCGTTGTCCTCGAGGAAGAGAACCTGCCAGGGGTCTGTTACGTCTGGCCGTACTCGGCTCGCCAGAAGTGTTTCATGACGGAAGCCGTCTCACCTTTGCCTTGCGCAAGGCGCTGGCCTTGCTGGTCTACCTGGCGGTCGAAGGCAGCATGCATCCGCGCAGCAAGCTGGCCGCCTTGCTGTGGCCCGACAGTGAGCCCCAAGATGCACGCAAGGCCTTGCGCAATGCCATTGCCCTGCTGCGCAACCTGCTCGCCGACGTCGGCACCTCTCCTGCTGAGCACAGCTATCTGCTCAGTCAGCATGATCTGCTCGGCCTGAACCCGCAGGCTCCGCTTGAGCTTGACCTGGAGGTGGTGCAGCAAGCCTGGAAACAAGCCCAGCTGTTCTCCACGTTCCCGTCCGAGGAGCAGCGTGCCTCCCTGGTCGCCCACGTCCAGCACGCCCTCGCCCTGGTGCGCGGGCCCTTCCTCGACGGCTTCTGGCTGCGCGAGGACGCCCCCTTTGACCAGTGGCACGAGCAGCAGCAGCGGCAGTGGCAGGTGCGCCTGCAGTTCCTGTGCGAGCGGCTCTCTTCCTGGCAGGAGGCCGGCGGGGAACTGGAGCAGGCCCGCGCTACCCTCACCCGCTGGCTGGGGCTCGATCCGCTCACGGAGGAGGCCTACCGGCGCCTCATGCGGGTACAGTTGGCGCTGGGCGATCCCAGTGCTGCCTTGCAGGTCTACGTCACCTGCCGGGCGAGGCTGGCCGAGGAGTTACAAGTCGAGCCCTCGGCGGACACCGTCGCCCTGGCTGAACACATTCGCGCCACTGCGGCTGCTCGCCGGGGGAACTCCCCAACCCGTCCCTCTACTGCCATTACGTCAGGGGGCCGGTCGACAGGCGAGCTGGTGGCCCCGCTGGTCGGACGGGCCGCGGCCTTCAGCCAGCTCGTAGGCCGCTACCAGCAGGCGCGGCAGGGGCAGCCGCAGGCTGTGCTGCTGGTGGGCGAGGCCGGCATCGGCAAAACGCGGCTGGCCTGCGAGTTTGTGGCCTGGGCCCGGGCCCAGGGTGCCGAGGTGCTCAGTGGGCAAGCCTTCGAGATGGGGGGACGCTTGCCCTATCAGCCGCTGATAGAGGCCGTCAGGCCGCGGCTGGAGGAGGAAAACGCGCCGGAGGACCTGCTGGAGGACCTGTGGCTGGCCGAACTGGCGCGCCTGCTGCCGGAACTGCGGGCGCGCTACCCCGATCTGCCGGCCCCCACCGAGGATGAACTGACCGCCAAGATGCGCCTGTTTGAAGCGGTGGCGCGGCTACTGGACGCCCTGGCCAGGCAGGCGCCGCTGGTGCTGCTGCTGGATGACCTGCAGTGGGCAGATGGAGCCTCCCTCGACCTGCTGCGCTACCTGGCACGCTCCTGGCGGGGGCATGGCAACCGGGTGCTGCTGCTGGGCACGCTGCGCAGCGAAGGGCTGGAGCTGAACCCGCAGCTTTCCGCCCAGCTCTCTGACCTGGGGCGCGACCTGCCGCTGACGCAGGTGTCGTTGCAGCCGCTTAGCCAGGCGCAGACCCTCCAGCTCCTGGAGGCCATCACAGGGGAGGCTGAGCATGGGTCAAGCAGTGGAGGTGAGAGGAGTGAGTACGGCTCTGCGCGGCCCGCCACAGCCGGGCCAGGGGCAGAGCCTTCGCCTGAGCTGGAGAGGCCGCTGGTCGCGCTGGGCAACTTCCTGTTTGCACAGATGGGTGGGCAGCCGTTGTACCTGCTGGAGACGCTCAAGCTGTTGCGCGACCGGCTGTGGCTGGTGCCACAGCTGGCTGCTGATGGCACCTGGCGGCTGGTGCCGACCGTGGATATGGCCGCGGCCGTTGCCCAGGAGCAGTCCCGGCGCGAGCTGGTACCGCCCTCGGTGCGCGCCATGATCCAGGCACGCCTGGCCAAGCTCGCGCCAGCCGCGCGCCAGGTGGTGAGGGCCGCTGCCGTGCTGGGGAACCAGGCGACGACGCAGCGCTTGTGGCAGGTGGCCGAAGTGGGAGTGCAGGCAGGCGTCGAGAGCCTGGAGGAGGCCGTCGGCAGTGGCATCCTGCGCGAGGAGGAAGTTGGGGCAGGCCGCCCAGGCCGCTATCACTTCGTGCATGAGCTGATCCGCGATGTGGTCTACACCGAACTGGGCGAGGCACGGCGGCGGGTCTTGCACCAGCGTGCCCTGGCGAGGCTGCAAGCTGAGGGAGCAGCGGCCGCCGAGCTGGTGTATCACGCGCTCGTGGCCGGAGAGGCCGAGGCCGCCTTTCGCTCCAGCGTGCAGGCCGGGGAAGAGGCGGTGGCCGTCTTTGCCGTCGACGAGGCCATCAGGCACTACGAACAGGCCCGCGTCTTGCTGCAGGAGCACATGAAGCAGCTCATGCCGGAACCGGAAGTGGAACACCTCTACGTCTGCCTGGGGCGGGCCTATGCCTTCCAGAATGCCTGGCAGCAGGCCCAGCAGGTCTATGAAGAGCTGCTGACCTATGGGCAACAGCACCAGCTGCCCGCCCTGGTCAGCATGACCTTGAACCGCCTGGCGATCGTGGTGGTCCAACAGTCGAAGGACAGGCCCAAGGTGCAAGCGCTGCTGGAGGAAGCCTGGCGCATGGCAGAGGCCAGTCACGATCAGTGGGCTCTGGCGGAAACGGCATGGAACCAGGCCCAGATCACAAGCATCGTCTGGTACGATCCAACGCGTGCCTTACCTTATGGAGAGCAGGCACTGGAGCTGGCACGAGGCATACACCACAAGGAACTGGAAGCCAGAAGTCTCTCCGTGCTCGGATTGATCCATTTTCGTGGAGGAGACTTTCAAGAGGCCATACATTGTGCGGAAGCGTCCCTGGCGCTGTATACAGCACTGGGCTACGAGCAGACCGCTTCGCGGGAGCTTTCCGTTGCAAACCTGCTGATTGGTTCTCCTCTCACCCAACCCTTGACGAATCGTGCGGCAGAAACCTTGTGCTGGGGGCTGCTGGCTTTCGCGCAAGTGCATGCTGGGCAGGTGCACAATAGCATTCGCAGTGGCCACAGGGCGCTCGTGCTCGTGCAACAAGCTGTCGCCGTGGCGCAGACCCTTCCTCCGAATATAAACTCCCAGCGCTTTCTCACGGCTCTGGGGAGTACGTATCAAGCCGTGCAGCAGTGGGAAGAGGCGCAGGCGGCCCTCGAAGAGGCAGTAGCCGTGGCAGAGACGTTAGACCTGGGACCCTTGCGCGTGCCCACCCTTTCGCGGCTGTGCATGAACTATGCTCTGGCAGGGGAGTGGGAAGACGCCTACCGCTATGCCGTGAAAGCCATCGCCCTCCGCAAGAGCCATGATGTGGCATTGATCGTGCTGGATTTCTACCGGCAGTATGAAACGGAGGCCTTGCTGCATGCGGGGGATGAGAGGCAAGCGAGAGCAGAAGTGCAACGACTGGGGGAACGTGTGGGACCCTATCAGCGCTTCCGCATTGCCTACCTGCGCTCGTTGGCGGTGCTGGCAGCGTGGGAGGGGCACAGCGAGCAGGCCATCGGCCGCTTGTGCGAGGCCGCCCAGCTGGCCGCAGAGATCGGCTTGCCAGCTGAACAGTGGCAGATTCAGGCGGCGTTGGGAAGCTTGTATGAGGCCGGGGGAGAGCAAGGGCAAGCACACACCGCCTTTGGGGAGGCGGCGAGGATCATCGGGGGGCTGGCCGAGGGCATCAAGGATGAGACGCTGCGTGCGCGCTTTCTGGCTGGGCCACAGATTCACCCAGTGGTGCAGCACGCCCAAAGCGAGGCCTCCCCGGTCCCGCAAGACCAGGCGGAGCCGAGCGGGACGCCCAGGCGCGTGGCTCACTATGCTTTTGACGTTTACACGTGTGACGCCGACGTGGATCACTTTGCGTGAGTGCAGTTCGATGATGAAGAAGGCGAACAGCGAGCGGAAGAAGAGATCCTTGACGGGGAGAAAGTCGCAGGCCCAGATCTGCCCGGCATGAGTGTGTAAGAAGGTCTTCCAGTTCTGCCCTCGTGGTCTTGCAGGGCGCGCAGGTCTCATCTACTTCTGGATCGTGCGTTTGCAGACGCGAAGACCCAGCTTGAGCAATTCGCCCCGGATCCGTTCGGCTCCCCACAGTCGATTGTCCCTTGCCATCTCCTTGATCAAGGCCACGGTCTCTGGGGATATCCTTGGTTTGGTAGAAGCTGCCCTGGACTTGTACTTCCAATACAGCTGAAATCCCTGACGATGCCACCGCAGGAGCGTATCTGGCTGAACGATCAAAAGCGCCTGCTTCCAGGTCCGAACCGTCCTTGCCAGAAGCACCAGAAGCATCCGATCCGTTTTGGTGCAGGCTGGTCGTTTCACATGTCGGCACAGGATGAGAAGCTGCTGTCGGAGCAGTGCGTTTTCTGCCACGAGTTCGGACTTGC
>WNFJ01626447.1_pt1 | contig 12366 bp, 10 predicted proteins | sample 5400461 | NCBI WGS metagenome assembly WNFJ01 (sample SAMN13153349, study PRJNA577476) | soil metagenome | isolation source: 115 cm saprolite on Douglas fir-dominated hillslope | place: USA:California | collected 2013-09-17
GACCATCTGCGCGCCCATGTTCTCGAGTGGATCGCGGAGTTCGATTTCCTTGGCTACGGTCACGCCGTCCTTGGTAATGATCGGCGCGCCGAACTTCTTTTCGATCACCGCGTTGCGGCCTTTGGGACCGAGCGTGATCTTCACTGCATCGGCTAGAGCGTTCACACCGCGCAAAATCGCCTGGCGGGACGCTTCACCTGTTACAATCTGCTTCGCCATACTGGTAATCCCTCCTGATATTCTCTTGCTGAAATTTGATCTAGCACAATCACCGGGCAGGGCAAGCCCTGCCCCTACAGAGTGGAACCGGAACTACTTTCTGGCCGCTTTCGCCGCGCCGCTGAGCTTCGCGAGAATTTCTTCTTCGCGAAGGATGAGATACTCCTCGTCCTCGATTTTGATTTCCGTACCGCTGTACTTGCCGAAGAGGACGCGATCGCCGGGCTTGACGTCCAGCGGGATCAGTTCGCCCTTTTCGCGCTTGCCAGCACCGACGGCGATGATTTCGCCCTCCATGGGCTTTTCTTTTGCGGAGTCAGGGATGATGATGCCACCCTTGACGCTTTCCTTCTCTTCAATGCGCTTCACGATGACACGGTCGTGGAGCGGAGTCAGATTCACTGCCATCTTGAAAAACCTCCATAGGTGAACTTGCGGTTTAGAGTGTGGATGCAAGGAAAAGGGGAATTAGCACTCCTCACAGCCGACTGCTAATATAGCAGAAACTCCTGCCATGTCAAGCATTTCCCGGACAGACCGACTGAGCTTCAGTGGATTCCATGTCCTGCTAAACCATGTATTTAGAATAGTTTAGATGGTGCAAGAAAAATCTTGCACTTGGCGATTGTACTGCAGATGGGCTGGGCGTAGAATCCGACACGCGGAAGGCTAATGGGATCGTTGGTTTACATCCGGCTTATCGGCTGCACGTTTGGCACGCTGCTGCAGCTCTTTTGGATGGTGGTGATTCTCGGCTACCGCCGCCAGCGCAATTTTGAGCGCGTTTTCTTTTTTCTGTGTCTGGCGTTGTTCCTTTTTTATGGCGGGTCGCTCCTCGCGCTGAACTCGCAGATCTACTATCGCCAGCCGCCGGTGGCGCTCAATCAGTTTGCAATCGCCATCATTTCCATCGGACTCTGCATGTTGCCGGCGCTCCTTATGCATCTGCACATGGAATACGCAGAAACGCGCGGGCTGCTCAAAAACAAGCGATGGAAGCTCGCAGTATTACTTCTTTTTTATGCCACTTGCTTCCACTTGGCGGTTCGCCGGATTCCCGTCCTCGTGCAAGCCCCTCAATTCAACTTTCTGGTGCCCGGCAGTTCGTTGGGCGAGGGTTTCGCCATCACGCTGGCGGTTGCGCTGGCGTGGTGCGGAGGCTGGGAAAGACGATTCGCAACGGCCGCCCCGGATAAGCCACAGCGCTGTTTTCACTGGACGCTATTGGCATTCTTCGCTGCGTCCTTCTTGGCGGTCGATGGTTTGCATTTGGGACCGTTTCCAATGCAGGCGCGGACGACAGAGGCGCTTGCTACAGTTTTTTCGCTGCTCCCGATTTTGCCATTTAGCGTGCTTATCTATCTTGTATTTCGGCATAACTTTTTGCAGATCGGCCGGCAGAAGAATCTTCTGTACGCCATTTCGGCCACTTTCCTTGCCCTGCTGTACCTGAGCCTCGTCCGCCGTGTCGGCATGTGGCTGGAGCCGCTGCTTCCGCCGGGGGCTTCGGCGTCCATTCTGCTCTTTGTGCTGGTGATTTTTATCGAGCCGTTGCAACGCGTACTTGGCCGCCAGCTGGAGGAAACGGCGCATCAAGAAATGGACCGCGTTCAACGACTTTCCGCGGAGATTCAACAAGAAGCTCGTCAGGGTGACTTGCGGCGTCTGGTCCGTTTCATCGAACGCCGCGTAAAGGAACAGTTCGAGTTTGAAGCCGCTTGGCTGACCGTACTTCAGCCCGACTTGGGAGCCAGTTTCTCAAAGAGACAAGAATCTGAAGGCGAGGAATTTTTTTCCGTCTATCAGTCTGACGGGGTCAATGCCGTTTTGTCCGTGCGTCCGCACGGGGCGATGCTCTCAGGCGAAACGCGGGCAGCGCTGGAGTTTCTTTGCGAGCAATTGTCGGGGGCGCTGGATTTGTGCCGGCTGATCGAAGAAAAGCTGCGGTTGGAGAGGAAATTGGCGGAGCGCGAGCGGCTGGCGCTGGTGGGGCAGATGGCGGCAAGCATTTCGCATAATCTGAAGAATCCGCTGGGATCCATGAAGACCATATTGCAGGTGCAATTGGAGAATCCGGAACTTCCCGGCTCGATGCGTGCCGAAACGAAGATGGTGCTGGAAGAAGTGGGCAGGCTCTCGACGAAGCTGAATCAGTTGCTGCAATTCAGCCGGCCGGCGGTGCGAGGAGGAAACGCCATTGGCAGTTGCGATGCCCGAGTGGTCGTGGAGGAGGTGGCGGGCCTCTTGTCGCACGAGGCGGAACGGCGAGGCGTGCAGATGCAAATGAAAGTTTCCGGCGGGAGCGCATTGGTGGCGGCTAGTGCGGAAGCGGTGAACGACATTGTGTCCAACCTGGCGGTGAATGCACTGGAAGCCACGCTGCGTGAAGGACACGTCATTGTAACCGTTGCTTCGCGCGACGGCGCCTGTATCCTTGCGGTCGAAGACGATGGGCCCGGGATTCCGGCAGCGCTGAAAGAAAAGATTCTCCAGCCTTTCTTCACGACAAAGTCACAGGGAACAGGATTGGGTCTGGCGATTGTGGCGCGACGCGTGGCCGAGTTCGGCGGCAAGGTGGATTGGGAGAGCCCCGTACGAAATGGGCGTGGCACGCGGTTTCACGTCACGCTGCCGATGGAAGAAACAAAGAAGTAAGGGAGTAACGAAGTAAGGAAAAGAGAATGATGAAGACCATCTTGATTGTGGATGACGAACCCGCGGCGAGATATGGGCTGCGGAGAGCGCTGGAGGCCAAGTATCGGATCGCGGAGACGGATTCGGCCGAAGCGGCGCGAGAAGCACTTACCCGCGAGCAACCGGACCTGGTGTTGTTAGATGTAGTGTTGCCGGGACAGGACGGGCTTTCGTTTCTGCGCTGGATGCGCGAACAGGGAAGCGAAGTGCCAGTGCTGATGGTTTCGGCGCTGGACACGGCGAAGACTGCAGTCGAAGCGCTGCAGCTTGGTGCCGCGGACTATCTGGTGAAGGGTTTCGAACTGGAAGAGCTGCGCCAGCGGGTGGCGAATCTGCTGAAGCTAGTGACACTTGAAAAAGAAAATGACTCGCTGCGGCGGCGTTTGACGACCGAAGGGCAATTCGGCCAGATGATCGGCCGCTCGGCGGAGATGCGGCGCGCATTCGAGATGGCGGACCGCGTGGCGGCGACCGATTCGACGGTGCTGATCTTGGGAGAGAGCGGCACGGGAAAGGATTTGCTGGCGCAGGAAATTCATGCGCGCTCGCCGCGCGGCGGCAAAGCCTATGTTGCGGTGAATTGCGCGGCGCTGCCGGAGACGCTCATCGAATCGGAATTATTTGGTTTCGAGCGCGGCGCGTTTACCGGCGCAGCGCAGCAGAAAAAAGGGAAATTCGAATTGGCCTCGGGCGGGACAATTTTCCTGGATGAAATTGGCGACATGAATCCGGTAACACAAGCCAAAGTCTTGCGCGTGCTGGAAAATCGCACGATTGAAAGGCTCGGCGGGACGCAATCGATCGCGGTGGATGCGCGAGTGATCAGCGCGACGCACCGCAATTTGCAGGCGGAGATTCGCGCGGGGAAGTTCCGCGAGGATTTGTTCTACCGGCTCCGCGTGGTGACCATTGACCTGCCGCCGCTGCGAGCCCACAAGGAAGACATTGCGTTGCTGACGGAGACCTTTTTGCAAATGCATGGCGCGCGGCTGGGGCGGACCGCGGGGCTCAAGCGCGAGGCCATGGCAACAATTGAGAAATATGATTGGCCGGGCAATGTGCGCGAGTTGAAGAATGCGCTGGAACGAAGCCTGGTGCTTTCCCGCGGTGACGAGATCGGCGTCGAAGATTTGCCCGGCGAGGTGGTACACGGCGAGTCGAGCTCGCTGAAGCATCGCAGCGACGAACATGACAACGGAATTGGCGAACGGGATTTTCGCGAGGCCAAGCGAAAATTCGAAGTGGCTTACCTGACTAGGCAACTGGCAGAGCATCGCTGGAACGTCTCGCGAACCGCCGCGACGATCGGATTGCACCGGCAGAGTCTGCAGGAGAAACTGCGCGAGCTGGGGATTCGGCGGCCGGGACGCGAACCGCTGGAAGAGGAGTAGTCAGTATTCAGTGTTCAGTCATTAGTAAGGGAAACAGAAGGGCGCGGACGGCTTGAAAGGTCAGTCCGCTGGTGGGCTAGGGGCTAAGAACTAACACAGAGACCGCAGAGAACACAGAGGGCACAGAGAAGAGAGATGAAGCAGAGAGTCAAAGAATGACTGCCGGGAAAAACGAGGGGGGAGTCGCTGGATACATTTTGGCGGGGGGCGGTAGCACGCGATTTGGGCGGGACAAGGCTCTGGTGGAGTTTGATGGTCAGCCTATGCTGGCACGAATGATGAAACTGATGCGCAGCGTGACGAAGGAGCTGAAATTAGTTGCGACGCCCGATAAATATGCGGAATTTGGAGTGCAGCTTGTAGCGGACGGATGGCCGGGACAGGGACCGCTCGGTGGGATCATCACAGCGCTCGAGGATGCAGCCAAGAGTCCTGCGGATAGTGGGTGGAATCTGATCGTGAGCTGCGACATGCCGTTCCTGACGCGGGAGTGGCTGGTTTTTCTTAGCGAGCGCGCGGCAAAAAGCAATGCGCAAGTTGTCTTTCCGCACTCGGCGTCTGGGCCCGAACCGCTCTGCGCCTGCTGGCAAACGGGCGCCGCGGCGAAGCTGCGCTCCGGATTCGAACGCGGCGTGCGCAAAGTGACCGAAGGAATCGCACTGCTCCGCGCGGAAGTTCTTGACGAGGCGGACTGGAAACGATTTGATAGCGCTGGGCGATTGTTCTGGAATATGAATACGGCGGCGGATTTCGAGGAAGCGCGGCGAATTCTGGAAGCGGAGCGCTCGTGAGCGAAGAGAAGCCGGTCAACTACTTCGAGTTTCGCGACGTGTGCAAGAGCTTCGACGAGCGCCTAGTGCTCGATCGCGTGAGCTTCGCGGTAAAGCGCGGAGAGACCTGCGTGATCATGGGCCGCAGCGGCGTGGGCAAGTCCGTTTCGCTGAAACACATCATGGGTTTCCTGAAAGCGGACTCGGGGCAGATTTTCATCGATGGAGAGGACGTCACCGAATTCAAGGAAGCGGACTTCGCAGAAGTGCGGCGCAAGGTGACCATGGTCTTTCAATCCGGCGCGCTTTTCGACTCGCTCACGGTTGGCGATAACATGGCATTCCCGCTGGAAGGGCAGCCTGGGATGACCGATGAGGATGTCGAAGAATATGTAAAAAAAATCGCGCAGATGCTGGAAGTGGACGACGTCCTCGACAAATTACCCAGCGAACTTTCCACCGGAATGAAGCGTGCGGTGGCCATCGGGCGCGCGCTGGCGCAGAATCCCGAGGCGATCCTGTTCGATGAGCCGACGACCATGGTCGATCCGATCATGGTGGGGCACATGGGCGAATTGATCTTGCGTCTTAAGAAAGCGTTTCAAAAGACATCGATCGTCGTGACGCACGACACGCATCTGGCAAAAAGGCTCGCCGACGTGGTCGTGTTTCTCCAGGAAGGCCGCGTAACCTTCTTCGGACCCTGGGCCGATTTTGAGAATTCAACCGATCCCTTCCTCAAGAATTTCCGCCTGCTGGATGAATTGACTCCCGCGCTGGACGTGAACCCGTGAATCAGGCGGCTGACGGCTCTCCCGATCCGATCAAACAGCTTCGCAGGGAAATGGGCTTCTGGGACGTCCTGCTGTTCAACATCGCGACGGTGCTGGGTCCTCGGTGGGTGGCGGCAGCAGCGCACAATGGAACTTCGTCGATCAGTTTGTGGATTCTTGCGGCGCTGTTGTTTTTTGTGCCTTCGGCGCTGGTGATCAATGAATTGTCATCTCGATTTCCGGAAGAGGGCGGACTATACGTCTGGGCCAAAGAAGCGTTCGGAGATTTTCACGGCTTCGTGGCTGGATGGAACTACTGGATTTACACGGTGTTTTATTTTCCCGGGTTGTTGCTGGCCAGCGCGGCGATGAGCGCGTATATCATCGGAGAAAATGGAGGGGTGCTTTCGCAAAACCGCCCGTTTTTGCTTTCCGTCTCGCTCGGCATGCTGGTGGTGGCCGTCGGACTAAATATCATCGGATTGAACATCGGCAAATGGCTGCAGAATGTAGGGGGCGTGTCTACTTATTTGCCGCTGCTGGCGCTGCTGGGTATCGCAGCGATTCTGTGGGCGAAGCACGGACCCGTGACCCATTTCACGTGGTCGAATATGTTGCCGGTCTGGAATTGGGACACCGTGAACTTCTGGTCGCAAATTGCGTTTGCGTTCAGCGGGTTGGAGCTTGTTTCAGCGATGAGCCAGGAAGTGCGCGATCCGCAGAAAACGCTGCCGCGGGCGGTGTATGCATCGGGAGTGCTGATCGCCGGGATGTACATCGTGGCGACGGTTGCAGTGCTGGCGTTGGTGCCCGCGGCTGAGGTATCCACCACCAGCGGCGTGTTCCATGCGATTACCGCCGGATCGATCGCGCTGAAAATTGGCGCGCTGGGAGTTCTTGCGGCTGTTGTAGTGACCATCGGCAACGCGGGCGGGGTGGGCAGCACGGTGGCCGGGATTGCGCGCGTGCCTTTTGTGGTTGGCATCGACCGCTACTTGCCGTCAGCGTTCGGAAAAATTCATTCGCGCTGGAAAACGCCCTACGTTTCGATCCTGGTGCAAGCGATTGCATCATGCGCGATTTTATTGATTAGCCAGATCAACGAGACAACGCGCGGTGCTTATCAGTTTCTCGTGGATGCTACCATCATTTTGTACTTCATTCCCTTCATTTACATGTTTGCGGCGGCGATCAAGCTGTATCCGCGGCCGGACCGCAGCGCAAACAAAGAGGCCGTGCTCATCCCGGGAGGCAAAGCGGGGGTATGGATTGTCTCCGGAACGGGCTTGATGATCGTATTGATTGGCATTCTGGTTTCGCTGGTTCCGCCGGGAGACTCCTCGGACAAGTTGGGATTCGAATTGAAGCTCGTTGGTGGAACCCTGGCCGCAATTGTGCTGGGATTGACGTTGTATTGGCGCGGCGCACGACAGAAGAGCCGCGAAGGCATCGCAGCGAGCGACTAGAATCCTTCATCGAGCAGGCGTGCGACGGTGAGCGGTGATTCCGCTGGCGCCGCGAAGTTGCGCTGTTCCAGATAGCGCTCCACGTATTTTCCGAGTACATCGCCTTCGAGGTTGACCGCGTCGCCCGGTTTGCGGTCGCGGATGTTGGTGTGTTCGTAAGTGTAGGGAATCACAGCGACTTCCGCGATGTTGTTCTGCCAACGGGCCACGGTGAGGCTGATGCCGTCGATGGTGATCGAGCCTTTTGGCACGACGTAGCGGGCGAATTCCTGCGGGACCTGCACTCCTAACCACCAATTTTCTCCTTCGTGTGTGAGACGCGTAACGCGGCCGACGGTGTCCACGTGGCCGAGGACAAAGTGGCCGCCGAATTCCTTGCCCGCGGTGAGCGGCTGCTCGAGATTAACGCGCGCACCCTTTTTCAGCTCACCGCCCTTTGCGCCAAACGAAGTCTTGTGAATCGTTTCACCGGATAGATCCGCGGAAAGCCGATAGTCGTGGAGAGCGACTACCGTCAGGCAGCAACCGTTCAGGGCGATGCTGTTCGAAACGGCGAGCGACGGCGCGACGCTCGGCGCGTGGATCGTGATGCGCCCGCCGTCGTTTTCGATGTCGAGCGCTTCAATCGTGCCGGTGTGCTCAATGATTCCGGTGAACATAGTGATTCCGATCGTCCTCGAATCCGAGTGTACAGCATTTTGCCCACGACACCGAAAGCACTAGACTGGTCCGCATCGGAAGGGCAGAGATAACGCCGAGGTTTTACGATGAAAGCATGCGTGTTGCGCGCGCCGGCTGCGATGGAAACGAATCCGCTGAAATATGGGGAAGTCGCGGCGCCGCTGCCCAGGAGCGGTGAAGTGTTCGTGCGCGTGCACGCCTGCGGAGTGTGCAGAACCGATTTGCATGTGATCGAAGGAGAATTGCCGCCGCGCAAATCGCCGGTGATTCCGGGCCACCAGGTCGTGGGTATCGTCGAGAGGCAACGCTTCGGAATCGGCGACCGCGTTGGCATCGCCTGGCTTCATCGGACGGATGGAACCTGCGAATATTGCAAGGCAGGCGCGGAGAATCTTTGCGACAACCCGATGTTCACGGGCTACAGCGTGGACGGCGGTTATGCGGAATACATCGTTGCGCCCGAAGATTTCATCTACGCCATTCCAGCAGGATTCCCCGACGAACAAGCCGCGCCGCTGCTCTGCGCAGGAATCATTGGGTTCCGGTCGCTGCGGCTCTCCGGGATCAAAGCGGGCGGACGGCTGGGCTTTTACGGCTTCGGCGCAGCGGCGCACGTGGCGATTCAGGTGGCACGGCACTGGAACGTGGAAGTGTTTGCTTCCACGCGAGACGTTCGTCACCAAGAACTCGCGCTGGAGCTGGGCGCGGCGTGGGCCGGAGGCACGTATGATGAACCTCCTAAGAAGCTGGACGCCGCCATCGTGTTTGCACCGGCCGGAGAAATCGTTCCGGCGGCGCTGAAGGCCCTCAAGAAAGGCGGCGCGCTCATTCTCGGCGGAATCCATATGAGCCCCATTCCCTCGTTCAGTTACGACCTGTTGTATCAGGAGCGCGTGATTCGCAGCGTGGCGAACAATACGCGGCAAGACGGCGAAGACTTCCTGCGCGTTGCCGCTGAAATTCCAATTCGAACGCACGTACAAATCTTTCCTCTTGCGGAAGCCAACCGTGCGCTCAATGCCCTCAAGAACGATGCCATCCCTGGCGCTGCGGTCCTTCGCATCGGACAGTAGCCCGGTCTATTTCTTGTATACGTCTTGCAAGTAAGCTTCGATGGCGAAATCGGGGCCGAACTGCTGCGTGCGAATGTTGCGAAGCGGCGGAAGAATGAGCGTCGGAGCGAGCGCGAAGGGGACGCGGTTCTCGCCGGCGATCGTCGGAGCGTAGAAGAGAAAAAGTTTGTGAACGATACCCGCGGCGAGCGCCGCGCCATTCAAGAGCGGACCGGCTTCCAGTAAAACACTGAGAATTTCGCGGCGGCCGAGTTCAGCGAACACTGAAGATAGATCGATCCGGCCATTTTTTGTCTTTGCGTGGATAACTTCGACGCCCCCGTCTTGCAATTTGCGCGCTTTCGACGAATTCACGGGGAGGGTGGTGAATACCAAGAGATCGTCGTCCGAGGTTTTCACGATGCGCGATTTTGGGGAAAGGCGCAGCTTCGAATCGAGAACGACGCGCAGAAGTCGCTTGCGGCGCGGAAGACCGCTGCGATCGGTAAGCAACGGATCATCGGCGAGAATCGTGCCGATTCCCGTGAGCAGCGCATCCGAAGCGTGTCGCATGCGGTGAACTTCCTCGCGGGACTCTTCAGACGAAATCCAACTACGGCGCTTGCCGGAATTTTGGCCGGTCTTTTTGTCCGAACGCGGGAGAGCCAGCTGCCCGTCCAGCGTCATTGCCGACTTCAGCGTGACGAAGGGCTTCTTCGTTCGAATCCAGCGTGCGAATGGCTCATTGAGGCGGCTCGCCTCTTCTTCGCAAACCCCCGTAAAAACTTCGATGCCCGCCGTGCGGAGGCGCTCAAAGCCACAACCGGAATTGACGGGGTTCGGGTCGTCCATGGCCGCAACGACACGCTGAACGCCTGCGGCAATGATTGCTTCCGTGCAAGGGCCTGTGCGCCCGGTGTGATTGCAAGGTTCGAGCGTGACGTAGAGCGTCGCGCCGCGCGCCTTATCGCCTGCGGATTTGAGCGCGACGATCTCCGCGTGGTCGCGCCATTCGTATTGATGAAAACCTTCGCCGACAATCTGGCCTTCGCGCACGACCACACAACCCACCATGGGATTGGGGCTAGCGAGGCCGGTGCCTTTGCGGGCCAGCGCCAGCGCGTGTTCCATGAAGCGAATGGCGTGAGCGTCCACGGTTCAGTCGAAGAGGGAGTTGGCGTAGGTTTCCGCGTCGAAGGGAACCATGTCGTTGATCTGCTCGCCGATGCCGACGAAGCGGATGGGCAAGCCCAGCTCGCGCGAGATCGCGACAACGATGCCTCCCTTAGCCGTGCCATCAAGTTTCGTCAGGATGATGCCGGTGACAGCGACGGTGGAAGTGAATTCACGGGCCTGAGCAAGCCCGTTCTGCCCGGTGGTGGCGTCGAGAACCAGCAAAACATCGTGCGGCGCGCCGGGAATCACTTTTGCGGCGGTGCGCTTCATTTTTTCGAGCTCGGCCATGAGGTTTGATTTGGTATGAAGGCGTCCGGCAGTATCGACAATGACCACGTCCGCTGAACGCGCCTTGGCAGCGGCGACTGCATCGTAAACGACCGCGGCGGGATCGGCGCCGGATTTCTGTTTGATGACCTCGATTCCGTTCCGTTGCGCCCAGATTTCCAGTTGCTCGACTGCGGCGGCGCGAAACGTGTCCGCGGCGCAAAGCACCACGCTGCGGCCTTCGTGGCGAAGCCGGTTGGCCAGCTTCCCAATGCTGGTGGTTTTGCCCGCGCCGTTGACGCCCACAATGAAAATCACGCGCGTGCCGCTGCCATTTTGCGAGGTGGAAATGCCGCTCCCAGCCGCCATATCCGGCCGCACGGGCGCATTCAGAATTCGAATGATGTGCGACTTGATCTCGCGCTTGAGCTGCGCGGCGTCGACGAGCGCGTTGCGGTCCATTTTTTCCCGCACCGCATCCAGAATCTCCCGCGTCGGCTTCACGCCCAGGTCGGCGGAGAGAAGCGCCGTCTCCAGATCCTTGAGGATCGATGGATCGATCTTCCGCTCGCCCAGAAAGATCGTATCGACGGTCTCAGAGAGCGCCGCCTTGGTTTTGCTGACGGAAGCCTTCAGGCGTTCCGCAAGTGTCGGTTCCGGCTTCCCGAAGAGAGAAATCATACGGTCGCGCGCAGATGCCGCCTCTTGGACTGACACTAGGCACGCGCGGAAGCCCAGCAGACTGCACCAGACACACTTAGAGAAGAGAGGGTGAGATAAGTCGGGAAGATTAACGTTAGACGTGCACTTCGACGGCGCTAAGGCGGAGCTTGCCGGCGTTGACTGCGGATTCGAGAGCAGTCACCACTACGTCATCGAATTTGGAGCCAGTCAGTGCCCGGATGCGGTTCATCGCGTAGTCCAGTTCCATCGCCGTCTGGTAAGGGCGGTTGGTGGTCATGGCGTCGAGCGTATCGGCCACGCCGATGATGCGCGCCATCAGCGGAATCTGCTGTCCCTGCAGGCCGTAAGGATAACCGCGGCCGTCCATATGTTCGTGGTGCAGCTCGATGCCCGGAAGCATTTCCTTTAGTTGTGAAACCGGGCGCATGATGTTCGCGCCCTTCACGGTGTGCTGCTTCATCAACCCGAATTCTTCGGGCGTGAGCGAGCCGGGCTTTTTTAGCACGCGGTCTTCGACGCCGATTTTTCCAACGTCGTGCAGCAAAGCCGCGATGCGCAGCTTGTCCAACTCTTCGGTGGTTAGTCCCAACTCCTGGCCGATCAGCGTCGAATACTTCGCCACGCGGCCGGAGTGACCGCGCGTGTACGGATCCTTTTCGTCGATGGCCGCGGCCAGCATGCGGATGGACCCGATAAACAGCTCGCGGTTTTCCTCGGCGGCTTCTTTCAGCCGTTCGATGTATTCCTCGATGTCGCCGGCCATCTTGTTGAAGTTTTCAGCGAGCTCGCTGATCTCCGAAGCCCCGCGGACGGGAGAGCGTTGGTGAAATTCGCCGCGGCTGATCGCCCGCGTGGAGGCCGCCAGCCCGCGGATGGGCCCGCTGATGCCCACCGCGAAAAAATAACCGACGAGAATGGCGGACAGAGTGACCACGCTGACGAACGCCAGGGCCTCCCGGTTCAGTTCGGTGACTCCGGTGTCGCTCTGCGCCTGATCGAGGCTCCGTTGAGCAATGACCGCCCAATTCACTTCAGGAAAAGTGCTATACGTTCCGATCATCTCGACCGGGTGTTTCTTGTCCGTTTCGGTAAAACGCACCGTTTCCGTGTTGCGGAGCTCCTGCGGCAGCGCCTTCACTTTTGCCACAAGTGAATTGCTGCTGACGTCCGCGCCAGGAACGAAGTTTTTCGTC
>WNFJ01064493.1_pt1 | contig 12362 bp, 10 predicted proteins | sample 5400461 | NCBI WGS metagenome assembly WNFJ01 (sample SAMN13153349, study PRJNA577476) | soil metagenome | isolation source: 115 cm saprolite on Douglas fir-dominated hillslope | place: USA:California | collected 2013-09-17
ACTCCACGCCGATCAGCCGCCGATCCGGTTCCATCAGCAGCCGGTCATCACGAACACGGGTAACAGCTTCCGTACGGCGCAGTTTCATGGACCTGCGATCCAGCCGATGGGTCGACCCGGCGGCATGATGATGATGCACCACTAGGCATCGAACAGGCCTTAGGATGCAATAGTCAACGGGGTGGCGTCCAGCGCCGCCCCATTTGTTAATTGCGAGCCTACAGCCTGATCGAGCCATCCAGGATGCGCGCATGATCGGCGGCATCGATCGGATGATAAGCGCCGGACTTGGGATCCTTATAAAACAGCGGATCCTTCACGAGCCGCGGATCGAATCCCTCGCGAACCAGCTGATGCTTTTTTTGCTTGAAGGTTTCGGTGGTATCGAGAGAAGCGCAAATGCGGACGAAGACCGGCTGCGCATAGGCCGGCAGACGGCGCGACAGATGGTTTTGTAATGCTCCGAAATCAAAATCATCGTCAATCACGATCGCGGCCATTCCCGCGCGGCCGTCGGCGCCGGGAATTTCCACGCCATAAATCGTAGCGTCGATCACGCCAGGGCAATCGATGACGGCTTCGTTCACTTCAGACGTCGCGACATTCTCGCCTTTCCAACGAAAAGTGTCGCCGACCCGGTCGACGAAGCGGAAATAGCCGGCCTCGTCGCACCGCATCAGATCGCCGGTGCGAAACCAGGCATCGCCTTGCGCAAGGACATTGCGCAGGATTTTCTTTTCGGTTTCGCTTGCGTCGGTGTAACCCTCGAAACGGCCGCCGCCATCGTCGGCGGTCCCGATCCGGCCGATGGCCTCGCCGACCTCGCCGCTGCTGCAGCGAATGCAAAGCCCGTCCGCGGTGCGGAGCGGCGTGCCCGCTTCCATGCCGACCTGGACGATCGCCGCCGGAAAACGGTGCGCCAAGAGCGGCGGAATCCGACCGATCGCGCCCGGCCTGCCCTCGACATTGTAGAGCGAGAAATTGCCTTCGGTCGCGGCATAGAATTCGAGGATCTGCGGGATCGCAAAACGCGCCTGAAAAGCTTCCCAGATATCACCGCGCAAGCCGTTGCCGCATGCGAGCCGAAGCCGATGGATGGTTTCATATTCGGACGGCGGCGCCTTCAGGAGATAGCGGCAAAGCTCGCCGATATACTGGAACAGCGTACAATCCCAGCGCACGATATCGTGCCAGAATTGGCTTGAAGAGAATTTGTCGGCGAGTACCACCGATGCGCCCGCGCTCAGCATGCTGCAGGGCGCGACGATGCCGCCGACGCTGTGATAGACCGGCAGGCAATCGTAGAGCCGGTCATCCGGTGAAGCATTGGTCAGGCCGGCGAACCAGCCGCCCCAGTTCAGGATACGGCGGTGACTGATGCTCGCCGCCTTCGGCAGGCCGGTGGTGCCCGAGGTGTAGATCAAGAGCGCGCGATCGTTGATGGTGGTTCCGCGCCGCTCGGTCGGCGACAGCGGACGTCCATCCGTTGCATCCAGCGCCGCGACGATGCTTGCTTTGCTATCGTTGCCGCCATGCATCCAGATTTTCGGCGCGCCGTTCAGATACGGCCGCGCTGTTTCGAAAATACCCGCCAGATCGTCGGCCAGAATGACATGATCGGCGTCCGCAACGTTGATGCAGTGGGACAGCGAGCGCCCAACCAGTTTGGTATTGATCAGCGCGACGACGCCGCCGACCTTGCTGATGCCGAGCCAGGCCGCGATGTAATCCGGCCAGTTTTGCATGATCAGGCAGACGGTGTCGCCGGCTTCAATGCCTATCGACAGCGCCCAGCGGGCGTAGCGGTTGATCCGATCGGCGAGCGTGCGATAGCTGAACGTCCCGGTTTCCGAGATCAGGGCCGGACGGTCGGGCTGTCGTTTCGCCCAATCCTCGACGACGTCGGCAAATAACCTGTTGGGATCGGCTTCGATGCGGGACGTCAGCTCGATCGCTTTCAGCCAGCTCTTGGCGGCAGACGGCTTTCCGCGCGACTGCCGGTCGTTTGTCGACTGATCGATGACGCCCGTGTTCATGGCCGACTACTCGTTGATCCCGGATCAATATCTTGATCCAGGACCATGTATAGCCGTGGCAGCCTGATCAAGGGTTAATCGACAGAGTTAAAGCCCGCGTTGTCCGGCTCGAGTTCCTTTCTCGATCGCCGCTTTTTGGGCGCCCTCGCCACCTTGCCGGCGGGCCGATTGCTACGTAGCTTGAGACACGATCAGATCAATGGGAGCTCGACGCCCATGAAAGCCTTCCGCATCCTGCTCACTGGATGGCTGTTGCTGGTGCTTGCACCGGTTCCGGCCTTCGCGGGCACGGCCCGCATCTACGTCACCAACAGCGCAGGCGACAGCATCCACGTCATCGACCCCTCGACCAACAAGGTGGTCCAGCAGATCAGGGATATCGAAGGTGCGCACGGGATCGCATTCTCGCCCGACGGTTCCAGGGTCTATGTCAGCGATGAAGTCTCCTCGACGCTGGATGTTTTCGACCGCAAGACCGGCAAACTGATCAAGAAGGTGGAGCTGAGCGCCCACCCCAACAACATCGCGGTGGCCAAGGATGGCCGCATCGTGGTCGGGATCGCCCGCGATCCTGGCGCGCTCGATATCATCGACCCCGCTTCGTTGACGCGGACCAAAAGCGTGCCGGTGAACGGCAGGCTGCATAATGTTTATGTGACGCCGGACGGCAAGTACACCATCACCGGTTCGATCCGTACCGGCATTATCACGGTCATCGATCTCGCGACCGAGCAGCCGGCATGGGAACTCAAGCTCGACAAGGGCATTCGTCCGATGGCGATCGAGGCGGGTCCGGATGGGGCGGCAAAACGAATCTTCGTGCAACTGTCCGACTTCAACGGATTCGCGGTGGTTGATTTTGCCGCGCGCAAGGAAGTGTCGCGGATACAGCTGCCGGCAGCCAAGGGCGAGTACGAGATCGACGCCGACCGCGCCACGGCGCCCTCGCACGGCATCGGCGTTGCGCCCGACGGCAAGACGCTGTGGGTCACCAGCATCCCCAACAACGCAGTCTATGTTTATTCGCTCGCCGACCTCACGCTGTCAGGCGAGGTCGCGCTTCCCACGCTCAAGCTGCGCGAGCACGGCTTGATTTCCGCGGTCGCGAACTGGGTCACGTTCACGCCCGACAGCAAGATGGTCTACATTTCCAACGCCGGCCTGCGCTCGGTCTCTGCGATCGATACCAAATCCATGAAGCTGATCGCAGTGATTCCGGTCGGCGAGGTGCCGAAGCGCATCAACACGCTGGTGATCCCGGATGGTCCGGGCTCGGCGGCTATTTCATCGGAGAAGCGAGCGTCGCTCCGTTGACCCAGGCGGCGAGCGCGCGCCAGGCCGGATCACGCTTCGAAGAAAATTGCCGTCCGCCGGAGTGAAACACATCGCCGCCGCCTTCAGGGGCAAGCGGATGCAGCAACAGCCGGCTGGTATCGGGATCGCCGGGATTGACCAGGATCGAGACAGTTTCGAAATTGCGACGCGACTGTTCCTCGGTCCAGTCGCGCGCGCCCTGTGCAAGCTTTTCCAGATGGAAGGCGTTGTTGCTCTCGACATGACAGACATAGCAACGCGCATGGTCGGGCCGCTTGGCCAGAAAGATTGGCTCGACCCGGACTTTGAAAAACTCGTAGTCGAGTTTCGGCGCGGTTTGCGCTGGGGTCATTGAGTTGGCAATGGCCACCACGGCCAAAACCGCCACGATGATGAGCACACGGCCCGGCATGCAATTTCTCCCTGTGCGCTGCGGGATATCGGTCCCCCGGATCGTACTCTGAATGCGAGCTCCGACAAGGCGTACATGTGGATCCCGGCCTCACGGCATTGCACAAACCCGAAGTGGCGCGGAAGGTTTGGCCTCACCGGCCCCCTGCGATAGGACGAAGGTCGAACGAGCTTGCCGATTTTTCCGTTCGCGTAACGACTTCTGGAGCGATTATGCTGCCGGCCAACAGGGGTCTTGGATGCTTAATCCGCGAACTCCTGATTTGGCGAGGAATACGCACGTTCGTGCTCGAATTCTGAGGACGACTCCCAGCTCTCGGGAAAAGATGCGCCAGCCGTTCAGTGGGTTTTAGCCATGAACGAAAGCATCTCATCGCCCTTTATCCGGTACCCGATCGGAACATCGTTGCTGATGGCCGGGATCCTGTTCGTCGGCATAGTGGCCTATCCGTTGCTTCCCGTTGCGCCGCTGCCGCAGGTCGACTTCCCGACCATCCAGGTCTCTGCAAGCTTGCCGGGCGGCAGCCCCGAAACCATGGCGTCCTCGGTGGCGCAGCCGCTCGAGCGCCAGCTTGCGCAAATCCCCGGCATCGCGCAGATGACATCGACGAGTTCGCTGGGCTCGACCGCAGTCACGATCCAGTTCGATCTGAACCGGAGCATCGATGGCGCGGCCAACGATATCCAGGCGGCGATCAATGCGGCGAGCGGACAATTGCCGAAGAACCTGCCGTCGCCGCCGACCTATCGCAAGGTCAATCCGGCCGACTCGCCAATCCTGCTGTTGTCGGCCACATCGGACACCTTGCCGCTCACCAACGTCAGCGACGTCGTCGACGCCCAGCTTGCGCAACAGATCAGCCAAATCTCCGGCGTTGCGCAGGTATTCATCGGTGGCCAGCAAAAACCTGCGATTCGTGTTCGGGTCGATCCGGCGAAGCTGGTGGCCAAGGGCCTGTCGCTGGAGGACGTCCGCAACCAGATTGCCATTACGACGGTCGACAGCCCGAAGGGCAACATCGACGGCGACAAGCGGGCCTATACGATCTACGCCAACGACCAGCTGTTGGACGCCGACAATTGGAACGACGTCATCATCGCCTACCGCAACGGCGGTCCGTTGCGGATTCGCGACATCGGCACGGCCGTCTCCGGCCCCGAAGATATGAAAACGGCAGCCTGGGCCGACGGCAAGCGCGGCGTATTCCTCGTCATCTTCAAGCAGCCCGGCGCCAATGTGATCGAAACCGTGGACCGGATCAAAGCGCAGCTTCCGCGGCTTATTGCGGCCATTCCGCCCGCGATCAAGATCAAGATCATGAGCGATCGCACGATCACCATCCGCGCTGCCGTGGAGGACGTGCAGCTCACGCTGTTGATCACCATTGCGCTGGTTGTCATGGTGATCTTTATCTTCCTGCGAAGCATTTGGGCAACGATCATACCGAGCGTGACGGTTCCGCTGGCCTTACTCGGCGCTTGCTCCCTGATGTGGGCGTTCGGCTATACGCTGGACAATCTGTCGCTGATGGCGCTGACGATCGCCGTCGGCTTCGTGGTCGACGATGCCATCGTCATGCTGGAGAATATTACCCGTTACGTCGAGCAGGGAGAAACGCCGGTGGCTGCCGCTTTCAGGGGCGCCGCCGAGATCGGGTTCACCATCGTATCCATCAGTGTTTCGCTGGTTGCGGTGCTGATTCCGCTTCTGCTCATGGGCGGCATCATCGGCCGGCTGTTCCGCGAATTTGCGGTGACGCTGGCGATGGCGATCTTCGTCTCTCTCGTCGTATCCTTGACCCTTACGCCGATGATGGCGTCGCGCTTCCTGCGCGCGCACAAGGAAGCCCGGCACGGCCGCATCTATCAGTGGAGCGAGCGTGCGTTCGACAAAATGCTTCATGCCTACGAGCGCGGCCTTGACCTGGCGCTGCAATGGAGCTTGACCACGCTCTGTATTTTCTTCGCGACGCTGGCGCTCTCGGTCTACCTGTTCGTGATCATTCCCAAGGGCTTTTTCCCGCAACAGGATAATGGCTTTCTGACCGCAGTTTCGGAGACGGCCCAGGATATCTCCTTTGCCGACATGAAGCGGCACCAGGAGGAACTCAGCCTGATCGTCCAGGCCGATCCCGCCGTCGACAGCATCGCCATGTTCATCGGCGGCGGTGGCACCGCGCTCAACTCCGGCCGCATGTACATTACGTTGAAACCGCGCGACCAGCGCGACACCGATGCGCAACGGATCATCGCACGGCTGCGGCCAAAGCTCGCAAAGGTCGAAGGCGCCCGGCTCTACATGCAAGCATCCCAGGATGTGCGTCTTGGCGGCCGCGCCACGCGGACGCAATTTGAATTCACGCTGCAGGATGCCAACCTTGCCGAACTGAACGAATGGGCGCCAAAGATCCTGGCCAGGATGCAGACGCTTCTGCAATTGCGCGACGTCGCGACCGACCAGCAGACCGAAGGCACGACGCTGCAGCTCACGATCGATCGCGATGCCGCCTCGCGGTACGGCATCCAGCCGCAATTGATCGACGACACGCTGTATGACGCCTTTGGCCAGCGCCAAGTCACCCAGTATTTCACCCAACTCAACAGCTATCACGTGATCCTGGAGATCCTGCCCGGGCTGCAGGGCCAGCTCGATACGCTTGACAAGCTCTACATCAAGTCGCCGATGACTGGCGATGAAGTGCCGTTGTCCGTGTTCGCGAAATGGACAACTGTGCCGGTACGTCCACTGTCGATCAGCCACCAGGGCCAGTTTCCCGCGGTCACCATCAGCTTCAACCTCGCGCAGGGCGTGGCGCTCGGCCAGGCCACCGACGCCGTCCAGAAAGCTGTGGTCGATCTCGGTGCACCTGCCACGCTCACTTCGAGCTTTCAAGGCACCGCGCAGGCGTTTCAGCAATCACTGGGTACTGTACCGCTGCTGATTCTGGCGGCGCTGGTCGTGGTCTATCTGATCCTCGGCGTTCTCTATGAAAGCTACATCCATCCGCTCACCATTCTTTCGACCTTGCCTTCCGCCGGTGTCGGCGCTCTCGCGATCTTGATGGCGTTTGGCTTCGACTTCAGCCTGATTGCATTGATCGGCATCATCTTGCTGATCGGCATCGTGAAGAAGAACGGCATCATGATGGTCGATTTCGCGATATCGGCGGAGCGCGAAGAGCACATGTCGCCGAAGCAATCGATCCGGAAGGCGGCGCTGTTGCGGTTTCGTCCGATCATGATGACGACGATGGCGGCCTTGCTGGGCGGCGTGCCGCTGATGCTGGGCACCGGCACCGGAGCGGAAATCCGCCAGCCGCTCGGCTATGCGATGGTCGGCGGCCTGCTCGTCAGCCAGGCGCTGACACTGTTCACGACACCGGTAGTCTATCTCTATCTCGACAATTTTTCGAACGCGATCTCGCGCTGGACTGAAGCCCGGAAACGCCACGGCTCTCAACCGCCCGAGAAGATTGAAAGGGTCAAGGATGCGGCCGAATAATAGAGCTTCCCGCGAGGTGCATCCGATTTTTACCACGACCACGGGAACACGGTGCGATTTGGCCTGATTCCTGCAATACCGGCCTTACTGCAACGATGCATTTTCAGCCGAGCGAACACGGGTGCGCTTCAAGAACGCTCGCCAAACAAGAAACTTAACGCCACGATGATCAGCAAAAGAGCCTTTCTTCATTCGGCGACGTGCGCCGGAATGGCATCCTTCGACTTCGGCTTGATCGCATCCGCGCTCGCTGATTCCCCGTATCCGTCCCGCCCCGTGCGATGGGTGGTGCCTTACACGGCAGGCGGCGCGACCGACGTGATTTCGCGCCTGATCTGCCAGCGCCTGTCGGAGCGGCTCGGCCAGCCCTTTATCGTCGAGAACAAGCCGGGCGCGGGCAGCAACATCGGTACCCAGGCCGTCATCAACGCGCCGCCGGACGGATATACCTTGCTGTTGACCTCTACCGCCAACGCCATCAACGCCTCGTTCGATCCGACGCTGCCTTTCGATTTTGCAAAAGGCATCATGCCGGTCGCAGGCCTCGCCCGCATCCCGCTGGTGTTGGTCGTCAACAACGACCTACCCGTCCGCAACGTTTCGGAATTCATCGCCTACGCCAAGGCCAATCCGGGCAAACTCAGCATTGCCTCCTCCGGCATCGGTACCTCACTGCATCTCTCCGGCGAGCTGTTCAAGGCGATGGCCGGCATCCAGTTCACGCACGTGCCCTATCGCGGCTCGGCGCCGGGCCTAACCGACGTGATGTCTGGCCAGATCCAGGGCATGTTCGACAACGTCACCTCCTCGTTCGAACTGGTGCGGTCAGGAAAGCTGCGCGCGCTCGGTGTGACCACGCACGATCGTTCGGAAACGCTGCCGGATGTGCCGCCGATCAGCGATGTGCTGCCGGGCTATGAAACCAGCTCATTCTACGGCGTCGGCGCCCCGCACGACACGCCGCAAGAGATCGTCGATCTCCTCAACCGGGAAATCAACGCCGCACTCGCCGACGGCGCGATCAAGCAGCGGCTCGCTGAACTCGGCGCCATTCCGATCACCGGCAACGCAGGCGAATTCGCCGCCATGCTCGCGACCGAGACCGAGCGCTGGCGCAAGGTGGTGGAGATGTCGGGTCAGAAGAAGGAGTGAGGGCGGCGCGCTCGGCAGCTCTGCACTAACCAACCGGCGGCGTGAATAATTCGTGCGGCAGGTCGAGGCCGCGCAGTTGATGCAGGCCGAGCGACTTCAACGTTCCGCCATAGGCATGTGCGAAATCGTCGCTCACGATCAGCGGCAGATCGAGCGACTTCGCGACGGCTTCGATGCGGCTGACCAGATTGACCGCAGGCCCAATCACGGTGAAGTCGAGACGGTCAGCCGCTCCGACGTTGCCGTAGATGACCGTGCCGTAGTGGAGCGCGATGACGATTTCGAGCGGCGGTTCACCTGCTAATGACCCTCCCTCCCGCGGGACGCCGAGCGCCGCCAGCGCCTCTTTCGCCGCCGCCAGCGCATTTGCGGCGGTGCGAGCAGCCTCGTCGGGGTTCGGCACCGGAAAGATCGCCAGCAATCCGTCGCCGATGAATTTTAGGATTTCGCCGCCGTGGGCCACGATGGCCTTTGCCTGCATGTCGAACAGATCGTTGAGAATGCCAATGACGCGCTCGCCGGGAAGCTGATCGGACATTTGCGTGAAGCGGCGCAGATCCGATGACCAAAGCACGGCGGCGATCGCTTCGCCGCTGCCGCGCCGGATTTGGCCGGCTAGTACCTTCCGTCCGGTCTGCGGACCAAGATAGGCCTTGAGGACGTTCTCCGCGATCTGTCTCTGGCTGTTCATGTCAGCAGCGATCGACAGCCGCTCCGACACGATCGTGAGGTCGGCGATCTCTTGCTCCAAGAATCCGCCCGGCCTGTCGGTGACGTAGGCCGCCATATAGGCCCGAGGCCCAAAGGCGCCGCCGACGGGAAGCGCAAAATAATCGGTCGCGCCGCGCGCCTTCAGATCGTGCAGGATGGAAAAGTCCAGTCGCGTTTCCGGCCCCTCCAGGCTGCGCCGCAGGATTTCGCCGCTGCGCACCCGCATCACCGGATTTTGCGCAGGTGGAATCAGGTCAGCGACCTCATGCGTGATCATGATCTCCTGCGTCTGCGCGCTGGTGCGCCACCAGACGTAGACGGCGCCAAGAAATTGCGGATGCAGCGTGCCGCCACGAAGGTTGACGCGCAGCAGGGGTATCCCCGCCGCGACGAGCCGCCACGACAATTCGTCGATCGTTCGTGCGAAAGAACCGATCTGCCGGGCGTCGCCGGTGAGCCATTCGATGATCCTCTCGATCGTGTCGTGACCGGGCCGCTCCGCGACCGCGCGCTCGACCACCTCCGTGACGATGACATTGCGGCCTTCGACGATAAGCGAGGAAGATGCGGCTTCACCCAAGCGCTCGCTCCTTGGAGGCCACACACTGGCGTGGGCGAATTTCCCGGGGCGTCGGCCCCAACGCCTCATACGCTTCCTGGATATCGCCAACAAGGTGCGTGGCGAAGGCCCCGATGAAGGCAATTGACCAAATGACCGAATCTGTCTAATGGTCATTCTTGGGTTAACCCGGAGCGCTTCATGGTCACACTGCATGGAAAAACCGCTGTCGTTACAGGCGCTTCTTCCGGTATCGGTAAAGCAACGGCTTGCCTGCTCGCGGAGCAAGGAAGCCACGTGTTCATCGCGGGACGCAGCACAGAGCGGCTTCGGGAAGTGGCTCGATCAATCGAAGCCGCCGGCGGAAAAGCAAGCGTCGGAGCCTTCGATCTGCACGACTACGACAAGCTGCAAGCCTTCGTCGCCGAGGCCGCCGAGCAGACTGGACGGCTCGATATCATCGTCAACGCGGCAGGAGTCCACCATCCCGGCACCATCGTCGATGGCAAGTTGGCGGACTGGCGGGCCATGTTCGAGACAAACGTTGTTGCGGTGCTGGCCGGCAGTCAGGCCGCGATCCGTGTCATGCGCAAGACCGGCAGCAAGGGGCATGTCGTCACCATCTCCTCCTATGCAGGTCAAGGTGAAGGCCATCAGGTCTATGGAGCGACAAAGGCCGCGGTCAATTCGATTTGCAAAGTCTTGCGCAAAGAACTTGAGGACGATCCGATACGCACGGTGACTATCATGCCGGGGGCGGTCGCCACCAATTTCGGGCGGTACTTTCCGCCTGAATTCGTCAACGGCATGTTCAAATCGGTCGGCATCTCGACGGCGTTTCAAACAGGCGACGTGCTGTCGGACGAGGTGCTCGAAGACCTCAAGGCTCGCGCCTCGGCCATTTTCGCCTTGCCGAACGATATTGCCCGCGCGGTATTATACGCGGTAACACAGCCCCATGACGTCAGTGTCTCCGAAATTCTCGTCGGTCCCCGGAAATCCTTCCCCGGCGCGGCTTAACGCGACGATCGAGGGAACCGACAAGCGCGACCGGATTCTTGACGCCGCGCAACGTCTGTTCGTGCGCTATGGCGTCAAGCGAACCTCTATCGATGAGGTTGCGCGAGAAGCCGGCATTGCCAAAGGAACCGTCTATCTTTCCTTTGGGTCCAAGGCTGAACTTTTTGCCGCGATTGCCGATCGGCTGTGCGCGAATACGCTCGCAGATGCCCGAACAATTGTTCTTGAGGCTACGCCGCTGAGCGAACGGCTGGTTGGGATACTCGATTGCTATATCGGCGCAACCCATCGGCTTGTCGCGCAATCGCCGCATATCGCCGAATTGACGGCATCAAAGGAAGCGCTCTCGGCGGCGGCGTTCGCCACGCTCAACACACAGATCCGCTCATTGCTCGACGCCCTGCTCAGCGAGGCAGGGATTACTGACGACGGCGCAATCGACATGTTTCTGGCTGCCGGCACGGGGACGCTTCACACCGGCGACTGTGCAGAACAGCCGTATCGCGCACGCCTCATCATTATGGTCAACACGCTGATGGCGGGTCTCAGCCGCGACGCGAAAGGTTGACAGGCAGCAACGCGGCCACTTGCGACGACGACTCTGGTAATGGCGCGACTTGGGCCTGATACTTACTTGCGCCTCTTGCGGGATCCTTGCCGCCGAGACCTTCTCTTCACACTCTCCGCGGCAGTGGCGCGGCGCGACACCGCCGTAGTCGGCCTGGCGACGTTACTTTGCACGCGAAGGCCATCGACAAAGACATCAAGCAGCCGCACCACGCTCTTCTGCCAACCGGGTTGGTCGTGCATGTAGCACATGCCGACGAGCGCCCGCAGCAGGTCTTCGGGGCTGATATCGCTGCGTATCTCGCCGGCCGCGACCGCGCGGTCGAGCAAGGCGCCGACCGCCTTCGTCAGGCGCTCGAACGTGTGGGCGTAGAGTTCGGACGAGCCGTGCACGGCGAGCTGAAGCGCCGCCGACATGCCCTTTTTGGTGGCAACTAACTCGACGTTGGAGCGCAGCCAGCGCCGCAACGCGTCGACCGGCGACGGCTCGCTTTTCAACGCTTCCGCAAGCTCGACGAGCTGCTGCACCTCGCGTCGATAGACCGCCTCGAACAAGGCCTCGCGCGTGGGGAAATGACGGTAAAGCGTGCCGATGCCGACGCCGGCACGTTTTGCCACGGCCTCCAGGCTCGCCTCCGGACCGCCGGCGCTGAACACAGTTTTGGCGGCCTCGAGCACGCGCTCGCGATTGCGAACCGCATCCGCGCGGGGCCTGCGAATAATTGCTGCGGACTGATCTGCCATCTGAATAATCTAGTCACGATCCGATGAGATTTAATGGGACCATGATCTCATCTCTTTGTTTGAACATCATCTTTTCGGAAATCTGGTTGCCACTTTTCCGGATCATGCTCAGTTTTTGCCTGACCCCTTGCGAAACGGAGGATGCCTCCGTATATGCCGAACGCCACCAACCTTGAACCGCCCGCAGCTCATCCGCGCGCGGCCGCGATTCCATTCGACCATAGCATTGATCGGAGCACTGCATGAGCTTCTCCATCAGCCTTACCATCAACGGCGTCCGGCGGGACGTCGAACTGGAAGACCCCCGCGTCACGTTGCTCGACCTTTTGCGCGAGCGCCTGCATCT
>WNFJ01701323.1_pt1 | contig 12362 bp, 9 predicted proteins | sample 5400461 | NCBI WGS metagenome assembly WNFJ01 (sample SAMN13153349, study PRJNA577476) | soil metagenome | isolation source: 115 cm saprolite on Douglas fir-dominated hillslope | place: USA:California | collected 2013-09-17
GCTCACGGCCGTTCGGGCACGGGTTCACCGAACGGAACCGGCTGGACGGCACCGCCTACTACGTCTACGACACGCCCGCGGCGCGGTTCGTCGCGCTGGATACCAACTGCCTGGCCGGCGGCGCATCAGGCTGCCTGGACGCCAGGCAGGCCCGCTGGCTGGAATCCCGGCTGGCCGAGGTGCATTCGGCCTACCGCGGTGCGGACGGCGGCGAGGTCCGGACCGGTCACGACGACCGGCTGGTGATCGTGTTCTCCCACCACGGCACCGACACGCTGGACAACCGCCGCGGCGGGCACGCGGGCCCGGACGGCGAGCCGCTGCTCGGCGCCGGGCTGGTGGCCATGCTGCACCGGTTCCCCAACGTGGTCTTGTGGCTGAACGGCCACACCCACACCAACACCATCCGGGCCCGCCGCGACCCCGCTGACCCGGCGCGCGGGTTCTGGGAGGTGACCACGTGCGCGGTGGTGGACTGGCCGTGCCAGACCCGGGTGGTCGAACTACTCGACCACGGCGACTACCTGTCCATCGTCACCACGATGGTGGACCACGACACGCCGCTGGCGCCGGCCGTCTCGCTGGAGACCACCGATGACCTCGCGGCGCTGCACCGCGAACTCGCAGCCAACGTGCCATGGGACGTCACCGTGCTGGCCGGCGCCCCCGGCGACAGGAACGTGGAACTGCGCGTCGCCCCGCCCTTCCCGCTCAAGCGGCTGCCCGGAGCTTGACGCGCAACGCGTGCAGGTCCGCGGCGCTGAGGCCGTGATCGGCCAGCCACTGCACCACGCCGCCGTACCGCGAGTCCATCTGCTCGAGGAACGCGGTCATCGTCTCGGCGCGCGGCCGCTGCAGATCGGCGGGCTTGTTGTCGATGTCGCCGGCGTACAGGCGTGACCGGCGCAGCCGGGCCATGATGGCCTCGGTACGCTCCCCCGAGGCCGCGTAGTCAGCGGCCACCGCCCGCGCGGGCACGCCCGCCACGGTGAGCGCGAGCGCCACCACGACTCCTGTCCTGTCCTTGCCCGCCGCGCAGTGCACCAGCGCCGCGCCCTCCGCGTGCGCGATGCTCCGCAGCGCCCCCACCACCTGGTCGGGGCGGTCCTCCAGGTAACCCAGGTAGTGCCCGCACACGGGATCGCGCGGGTACCTGGACTTGTCCTGCCGCTGCCTGGTCAGCAGCGCGTCAGCGATCATGTCGGTGTTCGACCCCACTTCGGGCAGCACCGGGTGGTGAACGTGCCGCACGCCCGCCACCGCGTCCAGCGGTGCCGGGCCCTCGGCGGCGAGCTCGTTGGAGCTGCGCAGGTCGACGACGGTCGTCACGCCGATGTCGCGGACCAGCGTCGCGATGTCGGCGGCCGACAGTTCCTGCAGGTTGTCCGCACGCAGCAACCTGGCCCGCACGGTCTTCTGCCCGTCCTCCGTGGGCAGGTCGCCCAGGTCGCGCACGTTGACCGCACCCTCGAGCTCAATCCACGCCATCAGATATGCGCGGAGGGTCCTCCGGCGTTCACGCCGGAGGGAATCCGCGTTTCCTCCCGCCCTGCGCGGCTGCCGGGAAATGTCAGTACCGGGCAGCAAAATGGACATCAAGTGGTCCGGCGCCATCGCGAGCGCCGGGCCGTGACCCCACACCGACCTATAGAAACCCTGTGCCGGTGAGACGAGCCTACAAGTTTCTCCTGCGGCCGACCGCGAAGCAGGCGGCCGCTCTTGGGGCGTGCCTGGAGGATCACCGGCAGTTGTATAACGCCGCCCTGGAAGAGCGTCGCGAGGCGTGGAAGACGCGCGCCGCGTCCGTCGGTTACTACCATCAGGCAACGCAGCTTCCCGCGATCCGCGAGGCCGACCCAGGCGGGCAGGGCCGCTGGTCGGCCGGTTCCCAGCAGCAGACGCTCCGCCGGCTGGACAAGGCGTTCGCGGCGTTCTTCCGCCGCGTCAAGGCAGGCCAGAAACCGGGCTACCCGCGGTTCAGGGGGCGCGGCTGGTTCGACACGGTGGACTGGCCGGCCCAGAAGAACGGGGCGCGCTGGGATTCCGTACCGGACCCGGCGGTGACCCGCGTCTACCTGCTCGGCGTCGGCCACGTCCGGGTCCACCAGCACCGGGCCGTGCAGGGCACCGTGAAGACGGTCAGCGTGAAGCGGGAAGGCAATCGCTGGTACGTGATCTTGGCCTGCGATGATGTGGCCGCGCAGCCGCTTCCTGCTGCCGGCGCGGCCGTCGGTATCGACGTGGGCATCGTGTCATTCCTGACCACCAGCGGCGGCGTGTACGTGCCGAATCCCCGCCCGCTGGCCGCGGCCGCTGCCCGGCTCGCCGCCGCCCAGCAGTCGCTGGCCCGCAAGCAGCGCCGCAGTAACCGTCGGCGCAAGGCCGCTGCCAGGGTCGCCGCGCTGCACGCCAAGGTGAGGCGCACCCGCCTTGACCACGCCCATAAGACCGCGCTCGCGCTGGTCGGTGACCACGACGTGATCGTGCACGAGGCGCTCCAGGTCGCGAACATGACCCGGCGGCCTAAGCCGCGTCCGGCCGCTGACGGCACCTGGGAGCCGAACGGCGCGGCGGCCAAAGCCGGGCTGAACAAGTCGATCCTCGACGCGGGATGGGGGGTGTTCCTCGGCGTGCTGCGCGCCAAGGCTGAAAGCGCCGGACGGGTCGTTGTCGAGGTCGACCCCCGCCACACCTCGCAGCGGTGCTCGCAGTGCGGGCATATCGCGGCTGGGAACCGCGTCACGCAGGCACAGTTCCGCTGCCTGGCGTGCGGGTACAAGTCACACGCTGACGTGAACGCGGCGCGCAACATACCCGGGGCCGGGCTGGCCCGTCAGGCCGCGGGAGCAGCCTGAGAAGCCGCTCCCTTCAGGGAGCGGAGGAGTCACGACAACACCATCGCAGACCCGAAGTTCCCCTAAGCCGATTGCTCGGCGCGTTTGACCAGATGGTAGAGCCGTTGATCACGGACCTTACATGTCTACGTAGCCAGGGGCTGAAGCTGTTTCACCTGGTCAACGCCTATGCGGTTCGCTGCCGAGGGGAACTACGGCCTAACGGCGCCGGACCCAGGCGCTCCCGATGCCGGCCTGATGCAGGGCCAGGCACGCCAAGCCGAGGAGCAGCAAACCGGTTACCGAGAACCACGCATTGGTCGGCGTACCGGTGGCATTGATAACCCAGGCGATACCGAAGAGGACCGCCGCGATGATGGCAAGCATGTCCTGCTGCTTCCCATGCCGCGCCGCAATAATCGGGCCGCGGGATAGCCGGGCCGGGCGGATTTTCTTGCATACCGGTCAGAAGCCGTACTGAGAGGCCTGCAGGGTGAACAAGTCGGCGTACTGGCCGCCGAGGGCGAGCAGGTCGGCGTGCACGCCCTGCTCGATGACCTGGCCGTCGCACAGCACGTAGATCCGGTCCGCGTGCTTGACGCTGGCCAGGCGGTGCGTGATGAGCAGCACGCTGCGGCCCGCGGCGTGCCCGCGGATGGAGCAGAACATGGCGTATTCGGCGCGGGCATCCAGGGCGGCGGTCGGCTCGTCCATGATCAGCAGCGGCGCCGACCGGTAGAACCCGCGCGCGGCCGCGATCCGCTGCCACTGGCCGCCGGACAGTTCGGCGCCGTCCTTGAAGTGGCGGTCGAGCAGGGTGTCATAGCCGTGCGCGAGCTTGGCGATCACCGTGTCCGCCCCGGAGGCCGCCGCCGCCAGGTCCATCGCGGCCGGGTCGGCCTCGCGGCCCATGGTGATGTTGTGCCGCACGGTCAGCGGCCAGTTCGCGTGGTCCTGGGCGATGACCGAGATCCGCTCCCGCAGCGGCTCGGCGCCGACGTCGCTGATGGCGGTCTGGTCCCAGCGCACGGTGCCGCTGTCGGGCCGGTACAGGCCCGCCAGGACCTTCGCCAGGGTGGTCTTGCCCGAGCCGTTCTCCCCCACCAAGGCGACCACCTCGCCCCGGCCGATCTCGATGCTGACGTCGCGCAGCGCCGCGCGGCTGGCGCCGGGGTAGGTGAAGGTGATGGCGTCCGCGGTGATCCGGTCGAAGCCCGCCGGGACGGGCTTGCGGCCCGGCGGCGGTATCCGCCGGGCCGCGTCGGCGCAGAAGGCCAGGTAGTCAGAGAAGTACAGGCCTTCCTCGTAGCACTGGTTCACCGCGTACAGCAGCGTGTTCAGGGAGGCCTGCGCGGACCGGATGGCCAGCACCGCCGTGCCCGCGACGGCCAGCGGCAGCGCGCCGACGGCCAGCAGGATCCCCAGCGCGGTGTACACCCCGGCGGTGGCCACCCCCCCGGCCGCCTGGGCAGAGACCCGGGTCAGGGCCTGGCGGGTGGCCACCTTCATCTGGGCGTCCCGTGCGTACGCGGCCAGCCGGGCGACCCGCGCCAGCATGAAATGCCGCAGCGTGAAGGAGCGCATCTCGGCCGCGGTGCAGCGCTCGGCCATCAGGTCGGTGAGAATCCACTTCCTGCGGTGGCTGTCGGCCAGCGCGAAGTTGGTGATGTACCCGATCCTGGCCGAGCGCACCGCGGCCCAGCCGCCGGGCAGCTCGGCGAGCAGCAGCAGCGCCAGCAAGATGGGCTGGAGCACGGCCACCACCAGCGCGGCCGCGACGATCCCGACGGCCCCGGTCACGCAGTCCAGCACGTTGGCCACGACCTGGGGCGCGGAGTACAGGCCCCGGTCGCGGGCGCGCTGCATGGCGTCGTAGAACTCCGCGTCGTCGAACGCGGCCAGCTCGACCTGGGTCGTCAGGTCGAGCAGCCGGATCTCCACCACCCGGTCCACCTGCGGATGGAGCCTGGACTGGGCCCAGCCCGCCGCGGCCTGCAGCCCGGACCGGGCCGCCACGGCCGTGCCGACCAGCAACAGTGAGGGCAGCGCGGCGCGGACCCGGTGCGGTGTCGGGCCCGCCGCGAACAGCGCCTCCAGCACGCCGGTCGTGGCCAGCAGGGCGAAGCCGGTGAGCACCCCAGAGAATAGGTTCAGCCCGATCGTCGCGACCATATCGCGCCGGTTCGCCTCCCAGCCCAGCCGGATGGCCTGGCCGACGAGCCCGGGCAGCTGCCGGGCGACCGCGCCGAAGCTGGTCTCGGCCAGCCGCTGGTCGTAAGCCTGCCAGTACGAAGACGTCAGCTCCGCGGTGAGTTCGTCCGCTTCAGGACTCGCCTCGTCCCAGGCTCGCTCGTCTGGGCTGCGCCCCAGGGACCGGCCCGCCATGATCCGCACCGTGGCAGCTCCCTCCGCCCGGCCGCGACGGACTGCGCGCCGCGGCGCGTACCCCCGAGCACCAGTATGTGAGCGCGCTCAGACCGGCGGCGAACGAATTTATCCGCCCCAGATGTCGCGGGCGGTCTCGACGATGAGGCGGAGCTTGGCTTGCTGCTCGTCGTAGGTCAGCGCGTTGCCCTCCACCGTGGAGGAGAACCCGCACTGCCCCGACAGGCAGATCTGGTCCAGCGGCACGAACTTGGCCGCCTCGTCCACCCGGCGCTTGAGCTCGTCCTTCGACTCCAGCTCCGGCCGCTTGGTCGTCACCAGCCCCAGCACCACCATCTTCCCCGCAGGCACGAAGCGCAGCGGCTCGAAGCCGCCGGAGCGCTCGTCGTCGTACTCCAGGAAGAACCCGTCCACGTCCAGCTCGGAGAACAGCGCCTCGGCCACGAAGTCATACCCGCCCGACGCGGCCCAGGAGGAGCGGAAGTTACCGCGGCACAGGTGCGTGGTGATGGCCATCCCCGCCGGGCGGCCCTTGACCGCGGCGTTGATCTGGGCGATGTAGCGCAGGTGCATGTGCTCGGCGTCCTCGCCGCGGCCGGTGATCTCGGCGCGCTGGGCCGGGTCGTTGAGGTAGGCCAGCGAGGTGTCGTCGAACTGCAGGTAGGTGCAGCCCAGCGCGCCCAGCCGGGCGACCTCGCCGGCGTAGGCGGCGGCCAGGTCGGCCCAGAACGGCTCCATGTCCGGGTAGACGGCCGGGTCCAGCATGGCCGGGCCGCCGCGGTAGTGCACCATGTTCGGCGACGGAATCGTCAGCTTCGGCACCGCCGTCGTCACCTGGGACCGCAGGAACGCGAAGTCCTCGCCGAAGATCGTGTGGTCCAGCCTGACCTTGCTGCCGACGTGCAGCGCGGCCGGGGTCCACTCGATGGTGCCCGACGGGTTGGTGAACTTCACCGCCAGGTGGCCCGGCGCCTTGGAGACCCCGCCGAGGGCGTAGATGAAGTCCATGTGCCACGTCGCCCGGCGGAACTCGCCGTCGGTGGCGGACTGCAGGCCCGCCTCCTCCTGCATCCGGACCGCCCGGCCTATCTCCTCGTCCTCGACGGCGCGCAGATCGCCGGCGGTGGTCCGGCCGGCCGCGAAGTCCTCCCGCGCCTCGTGCAGCCGCTTGGGCCGCAGCAGGCTGCCGACGTGGTCGGCCCGGAACGGAGGGCTGGTTCTGCGGGACATCGGCGACCTCTTTCTCTCGCTCGCACCGTGACCAGGGCATGCACCCAGGCCGTTCGGTACACATCTTTATCCCGAACGGCCGGGGTTGCATCTACTGCAACCGGCGAGCGCGCATGTAGGCGGGACGCCCGGCCGGTTCCGGCCCGGCGGACGGGTCCCCGCCTGGGCCGACGCCGAGCAGCGAGCGGGTCAGCGCGTGGCGTTCGGAGTTCATCTCGGCCAGCACCTCGGCGAAATGAGCGTCGCGCAGGGCCGGCGGGCGCTCTCCGGCCCGCAGCGATACCAGCACGGTCCGCCTGATCATTTCCTTGATGAAGGAGGCGGTGACGCCCTCGGTGCCCGCCACCACCGGCTCCAGGTCGGCGTCCAGTATCAGGTCCCGCGCGTAGACGCGGAGCAGGCGTTCCCGGCACAGCGGGTCGGGCCGGGGGATCTCGACCGCCAGGTCGACCCGGCCGGGGCGGTCCGCCAGGGCGACCTCGAGAATGTCGGCCCGGTTGGTGGTCAGCACGAAGGTGACGTCGGCGTCCGCGCCGACCCCGTCCATCGCGTCGAGCAAGGAGAACAGCAGCGGGTTTCCGTCCGGCGTGTAGTCCCGGTCGGTGGCGACCAGGTCGACGTCCTCGAGGACCACCATGGACGGCTGCAGCCGCCGGGCCAGGGCGGCGGCCTGGTCGATGAACCGGATCGACCGTCCGGTGAGCAGGATGACCGTGCTGTCGGCCAGGCGTCCCGTCAGGTAGCGCACAGTGTGCGTCTTGCCAGTTCCCGGCGGGCCGTGCAGGAGCAGGCCGCGCTTGAGGTGCTGGCCCGCCTCGAGCAGTTCCCGCGACCAGCCGGCGACGCCGATGATGTGTTGTTCGATGCTCTCGAGCACGCCGTCGGGCAGGACCACGTCGGCCGCGGTGACCGCCGGCCTGGGCAGGAACGAGACGAGTTCGTTGCCGTGGTGCTCGCTCTCGGTGAAGCTGAGCACCTGGCCGCGGAAGACGTCGTGGCGGCGCATCAGCCGGTCGATCTCGTCCCGTGCCGCGGTGGCCGCGGGCCGGTCGGCGGCGAGGATCTCCAGGACGCAGAACGGCGGGCCGAACTGGCTTTCGTCGCGGATGCCGATCACGACCGGCTCTCCGCCCGGCGCCCGCGCCGTCACCAGGCCGAACGTCACCACCTCGGTGTTCTCCTCCGGCCCGACCGCGGCGGTGCCGTAGCTGGCGGCCCCGCCGGCGGCCCCGCTCCCGGCCCCGCCGCCCGCCGCGATCCGGACCCCGCCCCTGGTCCTGATCCCGGCGAAGCCGTGCACCGCGAACCCGCCGAAGGGCGAGGGCATGCCGATCAGCGACAGCAAGTTCTCGTGCGGGCGCTGCCAGGCTCCGGGCACGCCGAACCATTCCGCGCCGTCCTGCTGCGCCGCGAGGTAGGCGTCCACCCCACGCTGGAGGTTCACGTGCTCCCAGACCGGGAACTTCTCGGCCACGGATACCACCGCGGCCAGCTCGCAGCCGAGATGCCCTGTGACGCGGAGGGCCAGCTCAGAGGGCCCGGCGTCCTCGGCAAGCGCCGCGGCCCCGATATCGAACAGCTTACGGATCCCGCGCGCCAGGGCCCTAAGGTCTTCGGTGTCCGGCGGCGGCTGATCGGGATTGTTCACGCGGTCAACAACGCCCGGGCCGGGGAAATAGTGCCAACCGGGGTTGTCGCGAAAGGCTTATGCCACCGCCCGGCTGGCAATCGGCACCCCGCACATCACAGGGATGTCTCAATTCCTTGCGTCACGCAACTATGAGTGGCAATGTTCGGGACATGATCCCTGTCTTCGCACGGAGGCGGCCGGCTATCTCCGGGCCACCGCCGACGCCTCGTGCCGGGCGGGGTGGCGCTCGCCAGGTCCGGCGCCTGCGCTGAGATCCCCGAGACAGCTGATCTCGCCCCGCGAAGATTCAACCAAGGAGTAACATGCGCCGTTTCGCTCTCACCACGGTCGCGCTGGCGGCAGTCGCCGTCGCGGGCTGCTCAAGCAGCAGTTCACCAAGCACGGCTTCGGGCGCTACCAGTTCGTCTGCGCCGGCCGCGACCAGCAGCAGTAGCAGCGCGGCCGCGCAGACCGGGACGATCACCGTGTTCGCGGCGTCATCCCTGATGGGGACCTTTACTCAGCTCGGAAAGCAGTTCGAGGCCGCCCATCCAGGCGATACGGTGAAGTTCAGCTTCGGGGCGAGTTCGACCTTGGCGACGCAGATCACCAGCGGCGCCCCGGCCGACGTGTTCGCGTCGGCGTCGACGAAGAACATGGACCAAGTGGTCACGGCGAGCGACGCGTCCAATCCGCAGAATTTCGCCAAGAACATCATGGAAATCGCCGTCCCGCCGAGCAACCCGGCGCATGTCATGTCGGTGACCAACCTGGCGAGTTCGTCGGTCAAGGTGGCTTTGTGCCAGCCGCAGGTGCCGTGCGGAGTCGTGGCCGCGAAGGTGTTCAAGAACGCCAAGATCTCGGTGAAGCCCGTCACCCTCCAGCCGGACGTGAAGTCGGTGCTGACGCAGGTCGAGCTCGGCAACGTCGATGCGGGCGTCGTCTACGTGACTGACGTGATGGCGGCCGGTGCCAAGGTCAAGGGCGTGACGATCCCGGCCAGCGACGAAGCCTCGACGCTCTACCCGATCGCTACCATCAGCAACAGCAAGTACCAGTCCATCGCCCAGGCTTTCGTCGCCTACGTGCTGTCATCTGAGGGCCAGCAGGTGCTCACCGCGGCGGGTTTCGAGAAGCCCTGACCTAGCCTCCGGAGCTGCCATGGCCACCCGCGCCGCGTCATCGAGCCTGACCGCCCGGGAGCGAGCCAGGCGGGCCGCGCGGGGCACCGCCTCGCGATCAGCGCCGGCGCCGTTGCTGGTGCCGGCGCTGATCGCGGTGCTCTTCCTGATCCTGCCCCTGGCCGGGCTGCTGATCCGCGCGCCCTGGGGCAGGCTCGGGGCGGCGCTCAGCGGGTCCGACGCCACGCAGGCCCTCGTTCTCTCGCTCTGGACCGCGAGCGTGAGCACGGCGGTCTCGGTGGTCATCGGGGTGCCGCTGGCGTGGGTGCTGGCCCGCACCACCTTCCCGGGACAACGGCTGCTCCGGTCTCTGGTGACCCTGCCGCTGGTGCTCCCACCGGTGGTCGGCGGGGTCGCGCTGCTGCTCGCGTTCGGCCGCACCGGGTTCGTCGGCCGCTATCTGGACTCCTGGTTCGGGCTGACGATCCCGTTCACTCCGCTGGCCGTGGTCATGGCCGAGACGTTCGTCGCCATGCCTTTCCTGATCGTCACGGTCGAGGGGGCCCTGCGGTCCGCCGACCAGGGCTTCGAGGAAGCGGCGGCCACGCTGGGCGCGAAACGGATGACGGTGTTCCGCCGGGTCACGGTGCCCCTGATCGCCCCCTCGCTCGGCGCGGGCGCGGTGTTGTGCTGGGCGCGGGCTCTCGGCGAGTTCGGGGCGACGATCACCTTCGCCGGCAGCTTCCCCGGCCAGACGGAGACGATGCCCATCGCCGTGTACTACGCGCTTGAGAATGACCCGGACGCCGCGATCGCGCTCAGCCTGGTGCTGCTGCTCGTGTCAATCGTAGTGCTGGTCTCCCTGCGCGATCGCTGGCTGCGAGGCGGCTCGCCGCTATGACGCACCCGAACGGCGACGGCCTGGTCGTCGAGGCCGAGGTCAGGCGCGGAAGCTTCACCCTTGCCGTCCGCCTCGTCGCGGCGCCCGGTCAGGTCCTCGGCCTGCTGGGGCCGAACGGGGCGGGCAAGTCCACCTTGCTCAGCGCGGTGGCCGGCCTGACCCCGGTCTCGGCCGGGCGCATCACGCTCGCGGGGCAGGTGCTGGATGACGCGGGGCAGGGAACCTTCGTCGAGGCCTCGGGACGGCCGATCGGCTTCGTGTTCCAGAACTACCGGCTCTTCCCGCACCTGACCGTGGCCGAGAATGTGGCGTTCTCCCCGCGTGCCCGGGGCCAGGGTAAGCGCGCGGCCAGGTCAGCCGCCGGCTACTGGCTCGACCGGCTCAGGCTGACCGACTTCGCCGAGCGCAAGCCCAGCCAGCTCTCCGGCGGTCAAGCGCAGAAGGTGGCCCTGGCCCGGGCACTGGCGGGGCAGCCGGCGCTGCTTCTGCTGGACGAACCCCTGTCGGCCCTGGACGCGGGAACTTCACCGGCCCGTGCCTGCTGGTCACCCACGACCCGCTCGAGGCGCTCGTGCTGGCCGACCAGCTCGTCGTCCTGGAAGGCGGGCGCATCGTGCAGGAGGGCACGCCGGCCCAGATCGCCCGTCAGCCCCGCACCGACTACGTGGCGAAGCTCGTCGGCCTGAACCTGTACGCGGGCCGGGCCGACGGGCCGACGGTGGCGCTCGGCGGAGGCGGAAGCTTCGTCATTCCCGACCACAGCCAGCACGGTGACGTGCTGGTGGCAGTACGCCCTTCCTCGGTGGTCGTCAGCAGCCACCGCCCGCAGCCGAGCAGCGCCAGGAACACCTGGCCCGCGAAGGTCACCGGGCTCACGCTGCTGGCCGACCGGGTCCGCCTCGACCTCGACGGGCAGCCGCCCGCCCTGGTCGACGTCACGCCCGCGGCAGTCGCCGAGCTGACGCTCGACCCCGGCAGCCAGGTATGGCTCACCGTCAAAGCCACCGACCTCGAGGTCTACTCTCACGGCGGCAACCAGGCAGGCTGAGCGACCCAGGGCCACGATTCCTCAGGAGCTGACGCACTTCACATCGACGGCAGGCCTGCTCATGGCAACGCAACAATGACTTGCCGGACTCCGCCCAGCGTGGGCCCTGACTGCGCCCCCGGGATCCGGCTATGGACGAGGCCACAATAACGGCGCCCAGCCTAGTGCTCACGGAGCAGCGATAGCCAGCCGAACCAGAACCCAGACCCCCGCCAGGCAAGCCGACAGCAACTGAAATGTAGAAATGATTTTGCAAGTCACCCTACTTCGCGCGAGGGCATCCTTGAGACCTTCCACGAGCGTGCCTACCCGTTTCTTCCATTCCGATGACTCGTATCCAGCTTCGAATTCGTTATGGATTGGTTGGCAGTTCAGCTCCGCAACAGCCCGGATCAGAGGGTCGGGGTTCCGTGAATTGATCTTATCTTCACCAGTTAGGATGATTGGAAGAATCAGATCTGGCTCACCTTTCTTGGCAGTTGCAGCAAGGAAGGCTTCGAGTTCACCTCGGCAGTCGGGACTATTGAAGTAGCGCATGGTGAGGATAGGTATGAATAGAACGCTACCGTCTATAGCATCTGCGATCTTTTCACGCCAACGCTCGCCCCAGCCGATAGAATCCCGATCATAGAAGATTTCAAGCTTGAAGCCCGTCGCTGCCTCGAATCTGCCAGCGAGCTCCCGCGTGAGCCGGTCGACAACACCGTCATGATCTTCGTTGTCCGAACGCGTATAGCTAATAAAGCACTGGTAGGTAACTGGCTCTATCACCGTCAACCCCTACGAATCGGCGCGTCTTCGAGCGTCAGATCTAAAGGCTCTTCTCTATTCCTGACATTGTCACGACTCAGGCCGCTAAGCATGAGCCTTGTTTGGTGCTGGTTGCCGTAGCGATGAATGCTGCTACGGCAACCAGCCCAACCACGACTGCCTTGAGTCGGGCACCTAGCCCGAACGCTTCGGCCTACGAGGCATTTCTTTCACCTAGTCCCTAATGGATTTCATGCGGACGATCACCCGTACACGCCTAGGTGAAGGCGTCGTTCATCTAGGCAGGGAAGAGATTAAGAAATGGCAAAACTATTGCATGTGTAAAACAATATCGTCAAAGTCACCTAGCTTGGCGCCAGCTAGAAACTGATGCCATTCATCGGTTGTAAACTCGATGATCAGCCCTTCCGGAGCAACCGTACTGCCGATCAGGACAGAATCG
>WNFJ01712280.1_pt3 | contig 12362 bp, 13 predicted proteins | sample 5400461 | NCBI WGS metagenome assembly WNFJ01 (sample SAMN13153349, study PRJNA577476) | soil metagenome | isolation source: 115 cm saprolite on Douglas fir-dominated hillslope | place: USA:California | collected 2013-09-17
AGGAAGAGTTATCGCGACCGAGGTCGTACACATCACGGAAAACTACCTCGCCAAGCACGGTGTAAAAGCCCGAGTGGAGTTTTCGTGGGGCGCCACCGAAGTAAAAGTGCCGCAACTTGCGGACGCGATTGTGGAGGTAACGGAGACGGGCTCGTCCCTCCGCGCGAATCGTTTACGCATCGTCGATACCGTGTTGGAATCCGCGACCGTGTTCATTATGAACCGTGCCGCCGCGGCCGATTCCTGGAAGCGCGAAAAAGCGGAAAATCTGATTCTAATGCTGCAGGGCGCTATCGCCGCCGCGAGCAAAGTGGGCCTGCTCCTCAACGTCCATCGCGATGATCTCCAGGCTGTTCTCGGTGTTCTCCCTGCCCTCAAGAAGCCAACGATTTCCACTTTGAGTGACCCGGATTGGGTCGCTGTAAATACCATCGTCGAGGAAGCCGTGGTCCGGCAGATTCTGCCAAAGCTTAAAGCCGCCAAGGCCCAAGGGATCGTCGAGTATCCCTTGAACAAGATCGTGCTCTGATGCGAATAGTGAAACTTACGCCAGCGGTCGAGAAGAAACTTCTGCGTGCACGCCTGGAACGTGACGCGGAGGCTGAACGAGTCGCGTCGGAGATAGTCGGCGATGTTCGCCGCCGGGGAGATGCGGCACTCTCCGCCTGGGTAAAGAAACTCGACGGCATCGACCTCCAGCGGGAAAGCTTGTGGATCCCTGATGGCGAAATTCGCTCTGCACGCAAGCAAGCGAGCCGCGAGTTTCTTCGCGCGCTAGAACACGCCGCCCACAATGTCCGCCGCGTTGCGGAAAAACAGCTGCCGCAGCCATGGACGGTGGAAGTCGAACCCGGTGTGAAAATCGGCCAGTTGGTGCGCCCGATTGATGCCATCGGCTGCTATATCCCGGGCGGACGGTTTGCGCTGGTTTCCACCATGTTGATGACGGTGGTGCCCGCCAAAGTTGCCGGCGTTCGCCATATCCAGGTGGTGTGCCCGCGGCCGAACGACGCACTTCTCGCCGCCGCCGGCATTCTCGGAGTCACACGCATCGCCCGAATGGGTGGCGCGCAAGCCATCGCGGCTCTTGCCTACGGCACGAAGCGCGTGGCCCGCGTTGAGAAAATCTTTGGACCGGGCAATCGTTTTGTAACTGCCGCCAAGCAACTCGTCAGCAGCGATTGCGCGATCGATCTGCCCGCGGGGCCAACCGAAGCAATTGTCTTGGCCGCAACAGGAGACCCGCGCTGGATCGCCGCGGACCTGCTCGCGCAGGCTGAACATGCTCCCGATGCAGGCAGCTACCTCGTGACGACTTCAACCCGTCTTGCGCGGCAGGTGCAAACCGAAGTGGCCCGGCAACTGCAACAATTGCCGTCGACGAGCCCCGCGCAGATTTCTATGAAGCGCACGGGCGCGATTCTGGTCGCGCCGTCCGTCCATTCCGCCTGCGAATTCATAAATCGATTCGCGCCGGAACACCTCAGCTTGCCCGGCACCGGCAGTGCCCTCTTGAATCGCATTCACGCGACGGGCACTGTCTTTCTCGGTCCTTGGGGCGCGCAACCGCTTGGCGATTACGCCAGCGGAAGTAATCATGTGCTGCCAACCGCCGGTTGGGCGCGCAAGAGAGGTGGACTCTCAACGGCGGATTTTGTGAAATGCATCTCCGTTCAAACGATCGGCCGGCAGGGCTTCGAGGGTCTTGCTGGGACTGTTGAAACGCTCGCTATCGCTGAGGGGCTCATGGCACACCGCAACGCAGTGAGGGTCCGCCGATGAAACCTCATTTGCCCGTTCGCGAAGCGGTTCTGAATCGCCGCACGTACGAGGCGCCCGCCGAGGGGCGATCCGGCAAATTGCGGCTCGACTTCAATGAAAACACCTCAGGCTGCTCACCGGCGGTGCAGCGCGCTCTCGCAAAGCTCACCACCAAGCAACTGGCGATGTACCCCGAATATCAGGCGCCAACGAAGCGGGTCGCGCGCTACTTCGGTGTCCGCGCGGAAGAACTGCTGCTCACTAACGGCGGTGACGATGCCCTGCGCGTTTTCTTCGACACCTTCGTCGAGTCCGGCAGCGCCATCCTGATTTGCGAGCCCACTTTTCCGATGTATCGATACTACGCGGAGATTTACGGCGCCCGCATTTCGGTACTGCGCTACGGAAGCGAAATGGAATTCCCGCTCGACGGAGTCATCGCCGCGCTGCGCAGGAAGCCGCGCGTTCTCTTCATCGCCAACCCCAATAATCCGACGGGAACTCTGCTTCAAAAAGAAGAACTGCGGAAAATCCTGAAAAACGCCACGCACACAGCAGTAGTAATGGATGAGGCCTATGCGGAGTTTTCGGGCTTCACCGCCATGCCGTGGATTCGGAAGTATGCGCAGTTGTTTGTGGCAAAAACGTTTTCGAAGGTGGCCGGGCTCGCAGCCTTGCGCCTCGGTGCCGTGATCGCCTGCGAAGAGTCGCTGACTCTGGTGCGGCGCGCCATGTCGCCCTTCCCCGTGAATCTCGCCGCTCTGGTGGCGGCGGAAGCGGCTGTAGCTGATCGTGCAACGATGCAGCGTTACGTGAACGGGGTGAAACGGCTGCGCGCGTGGTTCGCGGCAGAATTGGAAAAGCTCGGTGTGAAGACCTACCCGAGCGCCGGAAATTTTCTGCTTGCGAATTTCGGGCCAAGCGGGCCGGCACTCTTTCAGAAGCTGGAGAAGCAAGGGATTCTTCTCCGCGAGCGAAGCAAGGACATCGGGCCCGGGTTTGTGCGCATCACCATTGGAACGCAATCCGAAATGCAGCGGTTGCTGAAGACAATTCGAAAGGAATGGAAAACATCGGCTTGAACGCCAGCGCCGTAGAGAAACTCACCATGCCACGTACCGCAACGATTCATCGCAAGACAAACGAGACGGACATCCGCCTGAAGCTGAATCTGGATGGACGCGGAAAAGCTCGCATCGCCACGGGAATCCGCTTCTTTGACCACATGCTCGACCTGGTTGCGCGACACGGCGCGTTTGATCTGGACGTGGACGCCCGCGGCGATCTGGATGTGGACCAGCATCACACGGTGGAAGATGTGGGAATTACTTTCGGCGAGGCAGTGCAGAAAGCCCTCGGCTCCAAACGCGGCATTCTCCGCGCGGGCTATTTTCTGATGCCAATGGACGAAACACTCGCAGCTGCCGCCGTGGATCTTGGCGGAAGGCCATACTGCGTCGTGAAGGCGAAGATCGTGGGAAAACGCGTCGGCGATTTCCAGGTTGAGCTGGTGGAGGATTTTTTCCAGGGCTTTTCGCAGGCCGCGAAGGCCAACGTCCACCTCCGCGCTCTGTACGGTCGCTCGTCACATCATCAGGTCGAGGCCATGTTCAAGGCGTTCGCGCGCGCCTTGCGTTTCGCAGTGGCGCGGGACAAACGCCTGCGGCAGGTTTTGCCCAGCACAAAGGGACTTCTATGAAAGTGACGATCGTCGACTACGGTGCAGGTAACGTGCCTTCCGTGGAGCGCGCCTTGCAGCGTCTCGGGGCGGAATCCGAGCGGACAAATTCACCCGAACGCATTTCGAACGCGGAGACACTGCTTTTGCCCGGCGTGGGACATTACGCGGCTCTCGTCCGCGCCCTCGACGAACAAAATATGCGCGCGTCTCTGAGCGGCGCCATCCAGCGGGGCGTCCCTTTTCTGGGCATCTGTCTGGGCCTGCAGGTGCTTTACGAGTCGAGCGAAGAAGCGCCCCAACTGCGCGGATTGCAATTGCTGCCGGGCACAGTGTGCGCGTTGCCGTCAAACGTGAAACTCCCGCACATGGGCTGGAATCAGGTCGCGGCAACGCGCCATTCACGCCTGCTCGATGGCGTCGAATCCAGCGCCTACTTCTACTTTGCTCACTCCTACGCCTTTCTCGATTCGAGTGGATCATCGGCCGCAATTTGCTCGCATGGCACGCCATTCGCCGCCGTCGTGGAAAAACAAAATATCTTCGCCGTGCAATTTCATCCGGAAAAGAGCGGCGACGCTGGCGAGCGCCTCTTGCGGAATTTCCTGAGGATCGCGGCATGAGCCTGGCGCATCGCATCATTCCCTGCCTGGACACGGACGGTGAGCGCGTGGTGAAAGGAGTAAATTTTTCAGGGTTGCGCGATGCCGGCGATCCCGTCGCGCTCGCCGCCCGCTACAACGCCGAAGGTGCTGATGAACTGGTCGTGCTCGATATCGCGGCTTCCCGCGACCGCCGTCCCACTTTTCTCGAAACCATCCGGCGCGTCGCCGCGGAATTGGCGATTCCCCTCACCGCGGGCGGAGGCATTCGCACGCTGGAAGATGGCCGCGCCGTGGTGCGCGCGGGTGCGGATAAGATCACAGTGAATACCGCCGCGGTGGAACGGCCCGAACTCATTTCCGAATTGTCGCAGGAATTTGGCGCCCAGGCCGTCGTCCTGGCAATTGATGCAAAGCGTGCCGGCGATCATTGGGATGTGATGGTTCGCGGCGGACGGGAATCCGCATCCCTCGATGCCATCGAGTGGGCGCGGACGGGAGTTGCAGCAGGTGCCGGCGAGATTTTGCTCACGTCGGTAGACCGCGATGGCACCCAAAGTGGTTTCGACGTAACGCTTACCGCGGCAATCTCCAGAGCTGTTTCCGTCCCGGTGATCGCCTCCGGTGGCGCAAAATCACCCGGCCATTTTGTCGAAATCTTCCAAAAAGGCGCAGCAGATGCTGCGCTGGCAGCGTCGATCTTTCACGACGGGGTACAGCCCATCCGTGCGCTGAAGGAATTCCTTGCAGCTCGCGGCGTGGAGGTGCGCTTGCCGTGCTGATTCCCTGCATCGATCTGCAAGACGGACAGGCGGTTCAGTTGGTTCACGGGCGGAAGCGCGAGCTTGCCGTCGCAGACGTCTTCGGCCTTCTGAGGAAATTCAAGCAGTATCCCTGGTTGCACGTCATCGACCTCGATGCCGCTATGGGAAAAAGCCAGAACGACGGGCTTGTGCGCGAACTCTGCGCAAGTGCGCGAAAAGATTTCGGCATGAACGTGCGGGTCGGCGGCGGGATTCGAACCGTTTCTCGTGCCGAAGAAATTGCCGAATGGGGGGCGAGCCAAGTCATTGTCGGGAGCGCCGCATTCCGTCGCGGAAAAGTGAACACTGACTTCTTGCGGCAGCTCATAAAGAATGTTCGTCGAAAGCAAATCATCGTTGCCCTCGACACAGCCAGGGGAAATATCACCATTTACGGCTGGCGGAAGCGCCTGGCGCTTCAGGCCGAACAAGTGATGACGCAACTCGAACCCTTCTGCGCGGGCTTCTTGTGCACCGACGTGGACCGCGAAGGCACCATGACGGGCGCAAACCTCGAATGGTTTAGCCGGTTGCGCGACGCGACTTCTCATCCGATTATCGCCGCGGGCGGCATCAAAACGCGGCGCGAGATCGCCGCACTGGAAAAGGATGCCGCCGTCGGCATGGCCATGTACAAGAACCGGCTGCGCTGATCTGCTCGTTCGATAATCGTCTTGTCTTCTCTCAAGCCCGTGATTTGGCAAGCGCTTCCCGCCGCGTCAGCGCATATACGCGTCGGTGATGTACTGCTGCACCATGCGTTGCGTGTTGAAGAACGAGCCGTTGATGGCGATGGCGTGCTGCATAACTTCCAGGAACTTGGAGCGATCGTTGTAGTACATCGGGAGAATCACGCCTTCCAGCTTGTTATAAAGTGATTCGGCTTCAGCAGCGTTGTCGGTCGGAGCATTGCCGGCGGCGCTGCGCCGCGATTCGCCGATGCACCAGCCGGTGACGCCTTCGATGTGGCCTTCCACCCACCAACCATCGAGGATGCTCAGACTCGGCACGCCATTCAGCGCAGCCTTCATACCGCTGGTGCCGGAAGCTTCGAGAGGAAACTGCGGCGTATTAAGCCAGAGGTCCACGCCGGAAGTTATCTTCCCGCCGAGTTCGAGATTGTAATCGTCGAGGAAAACCACGGGCACCGTTTTCCGCAGCGCTTTTTTCGCATGGAAAATCCGGCGAATAATGTCCTTCCCACCACCATCATTCGGATGCGCCTTGCCAGCATAAACAATCTGGAAGTGGCCGGCGTTCTTGGCAATCTCCCGGAGACGATCGAGATCGGCCAGGATCAGGTCGGCGCGCTTGTATCCCGTCGCGCGGCGGGCAAAACCTATCGTGAAGGCCTCCGGATCAAACTTGAGTCCGGTCTTCTTGCGAATCGTTTCGAGCAAATCGTGCTTGGCGATCAGATGCGCCGCCCAGACTTCCTCCGCCGGCAAGCCCAGCGCGCTGCGCAAACTGTAGTTGTCCTCGCGCCACGATGGAATGTAGCGGTCAAAGAGTTGCTGAAACGCAGGCGAAGTCCACGTGCCGGCGTGCACGCCGTTGGTGATGGCCTCGATGGCTGCTCCCGGAAACATTTGTCGAGAAGTTTCGCCGTGCTGCTTGGCAACCCCGTTGACGTAAGTGCTCAGGCTCAGCGCGAGCTGCGTCATGTTGACGGAGGCGCCGCCGCGCGCGGCTTCCTCCAAGCCCAGGAAATTCTGTTCCGCCTGTAAAACTCGCCTCATCAAATCCGCCGAAGAAGCGTCTTTTAAATCGAGAAACTCCGTCTGGCTGGGAAACACGCGCGTAAGGTACTCCATCGGGAAACGGTCGTGCCCGGCGGGCACTGGAGTATGCGTGGTGAAAACACACTTGCTGCGGACCTTTTCGATGTCCTCGCTGCGGATGGACGCGCGCCCCGCCTTCTCGGCTTCTTCATCCAGCAATTGCAGCGCCAGGAGCGCCGCGTGGCCTTCATTCATGTGGTAGCGAGTCAGGTCGTTGTAGCCGAGCGCGCGGAGCATGCGGACGCCCCCGATTCCCAAAACGACTTCCTGACACAAACGGTAGTAAGAATCGCCGCCATACAGAGCGCCGGTCAGATTGCGGTCGGCGTCGGCGTTTGAAGGCAGGTCGGCGTCGAGAAAATAGATGGGCACCTCAAAACCGCGCACTCCTTTTGCGGAATACCGCCAGCACCGCAGCTCAACGCGGCGGTTTTCAATTGAGACGCTTGCTCGCGCGGGCTCCTCTGTCAAGAAGTCTTCCACGCGCCACTCGACCGGTTCTTCGGTTTGCGAGCCATCTTCGGCGAGGCGCTGGGTGAAGTACCCCTTTCGGTAAAGCAGGGAGACGGCCACCATGGGCAGCCGCAGATCGGCAGCGGCGCGAATCGTGTCGCCCGCAAGAACCCCCAGCCCGCCGCTGTAACTCGGCATGGCGTTCTCCAACGCAATCTCCATGGAAAAGTAAGCGACCAGCCGCTTGATGGAATTCACTTGAATTGCCATTTGACTCAATTCTCTTTTGGGTGCGGGCAACCGCTACCGTGCGGGAAAACACGCATCTTTAAACCTTAGATTGTCAGGGATTCGCCGCGCGCAAGCAAGTGCCTGTACTCTGCCATGGCAAGGCCTTGGGCGAATCGGCAGGCAGCGGAGGTGAACGGGGGGTCCGTGGCGGAATCGAGGACCTGCTGAGGAGTTGCCTGAACGAATCGGGAGAGACCCCGTCGAACGACTCCGGGGAGGGCCGTGATTTGTGGATGGCACAAGACGGAAGAAACTGGAATTCGGGTTGGTACCGAGAGCCCGGATGCGGCGAAAAGTGAGCGTTCCAAAGTGGTTAAGACCCTACGGGGACGAAATTCAGTCAATCAGGGGTACCATTGTGGTAAGGGGAAGTCCGCCGGAGGCCGATATCGCATACCTAGAGAAACGACGTTCGCCCAGATACTCGTTCATCGCGAGCGCTGAGCTGATCGAAGAAAAGGCCGATGTGCGAATCGCGTCGCGCGTGAGCGAACTGAGCCTGCACGGGTGCTATTTGGACATGATGAATCCGTTCCCCACAGGGACGATGGTGATGGTGAAAATCGCCGCAGGAGATGCGTTCTTCGAGGCCAAGTCGAAGATCATTTATTCGCAGCCGAATATGGGCGCTGGCGTGGGGTTCCTTGAAGTCGGACCGGATTCGCAAGCGGCGCTGGAGCGCTGGCTGGATGGAGCGGAGAAGGACCAACAGAAGCAGGCAGGATAATCCTGATTGTGCACGGCGCGACATGCGCGTTGGTTGAGAGTCAATCGGAGCAGCGCCGCCATCGCGGCGAACAATAAATAAAAATCTGAATCACGGCGAGAAATCGCACGTCTCAGGAGTGGACTGAGTGGAGGTGTGCCCGGTTGTGAGGAGTGCGCGCACGGGAAAAATTCAGAGGGCGTTGCGCTTCAGCTCGGACATGAGGTAGTCGCAGGAGCGCACGCAGAGAGCCATGATGGTCAGGGTGGGATTCTGGCAAGGGTTCGAAGTGAAGCCGGAAGCATCCATGACGAAAAGATTCTTGATGTCGTGAGTTTGCTGGAATTGATTGAGGACACATTTTTTCGGGTTGGCGCCCATGCGGGCGATGCCGGCTTCGTGGAGCGCCCAGCGGGGAGCGGACGGATGAGCGTGAGTGCGAATGTTTTTTGCGCCAGCGGCTTCCAGCATTTCTCCGGCGGAGTCGCCCATGTCCTGGATCATGGCGCGTTCGTTTTCTCCATCGGACATGTGGATTTTTAGGACGGGAATGCCGTAAATATCTTTCACGCTGGTGTCGAGCTCGACGAAGTTGTCCCAGCGCGGGAGGACTTCGCCGAAGCCGGTGATCGAGATACTGGTGCGGGGCTCGAGAAGAGCTTTCTTGTAGGCTTCGCCGAAGCCGGGGGCTTCCCAGTTAAATTCCGTGGAGGATTCGCCTTCGTAACCGAAACCGCGGAGGAATTTTTTGTAAGCTGCAATGTTTGGCAAATTGCGGAAGCGCGCGATGTAGATGCCGAGCGGCTTGATGGGCGCACCAAGAGAAGGCTTCGCGCCGAAAGCGGGAAATTCGCCGCGGCCTCCGCCGCTGCGGACGTGAGCAGTGAGGTAATGGCCGAGGACACCGCTGGAATTGGCGAGACCATTCGAATGCTGCGGCGTAGCGGAATTCAGCAGGATGCGGACGGATTCCTGCGATTGCGCGCAGAGGATGACGGTGCGGGCGTAGATTTCGCGGGGCTGGCGCGTGTTGCGGTCGATGTAGAGAATGCCGCGGGCGCGATTTCGATCTGGGTCCATGAGGACTTTATAGACCATGGCATTCGAAAGGAGCGTGCAGTTGCCAGTGGCAAGTGCGTCCGCAACGGTGGTGAAGGCGGAGTTGAAATAAGAGTGCGTCATGCAGCCGCGTTCGCAGGGGCCGCAAAAGTGGCAAGGGCCGCGACCGTCGATGGGGCGAGTGAGATTGGCGGAGCGCGCGGGCATGACGGTGCGGCCGAGCTTTTCCTTGACGCGATTGCGGAAGAGTGTTTCCTGGCAGGTAAGCGGAACGGGCGGCTGGAATTGGCCGTCGGGGAGATGCTCGAGGCCTTCGGCGCTGCCAGTGATGCCGACGTATTTCTCGACGAGATCGTAGTAAGGCTCGATGTCTTTGTAACCGAGCGGCCAGTTTTCGCCGTAACCGTCGAACGAGGCGGCCTTGAAATCCCAATCGCTGAAGCGCAGGCTGACGCGGCCCCAGACGTTGGTGCGGCCGCCCGTCATGCGGAGGCGGCCCATCCAGTCGAAGGGCTTGCCGGCGGGCGTGGTATATGGCTCCTCGAGATCGTTCACGAACCAGTTGTAAGTATATTCGTTGCAAACCCCGAATTTGACTTGGATGGGGCGCGTCTTGCGGACGATCTCAGGCGCGCGGTTGCGGTATTTGAGCTCGAATGCGGGCTTGTGTTCGGAGAAATTCGTGTCGGACTGGGGGCGGCCGGCTTCGAGCAAGGCGACCTTCAGACCGGCTTCGGCGAGGCGCTTGCAAACCCAGCCGCCGGAAGCGCCGGAACCGACAACGATGACATCGAAGGAATGGTTTTTGTATTGGGGCATAGGATAAAAATCCGAAGCGAATGCTAGCAACTGCGCGATGGCAGGTCAATCGAAGAGGAAAAAAAGATTTGTGTTGTACTTGTGAACGATTGTTGGTGGGTGTTACCATCGGCGCGAAATCGGGGGCTGGGGAATTTACGGTGGGAACAAAGAGCGCATTGCCGGTGATCAACGAAGCGGCTGGCGTTGGTGGGCAGCTCACTCGGCGGGTAATGGTGCGGCGGCTGATGGCGGGAGCGGCCGCAGGGACGGCGTGGCCGCTGGTGGCGGCTTCGCATCCGATTCATGAACTTTTGAGAAATGATGCGGTTCTCGACGAAGCGGAGAAACTAGGGGCTGCGGATTGGACACCTCTTTTCCTAAGCACGCACCAGAATGAGAATTTGATCGCGATCGGGGAGAGCATCGTGCCCGGATCGGCGAAGGCCCAGGTGAACCGGTTCATTGACTTGCTGCTGAGCGCGGATACGGACAAACACAAGAAAGAGTTTGTGGCAGGGCTCGTAGCGATTGAAGAAGAAGCACAGAAGCGATTCGCGAAGCACTTCCCTGCCCTGGATGAGAGCCAGAAAAGCCATCTGTTGACGGACGCGTCAGCGACTCCTGCGAAAAAGAAATCAGACGGCACAGAAACAGGAGAAGAGCGCGCCGGTCTTCGCGAACACTTTGAAAAATTGAAGGGCTGGATCAGTGGGGCGTATTACTCGTCGGAAATAGGAATGAAAGAGCTGGGATGGACGCCGGACCGCGTGTTTGCAAATTTTCCAGGTTGCGAGCATGCGGAGGGACACAATTAGAAGTACTGTTTGAACTCCATCGTGGAGAGGGGTTTCATGAAGGCCAATTCCAATAGAAGAGAATTTCTTCGTGCCACGGCGCTGACGGGTGCAGGACTGGCGCTTTCGAGCCGGTTGCTCGGGGCGTCGAGTAAATCGGTGCTGGTGTTCACAAAATCGTCGGGATTCGAGCATGCCGTGGTGAAAAGAGTGGACGGGAAGCCGAGCATCGTGGACGACACGGTGAACGACCTTGGGAACAAGCACGGATTCAGCGCCGGGGTGACGAAGGATGGGCGCATTTTTGATTCGAAAGAGTTCCGTTCCTACGCCGGCGTGGTGTTTTTCACCACCGGCGATCTCACGACGCTGGGCACGGACGGCAAGCCTGCGATGTCGTCCAAAGGCAAGCAGACACTGCTGGACGCAGTGAGGGATGGAATGGGATTTGTGGGCGTGCACGCGGCGACGGACACGTTTCATACACTGCCGGATCCCGAAGACCGATCCAATCGCTATATCGCGCATGGAGATCAGGAAGACCCATTCCTGCGGATGCTCGGCGCTGAGTTCATCACTCACGGGCGGGAGCCACGACTGCAGGATGCGAACCTGATTGTGAACGACCCGAAATTTCCGGGGTTGGAAGGTGTGACGTCACCGGTGAGTTTTAACGAGGAGTGGTACTCGATGAAAGATTTCGTGCCTGATCTTCACGTGATCCTCACTTTGGACACGCAGGGCATGAAGGGAGAGTGCTACCAGCGCGCGCCGTATCCGGTGACGTGGGCGCGGGAGCAAGGAAAGGGCCGTGTTTTCTATACCGCAATGGGCGACCGGCCGGAGAATTGGAAGAATGAGTTCTTCCTGAATTTGCTCGCCGGTGGAATTCGCTGGTCCATTGCAGATGCCCGCGCTCAAGTGGATGCGAACCTGAAACAAGCCGCGCCGCATTACGCGGAAATCCCTCCAAAGTTCCCCGCAGCAAAGTGACTGCTTCCCAGCTTCCCGATCTCTCGATGGGAATGGTGGAAACTGGAGCGATCACATGGGGATGGGCTGGTTAATCCTTGGCTTAACGTACCAGCAAGGCGAGTAGCCGAAGTGCGGGAATAGAGAGTGGACACAGGTGACGGTCTGTTCAGGATTCCGGGCGTCCACTTCATATTCCGTCTTGCCATTCTTTTCAGGGATGGCGAGGACACGCAGTGTCTTGAGTGATTCGAACGGGTCGGCGGACTTTGGGTGGAGCATGCGAACGCGAACGGATAGATAGTCTACAATATAAAGAACGGCTAAGGGCGGCACGGCGCCTACCAGAATACGTTTGAAAAGAATGCGGCGCGGGATCACGTCAATTTTGGTGGAGCCGATGGGATTGTCATTGGCCCCGCGAAGAAAACCCAAGAAAAACCGCTAAATATCAGAAACTATTGCCACTTGCTGATTCTTGCATCGTCCCTCGGTGGCCTTCGAAGGCCCTTTGGACACCCACATAATGCCCGAATGTGGCAACAGTTGGCAACAGTTCGTGCTCGGGCCCTTGGAGCAACGTTGTATCTTGAGACTCCCTCCGACCAGCTACTGACCGAGGATTACTCCGTTGCCGCTCTGATTAAGGAGCTGGATCGAA
>WNFJ01261378.1_pt1 | contig 12361 bp, 12 predicted proteins | sample 5400461 | NCBI WGS metagenome assembly WNFJ01 (sample SAMN13153349, study PRJNA577476) | soil metagenome | isolation source: 115 cm saprolite on Douglas fir-dominated hillslope | place: USA:California | collected 2013-09-17
GAGCCTCGCTTTCCGTGTTCTCAAGCGGCTCCGTCATATTCCTCGGGAGAGGGGTGACAGGAGCAACGATCAGGGAGTTGGTGGACACGGATGTCGGTAGGAGCAAGACGATCTGGAGAGCTCTAAGAAAGATAGTGATATCGGCATAGCGTGCGGCCGGGTCTTTAGCCAGAGCCTTGAGTACTATTTCTTCGATCGGTTCCGGCAGGTTGGGAACCAGATCGGAGAGAGAGATAAGCCCTGTGTGATGTTTTGCCTCCATGGAGGAGAAACTCCACGTCATTCGACATGTTTTACATTGCCAGCGTTGCACTCCTTTGCGTGTCTTCCCAAACTTACGAATATTGTCGCCTCCCACTTTCCCATAATCTGGACACTGGCTGTTTTCACAAGTGCTCAGTGCTTGAGCTGATGTTGCTTGGTCCTTGGCTTTACCTTCCCCTCTCTCGAGAGCGTTTGTGGGTTCTCTATCAGCCGAGGCAGGGGAGGCTACCGAGGAGAAGCTTTGGGCAGAAAAGGGTGCACACCCTGTAGTCAATTCATAGGCAAGGCAAGCAAGCGCATATTGATCGCTCTTCTCAGTGATGGAGCCCACAAGTTGTTCTGGGGCCAGATAGCTCGTAGTTTGCAAATCGGACTTGCCGTCGAGTTTCGTCACATCGATAAAACTGGCAAAGCCAAAGTCTGACAAGAGCACCTTACCATTGCTATTGAAGAAAATATTTTCTGGTTTGAGATTGCCATGGAGAATACCGCGCTGATGAGCGTAAGAGAGCACTTGCCCTACCTGAAAGATAATCGTCAATGCTTCTTGCAGACTCAGGCGTTGTGGAGACAGACGATCCAAGCGATGGCGTAATGAATGGCTGGCGAGATATTCTCTCACCACGTATGGTTTCCCTTGCTCTACTCCGAGGTCTAGGATCGGAATGATAGACGAGTGCTTCACCTGTCTGATTCTTTCGACCTCTTGGAGAAAGTTCTTACTTTGTTGGTCAGAGGTGAAGTATGCAGCATCGAATACCTTCAGCACTACTTTCTGTGAAACGTGATTATTGGTATGAGCTAAGTAGACAGACCCAGAAGGTTTACTAGCGATCTGTTTAGTAGGACAATATTGATTAAAACGTTCCAGCATACTTGGACCTTTACCTACACACTAGTGATCTACCGACCGTGTTCACCTCATAGATAAGTTCTGATTCTTTGAATGCCAGGTAAGCAAAGTGATATTATCAGTACACATAGTTGTTCCTCAGCTTACCATACTGCGACGTGCACGTCTATACTTTTTCGGGTAGAATATGCATGTTATTGATCAAGCCTGGGACACGAAATGTCAGTGTGAGTCTTTATCGGTTCTCTCACGAATAGTCATTTACATCGTCTGGCCTTTTTGAGAACTTGGGCACAGCACATTTTGCTCTGGACATTTCCTGCTGTCCCTGCTAATATAGTATTCAAAGTATTATGAAAGGAACAGAGCATGACGCAACTAGAAACATATATCGTAGAACACGAACAGCGTTTTTTGGATGACTTGAAAGTCTGGCTCCGTATTCCTAGTATTAGCACATTGCCAGAACATGCAGAGGATGTGCGGCATGCGGCAGAATATGCTGCCGATCAGATGAAACACATCGGGTTGGAAAATGTTGCAGTTTTGAAGACACAGAGACATCCTCTGGTCTACGGCGATTGGCTTAAGGCCAGCGGCAAACCTACTCTTCTCATCTATGGGCACTATGATGTACAACCTGTCGACCCAATCGAGCTGTGGAAGACGCCCCCATTTGAACCGTCGGTGCGTGATAGCAATATCTATGCACGAGGCGCTGCCGATGACAAGGGTCAAGTTATGGTGATCTTTAAAGCTCTTGAAGCACTGATGAAGGTGAATGGAGCACTACCAATCAATGTGAAGGTGCTCTTGGAAGGTGAGGAAGAGGCTGGCGGCGAGTCGCTTGAGCATTATGTCAAAACATATCCCGAGCGACTGGGTTGTGACGCTGCTTTTATTTGTGATACGCACATGCCAGGAAAAGATATACCAGCACTGATGTATGGCTTGCGCGGCATTATCGCAGCCGAGGTCGAAGTACAGGGCGCGAAAGGCGATCTGCATTCCGGCAGCTATGGGGGTGTAGCGCCCAATCCACTCCATGCGCTTGCCATCATTATCAGCCGTTTGAAAGATGCCGAAGGCCATATTCATATTCCAGGTCTCTATGATAAGCTGCACAAGCCGACGGTAGCCGAAAAGAATTTCTGGCATCATGATCCGCTGCACCTCAATGAGGCACTATTGGAAGAAATGGGAGTTACACAGTTTTCTGGAGAAGCGGAATATCCTCCGCTAGAGCGTATTTGGGCACGTCCTACTTTAGAGGTGCACGGCATTGTTGGTGGCTTTGTAAGTGAAGGTTTCAAAACGGTCATTCCCGCCATAGCGAAAGCCAAGATCAGTCTCCGCCTTCCTCCAGAACTGAAATCAGCCGAGGCGTATCCGCTCTTCGAAAAAGCTGTCAAAGAAGCAGCGCCTGCGGGAGTAAGAGTAACAGTACATAATTTCCATGGTGGAGAAGGGGTTCTGGTCTTACCCGATACTCCCCCGATGAAAGCTGCGGCGGCCGCACTAGAGGAAGACTACGGCAAACCGCCAGTCTTCTTGCGAGAAGGTGGCTCCATTCCAATTGCCGCACTCTTTGATGAGGTGCTGCATGCACCTGTTGTACTGATGGGCTTTGGCCTGCCGGACGATAATCTGCATGCACCGAATGAGAAATACTCTCTTGACCAGTTTTATAAGGGCATTCGTACAGTTGCCAGCTTTTTACAAAGAATGGCATAGGGTACAGCGGATGCGATACCCAAAGGGCACACGGTAAAGCGGGTCCCTACACTCGGGCAATGGATTGCCTGGGAGGTCGGTTATGTCTATTATTCCTGAACTACCAGAGATCTATCTCGAAATGCATGCTGATGAGCCACAGGCATTGTTAGAGCAACTCTGTCATCAACCGAGTGTAGCTGCTCAAAATCTGGGTATTTCTGCTATGGCGGATCTGGTGGAGAATCTTCTGAATGATGCGGGTTTCTCCACCCAACGTCTCACAGTAGAGGGTGCCCCGCCAGTCATCTATGGCGAACTGCAAGGGCGTGGACCATACACACTGCTCCTCTATAATCACTATGACGTGCAGCCTGCTGAACCATTTGAGTTATGGGAGTCACCTCCCTTCGAACCGACGGTGCGTGAGGGAAAATTATACGCACGTGGCGTAGCTGACAATAAGGGTGAGATTGCGGCGCGTCTGGCGGCTATTCGTGCCCTGCATGCTACCTACGGTGAACTTCCCATTACGCTGCGCTGGATGATTGAGGGAGAAGAAGAAATTGGTAGTCCCCATTTTGCAGCTATTGCAGAGAAATATGCACCGTTGCTACAAGCGGATGGCTGTTTATGGGAAGGATCAGGCTTTGACGAGGATGGACGACCAGAACTCAATCTTGGCACGAAGGGATTACTTGCGGTGCAGTTAGATGTGCAGGGAACCAGGATCGATGCTCACTCTGGCCAGGCCCCTATTCTTCCCAGCGCAGCATGGCGTTTAGTGCAGGCTCTTGCTACATTGCGTGCCCCGCAAGGACATGTACGCATTCCTGGTTTCTACGATGCAGTAAAGGGTCCCACACAGGCGGAACTAGAGGTCCTTGCTAGTAAAACGAGTTCGGAAAAACAGAAAAAGCAAGCCTATGGCATTGAACAGTTTGTAGATGGACTCACAGGGTTTGCACTGCGCGAGCGAGCAACCTTCAGTCCTACTTGCAATATCGCTGGATTGCTTAGTGGGTACACAGGTGAAGGAATGAAGACTGTACTACCAGCCAGGGCAATGGCCAAGATCGATTTTCGTCTGGTACCCGATCAGGACCCTCAAGATATCCTGGAGAAGTTGAAAGCGCACTTGCGTGAACAGGGCTATGATGACGTCCAGGTCACTGTCTTTGGCATGGCCGAGCCAGTTGTGACCTCCATCGATGAACCGTTTGTGCAAAAGATCGCAACCATTGCAGAGACCTTTGCAGGCAAACCAGCTTCTATCACACCTATTACCGGAGGGACATTGCCATTCCTGGGCGCATTACGGCATTATGTTGGGTTGCCCGGCCTCTGTGTCCCAGGCAATGTTGCCTATTGGGGCAGTGCTCCCCACGCGCCCAACGAGAATATCCGACTCGCCGATTTGCAGCGAGCGGTGCGCTATAACTGCTACATGTTCCAGGCACTGGGCGGATAGAGGAGCTTAGGTACCATCACGAATCCACCCCATAAAGTCACGTGTATAGATTCCTACACTCTTTCAATGGTAAAATTAAAGAAGATCTGACACTCCCCGCCTTAAAAGAGCGGGGGTTCTTCCTTCACCCATCGAGCTTGCCACTGTCCATTGCTGATACAGCAGTAGAGGTTCGGTGTCCAGATCCAGACCGAGCAAATCTAGCACCTGACCAATTGCTGTTTCTGGCATACCAGTGTCGCTGAGCTTTGAAACTACCTCGGCAACATTCACTGTACTGATTGCAGCACCCATGGCAATGGCCTGCTCTACCTCTTCCCAGCCTTTCTCACGACTAAGCAAAGCAAGCACTGCAGAAGCGTCCAGAACAAATTGACTCATTATTCGTTCTCCACACGCCGTTCAGCTATCAGTTCATCTGCAAGGGAACGGCCTTGTGGTATATAACGGCTCACCAGCTCTTGAGCACGCTTAATGGCCTGTTGAGGTGTGAAAATGCGCACCTCACCATCTTCCAGATGTAAGATTAGTTCGTCACCAATCTGCAACCCTAGAGCCTGTCGATATTCTGCTGGTATTACTATTCGTCCACCTTCAGTGAGTTTTGCCCTGACGTCTATCATGTGTCACTTCCTCAAAAATTGTCATGGCAATAACTAAATGTCATTCAAGATAGATTGTACCATACCTAAAATTTTGATGTACGCACCTACCCCATAAAGTCACGTGTATAGATTCCCACACTCTTTCAATGGTAAAATTAAAGAAGATCTGACACTCCCCGCAGCTTTTGCCGAGGGGGTTCTTCCTTCAGCGATCTGACTTACCACGTCTCCGTTTGGAGGACGCAGCAGAGGTCAGGTCTCCAGAAGCGTTTTGCGGGACATGCCCACTGGTTCCCGAGTGCCCCTCGGTACCGTTTTGATCAGGAGAAAGAGCCTTATGCAGAATATTGAGTGCTGCGTTCTGGTCGCGGTCCAGAACGACCCCACAACCAGTACAAATGTGCGTACGAATGCTGAGGGACTTTTTTACGAGGGTGCCGCAGTCGGAGCATTTCTGGCTGGTATAGTGCGGTGGCACGGCGATAATGGGGATAGCATGCAAGAACCCATAGCGAGTGAGCCATTGCAGGAAGATTCCCCATCCGGCATCATGGATGGATTTCGCAAGCTTGCGGTTACGGATCATGTTCTTAATCTGAAGGTCTTCATAGGCAATCAGGTCGCAAGACGAGACGAGCGCGTTTGCCTGCTTTCTGGCAAAATCCTCACGCTGCCTTTGAACCTTCAGATGTTGCTTGGCCAGTTGCTTGCGGGCTTTTGTTCGGTTCGCAGATTTCTTTTGCTTGCGGGAAAGTCTCCGCCCGAGTCGCTTGAGTCTATTTTCAGCTTTACGATAGTGGCGCGGGTTAGAGATGGTATTTCCCTCGGAGTCGGTCAGGAAGCTTTTGAGTCCGACATCAATCCCCAATTGCTTTCCAGATGGAACATGCTCGACTTTCCGCTCGGTATCGACGCAGAACTGGCAGTAGTAGCCGTCTGCCCGTCGAATGATGCGCACCCGCTTGATCAGCTTGATGGGAAATTCTTGGATGCGTTGATTGGGATTGCCAACGAGCTTGAGTCTACCAATCCCACAGCCGTCTGTGAAGATGACGTGGCGGCCATCTCGGTCAAGCTTCCATCCTGTGGTTTTGTATTCGACGCTCCGATTGGTATGCTGAAACCTGGGGTATCCTTTCTTCCCCGGTTTCTTCTGTTTGCAATTCTCATAGAAGCGGGAAATAGCAAACCATGCACGATCGGCAGAAGCTTGACGAGCCTGGGAATTGAGACGACGAGCAAAAGGATAGTCTTTGGCAAGAACAGCACAATTGGTCTGCAAGACGTTTTTGGAGACGTTCTTGCCGTCCATCCACAGCCGCAAGCTTTTATTGCGGATGAACTGGACAACGCGAATAGCTTCTTCAATGGCAGCACACTGGTTCTTGGTGCCATCAAGCTTGTACTCGTAGACCAACATGCGCTTTTACTCCTTTCACGAATATGCGTATATTATCTTACACATGTCAATATACAAATATTCATGCTAGAGGAAAGGAAAATGAACATTCTTTTATACAGGAAGATATTCCCCTATGCCCCAGCCTCAAAAAAGGTAGGCCCATTCATCCCCCGCTTGAAAGACCTGATTCTTACCCACATCTTTTTGGGGCTACTTATGGGGAGGATTGATACCGTTGAGGCTGTGAAACTGTCTGCAACGGTATCCCTTTTCTGGAGCCCTTTCACAAAATCCATTTGTAAAATGTGGGTAAAAGACAGGCTTGAAAGACGGGGGCTTTCTGGGCCGTTCGTTGTAATTATGAATCCACGTGGCATGCTTCGCTGCTGCGTTCCCTTACAGTCGTCACAAAAGGCGGCTGAGCACTGAAATAGGATTGAAAACAAACAAATATGAGTTATATACCCAATACGCAAGAAGAGCAGCAGCAGATGCTAGCGCATCTCGGTCTTGCCTCAATCGAAGACCTGCTCACGCCAGTACCGGATGGGGTACGTCTGCATTGTCCTCTCAACCTGCCTGCAGCGTTGCCCGAACAGGATCTGAAACGCCTGATGGGAGCAATCGCGGCCAAGAACAAAAACATGGATACCAGCATCTCTTTTCTGGGTGCAGGTACTTATGATCGTGCTATTCCTAGTATCGTGCCGCATTTGCAGCACCGTTCAGAATTTGTCACGTCCTACACCCCCTACCAACCAGAAGTGAGTCAGGGCATGTTGCAGGCTATTTATGAGTTCCAGACTATGGTCTGCCAGATCACTGCTATGGATATTGCTAATGCCTCGCTCTACGATGGTTCGACTGCGATGGTAGAGGCTGTGCTGATGGCCCTCGGTCCGGGTGGGCGGGGCGAAGTCGTTATATCGGCAGGAGTCGATCCGCAGTATCGGCGTGTACTGCAAACCTATGCCTTTGCACGGGGTTTCAGCGTCAAGGAAGTGCCAGTGCACAATGGAGTGACCTCGCTCGCTGATCTTGATGCTGCAGTAGGACCCGGCACGGCTGCTGTGGTAGTACAGCAGCCGAATTTCTTCGGTTGCATTGAAGATATGCGTGCCATCGAGCCTATCGTGCACAAAGGCAAGACACTCTTCGTGAGCGTGATTACCGAACCAGCTTCCCTCGGCGTACTGGCTCCTCCTGGGTCATACGATGCAGATGTTGTAGTAGGTGAGCTGATGAGCTTTGGTAATACGATGAGTTTTGGTGCACCTGCGCTCGGTTTCATGGCAGCAAAACAGAAGTTTGTACGCCTCATGCCGGGGCGATTGGTCGGACAGACTGTTGAGGAGAGTGGCAAGAAACAGACCGGATATGTACTAACGTTACAGACGCGTGAGCAACATATTCGTCGTGAGCGTGCTACATCGAATATCTGCACTAACCAATCCTTATTGGCTGTAGGTACAACGATTTTCCTGGCTGCATTGGGCAAGCAGGGCTTCCGCGAACTTGGCGAACTTTGTCTCCAGAAAGCCCACTATGCTTTTCGTCAGATTACTGCTATTCCAGGCTTTGAGGCCCTCTTTAGCGGTCCGTTCTTCGATGAATTTGTGATCAAAGTTCCTGGTTCGCTGGCTAAGCTTCAGCAGCACTTTGTGCAGGCTAGTATTATCGGTGGCTATCCTTTGCGTGAAAGCTATCCCGGCATGGACGATTGTATGCTGTTCTGTGTCACAGAAACACGTACAAAAGAAGATATCGATCTTCTGGTCAAGGTATTGAAGGAGGCGAGGCTATGAGCATTGAGACATTGGTTTTTGAGAAGGGAGTACCGGGACGTCGTGCCGCAACAATGCCGAGCATGGATGTGCCAGTCGAGTCGCTGGAGAGTATGATCCCTAGCCATCTCTTGCGCGAAGAGCCTGCGCCACTGCCCGAGGTAAGCGAGATCGAAGTAGTGCGCCACTATACCCATCTGTCACAGCGCAACTTTGGTGTCGATACGGGCTTCTATCCGCTTGGTTCCTGCACTATGAAGTATAATCCCAAGATTAATGAGGACATGGCGGCATTACCCGGCTTCGCACATATTCATCCCTTGCAGCCGGAAGAGACTGTGCAGGGTGCCATCGAATTGATGTATGAATTGGAGCAATATTTAGCAGAGATCTCTGGTATGGCTCGCGTGACGTTGCAGCCATCGGCTGGTGCACATGGGGAACTGACAGGCTTGATGTTGATCAAGGCCTATCACCAGAGTCGCGGTGAGGGACAGCGTAATCTGATACTAATACCCGACAATGCTCATGGCACCAATCCAGCGAGTGCTACGCTAGCCGACTATAAATCTGTCGAGATCAAAAGTGATCCGCGAACTGGTGGCATCGATATGGACTACTTACAAACGATCCTGGATAAGCATGGATCGGCTGTGGCGGCAATTATGTTGACCAATCCCAATACGCTGGGCCTTTTCGATGCCAATATTGCAGAGGTTGGTCGTCTGATTCATGCAGTGGGCGGGCAGCTCTACTATGATGGAGCGAATGCCAATGCTGTACTGGGCATCACACGACCGGGCGATATGGGCTTTGACGTAGTACACTTCAATCTGCATAAGACGTGCAGCACGCCGCATGGTGGTGGTGGTCCAGGGAGCTGGTCCCATCGGTGTCAAGGCGCATTTAGTCGCTTTCTTGCCGGGTCCGCTACCTGCGAAGAATGGGCAAGGTTATTACTGGGAAGATCCAGGTCCGCAGTCGATCGGCAAAGTGCGTGCGAATGTAGGCAACTTCGGTGTGCTGGTACGTGCCTATACCTACATTCGTTCAAATGGACCCGATGGCCTACGTCGTGTCTCAGAGAGCGCAATTCTCAATGCCAACTACCTCAAGCATGAACTGTCGTCCGATTACGAGATTGCCTACCCACATATTTGCCAGCACGAGTTTGTAGCCACAGCCAGACGTCAGAAAGAAGAGAGTGGAGTCACAACGACGGATATTGCCAAGCGTCTGCTAGATTTTGGCATGTATGCACCGACAGTCTACTTTCCGCTGATTGTGCCAGAGGCGATGATGATCGAACCGACCGAGACGGAAACACGCGAGACACTAGATTACTTTGTGCATGTAATGCGTCAGATAGCTGAAGAGGCACATACTGATCCCGAGGTGGTCAAGATGGCTCCGCACACAACAGTAGTGGGCAGACTTGATCAGGCACTAGCAGCACGTAAGCCCAATTTGCGCTGGACGGAGGGACAGGAAGTGACGCATTAATCGTCCCATTCCTGCCCTTAGCCGAGGTATTTTTTATTCATAAGCGCTAGATGGATAAGGAGCGTCCGAGGTGTAAAATGCTCTCACAATCCCACTGACAGTTGGTTAGATCCGTTGGATACCGTTGGTTGTTTTTCATATCCCAAGTGTGTCCTGTCGCTTCCCCTGCTGTCCTCTCTTTTCAAACAGCCTCTTACAGCGATTTCTGGAGGGGCATTCATAGCTCTGCGCTCGTTGGTTCACCACGATCGTGTGAGATCGGGAAAATTGTGTGATTTACAGCTTTTGCGGTATTGATTGATGCATCTCTATAAGTTTAGGTACTAATCCGCACCGTTCGTAAAATCGCAATGTATCCGCGTTCGTACATAGGACACTGAGGGCAAGTTCGCCGATATTGGATAGACGGAGCTCTTCGTACACAGCGTTCATAAGAGCCGTACCTATGCCCATACCACGAGCCTCTGGCAAAACTGAGAGGACTTCCAGAAATGCAACTCTCTCTGGCGTTTTCCACATCATTCTTCCTTCCTCTAGATGGATAATGGCATATCCAACGGGCTTCTCTCTATATTCAGCAAGCAACATAAAAGAGCCTACTTCGCTGAGCCATTTCTCCTGCTTGAGGCGGCCAAGGGTCCAGGCTTCGTCTAGAGAACGAAGTGGAAAACGCGTGCCACTATCTTGGTAATATACATGTAAGGTTTTCCACAATGGCTCAACATCGACAATTCGTTCTGGACCAGCTTTTACAATACGTACTTCGTGAATAGGTATTTTCATAAGGTAAGTGAATCCTTTCTAGAAATTTGATCATAAACTGAACACGTATAAGTATAACACAAATGCTTGCGAACAGTCATTATCAATGTGTAAAGCCCTCCTTTGTATTCTTGACAAATTTCGATCCAGGCGTATATACTTGCGTGTACACATCTAAGAAATTGAGGAGTCTATGCAAGTAGTAAAGCTACGCAGAGTAGGAAATTCAACAACCGTTACGCTGCCAGCATCGGTGATCGAAGCATTGCATCTCCGCGAAAATGATGAAGTTGCCGTTGAGGTTGCTGGGGATCGTATTATAATCACTCGTGCTACTGCTGATTTCCAAGATGCGTGGGATGCATATCAAAAACTTGAACCACGCTACCGTAATGCAAACCGTAAATTGGCAGAGTAAGCTTAATGGTTCGTTTTTTGCCTGAAAGTCTCGTGATGGCAATTCATGATGATCAGATTCGCCTGTATGGAGGCTTGTATCGAGTGCGCGATGCCTCCGCTCTCGATGCAGCCCTTCACATGCCACAGACGCAATTTGGCGGACAATTTCTCTATTCGACAATTTTTCATATGGTCGCCGCGTATGGATTTCACTTGAGTCAAAATCATCTCTTTGTTGATGGGAACAAGCGTGTGGCTGGTATGGCAATGTTCACGTTTCTTCGGCTCAACGGCTTAGAGCCAATTGCTACAGAGACTGAGTACTATCATACTATGATGGCTGTTGCAAGTGGGCAGATGAGCAAAGATCAGCTTGCGGACTGGTTGCAAATAGTCACGAATGGCCTACCTCCTGAAGTTGAATAAAGAAAGAATTATTACGGAGATGTTCCTGTCTCAACCCAGGGCAATATTGACCAGCGATTAGCTGGTGCAAAACCAAAACCTCCATCGATCACCGTACCCTGGAAGCCTGCAGGAACCATTTCAAAGTGTTTTGCTAGCTTACGAGGAAAGATCGCCAGATCAAAGGTCCAGGGGTCGCCAGTATTTTCCACAATAGCACGCCAAGCGAGATTCTCCTGCCACTCATCGGTAAAGTAGGCCCCGATTTCAGGGAAAGTCCTTGAAAGCTCGCTCAAAATATGCCAGAGGATACGACCTGACCCTGGGTTATAGACCCCTGTGGAGTGAGCCTTCAAGCGGTTGACATCCAGTAAAAGGTTGAAGCCAACCCACGAAGGCGGCTCTTCAATCGTTGGCACTCCTGGCTCTATGTACAGGGAGACCTCAATGCCAGCACAAGTGATTTCCTCTGCTGGCGTCGGAGCAATAGTGACTGGGAATGCGTAGATGTCTCCGTAGGCATCGTCCTCGGATACTGGCCAGGAAATGTGCGTCAGCCAGTCCCTCACCTGCAGGTTCGCACAACCCAGGCGTGAGAGTGCTTCCCAGTAACGTTGCAGGACTGATGGGAATGTAGCTTGACTGCATGTAACATATGTTTGTACCTGTGCGTAATTTGGCATCGTGTTATTCCTTTTTCTGTTTAAATAATCAGAAAATTCCTTCTAGTTCTCCTTTTGGATCACGCATCATCAGTTCCTGCACAGCTTTATATGGATGCAATCCTTCGAACAGTACGAGACTCAGTTGTTTCGTAATGGGCATTTCGACGTTATAGCGAGTGGCCAGTTCAAGAGCGGCCTTTGTGGTTGAGACACCTTCTGCTACGGAGTGGGTGGATTGCAGAATGTCAGAGAGTTGCTCGCCAGCAGCCAGACGGCTTCCCAACTGATGATTACGGCTGAGTGGGCTCGAGCAGGTTGCAATCAGGTCGCCGATGCCAGCCAGACCCAGGAAGGTAAGAGGATTAGCGCCAGCGGCAATGCCCAGGCGCGAGATTTCTGCCAGGCCGCGGGTAATAATAGCAGCTTTGGCATTTTCGCCGTAGCCCAAGCCCTCGGTAATACCTGCACAGATGGCGATGATGTTTTTAAGTGCACCACCTAATTCGACACCGACCACATCCTTGGATGAGTAAAC
>WNFJ01020751.1_pt1 | contig 12359 bp, 13 predicted proteins | sample 5400461 | NCBI WGS metagenome assembly WNFJ01 (sample SAMN13153349, study PRJNA577476) | soil metagenome | isolation source: 115 cm saprolite on Douglas fir-dominated hillslope | place: USA:California | collected 2013-09-17
GCTCGCGTGCTTCGCCACCCAAAGGCGAAAGATGATCTCGGCGAAGGCAATCGGGATGGCAAGACTGGCCATGGACGTGAGAAGGCCCAAGGTTTCTCGCGTACGTCGCGCCAGTAGGGCAAATGCCCAGGCGCCGACCATCATCACCGGCACCCCGAATACAATGCCGGGCAGGCCCAGCGTGGTGAAGGATCCCTTGGGCCCGTTTTGCATGCGGTTGCCGAGGAATGAAACGGCAATCGTCAAGAAAACAAGCGCCACCAGCGTGGACCAGGACTGTTCCGATGCGCTGAGATCCAGGGTCGGCCGCCGGAAGAATGCCAGGCGAAACCCCTGCTCGACATGAGCATACAGGGTGGCCGGGTTCTTCGATTCGCTCTGGAGTCCCGGGCTCGCCGGCGACGCATGGGGGGTCGCCGCCCTCACGGCGATCGGGATGGGTCGATCGGTCGAGGTGGATCGGTCGGCGCTGAAGACGTAGGGAGCTCTGCCAGAAACAGATCGCGCTCGGCGTCGTCGGCAAACGCACTGCCGGGAACCGGAACAAAGGAGAGGTCATCAAAGTACAGCAAAATCTGTTCGTCATATTCTTCGATGGACTGGATGCTTTTCCAGGGGATCCATGCCTCTCCACGAGCGCTGCTGGACCGTAGACCTTCCTTTTCTAGGGTGATGGTTCGCCTGTCGCGAAGGGTACCGTCCATCGCCGCGAGGGCGCGGAATAACCGGCGCCGGATCAAGAGCTGTGATGCCAGCGTTAACCCCATCGATGCGAAGATGGCGGCCACGAGCCACTGCAGTGTTCTGCTCCGCTCGGAAAGCAGGAGGAATATGCTTAAGAACGACAGTGTGGCCGAAGCGCCAACCCCGAGGGTGCGCAACGCGATGGCGAGGTAAGAGCGCCGCAGCTTGCCCATCAATCGCGATTGATTGAACTCGAGCGCGGCGATGGATTCGGCCTCGCTCAGCTGAAACTCGTACACAGCCCGAGGGTCGGCTGCGCGTTGGACTTGTATTTCCGAATCCATCTTTTCTGGGTGTAGCGCTGGAAGCGCGGAAGCGAAAGCCCGGCGCGAGCTTCAATGCTACTGCATCGAAAGCACCTCCAGTAACCGGCGACCCGCGCACTCGCGTGCGTGCTCCGCCCACGGGCCGCGCTGACGCGTACATCAGGCGCCATGAGCGTCGACCGTTACAAGAGGGTCGTCCTCGAGGGCAAGCCCGCGCGTCGGCTGATCTCCCGGGGCAGGCCCTGCACTGGACCGGCCCTCGCCTTCAAACACGTTGTACAACCAAGCCCGGAAACCGGACCTGTATGGACAATAAAGGAGGAAAATCGACGGCTCACCGCTACCACGCGCGGCTCGTCCATGCGGTGTTACGGATCTCACGGGGGCAGGCCCTGCACTGGGACCGGCCCTGCGCCTTCAAACACCTTGTACAACCAAGCCCTCGCGATGAAGACCGGGGTAGTGGCTCTGGCGGTCGTAGCGGCGGCAGTGCTCGCAACGGCGTGCTCAACAAGTACCTGGGTAGACTTGGCCGCCTTTGGCGCCCCGAGGAACTGCAAGGACCTCGACGGGAAGACCGGCGGCAAGGAGAGAATGGGTACTGCGATTCTGCTAGGCAGCAGCGACGTCAACGAGACGCTGGCATTCTTCGCGCGAGCAACCTGTTCGAACGTGGGCAAGGCTGGACAACCGACTTCCGGTGCTCGGACACCGGGGTCCAAGTCAAGTGCAAGTAGCGCCCGTTCCCGTTTCAGACTGTGGAACTTGTCGGCGGCGCTAGTTCCAGCTCAGAGCTCGCAGCTGGTCGAGATTGAGGTTGCCTCCCGACAAGACCACTGCGACGCGCGATCCGGCGGGCAACTTCACCAGCCCGGCGAGCAACGCGGCGACCGGTGCCGCAGCGGCGCCCTCGACGACGAGCTTGCACCGCTCCATGATCCAGATCATCGCGTCGAAGATCGCACGATCCGGTAGCGCGACGATCTCATCGACGAACCGCTGGACGACCGAGAAATTGATCTCGCCCACGCGGCGCACGCGCAGCCCGTCGATGATCGTCTTGCAGTCGATCGTCTCCAGATGTCCAGCCTCGATGCTCTTCTTCATCGCCGGCCCATCGGAGGACTCGACGCCGATCACGCGAATCTTCGGCCGGAAACTCTTGACCGCCATCGACACTCCGGAGATCAGCCCGCCGCCGCCGATCGGGACGACCACCGCGTCCACCTCGGGCCAGTCCTGGACGATCTCCAGACCGAGGGTACCCTGGCCCGCGATCAGCTGTTCATCGTCGAATGGATGGACGTAGGTGAGTCCCTGCGTTCGCACCAGCTCTTTGGCCTTCTCGTTCGCTTCGTCCCAAATCGTGCCGTGCAGCACGACTTCGGCACCGTACCCTCTGGTGGCGGCAATTTTCGCCGGGGTCGCGTTCTGCGCCATACACACCACCGCGCGAATGCCATGGATCTTCGCCGCGAGCGCCACCCCTTGCGCGTGATTTCCCGCCGACGAGCAAACCACCCCGCGCCGCTTTTGCTCCTCGGGCATCAGCGCGAATTTGTTCAACGGACCGCGGATCTTGTAGGACCCGACGCGCTGGAAGAGCTCGGCCTTCAGGCGAACATCCAACCCCGTCCGCTCGCTCAGCTGCCGCGACGTCAACAGCGGGGTGCGCTTGATGTGCTCCGCGATCCGCGCCCGCGCTTCCTCAAAATCCTTGATCGACAGGGTGAACATTTCGGTGATGGTGCGATTACCATGGCGGCCGCGTGGGCACCAGTCGCGGGGGCGTGACTGTCTTTTCGACCGATGTCAGGCCAATGCGTCCGCCACGGCGAGCTTTTGCGCGACGTACTGGCCCCACTTGGCCGAAGCGATGGCGACGCAAAACCCGGCCAACACGTCGAGGATGTAATGATGGGCCAGATACACCGCGGCGAAGCACACCAATCCGAAGAATGCGACAGAGCAGAAGCGCCAGACCCAGCCTCGAGGCCAGGTGTACCAGACGACGAGCAACGGGTAAGCCACGTGCAACGAGGGCATCGCTCCAAACACGTGCGGGTTGCGGGCATAGAAGGATGCGAAGAAGCTCACTCCCAGCAGCGCGTCAAATCGGCTTGCGCCCGCGGCGCTGGGAAGGGCGCCCGGAAAAGTTTCACAGCATTGGTACTGTTGAGACATTGCCACACGCTTGCAGAGCGGTGGCCGTCGCGCGATGCGTAATTGACCCTCGCTTTCTCCCGGGCGTATAGCTGCGCCGTCTCTAACGGGAGGTGTTCACCATGACCAAACACATGTCCATTCTTCGCACCGCCGCTCTCGCTGTCTTCTGCATCAGCACTACCGCCGCTGCGCGGGATGACGTCCGCGACGGCGAGCACCACGTCAGTCGCGCCACCGTTGCTGCCCGGCAGAAGATCTTCGGCAAAGAAAATGTCAATGCCAGGACCGGCCGCGTCCGGAACGACAAGGTCATCTTCTCCTGGATCACCAACGCCTCGTTCGCGGCGTCGGTGAAGGGACGGATCATTTTGCTCGATACGTTCGTCACCCGGCTGGAAGTGACGCCGGGCCGCACCCCCTTGACGATCGAGGATCTGGTGGATCTTCGGCCGGAGGCGCTCTTTATCGGGCATGGCCACTTCGATCACGCCGACAACGCGGCGTACGTCTCGAAATTGACCGGCGCGACGATCTACGCCTCACCCGAAACGTGCGACAACATGCAGCTCGACGCGGCCCGCATCTTCGGCGAGGGGACCACGGTCAGCTGCGTCTCCGTCACCACGAGCGGGGCCCTTCCCGGCTCCGAGGTCGTCACCCTTTGGCAGCTCCAACCCGTGGCGACGATCAAGGCGTTCAAACACCTGCACTCCACCAACACGGTGCCGCAGGACCCGAGCTTCCCCCCGGTGATAATCAACACTCCCGTCGAAGGCGTGTGCGAGACACCGTGCAACCTCGCCGACCCGCGCGATGCGAGCATGTTCCCCGCGGGCACCCCTCTCTCCACCGTCCTGGACATCTCCACGGCGCGGGTGGGCCAGGGCGGGCCGATCAGCATCTACTATCACTTCAAGCTGCACGGCGATAACCAGTTCACCTTTGCCTGGCACAACACGACCGGCGCATTGAGGGAAGGGTGCGCGCTCCCCAACAATCTGCCTTCTCCACCTTATCCTCCAAACACCCCGAGCCAGCCAGGGCAAGACGCGATGGGCTGCTTCGGCACTGCGGTCGGCCAGCAGCTGGCGCAAGTCATGGAGTCGCTCCAGCCGACCGATCTCGAGATTGGCTCGGTCGTCAGCCTCGGGTTCGGAATCAACGGCGAGCGCGACATCATCACCTACAACCGGGCCGTTGCGCCCAAGGTTTTCATTCCCAACCACGTCACCGCCGTCGCGGTGGAGAGCTCATCGCTCGAGTGGAAGATCGGCTATTTGAGGGTCCAGGACGCGATGGGCGTGCCACTCGACGCCCGGCCCGAGCTGATGTGGCTGGTGGATCCAAACGATTACCTCCGTCCGCTGGTCTTCGATCCGAGGGACGACCGCTGGCGGAAGCGGGGAGGGCATCACGAAGGCGAAGATTGACAATCCACGCAGGCGTCTGATCGAAGAAGCATTACGAGCCCTGCCGCGGGACTGCGCGGAGATCCCTTGCGAGCAGCAGGGCAGTGACCATGAGCAGCGGCGCGGTGGCCACGCCGGGGGTGTATGCGCGCTGGTAGAACGACCAGAGAGAATGGATGATCCCGTTCACCAGCTCGAGGCCTACCCAAAACCATCCCAGCGCCACCGCTGAGGAGCCGTGGCGCCGGACCTGCCCGAGGAAGCAGAGGACTCCGAAGGAGATCAGGGCGCTGTTGAAGGCGATGAAGCCGAGTCGGCGATCCACGGAGAGCAGGCCGGTGACGAACACCGCCGGAGGGAAGACATCGTAGAGCCGCCCGACGTACTCTTCGAGCGAATGAGCCATCTGCGCTGCTACGAGCGCGAGGAAGCTGGACTGGCGGCGTTCCATCATCGCTGCACTTTAGCGCTTCCCGCGGGGGTGGCATCGCGGACCGGCGATCGCGGGATGAACGAGCCAGAGCACTGAGAGAGCGCCGCCACAAGCGACGCCCAGATCGACTCGCCGGCAGCGCGGTCGGCATCTCGCCCCGCGCTGCCGGCATCATTCTCTTGGCTTTCCTACGGTTGGTCGTCCGGTATGCGCGTCACGTTGCGCCGGCAGCGGCGACCAGGAGGCGCTACGTCGACGGCGGGAACATCCCGTTCTTCGCCACCGGCACCCCGAGCTGCTGCGGCTCGCGGAGGATCTCATCCTCCGGGGGCATGCCGAACTCGCGGAACACCGGGTTGAGATGATCCAGGTGCAATGGCAGGTCCAGCGTCTGAATGTCGCTGTCGATTGAGTATTTCTTGAGGTCGAGGAACTGAATCGGCCGCAGAACGTCGCCCGGGGGAATGCGGAGATTCTTCGCCATCGGGACGCAGAGCTGCTGCGGCTCTCGAACGATGACCTGTTGCGGAGGCAGTCCCATCTCCCGCAGGACCGGGTTCAAGTGATCCAGGCGCAAGCGAAAGTCGAGACTGTGAACATCGCCCTCGATGCGGTAGCACTTCAGATCGATCATCTCGACCAGGCTTCGGATCGGTTGAGCGCGAGCGGCGCCGGCGAGAACACTACAAAGAACAATGGTCGACAAGATGTAGATTGGACGCGATTTCATTTGGGCTCCTTTGGGGCCTCTTCAAGAGAGGCGACCTGGTCCAGGAGCAATGGAGGTGCCGTCGGACCGCTTCCCTTAGAAGCTCGGAATGACAGGCGAACAGTCGGACGGCGAAACACGCTTTCGTCGTTCCCCGACGACGGGTGTTGCGGCAAAGGAACAGCCAACGAAATGAGAAGCGCAGTTCAGAAGTCCCCGCCTGTGAACGAGCGCAAACAATATCGAGGAGACGAGCAACGCGCCGGTCGTGCCCAACGGTTTCACCGTTCGCTCCGGCACGACACCGCGGAATAGCCACTCTTCCACGGGCACGTCGAAGACGCCTGCCGCCCCCAGCAGTTGTCCTCGCTGAGTCCTTGTCCACGCCTCCCCGCCGGCCGGGTCGAGCGCGCGACAAAAAGCCGCCTCGGAGGTGTGAAGGGCTTTAATTAAACATGTTGCTTGTTTTCATTAATGACATCAGTGACTTGTAAAAAACTTGTTAAACGCAAGCCCTTCATACCTTCAAACGCCTCCAAAAAAACACTTCCGGGAGGCCTCGGGCAGTGCGATTCGACGCGAGGGGATGGCAAACCACGCACGATTTGAACCCGAGGGCCCATAACACGCCGCAGGGATCTCGCCCGCCTAGGTCACCCGCGCCGTCGCCGTCTCCTCTCAAGCCCTGCTTGCATTCGAGGCCCATCTTCGCGATCAGATCGCTTCGATGGTTTAGCTGTTCGGTGACTAGGGCAACGGCCATCTACGTCCGCTATGCCTCGGCGACCAGTTGGCTGATTCCCGCAGGGCCTCGCTCGGAACCTTTCCTTCGGCGGCGAGGCATGTGACCTTGGCTTGGAACGCTGCCTGGCAGAGGAGTCGAGATCACGGAACGAGTGGCTTGACCAGAGTTGGCTCGTGCTCACCCGATGGCGTGGCCGTCGCCTTGGGGCCGGCTTTCCCTTCGCCGTCCCTCTGCTTTGAAGCGATCTTCGGCGCCAGAATCGTCTCCGCCAGACGCTGCGAGATGTACGATGCCTCTTCCCTGGACCCGCGATCGGTGACGTGGACCCCGTCGAAGAAGTACGCCATCGGCTTGTTCCAATCCGGAACGTCCTCGATGAAATGTCGAACGAGGTCGATCACCAGAACGTCTTCCTCGCGGCCGCCCCTGCGGGTGGCATCGTTGAAAACATTCTGTTCGGGGGCATGGGCCCAGCCGGGGGTCAGATTGTTGCGCGAGCCGGAAAGCGGCTGGGTCATCAACACCGGCGTAATTCCGAAAGCTCTGCTCACGCGGACGAACGCCCGGAGGCGACTCTCGAAGTCGCCCACCGGCAAATTCTTGGGCGGTCGCTCGGCGGGATCCTCCTGGTCGGAAAGAGGCACAATCCGGGCCGGCGCAATTTGAACCGTGGCCATCGCCCGGAGCGCCCCGGCGAATTGAGACACCGAGGACGCCTTCTGCATGGCCCAGAGGGCGATGGGCGAAAAGCCGGGCGTGACGCTCATTCTGCGGTGGTATGAGCCGTCATGGGAGAGCACGCCGATGTCGCTGGTAGCCTCCATGAAAACCACCACGTCCGGTCGATCCTCGATGACGTGATTGATCAAGATGTTCAAGGCATCATGAATGGTCGTTGCCGAGCGGCCGGCGTTGAGCGTGTTCACCTTGAGCCCTCGCTTCGCCAGGAGCGTCGAAACGAGAGCGGGAAATCGGAGCGGTTCATCGACGGTGAAACATTCGGTGGTTGAACCGCCGAAGAAGGCGATCGTCGCATCGGGATCGTCAAATTGATGAACCGGGTAGATGTAACCGCGCTCATTCACCCGAAAATGAATCCTCTCCGGAGTCTCGCGGATAAGAGAGCGATTGAGAATGAAGTGACGACCGGGGGTCGAGATGCGTAAGAGGATGAGCTGGTCGGGGTCGTCGTGGCGGTAGGGGTTGTGCCAGAAGATCCGAAGCGCCACCTCGGCGATCAAGAAAAAGGAAAAGAGCGCCAGGCCCAACATCGCGAGCTTCCGTCGAAGGGTCGCCGGCTTCCGGATTTTCGGTTCTTCAATGGGCTTCATCATAAGCTGCCCTTTGCTCCCCTGCGCTGGATTCGCCGGCGGCGCCGATGGTCACCCACAGTCCGCCTTCGCGAGAGAGCGTTCCCATCCAGCCGAGCTGGGACAACCCCCGCTCCACAAACCAATCATCTTCTGCCGGCATGAACAGCTGCCCGCCCTCGAGGGGTCCGGCGGCAATCAGACTGCTGGGGTAGGTGCGCAGGAAGCGGATTCCGTTCTCGGAGAACCAGCGCTTCACTTCGCCAAGCGTATGGAGGTGCTCTTCCGGATGTTGATACTGGTCGCGCAGCCACGCCTGGCGCCGTTCCGGCTCGTTCATCCGGGCGCGCAGCACGGGATCCCAGGGAATCACCTTGAAGCCGGTGAGGCGCGCGATCGCCCGCCGCAGCCGGTGCGGAATCCGCGCGATCGCGTGGTAGAGCCCAAGGACGATCACTCCGCCGGGCTTGAGCAACCGGGCGATCGCGGCGAACGAGGAGCGGGGATCGGGCGTGTGGTGCAGCACGCCGCTGGAGAAGACCACGTCGAATGAGCCGGGCCGCAGTCCCGGCCGGCGAAGATCCGTCTCGACGAAGAGGATCCGCTCGATGTCGAAGCGATCGGCCGCCTCGGCGGCCAGCTTCAAGGACGGCCGGGTCAGGTCCGCTCCGATCACCACCCGATTCGCCTGGGCCAGACACAGGCTCATCTGGCCGGTGCCGCATCCGATCTCGACAATTCGCGCATCGGGGGAAATGGCCTGATCGAGGAGGCGAACGAATTCGTTGTCGAAGAGCCGCGAACGGATGTTGGCGATCGTCTCGCCCGCCGGGTATCCCGGGAACGGCGCGACGGTATAGAAGTCCCGCACCTTGGCGGTACGCTCATCGCTCGGCCGCCGCAGATCGGGAATGCCGTCGGGTTGCTCGTAGCGCCTCGCGCAGCCTGTGCAGCGAAGATCGCTCAGCGGGCTCGAGCACTCGGGGCAGGCGAGCAGCTCGAGGCATTCCGTCGCCCCGGCCATGGTCAGAAAATCGCGTAGATGAATGGGGCCAGTGCTTCGACGCTGCCGGCGAAGATGAGGAATATCCCGGTCAAGCAAAGCAAGACAGCCAACGGAATCAAAAACCACTTTCCGTGATCGCTTCGCCACAGGTCACGCGCGAATTCCCAGGTTGCCGGGAGGGCGACGAGCATCATCATCAAACCACGCCGGATTTTTCCTTTTCTTTTAATCATGCGACCTCATCGAGCCCTGCTGGCTGGGCGGCTTTCTTCGCGACAAGGTAGCGCCCGGACGCCAGTAGATCGATCCCCGAGCGCCGGAAGGTCGAGTAACCTTCGACTGCGCGATTGACAATCGGTTCACCCGCCAGATTGAACGAGGTGTTGAGCAACACCGGCATTCCCGTTTGCGCGCCGAAGGCGTGCAGCAGGGCATGGAAGCGCGGCGCCATCTCCCGAGGCACCGCCTGCAGGCGCGCCGTCCCGTCCACGTGGGTGATCGCGGCCAACTTCTCTCGCCACTCAGGCCGAACCGGAAATACGCCGGACATGAAGCGCGCCAGCCGATCGCCACCCGGGGGCAGATCGAAATAGCGATTCGCCACCTCGATCGGAACCGCGGGAGCGAAGGGGCGAAACTCTTCCCGGTATTTGATGCTTCGATTGAGCAGGTCTCTCATCTTCGCCGGGAAAGGGGCGGCGAGGATGCTGCGGTGACCTAAAGCCCGCGGTCCGAGCTCGGAGGCGCCGTCCAGCCAGCCGACGATCTGGCCGCGAGCGAGCTCGGAGGCGATGCGCTCGAGGAAAGAGCCTTCGTCGGGCAACTGCTCGAGCGGGATCCCATCCTCCCGGGAGACGCGGGCGAGCTCCTCCGGGTCGACCTCCGGCCCCCAGAAAGGATGATCGGGAAACTCGCGGTCCGGCTGTTCGAAGAAAACCCGATCGGCATAGAGCGCGGCTCCCAGAGCGCCCCCGGCATCTCCCGGCGCGGGCGGTACGAACAATCTCTCAAACCCCGACTCGCGAAGGATTCGCGCATTGGCGCAGCCGTTGAGGGCGACGCCGCCGCTGAGACAAAGATCGGGCAGCCCGGTTTGCTGGCGCAATGTCTTGGCAATATCCACCAGAATCTCCTCGAGCACGCGCTGGGCGCTGGCGGCGATGTCCGCGTAGCGCTGGCGCTCGGAGTTGGAGAGATCGATGGCTTGATGAGGATTTCTCGGCGGCCCGAGCTCATCGATCAACCGGCGGGAAAAAGATCGCGTCGCCGACCGCTGAAACTCGAAATAGTCCAGATTGAGCCTGAACGCTCCGTCGGCGGTCCGTTGGATGACCTTCTCGATCGACCGCTGAAAGGAAGGCTTTCCATACGAGGCCAGCCCCATCACCTTGTACTCTCCCTCGTTCACCGGAAAGCCGAGGAAGGCGGTGATCGTCGAATAAAACATCCCCAGCGAGTGCGGGAAGTGGATCTCGCGGAGGAGCTCAATCTTCGTCGCCCGGCTCTCGCGGCTTCCTCGTCCGACGGTCATCGTTGCCCACTCGCCCACGCCGTCGCTGGTGAGCAGCGCGGCGCTGCGGGATGGAGAGGTGAGGAAGGCGACCGCGGCGTGCGACTGGTGATGCTCGGTGAAGAAAATCTTCTTCAGCGGAACGCCGAGCGATGAGTGGATGATTCCTTTCACCCAGAGCTTGCCGCCCAAGGAATTCTGCATCGCGCGCGGAAAGGAGCGCCAGGTATGCGGGAAGTTGCGCAGCGCCACCGTCAAGATGCGCTCGAACTTCAAGAGCGGTTTTTCATAGAAAACGACCGCGTCGAGCTCCTCCGGCTCGAGGCCGCCCTTTTCGAGGCACCACTCGATCGCCGACATCGGAAAATCGGCGTCGCCCTTGCGCCGGGTGAGCCGCTCCTCCTGGACCGAACAGATCGGCATCCCGTCGATCAGAAGGGCAGCCGCGGAATCGTGATAGTGGGCAGAGATGCCGAGGATCTTCATCAGTATTGGCCTCGCAAGGTGGCGGGGCGGTTTCGCTCGAACCAGCCGGGCGGGTCGCGGCGCGCGGCCCTCTTCGCCAGAACGGCGAAAATGGGGAGGATGATAAAGTATTGGGCGAGGAGCATGACGCTTCCCAGCACTGCCGCCAGCGCCACTGCCAACCGCAGATAGCCCTTCCAGAGTCGACTCAGCCGCGCCCGCCACAGCGGCCACCCGTGGCCACGTGGAGCGACGCGGACGAGCTGCTGATAAGTGTAATTCATATGAAATGTCTCATCTTTTAAAACGTTATCAAACACCGCGCGCGTCTGGGGATCCCGCTGCAAGACGTCCCGGTAGATGACGAACCGAGCGGCGGCGGCTTTTTCGGAGATGTGGAGAAAGGCGAGCAGGGATTCTTCCTTTTCCGAATCCACCCGCAAGTCGTCCAGCCCCCGCTCTCCCGGTGAAAGCCAGTTGAGCTCGAATTTCTTCTTCCTCTTCGGGTCGAGGCGCATCTCCTCCAGGATGCTCCGGCCGCGCTGCTTGAACAGCTCGCAGTGGCGCTGCTCATCCTGCGCGTGCCGAAGGTAGAGGCGGCGAAGTAGGGGATCGCCAGTGAGCTCCGCCGCTCGGGAAATGTCGCGTCCCCCGTCGGCTTCGGTCTCCGCGAAGCGGAAAAGCTTCGAAGCGCGGCGCTCGGCGCTCAGCCACACCCAGCGGTGCACCGGGCGCAGCAATCGGTCCATCCAAGTCGCTTGGACCAAGCTCATGAAGAAATTCCCTCCTCCCCGAGCGGAAATTACCGAAAACGAGACGCGCCGTCCACTTGGCGATGCGCGCTTTTCGTGGGCGCACGTGGATGCCGCCCAAGTCCAACTCGACCCGCCGCGTAGAAAGCTTTACTCCCGGGGCTAGCCCCCATCCGGAGTGCCTCTGCCTGACCCAGGTACATGCGCCGGAGTGACACCGCCCGGCGGCGCCCGTTGCATTCCCGCGTTGCGCCGTGAGCGGGCCAGCTCGAAAGCCCCGGCGACGCGCCGCCATTCTCGAGATCAGCAGCGATGGTGGATGTCGAACAGACCTGCCAAAGCGGCTTCGATTCAATGAATGCCCTTGCGAACGGCGTTACCCGCAGCGGGAGATGGATGCTCAGGTGCTCATTGTGGGAGCGGGCCCGGCCGGGGCGTCGGCGGCGGTGGCGCTCGCGCAGGCAGGGGTGACGGACGTGCTGTTGCTCGACCGGGATCGCTTCCCGCGCGACAAGACGTGCGGCTCGGGGCTGTCCCCGGCGGCGATCCAACTGGCCGAGCAGCTCGGCGTCGGCGCCGAGCTTCGGGCGCGGGCGAACCCCGTCCAGTCGGTGAGGTTCGTGACGCCGGGCAACCGGGAGATCGTCATGCCGGCCCACGGCGCGGCGGTGATCCTCCTTCGAAAGGAGTTCGACAATCTGCTGGTGGAACGGGCCCGGGCGCTGGGGGTGAGAGTCGAGGAAGGCTTTCGCGCGATCGAGCTGATCCGCGACGGGCGCCGCACCGTGGGGGTGAAGAGCTTCGACGGGCGAGAGCGGAGCGGCCGTTTCGTCCTTTGCGCCGA
>WNFJ01697376.1_pt1 | contig 12359 bp, 10 predicted proteins | sample 5400461 | NCBI WGS metagenome assembly WNFJ01 (sample SAMN13153349, study PRJNA577476) | soil metagenome | isolation source: 115 cm saprolite on Douglas fir-dominated hillslope | place: USA:California | collected 2013-09-17
GGCTGGCTGGCTGGACCGAAAGCAAAGCGCCGCCTTTTAGACGACGCTGAATATGGATTTACGGTTGCCAAGGAGGTCAGTCGATTGGATATCGGTCAGACAGTTGTAATCCGTCACGGGACCGTTTTGGCGGTCGAAGCGTTTGAAGGAACGAATGAGGCGATTCGACGGGGCGCTGCCCTTGGAAAAGGAATTGCCGTGGTGGTCAAAGTGTCGAAGCCAAACCAGGATTTTCGGTTTGATGTACCGGTGATCGGTTGCCAGACGATTGAAATTGCTGCGGAGTCGGGTGTAAGGCTCATCGCCGTTGAGGCTGGCAAGACATTGCTGCTTGATCGACCTGCGGTAGAGGTCGCAGCCAATCAGCATCAAGTTTCAATTTACGGAATGAGCGAATGAGCGAGCTGACTAGAATCGGAGTGGTGGGTGTTGGAAGTATCGGGAAAAATCATGCTCGGATTTGCGCCGAATTGGCAGATGCGCAGTTCTCCGCGGTTTTGGATATCAATCGTCAATCCGCCGAAGCGATCGCTGCCCAATACGGAGCCAAGGTTGCTAGTTCACTGGATGAATTCATTTCCCTGATCGATGCCGCAACCGTAGCGGCGCCGACCCCGGTTCACTACGAGATCGGGAGCACGTTACTCGTACACGGTAAACACGTCCTGATCGAGAAACCAATTACCGAGACACCGGCTCAAGCGGAAGATCTGGTCCGGTTAGCCAGGGAACGCTCACTGATCCTGCAGGTCGGTCATATTGAGCGGTTCAACCCGATATTAAGCGCGCTTGAACAACATCTCACCCGTCCGCGATTTATCGAATCACATCGGCTATCTCCTTACCCTTTTCGTAGTGTCGAGATCGGCGTCGTTCTCGATCTGATGATCCATGATTTAGAGGTCATCTTGCATCTTGTCCGATCGCCGGTGAAAAGCATCGATGCGGTCGGAGTGCCGGTCCTGAGCAAGGGAGAAGATATCGCAAATGCTCGCATCCGATTTGAGAACGGTTGCGTGGCGAACGTGACGGCCAGCCGGATTAGTCCGGAGAAAATGCGCAAGATTCGCGTATTCCAGGAAAACGCTTACCTCTCACTGGATTACCAGGCGCAGGCCGGAGAGATTTATCGTCTGGTCAATGGTCAAATAACACGTGAATCGGTGGCAATGGAGAAGGAGGAACCGTTGAAACGAGAGCTGCAATCATTCGTCGAATGCGCTCGACGCGGATTGCAACCGGTGGTCTCCGGATCCGGGGCCACCGCCGCGTTGGAATTAGCCATCGAGATAACTGAAATGATCAACGCATTTGTTGCGAGTCAGCAGAATCCTTGAAAAGCAAAATGCCGGCAATCTCACCAGCGCTCCTGCGCTCCTGAGATACCAGGGCTAGTCATTCATGAAGCTTTACATCGTAGCCGGAGAATCGAGCGGAGACGCGCATGCCGCGGTGCTGATGCACGAGCTGCACTCTTTGCGGTCAGATATCCAATTTTATGGCGCCGGTGGTCCAAGCATGCGCGAAGTAGGTGGCTCGCAGATTTTCGAATGGACCCAGGAAGCGGTCGTCGGTCTCTGGGATGTAATAGTGAAGTACCCGTACTTTCGGACCCAATTTCATCGGATGTACCGCGAGATCTGCCGGTTGCTTCCCGATGCAGTGATTTTTGTCGATTATCCCGGATTCAATCTTCGGCTGGCAAATTACCTGGACCGCAAAGGCTATCCGGGCAAAAAGATCTATTACATCAGTCCACAAGTCTGGGCGTGGAATCGAGGACGGATTGTGAGAATGGCCAGATATCTCGATCTCATGATGTGCATCTTTCCGTTCGAAAAACCGCTGTACGAAGCGAGCGGCTTGCGCACGGAGTTTGTCGGTCATCCAATGATCGCTGAGCTTGAGGCAAAACGAATACCGATAAAACGTGATCCAAAACTGATCGGTTTGCTGCCAGGCAGCCGGGAACGAGAGGTGCGTCGAATATTTCCTATCATGCTGGAGGCAGCCAGCATCCTTTTGCAACGAGATCCTTCGATTCGCTTTGAAGTCTCGGCGGCATCGGAGGAGTTGTGCGAGTTGATCGAGCAGATTGCGGTTCACCACGATTTTCCCAGGATTCCCATCGGAATACGTCACTCGGTTGAGCTGATGCAGCGCGCGTTTGTCGGAATGGTTGCCTCCGGCACGGCCACAATGGAAGCGAGTTTTTTCCGATTTCCCTTTGTTCTACTATACAAGGTCTCCTGGCTTACATTCCTCCCCGGTCGTTTGCTGGTGAAGGTAAATTACCTCGGCATGCCAAATATTCTGGCCGCAGAGCCACCGATCATTCCGGAATTTATCCAGCACCAGGCTGTCCCGGAGCATATTGCGGAATCAGTCTGGTCGCTTTATTCGGATGAACCGACTCGGACCACTATGATCAAGGCAATGGACGAGATTATCCTGCAATTAGCGGAAGGGGAAGCAGGGCATCGTGCCGCCGAGGTTGTTTTGCAGGAGCTGGGCGTGCCGGTGTTGCCTGGTGGGACCGCCGCCCCGTAGAACTCATGGGACTGGCTTTGGTGGTGTGGGAGCCTAAATCCTCGTCATGGAACTCATAGGACTTATGGTTCTCATGAGCCTTTGAGATCTTCGTGATCTCTTTGTTCAAAATTCTGTCTTTGCGTCCTCTGGTGGTTGGCTGCGCCCGCTTTTCTCCTTTGAAGAGTGTTCATTTTATCCTAAAACTCGGGGAGCTCCTAAGCGATCGCGTATGCCAGAGATCAAGCGCTACAAGCAATACGAGATCCTGCAACGTCCAGATGGTACACAGTGGGAACTTGGGTCTGGGGCCATGGGCACTACCTACAAGGCATTTGATACCAATCTAGAGCGCGCGGTGGCCTTGAAGATCATCAACGACGCCTATCTCGGTAGCGACGTCGCCCGCCAACAGTTCTTGCGCGAAGCTCGTTCCGCCGCCGGGTTACGCCATCCTAATATCGCTTCGGTTTATGACCTCGGAACGGATCAGGACCAATATTTCTATGTGATGGAATTGATCGATGGGGTCACCGTGAAAGAAAAGGTTCAGAGCGGCGGGCCATTCAACTCCCGCGACGCCATCGGCTTGATCTTACAAATCGCGTCGGCGCTCTCGGCCGCGGAACGTCAGCAATTGGTGCATCGAGATCTGAAGCCGGCCAACCTGATGCTCACGGAGGAGAACGGCGAGCAAGTTGTTAAGATCATTGATTTCGGCTTAGCCAAGAAGATCCTGCCATCGGGCGAAGTTTCTGGCGCATTCACCATTGCCGGAGGATTCGTCGGCACCGCCGAATTTGCCAGTCCGGAACAGATCCGGGAAGGTGATCTGGATGCGCGGTCTGATATCTATTCTTTGGGCGCAACACTTTTCTTCATGCTGACCGGAAAACCTCCTTTTACGGGCGCTGCCGGGGAAGTGATGAGTCATCACCTCTATAAAGCCATTCCGTTGGAACCGCTTTCGAATCAACCGACCGTCGTGATCGACCTGGTCCAACGAATGATGGAAAAGGACAGAGAAAGACGGCCGCAAAGCGCGGCCGAACTGCGTCAGTTAATTGAAAGTTCTCTACAGCAACTTTCGGCACCGGCGGGCAGTGATCGTTTCCGGCTAATGGAACCCAAAGAGGACACGCCGCAGGGACAATGGTTCAGCGCTTTAGACGAGCGTACTGGTCAACCAGTCGAAGTTTTTGTCTTCAATCGTGACCTCGTATCTGATGCCGCCTTTCTCGGCGCCTTAAGGACACAGGCTGAGCTGGCGCTAAATGTCTCACATCCATTGTTGCGAGCAGTTCAATCTTTGGAAGAAAATGCCGAGCGCACGTTTCTAGTCGAGGAAGCGGAGCTCGGGCTTTCATTGCAGGAGCTTCTACGAACTCGTCAACAACTTACTCCGTCCGAAGTTGCTATTCTCCTGACCGGGTTAGCCCCTTTGGCTGATTACGCGCAACGTCAGGGTCTCCCTTTACTCGATCTCACATTGCGTGGGATTCGTTTGAGCTCCTCGGCTGCGACGGAAGATGCAACTCCGCTGTTGGAACGTCGCCTTGATTCTGGGAAAGCGTTGGCGCTCAAGGTGGATCCAATCGATTTGTCACTGATTACGTCGAACTTGGCTGGGTCGGCTGGCGCGGCAACCTGGCAGGGCGGCGTGACGCTCCTTAACGTCGCAGGCACTACCGGTCCAAGGAGCAGCTACCTGCGCCTGCTCAGCCTACTGGGTTACGAATTGATGGGCGGGCAACGGAGCCAGGTGGAAAGAACCGGACGGATGTCGCCGCTGCCGGAAATCAACGAAGAGTCAAACGTGATCTTGCGGAAAGGGGCGGTTGATGAATTCGGATCAGCCACGGAGATGGCCAATGCGTTTATGCGGACGTTGGAAACGCGCTTGCAACAACCTGCTGATCACGTCAGCACAACCCTGGGTCGATCCGCTGCGAGTTCCCGTCAACCGTCGCCAGCGCAAACCTTGGGGAGTAGTACGGTCCGACCGATTGATCGTTCGGCGAAGGCTGGCCAATCGACGGTAACGCCTCCTACTCAACCTCCGCCGCTACCGGTTACAGCTTTTTCAACCGCTGGACCTGGCCAGAATTTACCGCGAGAAGCCGGTCGATTCAGCGAAGTGCGGCAATCCGCAAACCAGACGACCAGGTCGATTTGGCAGAGGCCGATCGTATTGATTGGAGCGGCCCTACTCGTGGCGCTTTGTTTGGGCGCTTTTGCGTGCTACTTGACGATTCAGCAGCTCGTCCATCTCGCGGCGGAGAATGGCCGCCAGGAGCAGGTAGTCGATAAGCACGAGACGCCAGTTCCGAAGCCGGTCGAAGCAGAGAAGCAACAAGCTTCGGTGGCGCAAACGCTTGCCGTACCTGGACAGTACGCCACGATCCAATCCGCTATCGACGCGGCAAAGCCGGGAGACACCGTGTCGGTTAAGGCGGGGGTTTACAATGAAAAGCTCAAATTTAAAGAGGGTATTGAGCTCAAAGGCGAAAGCCGTGAGACAACCATTGTTCGTTATGCCGCCGCTCCGACTGCTTTAGCTGGTCAAAGTAGCTACGACGCTCCGCTCGAAGTCCGTAACTGCAAATCTGGTCAGGTGGAGCAGCTAAGCTTTGAACAGACAGCCGCCGATTCGCGCCAAGCGACGGCCGGCAGCAACATTTGCAAGATTGACGGCATCATTGTTGTGAATTCATCGATCATTATCAAGAGCTGCCGGGCGACCAGCGCGGCAGCTTGTGGCATCGATGTCTCCGGATCAGGATCTGCGCCGACTTTGATGGAAAACCACTGTCGTCTAAGCGTGTTCTCCGGAATCTTGTTTGAAGATGGTGCACAGGGAACCGGCGAAAATAATATCTGTGAGCAAAACCAGGGAGATGGGATTTGGGTGGTTGGGCCCGGAACGGCGCCCAATCTCACTAATAACGAATGTCGGTCAAATAAGCGGGAAGGCATTCTTTTCGTTCGAGGAGCAGGCGGCAAAGCCGAACAGAATGAACAGAATGTATGCGAGCAGAATGATGCATGTGGAATCGGTGCGTTCGATCCGGGAACCGCGCCGGAGCTGATTAGGAACCAGTGCCGATCGAATCGGCTTCACGGTATTTTCTTCAGCTACGGTGCACTTGGTCGAGCGATCGAGAATATCTGCGAGTCAAACAGCGATAGCGGGATCGCGATCCGAGCGGCGTTTCCGTTCTTAAGCGGAAATACATTGCGAGGAAACTCTCATTATGGGCTCGCTCACGACACCGCTTCAAAACCGACGTTCGGCGTGAGAAACCAAACTAGCGGGAATAAGATGGGTGAGGTGATCACGAACACGGTCTTTAAGTAGAAATCAGGCTTGTGGCGATTGTCGATTCGGATTCATCTTGTCGCGTGGATGATTTGAAGCCTTTTCTGGAGTCGCTATGGGCGCCTTGGCGAGTGGAGTATTTTGAACGTACGGATAACTCGCGCGACTTCCTGCGCCGTGCCGCCGAATCCACCAACGACGCAGATCACTATGTCATCTATCGTCGCAAGTCTGCGTTTCTGGTGATGAACCTTTACCCATATTCCGCCGGTCATTTAATGGCCGTTCCTTATCGCGAAGTGTCGACGCTCGAGGAATTGCTGGCAGCGGAAAAACTCGAACTGATCGACCTTTCGATTTATGCGCAACGTCTGCTGCGGGAGGTGGTGAAGGCCGAAGCGTTCAACATCGGATGGAATCTCGGTACCGCAGCGGGAGCCGGTTTGGAAGCGCATTTGCATCTCCATATCGTGCCGCGATGGTCAGGTGACCATAATTTCATGACAGTGACGAGTGGCACGCGGATCATTCCACAAGGCTTGCGTCCGCTTTACGAAAAGCTGCGCGAGGCCGCCGACCGCACCGCGTTTCCGGCCGAGAGCAGCGCACCAGGCCTTTGCAATTGACCGCAGCGTTGCGCTGAAATTATCCGCGCTCGGTAGCTTAGCGGTCGCTGCGGTCAAATTAAATCTGTCGTTTCTTCCCACGCGCTTACAGCGCTGCGCGGCGGGGTACCAATTCCTGGGCCTAGCAGCCCAGGCTGAGATCTGGCTGCGCTTCGCGCCTCTCCGCACTCCGCACTCCGCATTCCGCATTCACCAACTCGTATATCCTCCATCCATGACCAAATTGCTGCCAGTGAAATAGCTGGTGGCATCCGAGGCGAGAAAGACGACAGCAGCGGCTACTTCTCTTGGTTCGCCGACTCGCCCCATCGGCGTGAAGTCGAGCCAAAGCTTGTACCAATCGTTTTGCGACATACCTGCTTTGGTCATTTCGGTGCCGATATATCCCGGTGAAACACTGTTGACACGGACGCCTCGTTTGGCCCATTCGCCGGCCAATGATTTAGTCAACATGATCACGGCAGCCTTGGATGCGTTATAGGCCGCTTGCGGCTGCGGATAGTTCGAGATCAGACCCGACATCGAAGCGGTGTTGATGATGCTTCCCTTGCCTTGCCGCAGCATTACTTTGCCGAACTCTCGGCAACAGTAGAAGACAGCGTTCAGGTTGATATCAATCACTCGGAGCCAGTCATCGCTACTGCATTCCTCCGACGGGACGTTATGGGCAATGCCCGCATTATTAAATGCGATATCGATGCGAGAGTGCTTAGCAACAATGTCATTGGCCAGCTTTGCGACCTGGTCCGGCTTGGTCAGATCCACTGCAAAATAATCGCCCTCAAACTCTTTTGCTGCCTTTTCTCCCAGCTCGCGATTGATATCGACGATGACAATCCTAGCTCCGTTTTCGCGCAGTGCCCGCGCAGCCTCAAATCCAATACCGCGAGCTCCACCGGTCACAACGGCAATGCGGTCATCCAAGGGGGTAAGGGGAGAGTAACTCATGATGGATGAACAGAATAAGGAGGATGCGGTCGGTCGCAACCTGGAACCGGAGACCGAAGGTAGAATATTGAAGGCGGACCAAGGTAGCCTGATCCTCCTGGCTCAGGAACTTTTCATGGTTGGCGGCTAAGAAAGCTCCGAATCGAGATTGCTCCAAAGGTGCCAATTGATTTTCTTTCGGCTTATTTTGCTTTTAGTTCCGCGACGTAAGATTCTTCGCCTTTCGCGAACGCTATCCAGACGGAATGGGTGTTCGGGTCAACGGCAAGCGTGTGGGTGCCGGCCGGCGTAGTCACGTCGCCGAGCGATTTGACCCCCTCCTTGGTCTCTTGCAACACTGAAAGATGTCCTTGCCCGGAGGCGCAGTAGATTCGTTTGTTTCCGGGATCAAAGGCGATCTGATCCACTCCTTTGGCGATATCGACCGAACCCAAAGACTTTCCAGAAACAGAGTCCAAGACGACCAGTATGCCGTTCTTTCCGGCGGAAAACAGCCGATGCGTTTCCGGATTGATGGCCAATCCGTGAGGGCCTTCGGCTGGAACGGTTGACCAAGTAGCAGCGACCGAATTTAGTCCAGGGTCGATGACAAAAAGGACTGGTTGAGACTTAATGTTCTGAAACACCTTGTCACTGACCGGATCGTAGACAACGAATTCCGGTTGACTCGGAATCTTAACAGCTGTCACGATTTTCTGCGCGCTCGGATCAACAACCCAAACGTCTTCTCCATCATCATGACAGACGTAAACCATTCCGTTTTTTGGGTTGTAGGCGAGTGCATCCGCGGGGCCGGGTAACGAGACCGTGCCGGTTATCTCGAGAGTCTGACGATCAATAATCGCGAGCTTCTGCTCAGCGCTTACACTGGCGTAATACTTGTTGTGATCGGTATCGACCACGGCTCCTTGGACCGCACCAGTACTCACGCTCTTGATCAACTTTCCATCCGGAAGACTGATGATATCCAAGGTTTTGTTGATGGTGTGGGCAGCCAGCAGGCGATTCAATTTTTCATCGACTTGCAGGTAATCGAATCTTCCCTTGGTTCCCGGCACAACAATCGGCTGACCGAGGGTCAATGGTACGGTCTCAGCCAAAAGGGGCTGTGGTAAAGAAAACAAAAAAACCGCGATAGCGGAGCAAGCGTTGGCAAGGTTCTTTTTCATGGTGCTGTGGTTGGACTGTTTATCAAAACTTGAATTTCGTTCCCGCCTCGTAGGTACAGTCATAGTATTCTTGCTGGATGACACGATTGCGGTTTCCTTCATAAATCCGCCAAGGCGCATCGGTCAAATTCTTGACGTTAAAATAAACCCCGATGCTATTGCAGAAGGTGTAGCTGGCCGCCAGATCTAGGGTTGTTCGAGCAGTGAAGGACTTTGGCCGAGGGCCGATGGAAAGACGGGAGGAAAAGCGTATTTGTCACATGGCGATCATGTAACCAGGCCAGTTAACGCACGAAAGCACATCATTCAGATCGCCTCCATCGGAGGCGGGTGAATGATGTGACGCAACAGCTCAGACGACGAATACGGCAACTTAGACAAAAAGAAATAGGCTTGGCAGATAGTGGAGTTTCTTCTCACTAACATTTTGAGCGGGCGAGTATCACCGCGGCTACTCCGGCAAAATCAAGAATTTGGATTAGGCAGTATAAAGAATTTCATGAAAAGAACGCGATTAGTCTTAGCCGTTATGACGCTGTTTGCTGGAAATATGAATGCTGGTACCGAGGAGCAGCAGATCGTAGATACAGTGAGCACGATATTCGCTGCCGCTCTCACCGACGATGTGGCGAAGTTCGATTCTGTCATTGCCTCAGACTTTTACATTTTTGATGGAGGTGCCCGATTCAACGGAGACAGCGTTATGGCCTTCATCAAGGCCCAACATGCTGCGGGCAAGCGCTACGAGTGGAACGTGACCGAACCCGACGTCCACATTAGCGGCGACGCCGCTTGGATTGCCTACGTCAACAAAGGTAACATTACCGACGCCTCCGGTACCGCGAAGCAAAATTGGCTGGAATCGGCCTTCCTCGAAAAACGGGCAGGCAACTGGAAGATCGTCTTCATGCACAGCACCCGCGTTCCCATGATGCATCAAGAGAACCATGGCAAATGAAATCAAAGCTCGGCTCTTCTGCGCGACTCGGATCGCCAGCGTTCGGTGAGTTGTGGACATGTGACTGCCGCTAACAAATCCGATCAGAAGTGACAAAAAATTTATTGTGGATTCTTTATCCGAACGCGTGCGTTCGACTTAAGCAGATATTGACCGTCGATAACCACGTTTTCTCCCTCCGCCACACCCTTCTCAATGAGAGTTAAACCACCTTCGCTGATCCCAACTTTGACCGCTCGGACTTCAGCAGTGAGATCGGGACGAATAACATAGACAAAATCACCGTTTGGTCCCTGGTTGACTGCATTCGAAGGAAGAGTCAATCCTTGCCTTCGGGTATCGACGAGAAGGCGCGCATTGACAAATTGTCCCGGCCACAAATCGAGCTGCTGGTTCCGGAAAACCGCCTTTAACTTAATCGTGCCGGTCGCTTCGTCGATCTGGTTGTCGACAGCGCCCAGTTCCCCCTGGTCCAAAGCTTGGTTATTCTCTCGATCCATTGCCACCACCGCGGGCGTATAGGTTTTTGCATTAGTTCCGATTCTCTGGTTGATCTCGCGCAGATTGCTTTCTGGTAGCGTAAAGACTACCGAGATCGGTCGGAGCTGAGCAATTATCGCTAGCCCGGCTTGGTCGCTAGCGTGAACAATATTACCTTGGTCAACCAGTCGAAGCCCAACTCGCCCATCAATCGGTGAAATTATATTGGTAAATTCCAGTTGAACCTTTGCGCTAGCCACCGCCGCCTCATCGGCTTTCACCAAAGCTTCGAGCTGGGCGGTCGTGGACTGCTGGAGATCGAGTGATTGCTGGTCCAGGATCTTTTTGCCAAACAAACCAGTGTCTCGGTTGAGTACTTTCTGGGCATAGCCGAGTTGGGCCTGATCTTGGTTCTGTTTGGCAACGACCTGGTCGAGTGCCGCTTGATACGGTCGTGGGTCAATCTGCATCAGGATATCGCCACTGCGGACATCCTGGCCCTCGCGGAAATTCACCTGCACGATTTTGCCGTCAACCTGCGCTCGGATCGTCACGGTGTTCAAGGCCTGAACTTTTCCTAACCCGTTTAAATACACCGGTAGGTCCCGGCGCCGTATTTTTTCCGTCACTACCGGAATGGTGTCGTCGGTCTCAGATTTTGGCACCGCGGGGCGGGAAGAAGTTATCCAGATGAAACCGATGCCGACAGCCGTGCCCAAAAGCACGGCTGCCAGCCAGATGAGACTTCGTATACGCATCAATGACAGGTCCTTCGTTAATGCGTTACGATTTCTTCGAGATAAGACTCCCTCGCTGGCGGCCCTTGGTTGCCTCGCCCTTTCCTGCCTCCAGACCACCGGGCGAATCTGTCCATGTTTAGGAATATAACAGGTGTAATTTGCCGGCTAGCTTCCAGCAGTTAATTCGGACGGCCCGAAATGCAGCGCTCGGTCGTAACACGAAAGCCGTCGCCATCGCCGAACTTGTAACATGCAACCCGCAACCTGCAACTACGTTCCTACATCAACGAAGCGCCGGCTTCCGCCAGCGGGCTACGCTCACCTTTGGTCAAGCAAACGTGCGCAGTGATCCCCTGGTCTTTCAGCCGGTTTCGTGTATAAACGAGACCGTTCGAACGGCTGTCGACGTACGGATTGTCGATCTGAGCTGGATTTGGACATGCGGGTAACGACCGTTTTTGCCTCGAGCGGCGTCAGCTGCTGCGCTTCGTCTAGAACGAAATACCGGTTCGGAATCGATCGACCACGGATATAACAGAGCGCTTCGATTTCGACGATTCCTTGCTCGATCAACTGTTCGTACGGTTTGAGTTTCGGTATTGCCGTAGGGTTAGGTTCGGCCGATTTATTCTTTTTATTCCTCTTGGCAGAATCGGTCAGCGGTGCGGCCGGAAGCAAAAGTTCGAATGCATCGTAGATGGACTGCAGCCACGGCTTCATTTTCTCGTTCAGTGTTCCGGGCAAGTAACCTAAAGTGTCTCCCATCGAAACTACCGGCCGGCTCACAGTGATGCCGCTAAAAATGTTGGACCAGAAAAGATGGAGACCGGCAGCAACCGCCAGCAGAGTTTTGCCGGTTCCTGCCTGTCCGTAACAAGTGACAAGAGCGATGTCTGGATCGAGCAATGCATCAAGCAGGCATTGCTGTCCAAGGTTCATTGGTTTGAGATGAACCCCACGCGGATTGGTCAATGCCGGAGGTAAGTTGAGCCTTCGGCAAAGTCCGCCGCCCGTGTGGCGCCCCGGCATAAGTTTGTGATCTCCACTCGACAAAAAAACGTATTCATTCCGAAGAAGACCCGCTGCTGCCTCCTCGTCTAATTGCAATTCCCGGGAACTAGCGAACCGCTGCAAGCTTCGTGGATCGATCTCGATCGATCGCTGGGCGTAATCTTCGACATCGGCAACGGCGACTTTATCGTTCTCGTAATCCTGCGCCTCTAAGCCAATTGCCAGCGCTTTGAGCTGCATGTTCAGGTCTTTCGTGACCAGAATCGTGCGCTCGGGATGCTTGTGTTTCACATAAAGACAAAATGCCAGGATTCGATTGTCCGGATGATCGAGATCACGAAAAACTTGGTGAAAGCGGCGGAACTCTTTGTTGGTCCGGAAAACGGAAAGAAACTCATTCACCGCAATCCGAATGGTCCCGCCTCCGGGCGTTTTGGCGCCGCGCAGCACCAAGCGGCTATTTTGGTTGAAACAGCGAGTCAGAAAACGATGGACTGCCCGGGCGTTGGCGCCGCGCTCAGTCTGTTCGTTCTTGAATTTGTCCATTTCGCTGAGCACCTCGATCGGAATCCAGACATG
>WNFJ01643453.1_pt6 | contig 12358 bp, 6 predicted proteins | sample 5400461 | NCBI WGS metagenome assembly WNFJ01 (sample SAMN13153349, study PRJNA577476) | soil metagenome | isolation source: 115 cm saprolite on Douglas fir-dominated hillslope | place: USA:California | collected 2013-09-17
CCGCCGGTACCGGACAGCCATTCGTAGCCAAAGCCCACGCCGAACCAGGGATCCACCTTTCCGTCGGGAAGAACGTGGTAGTGAGCATTCACCCCCAAGCGGGTGTCGTTGCTCGAGCAACTGACGCCAGGCTGATCGCACGTGCCCTTGGTTACCTGGTCTGCCAGTGAGATCAGACCAAATGTGAAATAGCCGCCCACGTACCAATGCGACGCATAGCGGAAGCCGGCGTCGAGCCAGAGCGGAGCGACCTGGTTCTTGGCTGTGTGGTCCAAGCCGTTGTCATTGCCTCCACTGAGGCCCCCAAAAGGCAGGCCGAACGCCAAGCGAAGGCCGAATTCGACCGCCATCCAGGGAGCCCCGTCGTCGGACGGCGCTCCGCCTTGCCCTGGCGGAGGGGACTGACCTGGCGCAGGTGGCCCATAGCCGGCAGGCGGCTGGACAGGAGGAGGCGGCTGACCGTACCCAGGAGGAGGCGGCTGACCGTAGGAGGGAGGAGGCGCTTGTCCGTACCCTGCAGGCGGCGCTTGTCCGTAAGCGGAAGGCGGCGGCTGGCCGTATCCAGCGGGAGGCGCTTGTCCCGGAGGGGCGGGCGACTGCCCATACCCCGCAGAAGGCGGCGGTGCGTAGCCTTGCGGGGGAGGGGGAGGATAATTGCCGGGAGGTTGCCCATAGGCCACATACGCGACAGGAGGCGGCGGGGACGGCGTCATCAGACTGAGCGACACCGTCCTCGCTTGCGCGTCCCCCAATGAGACGTCGGTTTCCGCCGTTTGGGCGTTTTGCCTCACGACGACGTGATGAGCCGTTGGGTCGACAGGGAGATCGTTGTCCAACCACCCGGGATTGATCGACTGACCATCGAGCATCACCTGCAAGCTGCCAGGCGGACCCGACGCGCCGTCGACGTGAATCCGTAGCTTGGCGACACGCGTTTGCGCCGCATCCCGCATGGGCTGTGCACGCTGCCTTGCGTCGACGAACGGCTGTGGAGCGCCGGGCGCAAGCGGCTCGTTTATGACGCGGTTGAGAATCTCGAGGCCCGCGATGACTTTCCCTTGCGCGATGTTGCACTGCGCAAGCGCCACCGAGGTCGACGGCGCATGAACCAGCGACTCCGACTTGGTAAGCCTCTCGATCGCACCACGGCAGTCGCCGTTGGCCGCGAGCGTGAGGCCTTCGGTCGCCAGAGGACGGGCAGCGGCCTTCTCTTGCTCGGTCGGACGATAGGGGTCAGCAACCGCCGTAGAGGCCGAACCGAGCGCCACCAAGACGAACCACGACGCGGCCGCGCCGCGCCGGACGCGTGACAAACCAGGCTGGCCGCCGAGCCGTGCGCCGAACAACGGGCCCAAGAATCGAAGTCGCACAAAGATTGGCGTTGGCATGAAGCTCTCCTTTGCGCGTGAGAGGCGGCCGCGCGGCGCTTTGCTCACCGCCTGTTCGAATGACCCGGACACGGCCTGCCGCGAGAGCGCGTCGTCGCGCCAAACTCTCGATATCGTGCAGGAACCTTCCCGCCGCGCGGGTCACCCACCGCGCGCTGCACACGACGGGCTGGACCAGCTTTCATACCCAAGTAGGATTGAAGCCATGTCTACGAAGAAAGTGACGATCAGCCTCGACGCCGACGAGCTCACATGGATGGTAGAGCGTGCGAAGCGCCTGCACGGAGGCAACTTGTCAGCGGCCTTCGTCGATGGTTTGCGTGCCCTTCGGCGGCGCGAAGGCCTGAAGGAATTCTTGCGCATGTCGAACGCGCCGAGCCTGTCACCGGAGCAAGTCTCCGAAGTCCTTGCAGAAATTCGCGGCGATGGTCGCCGGCCCAAGACGCGGTCGCGGCGCGCGGCGTGATCACGTTCGATACGGGCGCCCTGATTGCGCTCGAGGGGAGAAACGCCCGCATGCTTCGCGTCGTCGGCGCTGCGGTCCAGGGCGACAAGCGCATCACCGTGCCCACCGTGGTCGTCGCCGAGTGGTGGCGCGGACGGCCGAGCAAGCGAATGGCGCAGCTCCTGGCCAACGTGGAGCTTGAGCCGCTCAGCGCGCGGCTCGCGGGCATCGCCGGCGAGGCCCTTCGATGCGATCGTCGTGGCCTCGGCAGCGCAGCGCGGCGACGCGATCTTCACCGCCGACGTGGAAGATCTTGATCGCCTCGCGCGTCACTTTCGCGGCGTGCGCGTGCTGCATACCTGAAAAAACTCGATCCGCCGCGTGACGCCATGGAATGAGGGGCAACGCGTGGGACGGCGTTCGAATCAGCGCAGAGATGGGGCGAGGTCGCGCTCGATCGCTGACGACCAAGTCGGGCACACAAGCCTTTCGGGCGACTACGGGACGCGCATCATCGAGTATGTGCTCGTACGCTTGTATATGTCGGTCTAAAAGCCAGTTGGGGCCACGATCGAAGACGTAGTCACGCCCGCCAGGCGGTCGTTCCCGACTTCAAGGCGCACAGAATATTCTATTTCATAACAAACACACTTAGGTCCACTGCAGCGTTGGAGGCCGCAGGCAGAGGACGTAGGCGAACAGTCCTTTGAAGCATAGGATCCAGCCAACTTTGCCGACGCGTTAATGTCGCCAGAGACCGACAGGCTGTATATGTGTTCCACGCCGCTCGGAGGGTTCGCCACACCCGGCCCGTTCAGGACAACATCGAAAGACGCCTGCCGCGTGGATTCGCTGGTCCCATGGACAGTGATGTCGCAGGTTATCCAAGTCGAGACGCAATGGGGCTCGCCCGCGACCGACGTCCCATCGGCCTGCTTGTTACAAGGCCACCCGCATGACGCATCGACGACCCGATCCGTAATGGTCCCCGCAAAATGCGCGACGTGATTGTCTTGGCACATGGCGAGTGCGGTCGCGATCTCGCCACGGATACTGGCGTCGATCGTTGCCACGCTGGATGACACCCCTGCGTTGGCGCGATTGAGCTTCCCGCGCCCGTCGAGCGTTCTGCCGTTGGCGCAATCGTCTTTGCCTCGCTGGACGAGGGCGCGCAGGCCCGTGTCCATCTCCTGCGCTGCCTTCGCCCCGAGATCAGCGAATTGGAGCTGCAGCGCCTTCTGGGCTTGGAAGGCGAGCCTCTCGAGCGGCTTGTCGTTCGGGTCGGCCGTGACCACCGTCCCGAGGTAGTCGAGGTCTTTGGACATTACGGCTCGCAAGTCGCCGAGCGCCTCGGTCTGTTCGCTGCTGAACCCGAGCTCCACGGCGTTGTCGAGCAACTCGTCGAGGCGCACGAGGTACTTGTCGAGGCTCGGATCGCCCTCGCCCGCCGTCGCCGTGCCCTCGATGAGACTCTTTAGGACCTGCTCCACGCATTGATTAAGATCGGGTGCCTGCAGGGTGTAGCTTTTGGCCAGATTGAGGATACCCATCCAGTGGTCAAGGCTGCCGTCGGTGGGGTTGAAAGCGTCCACCGTGCACTGATCGCTCGTGACACTCGCAAGCGTCTTCGCCATCTGCGCCTTCACCTGGGCCCCGTCGATGCAGTTTTGCGTACACCCGGGGGAGGCCTGCTGCATCCGGTACAACTGGTCGAGCAGCAGGGCGTCCAAGAGCGACGGTTGGTCGTGCGACGCCAAGATGGGGTCGGCCCAGGCCGTCAGGTCCTCGAATTCGGGCGCTCCATCGCCCGCGGAATACTCGCTGAAGTGCGCAATGGCGCCGCGGACGAAGTTCCCGGCCGGGTGCGCGTGACTTCGGAGAAGAAGCATCGTGAGCGGCGACGTCGCAAGAAAGACGTTTTGGGTCGCGGTCACCGCTCTGCCGCTGGCGCTGAAGTCGAACACCAAGCTCGCGGGTGCCGCGAGCTTCAGGCCCGAAGGCTCCAGGTCGACGCCGCGCGAGAGCATGCTGCGTCCGTCGTCCGCGAACGGCGAGAGGGCGAGCGGCGTGAGCGTGATCTTGGTATCCGCCACCAGCGCTCCGGGTGGAACGACGAGACTGATTCGTACGCCGCTCGTGTCGGTGGCGGCGAGCTCCCCCCCGCCGGTGCCGACCGTGGCGGTGACGGCGCGGCTCGTGTCGAGTGCCGGCGATAGGGTCAAGATCGGCTGCATGCTCGTGAGATCGACGCCGCCCCAGTCGTCGCCGATCCGAAGGAAGAAGCGCCCGATGGCGGCGAGCGCCTCCGCTCCGGAGATGCGGTACGCGTACGTCGTCGCGTCTTGCTTCGAGAGCTCGACGCGCTGGAACGCCGTCCACGGACTTGGGCCGTTGGCCGTACAGGTCATGGCGGGCGTGCATGCGAAGCCGCCAGGCTCGATCACGAAGGGGCTTCCGACGACGACAACGACGCGGTCGCGCGAAAGATCGATGCCGTTGCTTCCGGGGCCAAGCGTGAAGGTGCCGCTCAAGTCGGTCGGGAGTCCGGCGTCAGCCCCGGCGTCGGGCAGAGCGTCCATTTGCGCGCTCATGGCTGCGAATGCCACCGGTGTGGCGAGGGCCTCGACAGGGTCGAGCGGGCCGAGCCCCCCCTCGCCCTCGCTCGAGTCCGCGCCTGTGCCCGCGCCTGCGCCTGTGCCCGCGTCCGCGCCTGCGGCTGCGCCAGCACCCGGCACCAACGACGCGGGCGCATGCGATTTGCTGCTGCACGCCGTCCCGAGGGCTCCAAGGAGTCCGCTCAAAGCCACCGCGAACGCGAGCCGGTACTTTCTCATGTGGCGTGAGAGCAAGCGGCAGCGCGATTTGCTCACGAAAAAACGCGCGCCGCGGCACCGGGGCACGCGGATACCGGTCGCTCGCCCGCCTTGGGTATGAAATCCTTCGGGAATGGCGGCGCCTCCGGTCTGCCTCGCTTCTTCTTCGGGCCGAAGGCGATCGCGATCGCGCGGATCGCTCGGCGGTTGCCTGCGGCGGCATGCCCGACGAGCTCGTCGAACTCGGCCATGACTTGCGCGCCGTCGCTTGCGGCGCGCTTTCGTTACCGGCGTGCGAGAGGGACGCGGCGGGCCAGCCGACTGGCCGCCTCGCCCTTGTCATTGGGCTAGCCGGGTCGGGCGAACCACTTTGAGCAGCGAAAATGGCGGCCCAACGTCGATTTCTGGAAAATCGCGCTGAGTCCAGTGGATAGCCGGGGCCTCCCCGCGTGCGGGCAAGGGCGCGGTCGGTACCGGCCTAGGGCGAGACCCAGAGAGAGGATCGCAACAGCCGATGGAGGGCCTCGCCAGGACGGATGGATGGCATCGCTCAGGCCGACCAGGATCAGGATGGTGGCCAACGGTGGCCTTCGCGACGGCCGACAATGAGCAAGGCTGGGGTTAATACCAGGCATCACAGCGGCCAATGGCCGCCGCACGAGTGGCGCGTGGTGGCCCCGTGCACGGCCGACCGGGAGCAGGACGACGGCCGGTGACCATCATCGCCACGGCCAGTCCTCGCCTCATCAATGGCCGAGCCTGGGCGTCGATGGGGCCATGAAAGAGCACACCCGCGGCCAACCAAGAGCAACGTGGTGGCCGAGAGTTCACATCACAGCGGCCGATGATGAGCATGACTTAGGCGGCTGGGAACCACCTCTCAGGCCATCCAAGAGCACCGGTCAGGCCGAGTCATCACCGGCCTGCGGCCACGGGCCACCCTCAATGGGACCACTCACACGCCGGAACATGGCCGATGGAGAGCATCGCTCAGACCATTGACCGCCCATGCTCGGTGGGTGCCCCGGACCGCCCATGGCCGGTGGTGGCCTAGGCGAAGCCCAAGGATGGGCATCGCCTCGGCGACCGTCGGCCCCATCGTTGCTCTCTCACCAAGCCAGCCTAGGCCATCGTCCACCTGGACGATCCCGTGGCCTGGCCGCCGTCGACATCGTGAATGGACGACGAGATCCCATGCACTGGCCGTGGTGACATCCTTCGGGCATCCCACGTGGACGACGCAAAGGCCTCATCGCCGGCCAGCGTCGCAGCCGAGCTGGCCAATCCCACCCCGCGCCAGAGGCTATTGAGTCTCGCACGATGGATCATGAAGGTGAATGCCTCAAAAGAGCATCGACCCAGCGACGCCGATGCCGAGGACCACCGCGCGGCTCACCCACCGCGCGCCGCACACGACGGGCTCGACCCCATTTCATACCCAAGTATGATTGAGTCATGTCTACGAAGAAAGTGACGATCAGCCTCGACGCCGCGGAGCTCGAGTGGATGGAGCGGCGCGCGAAGCGTCTGCACGGAGCGCCCGCATGCTTCGCGTCGTCGACGCCGCGGTCCAGGGCGACAAGCGCATCACCGTGCCCACCGTGGTCGTCGCCGAGTGGTGGAGCGGACGGCCGAGCAAGCGAATGGCGCAGCTCCTGGCCAACGTGGAGCTTGAGCCGCTGAACACGCGGCTCGCGGGCATCGCCGGCGAGGCTCTCGCGGCCGTGCGAACCGCCACGACAATCGATGCGATCGTCGCGGCCTCCGCAGCGCAGCGCGGCGATCTTCACCGCCGACGTGGAAGATCTTGATCGCCGCGCACGTCACTTCCGCGGCGTGCGCGTGTTGCACACCTGAAAAAAAGTGACGCCGCTTGCGGCCCACGGATACCTCCCCGAAACGCCCCGGCCTCCGGCTACGGTACCCGTTTCATCGAGTATTTGTATGTGTCGGTTGAAGCGTGCGTCGCATGATCGCCATCGCATATCTTCTCAACGGAGGACCAAGAATGCTCGCCCGTGAGCCGGTCGTTTGCGATGGTGATGCTCACAGCGACGCCCTCCTCCTCAAAAGGCGCGAAACCACAAACACAGTCTGGGCGGCTGCAGCTGTAGAAATACGCATCGGATCCAATCAGCGTCGCTGACGAGCCGATGCCGCCTTTTACGTCAAATAGGAGAGGACCATGACGTCCCGATATTCCGTAAATAGTCGCGGTGCGTGGCCCCATCATCGTGATGTCAAGACCATAGTCCGTACAGTGCCCATCGGGGCAGGCGCTACCGCACCCACCGGGAACACTGGCGTAGCACCAAAAGTCGCCCTTGAAATGGGCGACGGCGTGATCGTCCACGCAGCTTCCGACTGCCGTGTTGACGTCACCGACGAGGGTCGGGTCGATCATCGTCACCTTTGGCGCTTGTGCTAACGCAAGCGCCTGATTGAGCTTCTCGCGCCCGTCGAGCGTTCTGCCGTTCGCACAATCGTCTTTGCCGCGCTGGGCGAGCGCGCGCAGGCCCATGTCCATCTCCTGCGCCGCCGTCGTCGCGAGATCGGCGAAGGCGAGCTGCTGCGCCTTCTGAGCTTGGAAGGCGAGCCTCTCGAGCGCCTTGTCGTTCGGGTCGGCCGTGACCACGGTCCCGAGGTAGTCGAGGTCTTTGGACATCACGGCTCGCAAGTCGCCGAGGGCCTCGGTCTGTTCGCTGCTGAAGCCAAGCTCCACGGCATTGTCGAGCAGCTCGTTGAGGCGCACGAGGTACTTGTCGAGGCTCGGGTCGCCCTGGCCCGCCGTCGCCGTGTCCTCAATGAGACTCTTGAGGACCTGTTCCACGCATTGGTTGAGGTCCGGCACCTGCAAGGCGTAGCCCTTGGCCAGATTGAGGATACCCATCCAGTGCTCGAGGCTGTCGTCGGTGGGGTGAAAGGTGTCTTGTGTGCACTGATCGCTCGTGACGCTCGCAAGCACCTTCGTCATCTGCGCCTTCACCAGGGTCCCATCGATGCAGTTCTGGGTACACCCCGGAGAGGCTTGCTGCATCGTGTACAACTGGCCGAGCATCATGGCGTCGAGGAACGACGGCTGGTCGTGCGACGCCAAGATGGGGTCGGCCCAGGCCGTCAGGTCCTCGAATTCGGGCGCTCCGTCGCCGGCGGCGTACGCGCTGAAGTGCGCAATCGCGCCGCGCACAAAGTTGCCGGCCGGGTGGGCGTGGCTCCGAAGAGGCAGCATCGTGAGCGGCGAAGTGGCAAGAAAGACGCTTTGGGTCGCGGTCACTGCCCGGCCGCTGGCGCTATAGTCGAACACCAAGCTCGCGGGGGACGCGAGCTTCAGTCCCGACGGCTCCAGATCGACGCCCGGCGAGAGTGTGCGGCGTCCGTCGTCCGCCAGCGGCGAGATGGCAAGCGGTGTCAGTGTGATCGGTGTGTCCGCCGCGAGCGCTCCCGGCGGGACGACGAGACGGATTCGAACGCCGCTCGTGTCGGTGGTGGCAAGCTCCCCTCCGCCGGTGCCAACGGTGGCGGCGATGGCGCGGCTTGTGTCGAGCGCGACCGGCATCGTCAAGATCGGCTGCATGCTCGTGAGGTCGACGCCGCCCCAGTCGTTGCCAATCCGAAGGAAGAAGCGAGCAAGAGCTCCGAGACTCCCTGCTCCCGAGACGTGGTACGTGTACGTCGTCGCGTCTTGCTTCGAGAGCTCGATGTGCTGGAAAGCCCATGCGGGTCCGCCGGCCGTACAGGTCATGGCAGGCGTGCACGTGAAGCCACCCGGCTCGATCACGACCCGACTTCCGACAACGACAGCGACGCGGTCGTGAGAAAGATCGACGCCATCGCTTCCGGGGCTAAGCGTGAAGGTGCCGCTCAAGTCGGTCGGGAGTCCGCCGTCAGCCCCGCCGTCGGGCAGAGCGTCCATTTGCGCGCTCATGGCCGCGAACGCCACCGGCGTGGCGAGCGCCTCGACAGGGGCCACCGCGCCGACAGCCGCCTCGCTCGAGTCCGCGCCCGCGTCCGCGCCTGCCCCCGCGTCCGCGCCTGCGCCTGCGCCTGCGTCCGCGCCCGCGCCCCCGTCTGCGCCTGCGCCCGCGCCAGCACCCGGCGCCAACGACGCGGGCGCATGCGATTTGCTGCTGCACGCCGTCCCGAGGCCTGCAAGGAGTCCGCTCAAGGCCACCGCGAACGCGAGCCGGTACTTTCTCATGTGGCGTGAGAGCAACGGAGAGCGCGATTTGCTCAAGAAAAATGCGCGCCACGGCACCCATGGCACGCGGATACCGGTCGCTCGGGCGCCTTGGGTATGAAATCCTTCCGGAATGGCGGCGTCTCCGGTCTCGCTCGCGTCTTCGAAGACCGCCGAGCCGCGCCTTTCCGCTGTGCTCCCGAGGCGCCGGCTCTTTGGCGCCATCGACAAGGCCCGAAGGTGTCCCCTCGTGTGGGTGACCGGTCCCGCCGGATCGGGCAAGACGACGCTGGTCTCGAGCTATCTCAAGGCACGCCGAGTGCCCGTAGTCTGGTACCGCATTGATCCGCTCGACGGCGATCTCGGTCGACTATTTCACCACCTGTCCAATGGCCTCGCACGCGCACGCCGGCGCACGCGCAGGCGCATCGAGCTTCCCCATCCCTCGTCGATGGGCGACGACGCTCCGGACCTGGTTCTTCGCTACTTTGACGCCTTCTTCCGGGTGCAGAAGCTGGGATCCGCGCTCGTTTTCGACGACTACCAGGAGAACCCGTCGAACGCGGTGTGGGAGCTCGCTCTGCGAGAAGCCCTGCGTGCGGTACCGAAAGGCAGCAACATCGTCGTCCTCAGTCGCGGCGATCCTCCGCGCGCCCTCATCCGCAGTGGTCTGCAGCACGAAATCGCCTTGGTGGACGGAGCGATGCTTGCGCTGACCCCCGAGGAAACCCAAAGGCTTGCCGATCCGCGATTCTTTGGGCGCCGCTCGAAGCTCCCCAGGAACGCCATTGCCAAAGTGCACGAGGCCGCGGGAGGGTGGCTTGCGGGGACGATGCTCTATCTCGAGTCGCTCCACGCGACGGGTGGATACGACGTGCCCGACAACTTGGGCGCGCCCGAACGGTTGTTTGACTACATCGCGTCCGAGATCTTCGAGCGGGTCGAAGAGGCGACGCAGGACCTTCTCCTCCAGACTGCCCTCTTGCCGACGATGACGCTGGCGCTTGCCGGCGACCTCGTTGGCATTCCCCGTGCGGGCCGCGAGCTCTTGCGCCCTTTCGGGTTTCATCACTTCGTCGAACACCAAGGCGGGGCCTCGGCGAGCGACAGCATCTACCGATACCACCCACTCTTTCGCGCGTTCCTATTGCGACGGGGGCAGCAAACGAAGCCCATCGCTCTTCTCCAGGCATGGCGGCGAAGAGCGGCTGCGCTCCTCGTCTCGAACGGCCGTTCGGACGAGGCCATCGAGCTTTTTCACGAGACGAGCGACTGGGAAGAAGTCGCAAGCGTCGTCCGAAGGGAAGCGCCCGCGCTTGTCGCCAGGGGCGAGATGAAGACGCTCGGCAGGTGGCTGGGACTCATTCCGTCCGACCGGGTGGCTTGCGACGCGTGGCTCCTTTATTGGGACGGGCGCGCAAGGCTCGGTGGCGACCCGAAAGGGGCCTTCGAGCAATTCGAGCGCGCGATGCGGGGGTTCGAAACGGCGAACGACGACGCCGGTTGCGCCCTCGCATGGGCTGCGGGCACCCGGGCGATCGTCTTGGACGGGTCCGACCTTCGTGCGCTCGATCCATGGCTCGAGCGGCTCCCCCACGCGCCGGGCGCACACCACGGGACCGACCCCGCGCACGTCGAGGCCGAACGGGTCGAGGCCATGATCTTGGCCCTTACCTACCGGGGCCGGGGGAAAGAGGCCGTGCGGTGGGTCGAGCGGGCCCTGGAGATCGCCCCCCAAATCGCGGACACCGCTGCGCGGCTCGGTCTCGTCGCCACGGTGCTCTTGTATTGCGCGATGCAATCCGACTTGGGAAGAGCCGCGTCGCTTCTTTCGATGCTCGACGTCATCGGGCCCGGGCACAAGGGCGATCCGCTCGTCCGTCTCGTCGCCTGCGCCGCCCAGGCCATGATTTCGGGGGCGACCGGAGACCACCGAGTTTGCTTGGAGAGGGTCCGGGATGGCCTATCCCTCGCTCGCGCGACGGGAGCCTCGCACCTGAGCGATCGCCTTCTTCTCTATGGAACCTTCGCCGCCTTCAATCTCGGCGAAGACGAGCAGGCTCGCGGCTTCGTCCGGGAGCTTGCCGGAATTGCGGTGAGAGGTACCCCGTTCGATCTAGGCAGCTACCACTTCGCGGTGTGTACACAGGCACTCGAGAGCGGCGCCTTCGCCGAAGCGGCTCACTCGGCACGTGCTGCTCTCGCGGCGGCGAGAACCATCGACATCCCACGCTTTCGCGCCACCTCGGCACTCCTCGTGGCGGCGGTCGAGCTCGAAGCGGGACGACCGGAAGAAGCGGAGCAGTACTTGGCCGAAGTGCGTGGGATCGAAGAAGCCACGGGCATCGAAGTGCTCCGCTTTTACTGGCTTCTCTTCGAGGCCGACATGGCGCTTCGCGAAAGGCGCAAGGAATGGGTTGATCGGCTTTGCTCGTGTTTCGGCCTCGGCCGCAAGCTCGGCGTCTACCACTGCTTCTGGCTTCCCCGAAGGCGCCTTGCGGATCTCTGCATCCACGCCCTCGATGCCGGAATCGAGGTCGACTACACGAGGGCCTTCGTACGCCGGCTTGGTCTCTGGCCCGACGAGCCGCCGGTTCTCGTCGCGGGCTGGCCATGGCCCCTGCGGCTTTTCACCCTCGGGCACTTCGAGGTGCGGCGAGACGGACAGCCTCTGACCGGGACGCGCCGGGGTCAACCGATGCCGATCCGCCTCCTCAAGGCCCTCGTGGCCCTAGGGGCCTTCGGCGGCCGGAGCGTGGCTTCGGAGCACGTGATCGACGCCCTCTGGCCCGATCTCGATGGCGATGCGGCGGCGCATGCGCTCGAGATGGCGCTGTCCCGGCTGCGGCGCGAGTTCGGCGACCACGAGGTCGTCGAGCTTCGCCAGGGCCGCCTCGCGCTCCCTCCCGAAAAGTGTTGGGTCGACCTGTGGGCCTTGCAAAAGGTCGTCGACTCGAGAGACGCCTCCGTGCAAGAGGCGCTCTCCTTGTACCGCGGCCCCTTCTTGTCCACCGATCCTCCGTTTCCTTGGATCGAAGCTGCGCGCGAGCGCATCCGCAGTCGGTTCGCCCATCACATCGCTCGGGTCGGCCAGGACCTCGAGCGGCGAAATGAGCTCGAGTCCGCGGCGGACCTCTACCGCCGCGCCCTTTCCGTCGAAGAGCACGCTGAGCCGATCTACGCGGCTCTCATCGCGCTCTACGAACGTCAAGGGCGAGTGCGCGAAGCGACCGAAATCAAGAAGAGGCGCGAACGCGTCTTGCTGTAGCATCCCGTGTCCATGTACGTGCGCGACGCTGGTCACGGACGCGTCGTGCTCCTCCTCCACGGTGGCCCGTCTTCCCCCGAGCACTTCTCGCCGCTTGCACAGGCTCTCGCATCGCGCCGCCGCGTGCTCGTTCCGGACTTGCCGGGATACGGACGGAGTCCTGCCTTGGAGGGGACGTACAGCTTCGCCGCCGTGAATGAACTTCTCGAACGCGAGCTCCTGGACCGCGGTATCCGCGAGGTCGCCGTCGTTGGTCACTCGCTGGGA
>WNFJ01169893.1_pt1 | contig 12357 bp, 9 predicted proteins | sample 5400461 | NCBI WGS metagenome assembly WNFJ01 (sample SAMN13153349, study PRJNA577476) | soil metagenome | isolation source: 115 cm saprolite on Douglas fir-dominated hillslope | place: USA:California | collected 2013-09-17
ACTAATACATAGCTGTGAGCCGCCCGCGCCAGAGCTGGGGCCGCATGAGGAGTTCGGGATGCAGGGTCTATACGGTTATTTCGCCAGGAATCTGAAGGGCAAGAAGGGCCAGTCTGGGTTCACCCTGATCGAGCTCCTGGTCGTGGTCACGATCCTGGGCGTCCTGGCCGCGATCGTCACGCTGAGCCTGGTCGGGCTGACCACGAACGCTCAAGCCAAGGCCTGCGAGCAGGAGTACAAGACGGTGCAGGCGGGTCTGGATGCATACATGGCGAACAACAACGTGGACAGTGTGCCCGCTGCGGACAGCACGAATGGCTATCCCAGCGGCACCAGCGACATGACGAAACCGGTGGGGCTCTACAACAAGGCTCCGAGCGCCACCAGCCCGACCTACGTCCGCAACTCGCCCACCCACTGGGCCTACGAGTGGGACGCGACCGGGAGGATCACTGGGATTCTTCCGGCTGGCACGGCGGTGCCGGCGGGCTGCGTGGTCTCGGGCGGCGCCTAGCCGCACCAGGGGGAAGGGAGGAGGGCGCTGCTCGGGCGGCGCCCTTTTTTCATTTGAATGCTGAACCGGTGATCACCCTGGCCGTGTCGGCTTACCTCGTCGCGGTCGCACTCATGATGGGCAGCTTCGTCAACCTGGCCGCGGACCGGCTGCCCCGGCGCGAATCGCTTGTGCGCCCGCGCTCGCACTGCCGCTCGTGCGGCCGTGTGCTAGACGTGATCGACCTCATCCCGGTCGCGGGCTATCTCGTCAGGAGAGGGCGCTGCGCGACCTGCGGCGCATCGATCGGGGCAGGCTCTCCAACTGTCGAGGCCCTGTGCGGCGCCTCGATGCTGATTGCATTGGCGATGCTCGGCCTGGCCCGTGGAGCTTTGCTTGGCGCGGCCGCGGTGGCTGTCGTCGGTTTGGCGGCGGTGAGCCTGTCGTTGGCCCGGGCGCGGCGCTAGACGACGCGGATCTCGCCCGGATTGAGCGAGTGAGTGCGCGCGTTGCGCTCGTCGATCAGGCCCGCGCGTAGGAGCTGGTTGAGGGAGCGCTCTAGCGTCTGCGAGCCCTCTCGCAGGCTGGTCTGGAGCACAGATCGAATCTGATCCGTCCTGCCGTCCTTGATCATCGCCCGCACGGCCGTGTTGGCGATCAGCACCTCGAACGCCGCCACCCGCCCGCCCCCAACTGCCGGCACCAGCTGCTGGTAGATGACGCCGGCCAGACTGCTGGCGAGCTGGATCCGAACCTGCTGCTGCTGGGCGCCCAGGTAGCTGTCGGTGATCCGATCGAGCGCCTGAGGCGCGTCGTTGGTATGGAGGGTGGCCAGTACGAGGTGTCCCGACTCGGCGATGGACACCGCAGCGGAGATGGTTTCGAGGTCGCGCATCTCGCCGATGAGGACGACATCAGGGTCCTCACGAAAGGCGGCCCGAAGTCCCTCCGCGAAGGAGGCTGTGTCCTCGCCCACCTGGCGCTGGTCGACGATCGACATTCGGTGCCTGTGCACGTATTCGATCGGGTCCTCGATCGTGATGACGTGGTAGGGCCTGGTGGCATTTATGTGATCGATCATCGCCGCCTGCGTCGTCGACTTCCCCGAACCGGTGGGACCCGTGACCAGGATCAGGCCGTGCTGCCGCTCCAGCAGCCTGTGCACCGACTCGGGGATGCCGAGCATGTCGAAGCTCGGGATCGCGAGCGGTAACAGCCTGAACGAGATTGCGACCGAGTTGCGCTGGTAATAGGCGTTGCCGCGGATCCTCGCGCGCTCGCGCCATGTGAAGGAGAAGTCGACATGCTTTCGCTTCCCCAGCTCCTTCAGCTGCTTTGCGTCCAGGACCTGGCGCGCCATTTTCAATGTTTCGGTCGGCGCCAGAACGTTAGGGTCATCCTCCAGGGGCTCGAGGTTGCCGTCCTTTCGAATCCGAGGCCTGCTGCCGCAGCTGTACAGGAGGTCGGATCCGCCCAGCTGCAGCAGCCGGTCGAAGGCATCGTCGAGTTGCATCCCGATTCATTTCACTCGAACCACCGAGGGTGGGGGTATCGGCTGACTCGGAGATCACGCTGAAATGTCCCACTCGATGTTGGGCCGTCGTCCCAGAGTCCTTCGCTCCGGGTCGCCGATCGCCGGGACCGGAGGGACTCGCGCCCAGGCGACCGAGTGCTGTGGTACCTCAGTCCCATTGATCGATCGGAGGGGTGTGGGTAGCGTGTCGATGTGGAGTTTCCAGTCATAACTTTGCGTACCAGCATCACTTCGACCCAACGGCCGCGACTCGAAACGTGAGCTTCACCCTTCACGAAGACCTGTTCCCTTCCGGCTGTCGAACAGTGTTTCTTGTCGCGGAAGAGGTCGGAGAATCGCCCGACGAGGGCTATGCCAAGGTCGTGGTCGAGCTCGGGCGGGCGATGTCGCGCCGGGCGACGGTCATCACGCACCTGACCCGCGCGGACGGCACCGGGTCTCGCATCCAGGTTGGACTCCGACGTATGGGCGCGGTGGTGAGTCGCAAGCTGCGCGCCGAGCTCATGCAAGCCGGCCCGTCCACCGTGGTTTACATGTCGCGCAGCTCAGTCACATTGAGCGCGCTCGTCCGGTCGCGGCTGCTGAAGTGGATGGCGGGCGGAGGTCGCGTTGTGATGATCGCCCTGCAGCCGCGCAGCATGGGGTGGCCGGGCCGCCTGGCTTCCAGGCTGCTCTGGCCGGACCTGCTCTTGGTCAGCACGGACGCTGAACGCCGCGGAATCGAGGGTCTCGGCGCGACGGTCGACCGCATGGTCACCGGTGTCGATCTGGACCGCTTCCGGCCCGCCAAGCCTGGCGAGAAGACGGCACTTCGACGCAAGTGGGGAATTCCTGGCGACACGAGCGTGGTCCTGCATGTCGGCCACCTGACGGACGGCCGCAACCTCGAGGCACTCCTGCCTCTGGCGGCACTTCCAGGTCTGACGGTGGTCGTCGTCGCGAGCAGCCAGCGGCACAGTGCAGCGGCACGGCTGGAGCAGCGGCTCCGCGCGAGCGGGGTGGTGCTCATACAGGGTTTCATGGCCGACATCGACGAGGTGTATCGGCTGGCGGACTGCTACGTATTTCCGACCATGTCCACCGACTATGCGATTGCAATGCCGCTCTCGATCCTGGAGGCGATCGCGAGCGACCTGCCCGTCGCGGCGATGCGCTTCGGTGCGCTCCCGGAGCGGTTCGGCGATACCGACGGTGTTCTGCTCGTGGAAAATGCGAGCGAGCTCGTCGAAGGGGTCCTGGAGCTGTTGCGTGACCGGCCCAGCACACGGCGTCTGTCGGAGCGCTACTCGTGGGCCGCGGTCGCCGATCAGGTGGCCGCTTCATGAGCGCACTGCCGCGAGGCGTCAGGGCCGTCGTCGACCGGCTCTCGCCGAAGGGAAAGCTGGCCGCAGCGATCGCATGGCGCTGGCTATGGGCGGGTGAAGACAGGCTCCGCGGCGTGGTCTGGGGCGACCAGCGAGGCTTCGATTCTAGGCCCGCTTCCGTCCCTATGAAGGCCGCCGACGAGCCGCGCCTCTCGAGCTCCCGGTCCGTTCCGAGACGCCTGTCGCGGTCGAGCTGCCTTGGTGTGATAGCCCCACCTGACAGCGAAGGTTCGATCTCGTTGCTGGCGGAGGTCGGTTGCTTCTATGGACTTGACGTGTTTCGCACGACCGCTAATCGCGCCAGCACGATGCTCGATTGCGCGGCGCGCGAGAGCTGGCCACTGGTCGGTGTCGCGCTGGACGGGTCGGCGGCCATGCCGGCGGGTTGGACCGAACAGCTTCACGCATACGTTTCCGGCGGAGGCACGCTGTTCCTGAATGGAGTCACCCAAGCGTCACGCGAACACCTCGACGCCCTCTCCAACACTTTCGATTTGAGCTTGCCTCGCGCGTTGGCGCTGGATGCCGGCGCGCGTGAGGCTCTGTTCACGAGCGACCAGACATTTGCGGCCGAGTTCTCCGGCGTCTCGGTCCAGGCGATCGATTGCCACGTGGCGCTCACCAGCCTTCCTGGCGCTGAAACTCTCGTGTGGGTTCGCTGCGGTGAGCGGCTCTTGCCAGCCGTCTCCGAGCTGGCGGTCGGATCCGGGCGATTGATAATCAGCGCCGGCGGTCAGAGCGTCTCGCGCCTATCGGAGGCGATGGCGCCGCTGCTGGCGCAAACCGTGCTCCCGACCTTGATGCTCGTGCGCCAGGTTTATGGCGAGGTGGCCTGGAGGGCACCCGCGGCGTTCGCCACCTTCATCATCGATGATCCCGCCCTGCGCAACGGGGCCCTGGGACTTGACTATCGGCGCGCCCTCGGCGCGGCTCGGGAGCACGACTTCCACCTAACCATCGCGACGATCCCGCGGGAGCTGGCACTGGCGGAGGCCGAGGTCGTCGACCTGCTGCGGAGCAACGGGCGCTGGATTTCGGCCTGCTATCACGGCAGCGATCACAGCGGCTACGAGTTCTACATGACCGAAGCCACAGATTCGCGCTATCGTGCTCGGCCCTTGAACGCCCAGCAGCGCTCCCTGCACCGCGCAGTCGCGCGGGGCGAACGTTTCGCGCAGCAGTCCGGCCTCGGCCTGGACCGGGTGATGGTCTTTCCCCATGGAGTGGGCTCTCCGCAGATTTTCACGACACTTCAATCGCTCGGATTCATCGCGGCCTGCAACTACGACGACCGATACCCTCTTGGAGCGCCGGTGCCAGACGACTTCGACCTCGGCATGCGTCCCGCAGACCTGGCTTGGTACGGTTTCCCGTTGATCTGGCGGCGCGGCCTGCCGGACAGCATGTACCTACTCGATCTATTTCTTGGTCGGCCGGCCATCACATTCGGGCATCTCAAGGCGCTGGGCGGAGATCTGGCCCCCTTCATCCAGCGGTCAGAAGAGATCCATGCGCTCCGCGGTGACGTGCACTGGAGCAGCCTCGAGGACATTTCGCGGCACAGCTACGTGCAGCGCCGCGACCCCAAGCATGGATGGCAGGTCTCGATGTTCTCGAACGAGATCTGCCTCCACAACGAATCCGCGCGCCCGCGCACGTATCAGGTCGAAAGATCCAATCTCCCGCCCGACTATGCACTGGTCGCAGAGGGTGCGCTGAAGCTCGCATCGGGCGGTCTGGCGATCACGATCCCGCCCGGCGAAAATTGCACTGTCGGACTGATGAGTGCACAGTCTCGATCGCTGACGCCCGGACGGCCATGCTCGCTCGCCGCCGCCGGCTTGCCGCGACAATCGGCTCACGCCGGCCTCCGCGGGACAAATGCCTACCGGCCTTCGCGAATGGAAGCAACTAACCATTGATCCATTTCCGCGGCCGTTGCTAGCCTTCGAAGCATGCTCAGACCCCCAAGAATTCATCCAAGCGCAGAGGTGTCGGCCACCGCACGAGTCGGCGACGGCACACAGATATGGAATGAGGCGCAGATCAGAGACGGAGCCCTCGTCGGATCGCAGTGCATGTTGGGCAAGTCCGTCTACATCGACGTGGACGTCGTCGTCGGCGATCGGGTCAAGCTCGAGAACCGGGTTTCGGTCTTCAAAGGCGCACGTGTTGCGAACGGAGCGTTCATCGGCCCGCACACGTGTCTCCTGAATGACAAGCGTCCGCGCGCGATCACGCCCGAGGGCGAGCTGAAGGGCCCCGACGACTGGACCGTCAGCGGCGTCACGGTTAAGGAGGGCGCTTCAATCGGCGGCGGCTGCACGGTCCTGCCTGGGGTGTCCATCGGGCGCTATGCCCTTGTCGGCGCCGGATCGGTGGTGACGCGTGACGTGCCGGACCATGGACTCGTCTTTGGCAACCCGGCGCGTCTGATCGGATATGTCTGCGAGTGCGGCGCGCGTCTTGCGGAAAGTGGCGCGTGCACCGCCTGTTCGCGCGCTCACCACATCGCCACCGGCGCGCTGGTCGGAGTTGGCTCATGATCCCGATCGCCCGTCCGCAGCTCGGACGCGAGGAAGAGGTCGCTGTGCTCGACGTGATGCGGTCTGGAGCGTTGGCTCAAGGCGCCCGGGTCCGAGCTTTCGAGGAGGCGTTCGCCGCGTCGATGGGCGCACGTTTCGCGGTGGCCACATCGAACGGGACCACGGCGCTCTACCTGGCCCTGGTCGCTCATGGTGTGGGACCGGGAGACGAGGTGATCACAAGCCCTCTGACGTTCATCGCCACCGCCAACGCGATCGCCCAGACGGGCGCGCGACCGGTGCTGGCCGATGTCGACGACTCGCTCAACCTGGACCCGAAAGCGGCCGCTGCGCTGATCGGGCCGCGGACCAAGGTGATCATGCCGGTCCACCTTCATGGAAACCCGAGCGACATGCCGGCGTTCGCCGGCCTGGCCGAGCGCCACGGGTTGGCGCTGATCCAGGACGCGTGCCAGGCCGTGGGAGCGACGATTTGTGGCGAACCACTCGGCGCGTTTGGGACGGCGGCGTACTCGCTTTACGCCACCAAGAACATCACCACAGGTGAGGGCGGCATGGTGATCACCAACGATCCAAAGGTCGCCGCCACGATCGCCAGCCTCAGGCACCAGGCGTATTCAGACAAGCCGTACGTGCACGAGGCGATTGGCTACAACTACCGGATGACGGAGATGCAAGCCGCCATCGGCCTCGTTCAGCTGGGCCGCCTGGAGCAGATAACAGAACGCCGTCGATCCAACGCCGCCTATTACGACAGCCAGATCACCTCCGGGCGCTTTATTCGCCCGAGGGTGGCACTGGGGCATCGTCATGTGTATCACCAGTACACGCTGCAGGTGCGGCCGGGTGGAGACATGAGTCGAGACGAGATCCGCTCGAGGCTCGAAGAGGCCGGGGTAGGTACGGGTGTCTACTATCCCGTGCCCGTGCATCAGCAACCGGCATACCAGCGCCACGAGAATCCGCCTTGCCCGCGAGCCGAGGCTGCGGCCCGGGAGATCCTATCGATCCCGGTGCACCCGGCCGTGTCCGATCCCGAGCGTGCGGCGGTCGCCACCGCGGTCAACGAGCTCTAGCACCACCCTCAACGCGGGACCTCGAACAACCCCGCCGGAGGCGCGTCGGCGTGGACGCGCACGAACATTGGCGGCAATTTGATGAACGCGGTTTCCTGTTCATTGGCCGGCCAATGCGTTGCAGTAAGCGATCACGTCCACGAACCCCACCAGTCACCGACCAACAGCCGCACTACTCCACGAAGTCCCGGACTTCGGGGGGATGTGAGTGGAGTGCTAGGAGGCTGAGGCGAGCCCGATCTGAGCCGGCGTCCGCATGTCGACTCCCACTGGCGCCGCGGCCGGCGCAGCCGCCGTGAGCGACGGGATCTCGACCGGGACGCGTCGCCCGCCATGCATCAGAGAGTCGCTGGCCGCCTCGAGCACTGACACGACCGCCAGGCCCTGCATGCCGTCGGTGCGCGGGTCGGCGCCGGTCCTGATGCACTCGACGAAGTGCTCACACTCGAGTCGAAGCGGCTCCTGCCAGGTGATGTAAGGGATGGTCACCTGACCATGCCGGTAGGAGAGCTGGAACTCACCGAAGTTGTTCGTCACTGGGGATTCGACGCCCGTGTCATAGACGCGGATCTTCTCGACCAATGACACGTCGTTGTAAACGGCCATCTTCTTGTCGCCGACGACGGTGATGCGTCGCACCTTGGCCGGGTCCAACCAGCTGACGTGGACGTGCGCGCTGACGCCGCTCTCGAAAAGGAGCTCGAGATAAGCAACGTCGTACACGTCGTCCTGCACGCACATGCTGCCCCGCGCGCTCACGGCGACCGGGGTCATGCCGAGCACATACATAAGGATTGAGATGTCATGTGGAGCCAGATCCCAGATCACGTTGGCGCGCCGCTGAAAAAGGCCGAGGTTCAGGCGCGCGGCGTCCACGTAGTAGACGCGGCCGAGCTCACCATCGCCGACCAGTCGGCGCAGCTCCTGCACCGCCGGGTTGTAGAGGAAGGTGTGACCCACCATGACCATGAGGTTTCTCGCCTGGGCGATGTTGATGAGCTCCACAGACTCGCTGACGCTCGCCGCGAGCGGTTTTTCGACCATCACGTGCTTGCCGGCGGTCAGAGCCTCCTTGGCCAGCATGTGGTGGGTGTGGATGGGCGTGGAGACAACCACCGCCTCCACGTCGGTTTCGAGGAGCTGGGTGTGGCTGCTGAACAGCTTGACCTCGGGGTAGTGGCGACGGACGAACTCGAGTCTCTCCGGCTTCGTGTCCGCGACTCCGACCAGCTCCGCGTCGGCCATCTCGTGAATGTTCCGGATGAGCTGCGGCCCCCAGTAGCCACAGCCGATGACGCCCACCTTGATTCGGCGAGGGCCTTTGTTGTGACCGTTGTCGTGGCCGCCGTTCTGGTGACCGTTTGGGCTTGTGCTGCGGCTGCTCGAACCATTGGAACCGCGGACTGCAACTGACATTGGTGACTCTCCGGTTAAAGGCTCATGAAGCCATGGGATCTTGCGAGATTGAGTGTCGTTTGACGCGCCCGTCCCAGCAATGGGCGTTGCCGAAGGCATGGGGACAAGCGGCTCGGTATGTCCGCGGAGCTCGCAGGGACGCATTCCGCGTTCGTGGGTGCGATGACACAGACATTCGGGACATGGGCGACGCGTGCCGGGCAGAGTCCCGTTCTTCTGGCTGGGCGGTGAGCAGGCTACAGCCGCGTGGTGGCGAGGGCGCGGGCCAGTCGGAGTGCCTGGACGGCCTTCCCGAGACCGCTTTCGTCTTGGGCCGCGAGCGCGGTCAGCATCAGCCGGGACCGTTCGGGCAGGTCGTGGACTCTGCATTGGCCGCATTTACCGGGCGGGTGGCCGATCAGCTCCGCCGCCGCCTGGGCCAGGCCCCGCTGCCCCGCGCGCGCGAGAACGCGAATCCCCGCTGCCCTGACAGCCGGCTCCGAATTTGCCGGCGCCAATGCCAGGCGCGCCAGCTTCATCATCGGCAGGTCTTCGGCGGAATCACCCACCGCGAGGGCGAGAAGCCTTCCGTCGAGCGCCTCCACGCCGAGGTCGGTTGCGAGTGTGCGAAGTCCGCCGCTCTTGTCGATCGTATTGACCATGAAATCCGTCTGGTAGGCGCCCGGAATCGCGCGCACGCCGGCGCCGGGACCGTCGGCGCGCAAGACCGATTCGATCACCTCTGCGCCGACTCCGCGCCGTCTGCCCTTCGAGTCGAACCTATAGGCGCGCACCGCGAGGGTGTAGTCCGTGTCGACCACGATGCCGGGGGTCGCCGAAAGGGCTTGCCGAACCCAGGCCAGCACCTCGTGATCCTCACGCGTCAGCAGGTCGCGCACGCGATCCGCGCCCGCTTCATACGAGGCTGCCCCGTACTCTGCAACACCGCCGGTCAGCCCATATGCGCGGCAACGTTCGCGCACCTCGTCGATCGATCGCCCCGTCGCGATGCAGACTCGATACCCATGCCGTGCCAGCGCATGCAAGGCGAAGGCGCCGGCCGGCGTGAGGGCCGGAAAGCCGAGGCTGCGGGTCTCAAGCGACCAGTCGACGTCGAAGGCGCACAGAGCGCCTGATCGGGAGACTTCGATGCCGGCAAACAGGGCGTCGCGGTAGTACTGCTGCATCTCGCGCGCCAGGGCGCGCTCGATATCGACTCGCTGCTCGGGTTCGTCTCGATGCTGCTCCATCACATGGATCAGCCGGTACAGCAGCCAGCGTTCCGGATCGATTCTGTCTCCTGTCCGTTGGTGATACGTCTCGCGGAGCATCGCGGGAACCTTCGGGGCGGACGTGCCCGGCGCCAGGCCCGCCACGTCGTAGATACGGTCGTAGCAATAGACATCGAGACTGTTGAAGGCGCGTTCGGCGAAATCGACCTTGAGCAGTCGCTCGGGCCGGCCCTCTCGAAACCAGGCCCTGAGTTCCATGCGGCCATCGATCACCGACGGCCTCGCCACATGCAGCAGCCTCTTGGCCAGCGGGTGTGACAGTGGTCTGACCAGCTGCGCGGCTCGCCCGAATCCTCGCGCGAGGATGTCGCCGGCGCGCTGCCAGACCGCTCCACGGTCGATCAGACGGAGGCTGAAGTCTTCCGTCACAGGCAATGCGGTCGAACGGGCCACCGCGTAATCGACGACCCGCTCCGCGATGTGACCCACGTCCTCGGTCGCAATATCCTCCAGCCGCGACTCCTCGGGCAGCCACTGCCGGTACAGGAGCCCGTCTTTGAACCCGATCAGCTGGGGGAGGAAAGCAGTGAGCGGCCGAGCGACCGCAATCGCGTGCTCGCCAAAGTAGCCAAGGCCAACGCCCTGGACCTGGACCTCGCGGAGCTGGCCGCCAGCGCGCGATCGGTCGGACACCTCCACGCGATAGCGGGCGTGCACGTGGCCCCGCGGCCGCTCTGTAGCCGGTAGAGGAAGCCGGTCGACGGCCCGAACTTCGATCTCCGGCCCGAGCATGTCGCCAAGCGTCTGGCGGACGGCTTTGGGAGCAAGCCGTTGTTGCACCGACCACTCCGGCCACTGGACCACGACGGACGCGTACCGCTGCAGCCGGTCGGGGAGCGAGGTCGCTTCGCCGAGCGTCTGCAGTAGCAGGATGACTGAGCGGGCGGGAAGTCCGAGCTTCTCGAGCTCGAGCGCTGCCCCCGCCACGGAGCCTCCGGACTTCGGTGGATCGTCGCTGACCAAAGCGAGGCCGCCCAGGCGGACGAGCGAAGCAATCGAATCGGTCTCGCGGCGCCTCCAGCGCTGCCCCGGCCTGACTGTGATCACTCGGACCTTCTCGTAGCCATGGGCTCGCAGATGCGCCCCGTGGAGAGGAGCGGTGTAGCTTCCAGAGGTCCGGACCCCGACGACCACGATGTCGCGCGACCGATCAGGCCACCGCCGTGTGAACTCATATGTCAGCCGCTCGATGTCCGCGGGGTGCTGGTCGAAGTTTCGAAAACAGCTTGGGAGCCGAACGATCGACCGCCGGAGCCGGGCTGGTAAGCCCAGCCGGTGGTCGAGAAGGCCCGTCGCCGGCGCGGCCAGGCGAGCTGCATGGCCGGCAGACGGGGGCATGACGACGGCATCCGCGAGCGAATCGACGAGGGCGCCCGCGCGCCGCTGCCAAGCCGCTGCGTTGCGCTCGCCTGGACGCACCGAGCGGGCGCCCCAGGCCCCAGCGTCGAATGTACGCACCGCGGCCGCGGCGACAGAGCCCACAGGCCCCGGCGCTACCCGGTGCAGGTACCGAGCGACCCGGCGCCGCGATATGGCGTTCGCGTCCAGGTAGTCCTCGGCCACCTGGTTGATTCCCGCCGCGAGCAGAAACGAGTCGAGCCAGGCCTCGCGCCTGATCTCGCGCGCCAGGAGATCAGAGAGGGCATCGAGGTCGCCAAGCAGGTTGGGTACGAGGAGGGGATCTGGCCCCGCCCCGCCCGACTCTGCCTCGAGCTCAGCGCTCCAATCGTCAGCGGGTTCGGTCATGCCCACGGACTACCAATCTTGGTTGGAGCCCATCGTTCGAGGGAATGGGAAATTCCGGCGAGTTGCGACGTGTCTGGGACCCTGGTCCCAGGCGGCGTCAAGACGAAGCGATACTCAACATCACGTTCGTGCGCTGCCCGGCGCCCGGGGAGCCTGCGACCACGTCGAACTGAAGGGTGACCCGCAGCGCTCCGGTGGAGTCGATGCTGGATCGGTAGTCGGTGCCGGCGACAAGGACCGAGCCACCCCAGCGCACCACTAGCGGGCCACTTTTCCAACCCACGATCTTGAACGAGGGCCCGTACCGCACGGAGACGCCGGCGGGGAAGCCGAGCGTGGCCTGAACGGTGTTCGCACCATTTGGCGCCACGACGTACCGGCCCGTCCCGGGGTTGTAGCCGGACACCAGCCTCGTCGCACCGAGCTCTGTGTCGGAGCCGAGAATCGCTCCGGCCGTCACCGTCAGCGACGGCTGTCGGTAATCGGCGGTCATAGCGTTTGCAGTGGCGGAGTTCGCAAACGAGCTCAGCCAACCGCGGTAACGAGCGACGTACACCGTATTGGCAGCGAGGACGGACGTGTCTTCCGTTCGCGTGGTGACGTGGCTGCGCAGATAAGCCGTGCCCACGATCATCCGGACGTCCGTATACGTCATGCCGAATGAGTTGCCCTGGTAGGCAACCTGCACCACGCGCAAGCTCTGACCCGCGCCTGTGCCGTTCTGGTACTGGCCCCACCAGTCTTCACCGCCGGTTCCGGCGTGGACGTCATCCGGGCTGGGGTAGCTGGTGTCGGTTGGGACCCCGTCGAAAATTCCGTTCCATGTCGGGCTCAGGGAGAGGTCCACCGACGCGGGCGCTGCGTTGGCCAGCGTGTGGGCGGTCGAGCTCGTGATGATGCGGCGCTCGAAG
>WNFJ01682009.1_pt4 | contig 12357 bp, 11 predicted proteins | sample 5400461 | NCBI WGS metagenome assembly WNFJ01 (sample SAMN13153349, study PRJNA577476) | soil metagenome | isolation source: 115 cm saprolite on Douglas fir-dominated hillslope | place: USA:California | collected 2013-09-17
TCCGATCTTGAGATGCCCGGCCAGGCCGGCCTGTCCCGCCACGACGACGTAGTCACCGAGCTCCGTCGATCCGGCGATGCCGGCCTGCGCGACGATCAGACAGTGCTTGCCGATGCGAACGTTGTGTGCGATCTGCACGAGGTTGTCGATCTTCGTGCCCTCGCCGATCACGGTTTCGCCGAGTGCGCCCCGGTCGATGGTCGAATTCGATCCGATCTCGACATCGTCTTCGATCCTTACGATTCCGATCTGCGGAATCTTGCGATGCCTTCCGCCCACGACAACGAATCCGTAGCCGTCGGACCCGATCACCACGCCGCTGTGCACAACGCATCGGCGTCCGATCTGCGAGCCGTCGTAGATCGAGACGTTCGCGTGGATGATCGTGTCGCTGCCGATCACGACGTCCTCGCCGATCGAGGTGAACGCGCCGACCGTCACATTCGATCCGAGTCTGGCGGTCGAGGCGATCGACGCCAGCGGCGAGATGCCTCGCGGATTTTTTCGATTGTTGAACCAGCGGTCGAGGACTTCCGCCAGCGCAGCGTGCGGCTTCTCCACGCGGATGAAGCGCGGGTCGTTTCCATCGATGTCGCCGGGGACGAGGATCGCTCCGGCTCGAGTCGTCGCAACCTGCGGGATGTAGGCCTGGTTGCCGACGAAGGTGATCTGCTCCTCGGTGGCGTCTCTGAGCGTCCCTACGCCGCTGATGACACGATCGCGGGGGCCGTTGTAGCGGCCTCCGACGAGCGCGACGATGTCTCGGATTGCAACCCCCGGCATTCGCGGGGCATTGTAAATCAGGCGTCAGGCATCAGGCGTCGGGCCTCAGTTTTCCTGACGCCCGACGCCTAACGCCTGACGCCTGACATTACTGCTTCTTCGCTGCGGCCGGTTGTGCGGCGGGCGCGGTGCCGGCTTCAGCGACCGTCTCGTTGAATCGCTTGATCACCGTGTCGGTGATGTCGATGGCGTCCGACGCATAGACCAGACCCGACTCGAACTTGTTGAAGATCACTGCCAGGCCCATCTCTTTTCCCATCTGATCGATGACGGGCTTGATCTTCCCCTCGAGCTCGAGCAGCGCCTTGTCGCGCGATTCGGTCAGCTCCTTGTCGGCGTCCTGTCCGAACCGCTGCAGCGCGACCTGCTTGTCGGCGAGCTGCTTCTGCAGATCGGTGAGCTTGTCTTCGCTGAGCGAGAGTTTCTTGGTGTTGATCTCGCTGTCGAGCGCCTTCATGTCTTCTTGCATCTTGTTGGCGCGTGCGAGCTTGTCTTCCTGCAACTTCTTCAGCCGGTCCTGGGCAGCCTTGCCGGCGACCGAGGTGTTCAGCACGCGCTGCACGTCGATGACGGCCAGACGGCCCTGTGTGGCGGCGGTCTGCGAGAAAGCGGGGAGAGCCAGCGCCGTCACCGCGATTGAAATGAGAAGCTTCTTCATGAAATCTCCTTTAGAGGTGGACAGAGCGTAAATACCTCGTTGAACTAGTACGTATTCCCGATCGTAAACTGGAAACTCTGGAATTTGTCGCCGGTTTTCCTTTGAGGATTGACGGCGTAAATGAACCGGATCGGGAACTGGAACACCGGCAGGAAAATTCGCAGCTCGGCGCCGGTCGAATAACGCAGTTTCGAGAAATCGACTCTGTCATGGTAACCCCAGGCCCAGCCTGAATCCGCGAACCATACCAGCCGCAACGGATCGTTCACACGGAAGATGTACTCCGCATTGGCGATCATCTGCTTGTAGCCGCCTGCGATGACGGTCTGACCGTTGAACGTTTCTTTCGGCCCCAGGGTGCCGTACTCGAATCCGCGGACGGAGTATTCGCCGCCAGCGAAGAAGCGCTGGCCCTTTGGAATGCAGAGCTCTTTGCTCGTCGCCTGCTGCTCGTCGAGGGTGTTCGAGCAGTTCTTGTTGAGCGGCTTCATGTATCCGAGGTCGGAATTGAAGCTGAGCGAGCTGCGCCGCGAGAGTTTGATGAACTTTGTTACGCCGAGCGTCGGGCGGAGGGAATGAATCGTCCCGCCGATCGGCCCGCCGGAATAGGAAAGAGCGAGCGAGACGCGTCCGCCGCGGGTCGTGTCGAACGGATTGTCGCGTGAGTCGAAGCTGTACGACGGTCCGATCGATGACTGCGAATACGTGAAGTCGGAGATCTGCGCGATCGGCACGTTGCCGTTCACATCAGGAGCGACGTTGAACTCATAGTGACTCTTGACGTGCTCCAATCCGTAAACGACCGAGAGGCTGTCGAACCGGTGCAGCCGATAACCGTAAGCGACCGATCCGCCCTTGCTCAGCTCCTGATAGCCGAACGACAGCGGATAGTTCGTCGTGCGATTGAAGAGCGAGACGCCGAGGCTGTTCGGCGTGTCGAGGAACCACGGATCGGCATACGACAAGGAGAAGAAGTGCAGGCGGTTTCCGGTCTGGAAGCTGAGTCCGAGGTTTTCGCCTTCGCCGAGGAAGTTGCGAGTCGAGAACTGCGTCTGCACGAAGAACCCTGTCCCCTCGGAGTAGCCTCCGCCGAACTGGATGTCGTTCTTCCCTTCCTCGGAACCCTTGACCGTGATGTCGACGGTCTTCTTTTCCTGATTGACCTTGAAGTCTGGATTGTCGGTGACCTTGAAGTATCCGAGCTGGCCGAGCTTGTAGAGGCTCTGCTTGAAGGTCTCCATATCCATGATCTGTCCCTCTTCGAGAAAGATCTCGCGGCGGAGGACCTTGTCTTTGGTGGTGTTGTTGCCCTGGAACTCGAGACGTCCGAGACGGAACTGCTCGCCTTCGTAGACCTGAATGTGGACGTCGACCACGTTGGCATCGCGGTCGACGTATTCGGGATTGATGTAGGAGTAGATGTAACCGCGTCCGCGGTAGGCATCGCTGAAGGCGTCGATGCGATTCTGAATCGCCTTGCGGCGAATGATCTCGCCCTTCTTCAGCGGAAAGTTTCCGATGATCTGATCTTTCGTGAAGACGGTGTTGCCGGCGACCTCGACGTTGCCGAACGTGTGGACGGTTCCTTCTTTGACCGGGATCGTGATCTTCACGCGCGGCTTTTTGCCCGTGCGAATGGTCGTGATCTGCGGCTCGCCGAATGAGACGCTGGTGTAACCGAAGTCCTGGTAGTAGTTCTTCACGTTCTCCAGGTCCTCGTCGAGCTTCGACGGGATGTAGAGATTTTTCTTGCGGATCCACGAGACGATGTTGTTCGGCTGCACTTCTTTCATCTGGTGCCGCAGCCGGCGGCTGGAAAAATGGGTGTTGCCGACGAAGTCGACCGCCGCAACGGTCGCCTTGATACCTTCGGTGATATTGAAGACGATTTTTTTCTCGCCGGCCTCGAGCATGTTCTCGGTGGTCGGATCGACGCTAACTCCTTCGAATCCGTTTTCCGCGTAGGCGTGTTTGATCGCCTCGGCCGCCCGCTGCACGAGCGTCTGCTCGATCGTGTTGCCGACGTGCAGGTCGATTTTTTCTTTTTCCAGCGCTTCGCTGATCTTGGTGGTGTTCAGCTCTTTGTTTCCGCGGTATTCGACCGATCCGATGCGGGGACGTTCCTTGACGGACACCCGCACGATGACGCCGCGCGTCCCGCGCTCCGCTTCGATGCGGATATCGTCGAACAGACCTGTTTGCCAGAGATTGAGGAAGTTCTTCTGGATCTGATCGGGACTGTAAGGCTCGCCCGGCGTGATGCCGAGGTAGACGCGGATGGTGTCGCTGGCGACGGTGGTGTTGCCGACGGCCTCGAATCGCTCGACGGGCTGGCCCGCGAGATTGCCGGTTGACGGTGTGGCAGTGGTCGGGGGAGGAGCGGGTGCTGGTTCGGCAACGATCCGGCCGGAATCAGGACGCGGGACGATGGTTCCCGGCTTCGGCTTCGCGGGAGTTTGCGGTTGCGGCTGGGTCTGCGCTGCGACGGTGCCGCTGAGCAGGGCAGCGAGAGAGATCGCGAGAAGTCGAGTCATCTTTTTAGAGGCGTAGCCCTGCGGTTGGACGTACGAGCCGCGGGAAAGTCACGCGCCTGAACACCGCTTAAGCGCCGCGCATTCTAACAGGTTAGGGCTCGCCGGCGAGGCCGCCGCAATTTAGACGGGGGTGATGATGTTGTGCGTGGAACTGCTTCATCTCTGCGCTTCATCGACTCGCTATCCGCTGTCCGCTAAGTCAGAGTGAATCACAATCTAACTTTCAGACGGGATACGACGACACATGCCATTCACCGCACTCGGCTTAGGGCCGAACATCACTAAAGCTGTACGGGAAGCCGGTTACACCGAGCCCACCCCCATTCAAACCAAGGCAATTCCCGCCGTTCTGCGCGGAGGCGATGTCATTGGAATCGCGCAAACCGGCACCGGCAAGACCGCCGCATTCGTTTTGCCGATCCTCCAGCGGCTCGCAACGCACGGCGCGAAGATGGGCCGCCGCGGCCTGCGCGCCTTGATCATTGCGCCGACGCGCGAGCTGGTCGTGCAGATCGAGGAGAACGTCCGCAAATACGCGCGACACGCCCATCTGCGCAGCGTCACGGTTTACGGTGGCGTGGGCGAGCGTCCCCAGATCGCCGCTTTGCGATCGGGCACCGAGATCGTGATCGCAACGCCTGGCCGGCTCCTCGACCTGATGCAGCAGGGTCACGTCGACTTTTCGCAACTGGAAGTGGCGGTGCTCGACGAAGCCGATCGCATGATGGACATGGGTTTTCTCCCGGCCATCCGGCAGATCGTGAAAGCGCTGCCGCGCCAACGTCAGACGCTTCTCTTCTCGGCATCGCTGTCGAAAGACATCGAGAAGATCGCGTCGGATTTCCTGACCTCGCCGGAGACGGTGCAGATTGGTCGTCGTGCAGAGCCGGCGGAGTTGGTCGAGCAGATCGTTTACGAGGTGCCGAAGAGCCGCAAGGTTGGTCTCTTGCTGCATCTCTTGCGCGATCAGGCGCTCGATTCAGTGCTGGTTTTCTCGCGCACCAAGCATGGAGCCGATAAGATCGCGCGCAAGCTCGAGTCATCCGGAATCAGCACGGCGACACTGCATTCCAATCGCAGCCAGAGCCAGCGGCTCCAGGCGCTGCGCGGATTCAAGAGCGGCGCGGTGCGGGTGCTGGTCGCGACCGACATCGCGGCGCGCGGAATCGACGTCGAGGGAATCTCGCATGTCGTCAACTTCGACTTTCCGCCGCAGCCGGAAGATTACGTGCACCGCATCGGGCGGACGGGGCGGGCACACGCGATCGGCGACGCGATCAGCTTCGTTACGCCGGAAGATCACGCTGCCCTGCGCGCCCTCGAGCGATTCATCTCGCGCGGAATCCCTCGGCGCACCGCCGCGGGATTCGATCTGCGCGAGACGGAAGCCGAAGCCCGTCCGCGAATCGAGCGGCACGTGCCGGCACCGCAGCGCAGACCATTTGCACGGCCGGCGAAGGGATTCCGCAGGCGTTCGTGGTGATCCGTCAGGCGTAGGTCGCGCGACCGCCGCCGAATGACCAATTCTCTTTCACCACTTCGACGAGCGTTATCAACACGTCATCGGGCCGAACGTCTACGGCCTCCTGCAACCGGCGAGCGATATCGGCGTAGAGATTTTTCTTGATCTCGACCGTGCGGCCGATGTTGAGCGTGATTTCAACGATGACGAGATCCTTCGAGCGGTTGACGCCACCGTAGCTCGGATGTGCGATCAGCGCATCGTCCTCGAGCTGCTGGATCACCTGAAAGCGGTCGTCGCGCGGAACGTTCGCCTGCGCGACCAGCGCTTCGTGGACGGCGTCGGCGACGCTGCGCAGATATTCCGGCGACTTTCCTTTGCGCAGATAGAGTTTGACGAAGGGCACGGTGCGATTCTAGGTGCGATTCTAAGTCGAATTTGAGATCCTTCGCCGGATGCGCGGCTCAGGATGACGATTTTGGGCGCTTTCGCGAACCGAAATCGTCAGTTCGCGATGAGATCGACGTCCTTCGGTGCCGCCATCAGCACCACCTCGTCGCCGTTCATCGTGAAGTCGATGCGCTCCGGGACGTTGTCCTTGTGCCGGATCATGAACTCCGACAGCTCGTCCTCGATGTGGCGCTGAATCGCGCGGCGCAGCGGGCGCGCTCCCGAGTTGGACTCCTCGTCCGCTTTCTTGAGCAGCCAGTCGACCACCGTGTCGTCGATCGCGATCTGGATGTTGCGATGGATGAGCGCCTGATTGACGTCGTCCACCAGCAGCCGGCAGATCTGACGCAGCTCGGTCTGTGAAAGCGGATTGAAGATGATGATGTCGTCGATGCGGTTGATGAACTCGGGAGAGAACTCTTTCTTGAGCTCCTGGTTGATCATCTGCTCGGCGCTCTTCTGATCGCCGGCGACAGTCTTCTCATGGAAGCCCATGTGGCCTTTGGTCGCCAGGAAGCGCGTGCCCAGGTTGGAGGTCATGATGATGAGCGTGTTGCGGAAGTCGACCTGATTGCCGAGCGAGTCGGTCAGGATCCCATCCTCGAGAATCTGCAGCAGGATGTTCGCGATGTCGGGATGGGCCTTCTCGATCTCGTCGAGCAGCACGACCGAGTACGGATTGCGGCGCACGCGCTCGGTGAGCTGGCCGCCTTCTTCGTGTCCGACATATCCAGGAGGCGATCCGATCAGCTTCGAGACAGCATGCTTTTCCATGTACTCCGACATGTCGAAGCGGATGAGATGCTTCATCGATCCGAAGAGGAACTCCGCGAGGCGGCGCGCCACTTCGGTTTTTCCGACGCCGGACGATCCGAGGAAGATGAACGATCCCATCGGTCTGTTAGGCGAAGCGACGCCGAGACGCGAGCGGCGGATGGCGCGCGAGATGGCGCGGATTGCCTTGTCCTGACCGAGGATGCGCCGCATCAGGCTCTCTTCCATGTTGATCAGCTTGGCGGCTTCGTCGGCCTCGATCGACGTGACCGGAATGTCGGTCCAGGAGCTGATGATCTCCTCGACGTCCTTCTTGGTCACTTCCATCAGCTCTTCGCCGATGTTCTCGCGCTCCTGCTTGAAGCGCTCCACTTCTTCCTTCAGCTCGATCTCGCGCTCGCGCAGGAAAACGGCCTTCTCGAAGTCTTTGTCGGAGATGGCCTTCTTCATCTCCTTGACGATCGACCGGATTTCGGACTCCAGCCGCCGCAGGTTCTGCGTGTCGGCGACGCGGCGCAGCTTCACCTTCGCGCCCGCTTCGTCGAGGATGTCGATCGCTTTGTCAGGGAAGAAGCGATCGGTGATGTAGCGGTTGGATTGATATACCGCCGACCGAATGGCGTGATCCGAATACTTCACCTTGTGGAAGTTCTCGTAGCGTTCCTTCACGCCTTCGAGAATTTGCAGCGTCTCGTCCTCGGTCGGCGGATTGACCGTGATGGCCTGGAACCGGCGCAGCAGTGAACGGTCTTTCTCGATGTATCGGCGGTATTCGCGAATGGTCGTCGCGCCGATGCAGGAGATCTCGCCGCGCGAAAGCGCCGGCTTCAGAATGTTGGCTGCATCGAGAGATCCTTCGGCGGACCCTGCGCCGATGAGAGAGTGGATCTCATCGATGAAGATGATGATGTCGGGATTTTCTTTCAGCTCCTTGATGATGCCTTTGAGCCGCTCTTCGAACTGACCGCGATATTTCGTACCCGCGACGATGAGCGAGAGATCGAGCGACAGGATCCGCTTGTTTGCGATGAACAGCGGCACGTTGCCGTCGACGATGCGCTGCGCCAGCCCTTCGACGATGGCGGTCTTGCCCACGCCGGGCTCGCCGAGAAGAATCGGATTGTTCTTCGTGCGGCGCGAAAGAATCTGAATGATGCGCTCCACTTCCTTTTCGCGTCCGATCAGCGGATCGAACTGCGCCTGATGCGCCATCTGCGTGAGATCGCGCGCGTATTCGGCGAGGAAGGGGAGCTCTTTCTTCTGCTTGTCGGCCTCGCGTTCCTTGAGGATCGAGATTGTCTCTTCGCGAACGCCGTAAACGTTCAGACCTTTGGCGGTCAGGATGCGCGCGGCGGTCGAGGACTCCACGCGCAGGATTCCGATCAGCAGATGTTCGGTGCCCACGTATTGATGGAGCATCGACTCGGCCTCGTGGGCCGCGTACGCCAGAATCTTTTTCGATTCTTCGGAGAGCGGAAGCTCGGCGGACGAGGAGATGCGGTCGACGAAAAGGCGGTCGCCTTCGACTTCGCGCCGGATCTGCTCGGGCTTCACATTGAAGCGGGAGAAGATCTCCTTGATGATTTCTTCGCCTTCGCGGAGGACGCCGAGGAGGATGTGCTCGGACTCGATGACGCGCGATCCGAGTTTCGACGCTTCATAGCGGGCGAAGAAGAGTGCGCGGCGTGCTTTTTCGTTGTATTTCTCGAACATGACCTGAAGTTATTCTACGCGGGAAAACATCCCGCGTTCGATGATTGTTCCGATGCCATCAGCGCCGCAGGTTCATTAGCCGCAGCGCGAACTCCTTGGAGATCTCATCGACAACACCGAAGGCGAGGCGCTCGGTCTTGCGGTCGATGGCCAGATCGATCTGGTAGGTGAGGTGGCCCTCGGTCCTTGCTTTCTCGATCTCCGCTGCCGGAATCGCGTAATTCCTGGTCTGGTGTGAGGTGTCGCTGAGGCCACCGAGCCGCCCACCCCAGGCAAAATATACCGAGAACGCGCCGGCGTATTTTCCAGCGTCAGGCAATTGTGTGAGGGCGCCGATCGGAACATGAATCGTGAGCGGAAGCGTGAATTCCTTGCCGCGCGGACGAGGCCGTCCGACGTCGACGTGCAGCGGAAATCCCGGCGACGGCGGGTTCCGAAACAGCGATGCGATGACGCGATCTTCCATCCGCGTGCCATCCGATTTCTCCATGAATTCGCGCCGCGATCGAACCACCAGCGACGGATCTTTCATTCTGACGACGATCTTTCGCGCTCTATCTGCGCCGGTGTTGCGAACGCGATAGGCGAGGGAGTAGTACGAGTCGAGATCCTCGCCGATGCGCGGCAGAAGCCTGTTGGCGTCCGTGCCGGCGGCAGTGAGCCCGCCAGTTTCCTCGGCGATCTCACGCAGCGCATGCATTTCATTGTTGAGCCTCTGGTAGTCAACGCTCCGCAACGCCGTCGCTTCCGAACTGTCCGTCACCGTCGCTTCCAGACCCTCGGGGAACATCGGATGCATCGTGACGCCGTTGGCGTTCGCGGTGTCATCGATGGATTTGAGCGCGGCGCTCATGTCCATCGCGGCGCGTTTCTCGAGGGGGATCGGCCCCTGGTCGCGCATGTTCCCCCAGTAAGTCTCGGCTCCCGCTTCGCGCGAGAGTCGATGCGTGACGAGCAGCATGACCTTTTTTCCCTCGTCAGCTGCGATTGTCCGGATCACTGCGTTCAGCGTGCGGACCATTTGCATCTGAGAAAATTTCTCGAGCTGTGCGTACGCGTCCATCTCCATGTCCGCGATGCCATTGCCGTTCGTCGAGGTGCCGGCGCCTGCCGCCTGGTCGTCGAAGCTGCGCGCGAAGTCGATCATCCACCGCATGTCGCTTCTCAGATCCGTCATCGGTCGTGACGAGAGCTTTGCAACCGCGTCGAGCGCGTGGTCGAGAGCCGGCAACGCATCGGTGAATTCCTGCTGTGTCAGCAGCACGCCGCGGTTCCACGTGACGATCGTCGCGCGATCCCCAGGGCGGATCGCGTCATGCAGCAACCTCTTGATCGATGCGAAGAACGGATCGGTGCGGAAACTCGGAAGTGAAAAGCGCTCGACGAAAACTACGAGCGTTCGCTTCTGCCGGGGCGCAGGAGCCGGTACGGACGGCGCCGGCGTCTCAGGCGTCTGTTGCGCGGCCGTAACCTCGCCGGCGTACTCGGTGAAATTCGTGATCGGCTGCTTGCTGCCGTTCTCCAGAATCTCGAAGTCGTCTTTTTTCAAGCCGCGCACACGCTGGCCGGTTTTGTCGGTGACGAATACGTCGAGATTGACCAGCGAGACCTCGATCGTCTCGCCGATCGACGGGACCGGAGGTTTTTGCTGAGCCGACGCGAGCAGCGGCAGAAGCAAACTCACGATGCAAAACGCTCGGGCTCGCATCGCGGAAATCCTACTCCTATCGCTGTTTCATCTCGAATACCCGGTCGCAGCGGGCCGCCAGCTCAGGGTTATGGGTGACGAGGACCGAGGTCAGGCCGCGCTTCGCGTGACAGGCGCGCATCAGATCGAAAACACGCGCGCTCGTTTCGAGATCCAGATTGCCGGTCGGCTCGTCGGCGAGAAGAATTTGCGGATCTGTGAGTAGGGCGCGCGCAATTGCGACGCGCTGCTGCTCACCACCTGAGAGCTGATTGGGAAAGTGTCGAGCTCGTGCTTCCAAACCGAGCTCCGACAGCAGCGCAGTCGCCTTCTTCAACGCTGCCCCTCTCCCGATTTTTCCAATCCAGCCGGGCATGGCAACGTTCTCGGCGGCTGTGAACTCAGGAAGAAGATGATGGAACTGAAAGACAAAGCCGACGTTGCGATTTCTGAATTTTGCCAGATCGTCGTTCGACATGGTCGTCACGTCGGTCTGGTCCCGCCTAACAGGTGTAACAAAGTCGACTTCCCGATTCCAGACGGACCGACGATGGCCAGCATCTCGCCGCGCTCGACGTCGAGATTCAGATTTCCGAATACCTGCACGGGGATTTCTGCATCGCGGTAAGTTTTGGACAAACCGCGCGCTTCGAGGAACGGCATCGCGCCGCGATTATCGCGCGAGGTCGATGTGGTACGCGCGTTTTCCTTCGATCATTCCGACCATCACCGGCAGCTTGAATCGGCGCGGACCGGCGCTGGCGGGATTGAACAAGAGCACTCCGTCGATGACTTCGTTGCGTGGCTGATGACTATGGCCGAACACGATGACGTCGGCCTCTCGCTGGAGCAGTTCGGATCGAAAGATGTGCGTCAGAAGAATTCGCACTCCACCGATGGTCACGCGGACGATCTCGTAGCCGTCCGAATCATCGTTGTTGCCGCGGACGAACGTCACCGGCGCGATGGCGCGCAACGCTTCGATCACGTGCTGGCCTCCGATGTCGCCCGCGTGCAGGATGGCATCGACGCCGGCGAGCGCCTGCAGCGCCTCCGGACGAATCAGACCGTGCGTGTCGGAGATGACGCCGATGCGCGGTTGCGGGGTCTCGCGGTTGCAGGGTCTCGCGGTGCTGCGTTCCGAGACCGCGAGACCCCGAGACTTCTCAACTCCAGATGGAGGCTTTCTTCGCCCAGGCGGAGTCTTTGTAGCGGTCCCTGAACGCTTGCGCGGTGGCTTTGAGCGCGCTCGCATCGTTAGTCGCCTTGTACCGCGAAACGCCCGCCCAGTACATCGCTTCTGCGGCGGCTTCCGTGTTCGTCAAATTCTCGACGACGTCTCGGAATTGCCGTTCGGCGTCGGCGTAGTTCCCCCTCTTGAACTGCGCGTGTCCGAAGCCTAGCTGCAACTGGCCGAGGAAATCCTCGGTCGGGAGGAAGCCCTCGATGCGGTAAAGCTCTTTGCCATCGCCATCGACGATCAGAATCGCCGGCGTCCAGTTGACGCCGAAGCGGCCCATCGCTTCCGGATGTTTCTTGACGTGCTGACGCACCGGGATGAAGTTGGTGATGATGAAGGTGGTGACGCGAGGATCGGGATAAACCTCGGCTTCCAGCCGAGCGCATCCTCTTCACATCGGTGCAGCGGTGAAATCGAGAAGCAGCGGCTTGTTTGTTTTCTTCGATTCCACGAGCGCCTTGTCGACGTCCTCGGTCCACTGAATGGATGTTGTGGTCTCAGTCGTCATGCTGAGGGATGCATGCGAAGTCTGCGCCGATCAGTGTTTTCGATCTCTCGCGATGGCGAGCTCAAATGAAACGCGGATCATGCGCTGCGTTTCGGGATCGGCGACCTCGAACGTCTTGCAGAACTCTTCAATCTCTTCTTCGCCGTCAGGGGCCAGCATCGTGAAGCCCTGCCGCGGCTGCTTTGGGTCGCGCGTGCGCCGTGTGACCCACTCCTCCTCGACCCATGAGCATTCAACGTAGGGCAGGACTTCCGACTCTTCGCTGATTTCTTCGACTTCGTCCTCGATCTCAGGCAGGAACGGGACGGGCTCCGTCGAGATGGGTGTTCGCTTTGCGGGAGCCGCGGTGGCCGGCTTCGGCGCGGGCGGGGCCTTTCTCGGCGGTGGCGCGGGTGGCGGCTCGGGGAGCGAAATCGACTCGGGCTCGATGAAGCTCGCGACGATCCGTTGCAGGATGACCGGCGCTTCGGCGGCTGATTTCGCGAAATCGACTCCCGAGCTGTAACCCATCTTGCCGCCGACCGAGCGCATTTCCGTGCGCGCGATCT
>WNFJ01676481.1_pt7 | contig 12356 bp, 12 predicted proteins | sample 5400461 | NCBI WGS metagenome assembly WNFJ01 (sample SAMN13153349, study PRJNA577476) | soil metagenome | isolation source: 115 cm saprolite on Douglas fir-dominated hillslope | place: USA:California | collected 2013-09-17
GCGAGCCCGTCGTCCCAAAGAACTGGTTGCCGATATCGTTCACCTCCTGCTTGACGTCGAGGGCCACGGTGCCGCGCTCGCCGATCCGCGGCGTGACCGTCAGCACCACGCCGGCGTCGCGGTACTCGACGGACTGCGTGCCGACGACCGCCGTCGTGGTCGTGCCCGTCGCGACCGCGCCGCCGATCGGCACCTGCTGGCTCGTGACGATTGGGATCGAGGTCGAAACGTTGATCACCGCCTTCTTGTTCTCAGACGTCATGATGGACGGGCTCGAGAGCACGTTGAGCAGGTCCTCGGAGGCGAACGTGTTGATCGCGGAGAAGAACTGGTCGGTCGCGAAGGTGAAGACGTTGAGCCCGGCGAGGGTGGTGATCGCCGCCGTCGAGCCCGCCGTAGCCGCCGTCGGGATCCTGTACGACGGCCGGCCCTGGAGCGTCCCGGCGGGGTTCGAACCGAGGCCCGGCGCGCTCGACACGTCGAACTTGCCGGAGCGCACCGCCCACTCGATCCCGAGCCGCATATCGCCGGTCAACGTCACCTCGGCGACCAGGACCTCGATCAGGACCTGGCGCGGACTCCGGTCGAGCTGCTTCAGCGTTTGCTCGAAGTCGGTCCAGTAGCGCGGGAACGTCGCGATGATCACCGCGTTCGTCGTCTCATCGCCGATGAACCGGAACTGTCCCTCCACGAACGTCGCCTCGCCCGTGCCCGGCGTCGTGGGCCCAGGCGGCGGCGGGGTCACCCGCGCGGGCCCCCCGTAGACGGGGGAGCCGGGCGGCGGTCCCACCGCCTCGCCGGCTCGGCCCGTCCCCGTCGGCGCGGCGCCGTAAATGGCGTTCAGCGTGGCCGCCAGGTCCTTGGCCTTGGCGTTCTCGGCGTAGTAGATGAAGATACGGCGCCCGCCCGTGATGTTGATGTCGAGCCGGGCGACGAGTTTCCGGATCGTGTCCATCTCGTTGCGGCGCGCGTTGACGACGAGCGCGTTCGCACGGCGCTCGGCGAGGATCAGCGGCGGCCGCTCCGTCGCCGAGTCCCCGACGGCGCCCCCCGGGGTGGGCGGCGTGGGCGTCGGGGCGCCGCCTCCGGCGCCGGGGCGCAGGCGGCCCGACGCAAACAGCTGGTTCAGGATCTGCGCGAGGTCCCCCGCGTCGGCGTACTGGAGCGGGATGATCTGGGTTTCCTCGAGGGCCACCTGGACGTCGACGAGCCGCACGATGTCGAGGAGGCGCCGGATGTTCGAGGCGATGTCGGTGATGATGAGCACGTTCGTTTCGCGATGGGCGATGACCGACCCCCGCTGCTGGGAGACGAGTGGCTGCAGCAGCGTCCTGAGATCGTTGACGCTCGTGTAGTGCACGGGCACGATTTGGGTGATCACCTCCTCGGGGGCGCGCGCCGGATCGGGCGCGGTCCCGACGACCGTCGGCACCCCGCGGGTCGCGGCGTCCGGGATCCGGACGATCTTATAGAGGTTCTCGGACCGGACGGCGGTGAACCCGTGCACCTCGAGGATGGCGAGAAGCAGGTTGAACACGTCTTCCTGGGGAATGCGCCCCGACGTTTGCACGGTGACCTTGCCCCGTACGTCGGGCGCGAGCACGTAGTTGAAGCCCAGGATCTCGCTGGCCGCGTGCACGACGGTCTCGACGTCGGCGTTGTCGAAGTTCAGGACGACGAAGCGGCCCCGCTGGGCGGCCGGAACGGGCGGCGCGATCGGCGGCGCCGGACTGGGCCGGCGCTCCGCGGGCGGCCCGGGGGGAGGCGCGCCGGGCGCCTCCGTCGTCCCCGCGCGCGGGCCGAGGGACGCGGGCGGCAGGGGCGGCCTCGACTCGAAGACCGGCCCCGGCGGCGGCGGCGTGAGGGGGGCCGCGGCCGGCGGGGTCGGCAGCGGCCCTACCGACTTCGCGGACCGGGCGCCGCCACACCCGCACAGGGTAAGCGCCAGAACCCCGCAGGCGATGCCTCGGACGTTACCGGTTGGGCGCATCGGGGCCGGGTTGGGGCGCTCCGGGCGCCGGCAGCACCGGCAACCGGCGGCGGAGCCCAGGCGGCTGAGGGAAGGCCCCGGGGAGCGCGGACGCCGGCGGTTGAGGGGGCATGCCGGGCATCTGCGGCTGGGGGAAGGCCGTCGGAGGGGGAGCCGTCGGCGGCGCCCCGGCCGGCGGGGCGGGCTCGGGCACCGCGGCGCGCGGCTTCGCCGGATCACGGAGGGGGACGTCGATCATGCCGTCGCTGCGCTTCAGCACGACGTGGTCGGGAGCGATGACCGTCAGCGTGCCGCCGGCGATCGCGTCCCCCACGCGGTACCCGGTGACGCGCTTGCTGCCGGGATCCTCGAGGTACGCGATCGACAGGTCGGTCGCCACGACGACACCGTAGAGGAAGGGCCGGGGACCGCTCTGGGCGGGGCCCGCGGCGGCCTCGCCCTCGGTGCGCGCGGGGCTGAAGAGGCTCTTGGTTCCGATCACGCCGTAGCTCGCGAGCGGCGCGCGGGCCCCCGCTGACGTCGGGGCGGGGCCCCGCGCCAGGGACGCGCTCGCCCCGGGCGGCCGGGCGCGCGCGCCAGCGATGGGGGAGGGCGCGACGACGCTACGCCAGATCTGGGTGGCGAAGAAGATCGAGGCGATGACCAAGACCCCGTCCAGAGCGAGGAAGCCCTTCGACATCCCTTAGGACCGCTTGGGCGGCGGGGGCCCCGGGAGGATGAACCCGGACACCGTGAGGGTGGTGAGGAGCTCCTTGGGCTGGCTCACGTTGAGAACTCTGATCTTCACGTCCTGGAGCGTCAAGAGCTGTCGCGCCTCTTCGAGCTGATAGAGCAGCGCTACCAGCTCACGAATACCACCGGAAACCGTGATTTCGAGCGGAATTTCGAGCAACTCCCCCCGGGCGGTCGGGGTCAGGATCCGCTCGCTCCGCACCTCAAGGCCGGCCTGGCCGGCCGCGTCCTTCACGATCTTCACCAGCTCCGACGCGGCGACCGGCGGCGCGGCCGCCGTCAAGAGACGCGTCTTCAGCTCGGCGACCCGCCGAGCGGTCTCGTCGAGGTCGCGCCGGACCTCGGGAGCGCGCGCGATCAGCTCGCGCCGCTTGGCGAGCACGAGCACGCGCGAGGGGACGAGGTCGGCGAGCTCTCGGTTCCGGGCGCGCAGGGGCTCGACCACGAGGATCCACCCGACCGTCAGGAGGACGGCGCCGCCGGCGATCCCGATCAGGACCCGCTCGCGGACGGTGATCGTCGCCATCAGCGCCTCTCCCCGCGCGCCGGCCCCGGAGGAATCGGGGGGGACGGCGGCTCTCCCGGGGTCCCGGGGGCGGGCGGGCCAGGCCGGACGGGGCGGGCGGGCGTCGGTCTCGGCGGCGGCGGGGCCGGCGCCGCCGTAGGCTGTCGCTCCCAGCCCGCGCGAATCCGGAATTGCTCCCGGTCGCGCCCGCGCGTGACCGGCGAGGCGAACTCGGCGTGCTCCAGGGACGGTGAGTTCTCGAGGAGCGGGATCAGGGCGCTCGCCGTCGAGGCCTGGCCCGTCAGTTCGACGCCCTTCGCGTCCAGCGTGAGGGTAGTCAGCCAGACGTCTGTCGGCAGCGTCTCCGTGAGTTCGCGCAGCAGAGGCAGGGGCCGGAGCGATGCCGCGGCGATCGTCTGCGCAGTCGCGAGCAATCGGCGCTGGTGCTCGAGGTCGTCGATGACGCGCTGCACGGCGCGCACCTCGGGGTCGATCCGGCGGATCTCGCTCTCGACGCGGTTGAGCTCGTGCCGGTTGCGCGCCGACTCGGCGCCGAGGGCGCCGAGCCCGAGGAGCGCCGTGATCGCCGCCAGGACGACTGTCGTGCGCTGCTCGCGCGTCAGCCGGCGCGGCCGGAGCGCCGCCGGCAGCAGATCCAGGCGGGACGCGCGCGGCCGGGTGGCCACCGCGGCCGCGAGGAGCGCGGCGCCGTCGCCCGAGTCCTCGAGGCCGCCGAGGGCCCGCCGGGCGACGGCGGAGAGTGGCGGCGAGCCGACGGGAAGCCCGAGCGCGCCCAGGGCGGGCGACTCGCGGAGGCTGCTCGCGCCGTCGCCGGAGATCCAGACCGCATCGCACTCGGCCCAGCGGAGCATCAGGAGGCTGCCGCGCACCTCGGCGGCGAGTGCGCTCGCGTCCGGGACGGCGATGCTGCGGCTCGCGACGAGGGCGTTGCCGTCGAGCATGAGCACGTCGGCGGCGTCGCCGACGCGGTGGATCCACACGGCCCGCTCGGCGCGCGGCCGGCGCTCGAGGAGTACCACCAGGTCGTGGGCGGCGATCGTGATCGAGGCCGGTCGCACCCGGATCTCCTGGAGCACGGTGAGGGCCCGCTCGACGGTGCGGCGCTCGGTGGCGGCCACCAACACGCGCTGGGCGCCGCCGGCCGAGCGCAGGAGAGCGAAGTCGAACGCCGCCTCCTCTGCCGGGAACGGCACGTGGCGCTCGAGCTCGAACTGCACCATCTGGCGAAGGTCGCCGTCCCCAGCCGTGGGCAGCTCGAGGAGCTTCACGACCACGAAGCTCCGCGCGAGGCCGAGGCGCACCGTCCGCGGCCGGAGCCGGCGGGCCTCGAGCTCCGCGCGGAGCGCCTCCGGCCCGCACGACGGCGACGGAGAGGCGGTCGGCGAGCAGCACAATGCCGATGCGTGTCGCGCCCCCGAGCCGGTCGAGGATCACTTGGGGGGTCTCGCCGGCTCGGCGGGGTTCGGGTACCACGCGAGCACGGCGATGTCGTGGCCCTGCCCGTCGGATTGCCGCCGCACGACGGCGATGACGCGGGTCGCCGGCTCGCCGGCCACGAGGCCCTCCGCCTCGACGCGGAACGTCTGCGTCGTCGTGCCGAACCCAAACCCGGCGAATTTGCCCGGGACGACGACATAGGGAACGGCGCGGCGGGTCTGCTCGATCTCGGATATCTCCGCGTCGGACAGGCCGAGGGCCTTCAGCACGATCGCGGGCGCGGTGTTGATGTTGATTTGTGGCGACCCGTGCACGGTGACGAAGTCGCGCAGCGGAAGGCTCTGGTCGTGGCCGTAGTAGATCTCCGGCGTCACGCCGTGGATCTGGAGCAGTTCCCGGATGTCCTCGAGCGGGCCGTTGCGGGACCGATACGGCACGGGCAGCCTGAGATAAGTGTCCTCGCTCTCGGCGCCGTTCAGCCGGTGGTCCTCGTCGGCGTCCCGCCAGTCCTGGAGCGAGTCGCCGACCGTGTCGCGCACCTGCTTGTCGAGCCCGAGCTCGGTCAAGAGCCGATCTACGCGGTCGGGCCGCGAGAGGTTGAGATCGATCCGCGATTCCTCGTCGGTGATGCGGTAGGAGAATTGGCCGGGACCGAGCGGAACTGCGGCGCGCGGCAGGCGCGGGAGACGGTCGAGCGCCGTCCGGTAGAAGGTGAGCGGCTCGTCGTCCGGGGTGCCGACGATCGCCGCCTGCGTGAGGATCTCGCGGATCGCCTGCTGGACGCCCGCCTCGGCCAGGTTCAGGGCGATGACGCCGTCCCGGTAGGACCGCACCATCGAGGCCTCGAGCCGCATGGAGTAGGCGAACTCGGTGCCGATGACGCCGAGGAGAGTCAGCACGAGCAGCACCGCGAGGAGCGCGAACCCCCCGTCCCCGCTCCCGGCGCCGTGGGAGGCGGGCCCCCTCCGCCGGCGCATCCGAGCTCCTGCCGGAGTCGTGCGTCTCACGCCGGCGGCTTCAGGGTCTTGAGAGTGATTGTGACCGGCGGCAGCGCGGCGACGCGTCCCGCGAGCGTCGTGGTCAAGCTGACCTGGACCGCCGCCGGCAACCCGAGCTCCGTCGCGCCGTCCCAGCGCTCCTCCCAGTCCGCGTCGGGCCGAAGGTAGCGGAAGTGGAGCGCGGTGACTTCGGGATCGCGGAAGACAGGAGTCGCCTTGCTCCAGACCTGCTGGTTCGGCAGCGCGCGCTCGCTGACGACGAGGCCGGGCTCCTCTCCCGTGTCCAGGCTCAGGCGCACGGCGGTGAACGCGATCGTGGCCGTGAGCGGGAACGGCGCGGCGCGGGTCACGAAGGAGAGGCGGTCAGGGTAGCCGTCGAACTGCAGGACCGCCTCGGGCGCCTGCTCGCCGGCGATGCGATAGGGATAGGCGGAACCGATCGAGCGGCCGAGCACCACCATCAGGGTGCGGGCGTGCTGGTGGACCTCCGCCCGGTCCTCGCCCTGGCGCCACGCCGAGAGCGCCACCCGCAGGCCTCCGAAGGCGATCGTGAGGAGCGCGCCCACGATGGCGAGGGCGATGACGATTTCCAGCAGCGTGAATCCGAACGGGGGAGCGCGGCGCGCGCGGCGCGTCATGGCTTGCGGGGCTGCGTCGTCGTGTCGCCCGGCGCCGCGGGGTGGGCGGTGCGCAGCGTGGTGATCTCCACCGTGCGCTGCCGGTCCCAGCTGACCCGGACGGTGACCGCGTAGAGCTCGTACGGCTGCGCGGTCGTGGTCGCGAGCTCGACCGGCACGTCCGTCCGCCGGACCGTGCGCTCCCACGTGAAGCCACCGTCGGTACCCGTCTCGTGGCCCTCCACGAACGCCGACACCTCGCGCGTCTTCGCGTCGGCGATGAGCGTCGCCTCCTGGTGCTCTCCGGCGAGCTTGAGCAGGCGCAGGCCGCCGGCGAAGAGCTGGATGCCGGCGACGACGGCGACGCTCAGGATCGCCAGCGCGACGACGACCTCGAGGAGCGTGAAGCCCCGGTCAGCGGGGGCGCGGCGACGGCTCCGACCCCGCCCCCACGGCGGGTGCGCGCGGCGGCGGCCGCTCATCGCGTGGGCTCACGGCGGTTCCGCACGCGCCCGGTCAGCGGGTCGACCGAGACGCGGTAGACGACCCCTCCCGGACCGCCGACGCGGAAGGTGCCGCCAGTCGAGAACCCGAGCGGGGAAAAGTACACGGTCAGGGCGGCCGGCGGATCGGCCTCGATCGTGATCCGCTCGGGCAGAGGATGCCGCGCGCGGACCTGGTTGTCCGCGGTCTCCTCGAGCACGAGACGCGCGACGGGGTCCACGGTCACGGCGAGGTCCGTGCGGGTCGTGACCGACTCCTCGCGCGCTCGGCGCAGGAACGCGGAGAACCCCGCGACCTCCGCCCGGACCCGGATCCCCTCGGTGCCACGTCCGATCGAGGGCACCACGATCGCGGTGGCGAGCGCGAGCACGAACAAGGTCACGATGAGCTCGAGGAGCGTGAAACCCCGGTCGGCGGGGCCGCAACTGGCGGCGCGAGCCGACGGATCCGGCGGCGGCGAAGGCGCGAGCCCGCTACGCGTCGAGGCTCGGGACCGCGTCGGTTCCCGATCTACTTCGTGTCCCATGACGTGACGTCGGCGTTCTCGCCGTCCCCGCCCGGCGCGTTGTCGCCGCCGTAGGTCCAGAGGTCGTAGTCGCCGTGCTGTCCCGGACAGCAGGCGTACTGGTAGGGGTTGCCCCACGGGTCCTTGGGCACGGCGTTCTTTTTCAGGTATGGGCCGGCCCACTTGTCGAGGCCCGGGTTCCTGACGAGCGAGTCCAGGCCCTGGGCGCTGGTCGGGTACGCGCCGACGTCGAGCTTGAACTGATCGAGGGAGGCGCCGAACAGCTCGATCTGGGCCCGGGAGGCCGCGGTTCTGGACTGGCCCACGCGGCCGAGGAGGCGCGGCCCGACGAGACCCACCAGGAGCCCGAGGATGATGACGACCACCAGCAGCTCGATCAGGGTAAACCCGCGCTCGTCGTCCCGGATCGCCGCGGCCGGCCGGCCGCGACCCGCGGCGGCCCGCGACGCCCGCATCGGTGCCTCGGCGCTCACAGCGGCACGTCGTTGATGGAGAAGATTGCCAGCAGCATCGCGACGACGATGAACGCGACGACGAGGCCCATGCCGAGAATCACGGCCGGTTCGAGCAATCCGATGATTCGCTTCAGGTCGGATCGCAGGTCCGCCTCGAGCATGTCCGCGACCTTCAGGAGCATCTCCTCGAGTCGGCCGGTCTCCTCTCCCACCCGGACCATGTGCACCGTCAACGGCGGGAAGGCGGAACTCTCGCTCATCGGCGTCGCCAGCCCCGCGCCGTGCTTCACGCTCTCGGCGAGCCGCGCGACCGCCCGCGCGACGACGTGGTTCGTCATCATCTCGCCGACCACCGCGAGCGAGCCGAGCACGGGGACACCGCTCTTGAGCAGGGTCCCGAGGGTGCGCGCGAAGCGCGAGACCTCGAGCTTGAGGCTGATGCTGCCGACGAGCGGCAGCCGCAGCAGCGCCCGGTCCCAGGCCAGGCGACCCTCGGGCGTGCTCGTCCAGAGGCGCCACGCAAACACGCCCGCGATGCCGAGGAGGGCGCCGAGCCACCACCAGGCGCGGAGGGCCCCGCTCACCGTGAGGAGGATCTGCGTGGGCAGGGGGACCGCCTGGCCGAGGTCGGCGAAGATCACCGAGAATCGCGGCACGACGAAGGTGAGGAGGAAGGCGATCGCCCCCACGCTCGCGAGCGTGACGATCGCCGGGTAGATCATGGCCGAGACGACCGCCTCGGTGAACGCCGCGCGCGCCTCGAGAAACTCGGCCAGCCGCCGGAGCGTAACCTCGAGGACGCCGCCCTTCTCGCCCGCGCGCACCATGTTGATATACAGGCGCGAGAACGGCCGCGGGTGGTGGCGGGCGAGGGCGTCGCTGAACGAGGCACCGCCGCGCACGCTTCGGAGCAGGTCGGCGATGACGGACTTCACCCGCGGCGTCGCCGCCAGCTCATCCAGGACGGCGAGCGCGCGGTCCAGGGGCAGGCCGGCCTCGAAGAGCGTCGCGAGCTGCTGCGTGAAGGTCAGGAGGTCGCGCTGCCGCAGGCGCCCGGCGGTGCCGAGGCGCCACCAGGGCGCGCGCTCGGTCTGGGAGACGATCCGGATCGGAAAGTACGCGTCCCGGTGCAGGCGCTCGGCGACCGCCCGCACGTCGGGAGCTTCCATGACGCCATCGACGGTCTTGCCGCCGCGGTCCGCGGCGCGGTACGTGAAGACCGGCATGGGCCGACTAGGATTCCTCTTGGGTGACCCGAAGGACTTCCGCGACGGTCGTGAGACCGGCCCGCGCCTTCGCCCAGCCATCCTCCCGGAGCGTCACCATGCCGTTCTCGGTGGCGTACCGCCGCAGCTCGCCGCTCGACGCCTTGCGCAGGATGAGGCTCCGGACGTCCTCGCTGATCGGGAACAGCTCATAGATGCCGAGGCGCCCGCGGTAGCCGGTGCCGCGGCACTCCGCACAGCCCCGGCCGTGGAAGAGCGCCTGCCGCCATTCCCCGGGGGGCAGCCCGAGCGCGACGAGGTCGCTCGGCTCCGCCTCGTAGGGCGCGCGGCAGCTGGCGCAGATTCTCCGGACGAGCCGCTGGGCGAGCACGCCCTCGAGCACCGACGAGACGAGGTAGGGCTCGCAGCCCATGTCCTGCAACCGCGGGATGGCGCCGGGCGCGTCGTTCGTGTGCAGGGTCGAGAAGACGAGGTGTCCGGTGAGCGAGGCCTGGATCGCGATCTCGGCCGTCTCGAGGTCGCGGATCTCGCCGATCATGATGACGTCGGGATCCTGGCGCACGATGTGCCGGAGCCCCGTGGCGAAGGTGAGGCCGATCTTCGCCTTCACCGGGATCTGGTTGACGCCCTTGAGCTGATATTCGACGGGGTCTTCGACGGTGATGATCTTCTTGTCGGGCGCGTTGATCTTGTCGAGCGCGGCGTAGAGCGTGGTCGTCTTGCCGGAGCCCGTGGGGCCGGTGACGAGCAGGATCCCGTGCGGGAGGGTGATGAGTCGCTCGAGGCGCGCCTGGGTCTCCGGGGGGAAGCCGAGCCGCTCGAGCGGCAGGAAGATGGTCGATCGGTCGAGGAGGCGCATCACGATCGACTCACCGTACACGGTCGGGACCGTGGAGACGCGGATGTCGACGCGGCGGCTATGCAGCACCACCCGAATGCGCCCGTCCTGGGGGAGGCGGCGCTCGGCGATGTTCATCTCGGCCATGATCTTGATGCGCGAGGTGACGGCCGCCTGCAGGCGACGCGGCGGCGCCTCCTGATCGTAGAGCACGCCATCGATGCGGTACCGGACGCGCAGCGCGTCCTCGAACGGCTCGAGGTGGATGTCCGACGCCTCGGCGCCGAGCGCGTTCTCGATGATGAGGTTGACGAGCCGGACGACCGGGGCCTCAAAGGCCATGTCGCGCAGGTGGCTGACGTCCTCGTCTCCCTCGCCCGGCGCGCCGGAATCCTCCATGCCCTCCACGATCCGCTGCAGGGGCGTGGCCGCCCCCGTATACGTCCGTTCGATCGCCTCGAGGATCCCTTCCGGGGCGGCGACGGCGACCTTGATCTGCATGGCGAGGCTCAGCCGCAGGTCGTCGAGGAGTAGGAGATTCGTCGGATCCGCGGTCGCGACCGTGAGCGTGTTGCCGTCGATTGAGACCGGGCAGACGCGGTACTGGCGGAGGTACTGCGGCGACAGGTTCTTCAAGATCGGGATCGAGGTCGGCAGCTCGTCGCGCGTGAGGAAGGGGAGGTTGGCCTGGGCGGCGAGCGCGCGCAGCACGTCCTCGCTGGCGACCGCGCCCATCGCCACGAGCGCCTCGCCCAGGCGTTCCCCGCTGCCGCGGATCCGGCCCAGCGCGCGCTCGAGGGTTTCGAGGGTGGTCTGGCCTGCCTCCAGGAGGATCTGGCCCAGGAGCCGGGCGTGTGCTCTTCCGATCTCACTACGGCCTGCGGCGCGGGCCGGTTTGGTGGCGGCGCCGAAGGCCGTAGTGTATCCTGGGACGTTATGGCCAGAAAGGCACGCGCCGTTCTCGTCCTCCACGGACCGAATCTGAACCTTCTCGGCGCCCGTGAGCCGAGCGTCTACGGCCGGGCCACGCTGGCCGAAGTCGACCGCGCGATCCGCCGGCACGCGCGGGGCCGCGGCCTCCGAGTCGAATGCCGCCAGTCCAACTCGGAGGGGCAGCTGATCGACTGGGTCCAGGACGCCGAGCGCCGGGGATTCGCCGGAATCGTCCTGAATCCGGGGGCGCTCACGCACTACTCGATCGCCCTGCGCGACGCCGTCGCCTCAGTGCGGGTGCCGGTCGTCGAGGTTCACCTCTCGAACGTCCACGGGCGCGAGGAGTTCCGGCGCCACTCCGTGATCGCGCCGGTGGCGCGCGGACAGATCTCGGGGTTCGGCGCCGCGAGTTACCTCCTGGGCATCGACGCGCTGCTCGACCGGTGAATGGCGCAGAGCGCCGCGGCGTCATACTCGGGTGAGGCCGCGGGGCTGCCGCTGACCACCCCGTGGGCCAGGACGATCAGGCACTCATCCAGCGCTGCCAGGCTGGCGACGTCGCCGCCTTCGAGCCGCTCGTCGAGAAGTACCGGCAGCGGGTGTGGCGGATCGCCTACCAGATCGTCCGGGACCGTGAAGAGGCGTGGGATGTCTCTCAAGAAGCGTTCATCCGTGCCTATCAGTCGCTCGCGTCGTTCCGCGGGCAGTCGGCGTTCTACACGTGGCTCTTCCGGATCGTGGTGAACCTGGCGACCGATCGCGTCCGTCAGCGGGCGGCCCGGGGCCGGGCGTTCGGCACCGAGCGGGTCCCAGACACCGAGTGGGACGGGGCCCTCTCCGATGACGCGACGGGCCGCCCCGACGAGGAGGCCGCCCGGCGGGAGCAGCGGCGGCGGCTTGCGCGGACCCTCCAAGAGCTCCCGCCGAATTTCCGGACGATCATCGCGCTGAGCGACGTCGACGGGCTCTCCTACCGGGAGATCGCGGACGTACTGAACATTCCGGTCGGTACCGTCATGTCCCGGTTACACAACGCGCGGAAACGCTTCCGGGAACTGCTCAAGCCGCTGCTGCTCGTGGCGCTCGCTCTCCTCTCGCCGTGGTGGGCGCCGCCCGCGCGCGCCCAGCAGGCGGTGAGCTTTGGCGCCCGCATCCTGCTGGCGACCGAGGCCCCCTTGGTCCAGCCGCCGCCGGTGGACGAACAGCTGCAGCGGGTGTTGGCGAGGCTCCGGCAGCTCTTCCGCTACCGGGAGTACACCACCCTCGAGCGCTACCGCGCGGACGTCCCGGTGGGGGTGACGCAGCGCTGGGTGATCCCGGGCGACCGGCAGCTTGACGTCATGCCCGAGAGCGTCGTCAACAGCGCGGTGCGGATGCGGCTCCGCCTGGCGCGCGGCAACCTGGTCGAGCTCAACGTGAACATCGAGGCGCAACCCAATCGGTGGGCGATCATCGGCGGACCGCCCTACAACGACGGCGTCCTGATCATCGTCATCTGGGCCCACCCGAACCCCGGCTAGCCCGTTCGTTCGAGTCTCCCCCGTCTGACACCGCGGGTTCCTGGCGGGACGGTG
>WNFJ01114555.1_pt1 | contig 12355 bp, 15 predicted proteins | sample 5400461 | NCBI WGS metagenome assembly WNFJ01 (sample SAMN13153349, study PRJNA577476) | soil metagenome | isolation source: 115 cm saprolite on Douglas fir-dominated hillslope | place: USA:California | collected 2013-09-17
ACATCGCCTGAGGTAAGCCCAAGTTCTTGGACAACTTTCGGGTCTATTCGTGCTATTCCTCGGCCAACGTCTCTCTGGAGAGCATCTGCGACTCGTAGAGTTGCCGTCTTCTCTGGCAAATTCAATCCCTAGAACATCTGTCGAGTCTCGCCCAGCACGCTAATAAGTTCTACCAGATACTCATCGAAGATATCTCAGACGTTAGCCTACACTTTGGCCGACTGAGGAATGGATTAACCAACCGGGTATCACTCCTAGCTACAACTGTACCCGTATCCGCGCCTCATAGGTCGTCGTGCGATTTATACGCCGCCCAGCCACATACATAGTAGAACAGCTACGGAGAGCAATTTAGAAATTGTCTGAGGACGTGAAGCGTATGGCCGACCTTCTGAAATCAGGGGCTACCATGCTGTCTGACGTCTGCCCGGAATGCGGGAACCCTCTCTTCAGGGTCAAAGGCGATATTTTCTGCGCGAAGTGCAACAAACCGGTGGTTTATGCCCGGGCGACCGGTCCCCAAGCCACGGTCTCCCAGAGCGTCCTTCTGGAGACGGTGGAGCAGACGATTGTCGGAAAGATTAGCGAGACAAACGCATTACTGAAACTTGAGAAAGACCCTGAGAAAATGTCAGTGTACAGCAACCTAGTTTTCGGCTGGCTCTCTACTCTAGAGAAGCTTCGCAACCTTAGAGACTCCGACAGAGAATCATAATTCCGACAGATTCTCAGGCTTCAACAATCGCCCACTCTCCAGATCGGTCAGCTCGACAATTCGCCGTCTCCGTCTCGCCAGTACGACAGAAGCGCCGGCCTGCTTAGCTAGGTCCAAGAGTTCCTTTTTCCTCTCTTTGCCGAGAAAAGATCTTCCGGCCTTACACTCAACCAGGACAGAGCGCCCGTTACGCAAGCATACCAGGTCTATTGGTTTAGACTGCGCGGCACGGATGACAAAGTATCCATTTCTCCTGAACAGATCCCTGATCCGATACTCGAGCCTGCGCCCAATCTCATAGTTCGACAATGCAACTCCGCCCATTGTCACTCGAGCTTTAAGAACTATGAGTGATCAGAAACTAATTGACAGATCTCTTCCGCTCTTCAGGTTCCCTCCGATACGTGAGGAGGACAAAAATCGCGACAACTGCTGCCACTACTAGAACTCCGCTGAAACCTATCTGGTTGACAGATACGCTGACAAGACTGCCTAGGATTAGGAGACCGAGAGAAAGTCCAAACGAAGCTAGCATCAGTTTTCCGAGACTAGAAAGCTGGACTTGTTTCCAATTCATCACTCGAACCCAGGCTATGGACGAGAGCTCATCATTCTTGCCTTTCAACTGTTTGAAAATAGAGTCAGAAATCAGGACAACGGTCGAGGCTTGCATGAGGAAGATCACTAGCATAAATTGGAGGAGAAACAGCGCACTGTCTGGCCCAGGTAGCGAGTAGATGTCGGTGGCGACTTTGCCCCACACTACGAGCAGCAACAACGTCCCGGAGGCTATGAAGATCGCTGTTCTGCTTCCTGTGAGCATGCCTACAAAGCCGATGATTGCCACCGCTGCCAGGACCAGGACTGATTGCTGCGCTAGGGCTATCGGGGGGAGGCTCAGAACAATCCATGCAGCGAGAAAAACATAGTTGACCTTCAGAAGAGGTGTGACAATGCTGGGGACGAAGTCTACGCGGCGGCCAAAAGACGTGTGCTTCTCACCTTCGACATCAATACGGTCAGCGGGACGCCGCTCGGCCAATCAACTACTCTTGAGGATCTCTCGAGCGAGAGGAGATTAATGGATCTTTCCAACATTACGAATCTGTAAGCCAACTCTTCGGTCTGTTCTAGAAACGTGGCAGGGGGCGTGGGTGTAGGTGACAGGACGAGCATGCTGTAGCCTGCGACGGTAAGTTCTCCGACTCCTACTTTGATCTCGGGGTCTAGAAGAGGGGAGATGATCACGATCTGAGATCGGGACGGGAGCATTCGACGGGCAAGCAGGTTCATCACGTAGCTGGTTGAGACCGTTGCTCTACCAGGTTTCGCAGCCGCGAGCAGGTAGAGTATTCTTCTCTCATGTCTCTTTCCAAACCCTGCCGGGATTGACCCTCTTTCTCCTCCTTGAAGGACTAGGCCAACTCTGTTGCCTTGTCTTAGCAGTAGGCGGGTGAGAGACGCAGCCGCACGAACCTCGCGCTCGAAGAGTTCGCTTTCCGTGGTGCCGAGGAAGGTAACGTCTGTGTCAAGCACTATCATCACATCTGTGACTCTCTCCGCTTCTGTTTCGTTAACAATGAGTTCGTTGTACCGTGCTGAGGCCTTCCAGTTGATCCTCTTGGGATCGTCACCAGGAACATATTCTCGCATGCTGTAAAACTCTGTTCCGAGTCCCAACGCTCTTGAAGAAATAACTCCAGGCCATGGGCCAACATGTCGGGGACGGAGCTGTACTCCTCTGATTCTCTCAGGTCTAGGCATTACTGAGAGAGTTTCTGGCCCTAGCTTCTTCTCAACGAGGTAGAATCCGAAAGGGTCTCTCACTCTAGCTACGAAAGGGCCTATCTCGTAGTTTGCCCGCGGAGGACTAGGGAACTCGAAGGTGAGACGTAACTCGTCAGAGGGTCCCATTGAGGCAAACATGTGGGTCGCTCCTCTTTCTGGAACGATTCTGCTGTCGACTATTTCGAGAACCTCTACGTTTCCGAGAGTCGCGCCTGCCAAGTTTCGAATGCGGGATTCAACTCTGATGTCTTCGTCGCCGAACGTCTCGTCAGGGACAATGCTTCTCTCGAGTTTGATCTCTATCTTCTCAGGGAGGCCCCACAGATTGGAAAAGAAGAATAGAGAAGCTAACCCTAGTATGAGGACTCCGATCTCAAGGTCGTTCAGAATCAGCGCAAGAATTAGAAGCGACGCGGTCAGCAGGAAATAGAGGATAGCCTTCGGAGTGAACAAGAGTCTACTCTAAGACTTCACTTTGGGGACTGGAATCGTCTTGAGAATATCGTCGAGTACTTGGTTGGGGTTCGTTCCCTTTACCCAAGATTCTGCCTTCATGATCAGCCTGTGAACAAGAGCCGGGGCAGCAGCTTCTTTTACATCATCCGGAATGACATAGTCTCTACCATGAAACACTGCTCTCGCCCTGCTCAGCTTGAAAATTGCGAGGGAGCCTCTCGGGCTGGCACCTACCTCAATTTGGCGCTGCGTTCTAGTTGCTTGGACAATGTCTGCAATATATCCCAGGACGTCGTCATCTACATGGATTCCTTCAACTGCCTTTTGCAGTTCGAGAATCATGTTTGCGTCCGCTACAGGATCTAGAACCACATCTTCGCGACCCCGAGCCATCCGGCGACGCATTATCTCTACCTCTTCCGTTCGACTGGGGTATCCGAGTTGGAGCCGTACTAGGAAGCGGTCTAGTTGCGCTTCTGGAAGTGGATAGACTCCTTCGTATTCGATCGGATTCTGCGTCGCCATGACTATGAACGGGTCTTGGAGCAGATGCGTCTTACCGTCCAGGGTGGTCTGTCTCTCTTGCATCGCCTCCAAGAGCGCCGCCTGCGTCTTTGGGGGAGCTCTGTTGATCTCGTCTGCGAGGAGAATGTTGGTGAACACTGGCCCCTTGCGTAGCTCGAAATCCCCCGACTTTATGTTGTAGACATAGGTTCCTGTGATGTCGGCAGGAAGAAGATCAGGGGTGAACTGAATCCTCGAGAAGTCGCATCCCATACTCATGGCAAAGCTCCTCGCTAACAGTGTCTTCGCTAGCCCGGGATAGTCCTCGAAGAGAATATGTGAATTAGCTAGGAGAGCTAGCATCACTTTTTCGAGAACAGGATCCTTTCCGACGATTACCTTCTTTACCTGGCCTATTATCCTCTGACAGGTCTGACCTGCATCTTCTAAATTCAGGACTTCCAGACTCCTATCAGATCGATAGCGTCTCCGATCATGTTTATCCTTGCTGGGCCACGTCGGGGAGCCGGTCCATATAGCATCCGGTAGAGAGCTTCGTCTTCAAGGAGCCGAGACCCTTGGTTTGGATCTGACAGGATCCGTCGCACCGTTTCCGTTGCCTGGCCTGTTTCGAGCGCAATCTTGGCAGCCAACAGTTCCCGCAGCCTCGCCTGGACCACATTTTCGAAATATGAATTGCTTGCCGTCGCCGCGACTCGGAACTGACCATTCAGGAACTGTACCGGATTTGGTCGATAGGCTGTGCTAGTTTCTATGGTTCTGTGATGCGTAGGACTCGTGGATCGTCGAGCGAGATCGCGGACGATGATGACTACTATTACTATGAGAGGGATTCCAGTCAAGGAGATGGTAGGTGCAGATTCTGAGGGGAAAAGTCCTCTGACCAGAACTAACAGAATGGCATAGGCAACTGCGGACCAGAAGAGTAGTCTTACGGTGTTCAAGTCATGTTTTCTAGTTGAATCTTGAGTTCTTTTGCAACGGATTCAAGACAGTGGTGCGCCTCGTCGGCATCATTCTCCATGATCTCATGGAGGCTGTAACGAGCTTCCTCGAAGAGTTGGGTCAGTTCAGTGGTCGCCGGGCCTCTGAGAGCGAAAGTTGAGCGCACAGCTCTATCGAGCTCCCTTGCTGTCAAGTCCGAGGAGACCGGAGCTCCAAGCCCGGATACTGTTGTTATTAGGTGCTGGTAGCATGCGATTATCCGGCTTCTCGGGTCAGAGGTTGGATCGTCGATTAACTTGATCGCCTCCTGAACTGCTTGCAAGCCTCGTTCTTGGCTTCCCTGCAACTCTTGGATTGTCATGTCACGCGTTTCCTTAATCGCAACTCTGATGCTTTGGACGATAACGACTCCCCCAACCACAAGAAGGCCTAAGAAAGCTAGGCTAAACCATTGGTTCTGCACGAGACTGGAAAGTGCGGGGAGAAAACCATTCGCCTGAAACTGGTTGGGGGGTGTCGCATTTCCTCCAGCGATCATTTTTGGAATTGTGGTGTCCGTCGCATTTGTTGAGTTGAAAATACTGCGCTTGGTCAAGAAGAGCACTCCGAAGGCTATAGCCCAGAAGAACCCTTGGACAAAGATTGTATAGCGTGAACCGCGCTTTCGTACTCTTCTTCGCTGAGCCATCCCGAAGCCGATCGCGGCCCCAATTTCACGATAGTTTAGCGCAATTAGAATGATGACCGCGACCATCGCGGCGAGAACTACCACCGGTCCAAGGTAGACTAGATAGAGTAGCCAGTATGCTTGGAAGAGGAGGCTTCCTCCAGATGACCCGCGCGGGAGTGAGCCTAGCGCGAATGCGAGGACGATCAGGCCCACTATGTAGGGGATTGTTCGGGGGATTTTCAAGACAAGAGTTCCGGGAAATGACTAGCGCTATTCGCGATAAATAGTTGTCCCAGATTGGAGGATTTCTGGGGGAATCTAGTCCTTTACGGCTTCGAGAATGCTAGCAACGTTCCAGAGCTTTACGCGGGTGTAGGGAGGCATGTTGGGGTCTTGCCCGATCTCATCTAGCATCGATATGGCGTTCGACGCCCTCACTCCGATGGTGTTCGACTGGGCTTGCAGAGCATCCATCGCATCCTTTGCCGCCCGGCGAATATTGCGCGGTGTAGTGTTATCGTTTGAGACTTCGTTCAGAACGCCTAGGGCCTGCTTGATTCTGGCCTCGTACTCCTCTTTCCGTTTTGCCTTTTGCATGCCATCTCACCAAACTCTCGAAAGGGCGTTGTAGTCCTAAACGCATCCTAGCCCGGACAAGCGTCGTCGGTCTTCTTCATTAAAAGATTTCCATACTCGGAGATCCATGTCGCCGATTTAGGGGGCGGCTTTCTGGGGCTGGTGCGCGGCATGGATTCCCTGGCAGCAGTCTAGGCATTGGGCACAAGTCGTGCAGAAGTGATCTTCGGAGAATAGCTCTCTCTGGCAGGAGGGACACTTTCTCCACAGCTGGGCAGCGTTCTTGCGGTGCATTGTTGGTTCAGAAATTGTTTTCGACGAATATGAACGTTCCAACATGAGCTGAGGTGTGGTCCTAACAAAGGATATAGTTTCCCCAAGCGGAAGAGCAGAAGTGTAGAGTCTCTTGCCAACTTTTCTCGAGGAAGATCCGTCGCTGGGCACTGTTGATAATTTCCCGACGGTCCTGCACGCGCGGGCGTCGTTTCCCTTTGACATCAATCCTGAATCCTTACAGAAGGCTCTCGTTTCTGCCTTAGCTTCTCTTCGAACAAATCCGAAAGCTCAGGAAATTACAGTAGCTGATCAAGATGGTTACTTGAATGGACAACTAGTCTTCAGGTTGGGAATCGGTAACGGAGATGGGTTCGACGTTCTTGATTCTAAGGAAGAGGAGCGAGTCTTGCACAGGATCGAAAATCGCGGTTCATTCAACACGCTAGACCTGGCTATTCAGCTTCACTACTCTGTGAATGATAGGAGACAACACAGAGTCCATGAGGATCACTACATCCTACGGCTGGTTTTCCAGCCCGGGAGAGTCGAAGTTCTGGTTCATCACCTGAAAGGTGTCAGAAGAGTTGAACCGGACGAGCTGATCAGGCTCATTATCCAAGAGCTCAATGTTGAGTTGACCCGCGACCGCTACAATCAGATCGAACTAGAAGCCGTCGACATTACCTAACCACGGTCCGATTCTCCAGATGTCAATCTGAACTGCTTTCTGACGATACTCCAGACGGCCCTATGCACTTCGTCAACGGAGCGTGTTGCGTCAACTATTTTCCAACCAAATTTCTTCGCCAGCACTACGTATGTCCGTCTGACCTTAGTTAGCAGCTGCTTGTCTCTCTCGTGAACATCTCTACGTTTCGACTTCCGCGTGAATGATGAATGTACGGGTACGTCAAGGAGTATGACGAGGCTGGCTGTGGGCAGGCCTCGATCCAATCCTTGAAGCCAGTCCAAGCTGACGCCTCTCGAAACTCCGTACGCCAAATTTGACGGGTAGTATCTGTCTGCAATTACAAAATCTGAATTCTGGGTCAGCTTGATTATTTGTTCTTGATTCTCCCATCTGTTTAGAGAGTAGAGCATGTGGACTGCTGTTGCCGGATATTCTTGCTTCCCTTCCAAGAACTGTCGTATTTGTCTGCCCGAAGGTGATTTGTAGATGGGGAAGCTGACGGTGCTAACTTTTGAGCCTTTTTTCTTGAGCGCATTGGCGAGGAGTCGTGTCTGGGTTCTCTTGCCAGACTGGTCTATTCCTTCTAGGGCTATGATTCTGCCTCGCAATGGCTTGAGAGTTCCAAAGTCTTGTTGTGGATAATAATGATTCGAAATCCGGTTATTGGGTCGTGACTCAGAGTTTTCGGATCTAGGTTGTTATGGTGGACCGGGCGGGATTTGAACCCGCGGCCTTCCGGAGTGTTGGCCTCGTCGTCTGCTTGCAAACCGGACGTTCTTTGGCCTGAGATTCGTCAGTATACCAGGCTGAACTACCGGCCCACGGGTTCGCGTGGTTTCTCGGTTTGTTTGTTAAGTCTTGTTTGTGGGGCCGCCGCCGGGACGTTCACACCGTGTTGGGGTGGTTTGAACCCGGCCTCCAGGCTCCACTGGCCAAGGCTTTCTTGGGCCTTTCAGGCCTGTACGCTACCAAGCTACGTTACGGCGGCCACAAGCGGGGCGCTATGTCTCCCGGAATATGTAAGTTTCCAACACTATCGGACGACAAAGAACTAGTAGTAACCTGTCCTAGATCACGTTTTTTCGGGTCTTTCGGGTCTCGTTTGTTACATCGATCTATCCATTTTTACTGAATAGAGTACGTCCTATTTCCATGAACATGACCTAGGAACCGGAGAAAGAGACCTGGTTTGGGGTCAGAACGTGCTGGTGTCATAGGGAGATTCTTGCAAAAGCGCTATGAAATGCCTACACCATTACGGGCGGTTCTGACTAGAAATGGCAAGCCCAAAGAAAGAGCTCATGATGCTACGAATGTTCCGACTGACCCTACCCGCAGCCCTCCTCGTCTCCCTAACATGGATGACCCTATTCACAGACACAGCGCGTCAAGCCGTGATCAACTCCCTAGGTGCCAATGCTAACGTCATCATATTCATTCTCGGACTATTCCTCGTAGTGGGACTCTACTGGGTCATGGGCGTCTACGAGCGCAAGATACTCTACGAGAACCACCGAACCAGACCAGCCTTCTAGACCACCCATACGGAACCACGATTTCCAAAGGCCCCTCTTTTCCGAAGCCTTCTATACCTTGGCGAGCAGAGAATCCCAAAGAGCACTCTCGTGTCGCGGGGATCAACTACTTTTGAGATTTTTCGGAGAGGGTCTCCAACAGTTGAATCTGATACGGGCGTAGTTTGCGGTTCAGGGCGCAGAATAGAACGGTCGACCGTTTTCCCAGCTGCAAGTTATGCGCATGATCAAGCGTGAAGATCTCGCAGATCAGAATCGCCTGCCCCAATTCCGGATCAGGGCTTGTTCCGGGCGATCTTCATGCCCGGCGGCTCCGTTTCTGGAACAGCTAAGAGCATGAAGAATCCGAATATGAGACGATGAGACTGAGAAACCTTCGGTATGTGACTCTCTGGGCCGTTAACTTCGACCGGGAGAAGACTCTCTACAAAGAGATTCTGGGACTACCCGTAACCGAAGAGAATGACAACTTCATCATGTTCGACACCAAGGGATCAAGGTTGGCCTTTCATCGCCTGAAGAAAGGAAGCCGGCTGGATCGACAGACGGTCGAACTGCATCTTGAAGTGGACAACGTAGATGAGGTGTACTTGGCGTTGCAGCGAAAGGGCGTTAAGTTCGCCGACAAGCCTGCTAACCGGCCATGGGGGATTCGCATGGCAAGCTTTCACGATGCTGAAGGCTATGTCGTTGAGATTGTTGGCCCGCTAAAGCCCGGCGAGCCTCTGAAGGGCGACTAGGACTTTTTCCTACGTTTCTTGTCGGGTGGCACTGGAGAATTTCTGCCCGGGAAGAGGTAGGGCATAGTTGCCGCAGCTGGAGGTGGAGTCGCCTCCCCGTATCTAGTGTGCACTGCCACGTGTTGAGGCACGATTTCCAATGTTCCTGATTGGCTTAGCACCCGATGATTGTCGAGGCCACTGTGACGGAGGAACTTGTGCAAGAGCAGCTTAACTTCCCTGTGCTTCAGTCCCTCCACCTGAATCTGGTTTCCCTTCGTTAATACGCGGCCCCTGACACTCTTGACATGTATTTTCAGGAAGTCTGCGGCCGGTCGGATTTGCGCCGGCAGTCTTCCGAGATTTACGGTCTGCTGTTCCTTCCTCTCTTTTCCAGCCGAGTTGGAACCGCTTTTTGCTTTGAAGTCCGCTAGCCCCTAAGTCTCTCTGGGTTCTAGGTTCGATTCTGAATCACGATCGGGGCCTGTCAGATTCTAGTCCTGAAGCAGCTCTGGCCTCGGTCTCGTAGAACTCAGCAAGTTCGAAAGACTCCCTGATCTCTTTCTCTAGCTCCTCCATTGGAGGGTAAACTGATCTGTAGATCTCAAGCGGACCCACGTGTGACTTCACGTGGATGGTGTAGGTCGGGTACGCGGCGTGGCCGAATATTCGCTTGCTGTTCCAGGATTCCCTCTTGTCGCCGTCCTGATAGTTTATGTGAAAGCTTCGGAAGCGAACCTTCTCATGATTTTCTCGGTTCATTCTTTCCGCCAGAGTCTTGAAGAGAGGCTTCTGAGTCTCGCAACCCGAACAACCTTCACGGGTCAGCGCGGTGACATAGACTATCCCGTACTCGTTAACAAGTTCTGTTAGAGCTTCTCCTGTTGTTCGGCTCCTTAACTGAGCGAATTCAACAAGCTCCGGGACGTTTTTCGATACAACTTCTGCTGAAACAGCCACGAGTGATCGCCGACCACTCTCACCGGACGACGATATAATTCTGTAGTTTCTTGGTTCAAGTAGTCAGATTGGCGCTGGTGTTCGTATTGGCTAAAGAAAGGGGAGGGGTCCCGCTAGGGACCCGAGCTCTGCCAGGTGACAGAGAAGCTAGTGCCGTCGCTCGACAAAGCAGATGGTTGCGCCTTGACAGACCCTGAACCGGACACCATTGTGATCTGCTGGGTTGAGGATCCGAACGCTCCGATTGCCGCGGTAGTTCCACTAATAGTTGCATAGCATGTCATCGCGACGCCAGTATTGTCGGTGCCATAGGAGACTGTTCCAAAGTTCGCTAGTGGCAAGATGCCTCCGCTGGATGATGGTGCCTCAGCAATCCATTCCGCAGAAGAACGCTGAGCGCCCCTGACCTTTGCCGCTGTGCTGAAGGAGTGTCCTGTGCTTGTGTCAGTTATTGTTACTACGAAAGATCTTCCGTTGAAGTGGGCTTCGGCAGAAATGTGGTCTCCGGGACTAATGGTGAGGCCGCTGATGAGGAAGGAGGGATGCGGGAAGAATTCGTACCACGCATAGTAGGTAGGTACTCCATTCTGGCAGTCTGAATCCGTGCCTGTTTGTTCTACAGTTCCAGAGCTAAACCCATCAATTCCCACCCAGAAAGATGAGTACTGATTGGTGCTCGTACATGACCCTTGTATCGCGGGAACTGTCCATGATCCTTTTGCGTCGCTGACTGAGCCAGAGGCTCCGGTTACTGCGTAGCCGCTCCAGTTCGTACTCTGGAAGCTACCATCATGTGCGCGGGGCGCGAGGGTCAATTGCGGAATTGGCATTGCTGACGCTGTCATGAGGAATGAGAGAACGATGAACGCAGTTGCAGTGGCAGATGAAGCAGATAATGTCTGCAGTTTCATTTTCAGAACTGCTGGGTGGCCAATAATCTAGATAAGATTTGTGGACGGCTTCCGTCACAAATGGGTCGGAAAGAAGTTCGAATAGCGAAAAGGTTGAAGGTTCAAGGCTATCCTCAATCTGGAAAGCCGCGTGTGACGGGTGATTGTCCGAAAGCTTGAGAAGGCGATACTGCATCCTTGCCCCGTTAGATCGCGTGAAGAGTTGCCCCCGTCTAAGGTATCCTTGTTAGCGTGCGTGTTACTAGCTACGTCACTGTGGCTTGCCATTGATCACGCTGCCTTGATTGAGAAAGAACTGAACAGTCAGGTTCTTCCCAACCTAGTGTTGGGTAATGCTGGCGCCAATCGCCCAATCGGCACGTGTGTCCCAACAGGCAGCGTTCCCAAACAACATCACGGTGGTGGCAATTGTCCGTTCAACTTCATCCTATCCCTAAGCCAGGAGAGTCTCATAGAAGTCCAAGGGTCAAGCAGCTTAGCACAATTGTCACTGACTCTCGTTTCAGGCATCTCGGTGCCCGTAACCTTGTCTGCTCAAGGAATGCCGGTTGGAACGGAGATACTGTTTGCTCCTACATCAGCAAAGCCTTCGTTCTCTTCAACTATGACGATAGCAACCAGTGCAGTAGCTCCTCTCGGTCAGTTCAACATCACCATTCTCGCTACAGGAGGAGGACTTGAAAAATCAACAATCCTCTCTCTACTAATCGTCCCAATCGTCCACGACATGGCTGTAGTCTCAGCGCTAGTCCCGGGGACAGCGACAGTACGCAGCGTTGTCTCGATCAATGCAACTGTCGAAAATTATGGCTCAGTGTCCGAGGCTTTCGAGTTACGAGCCTATGCAAACACGAGCCTAGTCGCAGAGCTGTCTGGTCTCAGACTAGCACCGTCAGCTATCTATGAGGGTCGATTGATGTGGAACACAACTGGATTTTCCCCCGGAACATACAACGTACTGGTAACAGTTCCAGCAGTCCAAGGCGAACTCAACCAGCTCGACAATACTCGAGAAGCAGGCAAGACTCTTCTAACTGCAACCCCAGGTTCCCAACCAAGTCCTTCACCTGCAGCCTCTGGAGGAGTGCAGGGCTCCAATTATGGACGTCAGCTTGCGATTGTCGCGGCGATAGCAGAAGCTGCCATAGTTTTCCTGGTCGTTCTTCGCAGCAAAGGTAAGGCTTCAATCGGAGCGTCAGCAGGACCTAGAAAGATCTAGATTAGAGAGTCAGGAGGTTTCGAAACAGCTTTGCTTAGTGAGGAACATAGGCTATTCCCTGGATCTCGATCTTCATCCCAAACAGAAGATCAGCACGTACAGTAGCCCTCGCTGGCTTAGGATCGGGAAAGAACCTGGAATACGCTTCATTCATCTCAGAAAAGTCATTGAGGTCGCTAAGGTAGACTGTTGTCTGGAGCACGTATTCCATTCCAGATTGACCCGCTACCAGCACCCTACGGAAGTTCTCCAGCGTCATCTTGGTCTGCGACTTGACATCTCCTGGGACTACCTTTCCGTTTTGGTCGATGGGTCCCTGACCTGAAACGAAGATCAGATCTCCAAACTTTATTCCCGGTGAGAACGGCA
>WNFJ01686551.1_pt1 | contig 12354 bp, 14 predicted proteins | sample 5400461 | NCBI WGS metagenome assembly WNFJ01 (sample SAMN13153349, study PRJNA577476) | soil metagenome | isolation source: 115 cm saprolite on Douglas fir-dominated hillslope | place: USA:California | collected 2013-09-17
TGGACGTCGTCGAGGGAGAGTTGATTGACCTGCGCCGGTGGCACTTGCTGCTCGAAGGTGCCCCCGTTTGGGAGCGAGCGAATCGCGATGCGCTTGCGCCCGGCTTTGCGCCCCAGCACCTCACCGGAGCGATCGACGCGGAATTGGTCGGGGACGACGAGGCCGGCGACCACGGCCTCCCCGAGGCCCCAGCTAGCTTCGATCAAGCGCTCATCGGCGCCGGTGACCGGGTGTTCAGTGAACATGACACCGGCGACGGCGGGGTTGAGCAGGGTCTGGACGATGACGCCAACGCTCGGCCGGGTGAACAGGCCGACGCGCTGGCGGTAGGTGATCGCCGAATCGGAGTTCGCAGACCACCAGACTTCGCGAACGGCGCCGGGGACATCGACCGCCGAATGGACGTTGAGCACGGTGAGGTGCTGCCCGGCGAAGCTTGCCGCCGCGCCGTCTTCGTCGACGGCGGACGATCGGACGGCAAACGGAGCCGACAAGGAAGCGATGGCTTTTGCCACCTTTTCAATCGCCTTGTCATCCTCCGAGGCGACGGCCTCGACCAGGTCGCCCGAGAGCGCCACGCCGGGCGGGACCGGGAGGCCCTGGCGCGCCGCGTCGCCGAGCCCCACCGCCTTCGACCCATAAAGCGATGTCTCGCGCGCCTTGGTGAAGGGGACGACCTTCTTCACCCGAGCACCGTGACCTCGCCGGCATCTCCATCGACGCGAACAAGGACTCCATTGGCGATGCGCCCGGTCGCCTCGCGGGTGCCAACGACTCCCGGGATGCCGTATTCGCGCGAGACGATGGCGGCGTGCGAAAGCAGGCCGCCATTGTCGGTGACGATCCCGCCAAGCAGCGGGAGGAGGATATTGAAGGCCTCGGTCGTCGACTCTGTGACCAGCACGTCGCCCCTGGCGATCTGGCCGAACTCGGAGGGCCCGGAGACGCGGCGGGCGGGCCCTTCATAGACGCCCTTGCTCGCCGCAATGCCGTAGAGGACCCTTTCCTCGTTCTGGGCCTGGGAGCTCCCGAACAGGTGGCCTAGCGCGATGAAGATCGCGCGCATGACGCGGCCGACCGATGGCGGCAAGCCCGCGAGATCAGGCGGGGGCGGCGCCGGCGGGCCCAGTGAGGACGGGACGTCTTTGGCAGTGTAGGTCGCCCGGTATTCGGCGCGGCTGGCAAGCTCATCCGCTGACGGGCCACCGGTGCCGGCAACGAGCGCGCACATCTCATCCAGGCTGGCGTCCAGCATCTGATAGGGGGTGGCGAGGCGGCCACGACCCGCGATGCGCCGGCCAGCCGCAAGGGCGGCGCGCCGCATCAGACCCGCTGCCCAGATGTCGCTGTAGACGCCGCGCTCGTCGCGAAGGCGGTAGGTCAGGCGGGCCTCGCCGAGCAATTCGTCAAACTCGTCCTGGTGCGCCGCGGGAATCAAGGCGCGAACTTCGGCAATGCGGGCATCGATGTCCGAGGCGACCTGAGCTTCTCCGGAGACGGATATGCGGATGGCCCTGAGAAGCGCGTCCGGCAATTCGAGCGCCGAGGGCTCGGCGATGTCGAAGCCGTCTATGAGGCGGTTGCCGACCAGATCGAGATAGCCGGAGACGGCCGCGCCTGATTCGCCACCGTGCGAACGCAGGCTCGCGAGCACCTGCGCGGGGTCGCCGTCAGTTTCGAGGAGTTTCCGGGCGGACGGGTCCTCGGCGAACGCCTTCTTCAGTCGCTCCATCTCGTCGGACCCACCCGCTGACACCGCGGCCGAACCGCGCATCAATCCCAACAGCTCGGACGGGGGCAGGCCCGTCCAGTCCCCAACATGCGCGAGGAAGTCCCCGGTCGGCAGCACGGCACCGGCGGTAAAGCGCATGTGCTGGGCTATCATGGCTGAATGGTGGTCGCGGCAGCGCCTCAGATAGGCGACCAGTTCCGTGTCGGAGAGGGCGTCCGGATCGACGGCCTGCAGCTCCCGGTGCATGGCAATGGCGGATGGGTTGCGGTTTTCGTCCCAGTCGCGAAGCTGCTCCCGCCACAGCTTCTGCGCGAAGACTTGTTCAGCGCGCTGAATGCGCTGGGGGATTTCCGCTTCAGGAGCCGGCAGCACCTGATTGTAGCCGAAGCCCTGCACGTAACTTATCTGGAGACCGTCGATCAGCATCCCATAGAAGCGCGCAAAGTCGTTGGTGCCCCTTTTGAAAGAAGCGGGATGGGTCTCCTGGAAGTAGCGCGTCATCGGGCGCGGGAAATGCACGGGGTCCTGCTCCCACGGCCCCGGCCCTGGCGGCTCAAGACGGAGTCTGGTCGAGTTGTCGGACGCAGTCATGGCGATTCCTGTCTGGGACGGCCCGCAGATCGTCTCGGGTCGTCGCTAGCGATTACTCCGGCTTCGAAGAAAACTAATCCGACACTCCCCGGACGAACTCTCGGAACGGCGCCAAGGCTAGCATTATGCCGGTTTCCCGTGAAGCTTGGGTGGCCTGCGATCCTTTCAGCTTTGCGCCTGCGGGACGAGGCGTCCAAACAGGATGTTCCCGGCTTAATTGCCAAGGAGATCGCTCGGGCTGGGATCTGCTTCGCATAAGCTTCCGGGAGATGCCAACCTCAGCCTTTCAGCCTTCGATTGCAATCTTGTTTACCGACGACGCGAGGATTTGGAATGTGTGAAGAAGGGCTTATGCTTGGCCGGGATGCCTGAATAAAATGCAACACCCGCGTGGCTAGAGCAGCAAAGGAAGACTGATGTCCAAGTTAGCAATCGTGGCGACGATCAAGACTGTTCCCGGCAAGCGAGATGGGTACCTGACGTTTCTGAAAGCCCATGGGAAACGGTGTCTCGCCACCGAGCCCGGAACGCTGCAGTTTGAGGTCCTGGTGCCACAGGAAGAGGCTGATACGGTCATGCTGTACGAAGTGTACGCCAGCCCAGAGGCTTTCCAGACGCACTGGAATGGCACATCGATACAGCAGATGAAGCAAGAGGCCGCGGGACTACAGCTGAGCTTAACGGGCGTGCGCTGCAATCTGGTTGAATAGCATCGCCCAATTTTGGGAAGAACCGAATCTCACTGTCGTGGGCACGGCCGAATATGGCGGCTGTCCCGATTGTCTGGGGCACCCGCGCCGACGAGGTCATCGAGTAAGCGGTTCCGCCATGTCAGCTAATGGGATGGTCCGGCGACGGGGGTTCATCATCTGCAATAGCGCGCCATGCTGCGCCTTCGAGATCGTCATATTGCCCGCTTTTGAGCGACCAGAGAAAGCCCAGCAGCCCGGCGAGCCCGAGCCCGAGCGCCAAAGGCACAAGGATGACAAGGACTTCCATCAAGATCTTCCTCGCGCCGCACGGCGCGCACGGAGGGCGTTCAGCATCACGAGCAGCGACGAGCCGGACATGGCGACGGCGGCGATAAGCGGCGTCACGAACCCGACAATTGCGATCGGAACCGCGAGAAGGTTGTATCCGACTGCAAGCCAGAGATTTTGCCGCATCAGGTGCAAGGCCTTGCGCGAAAAATCGATCGCGGCGACCACCGGAGCAAGCGGCTTGCCCAGGAAAACCAGATCTGCCGTGGCCTGACTTAAATGCGCGGCACTTATCGGTGACATGGAAACGTGGGCCGCGGCGAGTGACGGAGCATCGTTGAGCCCGTCGCCGATCATCATCACCTTGAAGCCTTGCTGTTTGAGGTCTTCGATGCGCGCGATCTTGTCGGCCGCAGTGACGCCGGCACGCCACTCGCTGATGCCGAGCGATTGCGCCGCGGCCTGCACCGCCGGCTCCCGATCGCCCGAGAGAATCTCGACCATGATGCCCCGCGCCAGGAGCGCGGAAACCACGGCCTGCGCATCGGGGCGCAGACGCTGCCGGACCGCGAATACATAACGCGCGCGGCCCCGGCTGAAGGCAACGGCTGACACTTCCGGATCGAGACTCAAGATCTCTTTTGCCAACTCGTCCGCGTTGCAGAACGATGGCCTTCCCAACCTCACCTCTTCCCCGTCGATAAAGCCGCGAACGCCCTGCCCCGGCTCCTCGACAATTCCGGCAAGCGGTGATTTGGCGTTCGAGGCACGTGCCACCGCTGCGGCGACTGGATGATGACTGGCAAGCGCAAGCCGTCCTGCGAGGTCGAATACATCCCCGGGAACGCTGGCTGAATTCACGACATCGAGTTCAGGCAGGGTCAGCGTCCCCGTCTTGTCGAAGATGATCCGGTCGACCTCGGCCAGACGCTCGATGGAATCGCCCGAATTGAGCAATACGCCAGCCCGGAACATGGCGCCGGACGCAACAGTTTGCACCGTCGGGATTGCAAGGCCGAGCGCGCAGGGACAGGTGATGATCAGGACCGCGATAGCCGTGATCACGGCATCGTGCCAGGTCGCGCCCGCAAGAACCCAGCCAAGCATCGTCAGCAACGCGGTGGCATGGACGACCGGCGCATAAAGCCGCGACGCCCGATCCGCCAATTGTACATAGCGGGAGCGAGCCTGCAGCGCATTGTCGAGCAACCGGGTGATTTCCGCCAGCACCGTGCCTTCCGATGCCGCCGAAACCCGAACACGCAGCGTGCCTGAAATGTTGAGGGAACCGGCGTACACCGCGGTGCCCTGCTCCGCGGGCGCATACAGCGTCTCTCCGGTGATGAGGCTTTGATCGATCTCTGACCGCCCCTCGATGACAGTGCCGTCAACCGCGCACCGCTCCCCCGGCCGCAGCAGAACGATATCGCCCGGATGGATCGCGGCGACCGGTACTTCCGAAACCTCATCGTCACCGGCAAATTTGGTGGCGGTCTCGGCCTTGAGCGCAGCGAGATTTCCGGCAACCGCGCGGGTTTTCAGTCGCATGCTCTGGTCGAGATAGCGCCCCACCAGCAAGAAGGTGAGCAGCATGATGGCCGCATCAAAATAAGCATGCTCGGCGTGCCGGAAAGTCTCAACCACCGACATTGCAAGCGCAAGCGTGACGCCGATACTGATCGGAACGTCCATATTGACGTTGCGCGAGCGCAAGGCCCGGAACGCGGACCGGAAGAAGGGCTGGCCGGCATAGGCGGCGGCCGGCAACGCAATCAGCGCCGACAGCCAATGAAAAAAGTCGCGCTGCTCGGGGATCATGTCACTGACATTGCCGGACCACACCGGAACCGACAACATCATCACGTTCATCGTGGCGAAGGCTGCGACGCCGAGACAACGCAGCAGAAAGCGCGAATTCTCGGCTTCCACGGCCTCCGCACGAACCGTTTCGAACGGATAGGCCGATAAAACGGGAGGGGTCGAGATTCCCCCTCTTCCACTCCAGAGCGATCCTGCGGTCGGTCAGATTTACGCGCGCGAGCGTCACGTCCGGTATCGCCGAAAGGCCCCGTTCGATCTTCGACATGCATCCGGCGCAACTGACGCCCTCGACAGCAAGATCCATGTGAGAGAGGCCCGAACCCAGGTCCTTCACATAATGTGAAAAATCTCGTGTCGCCTGCATGTGGCAGCCTTCCTAATTCAACAGGATGCGATTCTTCGACAGGAACATCCGCTGCCCTGCCGCGTCGCCTTCGAGCACCAGATCCCATTGTCCGGGCGTGATCAGTGGCGCACTCCCGCGATAGACGCCGCTTGCCACTTCCGCGAGGGCAATCGGCTGATCGGCTCGCCTGTCGGTGGGCCGTTCGAAGCGTCCCTGAAACTTCAAGCCCGACATCGGTTGGCCGCTGTCGTCGCGTGCCTCAACCTGCAGTGTGGCACCGCCGTCCGGGCCGCGCTGAACACGCGCGTCGACTTTCCAGTTTCGTGCGTTCTGATCGCGGGCGGCTGCGATATCGCTTTCGTAGGCGATGCTGGCGCTGTAGGCGCTATCGACTTCGGTGCCGGGCAACGTCTGGATGGCAAGCTTCATCATGACCATGTTTACCCCGGTCACGACGCCGAAAAACACGAGCAGCATGAACAGTACTTTGCGCCCGGTCAGGGGCTTCGGTGGAACCAACGACCTGCTCATGCAATGCTCCCCCCTATGGTGTGACGAAGTTGTCGGTCGCCGAGGCAACCTCGCCGAGCCCGATATCGGTCACCCGGAAATTCACCGGAATCGATTTCTCCAAATTGTTTTCGGAGGGCGCCGTCACGAGCAGTCTCAGTTCGGTGGTCTGATCCCGTCCAAGGATGATCATGGGCCGATCAGGCGTAACGGAATCCACGCCGACAACGTGGACCGTCGCGTTATTTGGGCCGTCGATATCGATAGCCACAACGCGATCGAACCCCCGCTTGTTCAGAAGGCGAACCGTATAGGCGTTGCGAATTGAGCCGTCGCTCAGTTTCACCGCGACCGGATTGCGATCGTGCAGCACGTTGACGTCGAGCAGCGTTCGCGTCAGCAGGGCATACAGCATGATTGCACCAACGCCAACGATCAAGGCGCTGTAGACCACGGTGCGCGGCCTGACGAGGCGGTAGATTTCCGGCTTGCCAGCCTGCCTGAGATGAATATTGATGTCGTTGTCATAGCCGATCAGGCGGGTTTCCCTGCCGATCTTCTTCATCACCGTATCGCAGGCGTCGATGCACAGACCGCACTGGATGCAGCCGAGTTGCGCGCCATTGCGGATGTCGATTCCGGTCGGGCAAACGGCGACGCATTGATAGCAATCGATGCAGTCGCCGGCGGTTATGCCCAACGCACGCAATTCGTTCGCCTTCTTCAGCGAAGTGCGCTTTTCGCCACGGTCGTATTTGTACGTGACATTTAGGGCCCATTCATCGGTAAGCGCGGCCTGGATGCGCGGCCATGGGCACATGTAAACGCAGACTTGTTCACGCATGAAGCCGGCGAGCACATAGGTTGTCGCCGTCAAAATCGCTATCCAGATATAGGCCAGCATCGGCGCCTGGAAGGTCACAAGCTCCTTCACCAGCGTAGGCGCATCGTTGAAATAGAGAACCCAGGCCCCGCCGGTCCACCACGCGATCAGCAACCAGATTGAGTGTTTCAGCGTGATTTCGACGAAGCGTTGCAGCTTTAGCGTTCCACGCGCGGCATCTTTCCTCATGCGCTCGCGACGATCGCCTTCAACCAGCCGCTCGACGGCGTAGAAAAGATCCGTCCACACGGTCTGCGGGCAAAGATAGCCGCACCAGACGCGGCCGCCGACCGAATTCATGAGAAAGAGAGTGATGGCGGCAACGATCAGCAGTCCCGTGAAATAGTAGACTTCCTGCGGCCAGAGCTCGATGAAGAAGAAATAGAAGCGGCTGTTTGGGAGATCGACCAGCACTGCCTGGCTCGGCGCACCCAGACCGCGATTCCAGCGCACGAACGGCAACACGTAATAGACACTGAGGCAGAATGCCATCAGTCCCCATTTGATGCGGCGGAATGTTCCGGAGACGCTCTGCGGATAGACCTTCTGGTGGGCGACGTAAAGCGGCCCATCGTCCAATTCCACGTCGATCGGTAGCACAGTCTGGTTCATGGGCGGGATTCATTTCGCATCTTTGGTTGAGCGTAGGCTCACTCCAGGACGCGCAAATTGATTCACCTCAAGCCGCTGTCGGGCAGAAATGCCGGGAGTGTGGCGCCGGGAACTATTGTCCGCCGCCCAGCGAGTGGACATAGACCGCCAGTGCTTTGATGGTGGACGGGTCGAGACGGCCGGTCCACGCTGGCATCACGCCGGAGCGGCCGTTGGTAATAGTCTCGATGATCGTCGCTTCGTCCGATCCATAGAGCCAGATTTTGTCGGTCAGGTTGGGAGCGCCCGCTTCCTGATTGCCCTTGCCTGCGTCGCCGTGACAGGAGACGCAGTTTTCGGCGAATATCTTCTTGCCCGCAGTGGCATCGTACCCCGAACGTGTGGGCAGTCCCGACAATGATCTAACGTAATTCCCGACGGTGACGATTTCGCCGCTTTTGAGGATGCCGTCCCTGCCGAAGGCGAGCATTGCGCCTTCATGCGCCTTGGCGTGGCCCGATCGCGCACCGAATTCGATGGTCTGCATGATCTGGTCGAGCGAGCCACCCCACAGCCAATCGTCATCGTTAAGGTTGGGATAACCCTTGGCGCCGGCGCCGCCGCTGCCATGGCACGGCGCGCAATTATCGCCAAACACGGCCTTGCCGCGGGCGCGCGCGAGGGCAAGCAATGCAGGATCCTTCTCGATATCCGCAAGGGGAGCTGCGCCAAGCGTCACCATCTTCTCGCCGCGTATCTTCTCGAGGTTTGCCAGTTCGACAGCCACGTCCGCGCGGGACGAATAATGCAGGATGCCGGACGTATATCCCGAAAGCAGCGGCCATGCCGGATACACGATCCAGTAACCGATTGCCCAAACAATACAGGCGTAGAACGTGATGACCCACCAGCGCGGTAGCGGCGTGTTCAATTCCCTGATGCCGTCCCAGTCATGGCCCGTCGTTGCCGTGCCCGTGATCTTGTCGAGATCGTTGTGTTCGGTCATGATTTTGTCATTCCTCCCGCAATGGCAGTCTTGACGCCTCGTCGAAGGTTGCCTGATTGCGAGGCCAAAGCGCGTAAGCCACGATTGCGAGAAAGATTCCGACGAAGAGCGGCGTCCAGACCGTCACGACGAAATCCGATACAAAATTCTGGACCGTTAGAATCGCTTTCATTGTCCTGCCTTCTCAGCGAAGATTCGCCTTTTCATTGTACAGCTTGAAATCGACAAGGGTGCCAAGCATCTGCAAGTAGGCGATCAGCGCGTCCATTTCAGTTGGAGCGCCCGACTTGCCGTCAAAATTTCGGGCGACGGCTTTCGGATAGCGTTTTGCAAACGCATCTACCCCTGCATTGTCCGGATCGGCCTGGGCCTTCAAATCGGCAACGGCGTTGGCAATCTGGTCGTCCGTGTACGGCACGCCCACAGCACGACTGGCTCGCAGATGATCCGCCATCGTGGCGGTATCGACATCCGTTTCAGCCAAAAACGGATATCCGGGCATTACCGACTGTGGAACGATCGCACGGGGATTTGTGAGATGCGTCACATGCCAGTCATCGGAATACTTGGCGCCGACGCGCGCTAGATCGGGCCCGGTGCGCTTCGAGCCCCACTGGAACGGATGGTCGTACATGCTTTCGGCCGCCAGGGAATAGTGGCCATAGCGTTCGACCTCATCGCGCAGCGGCCTGATCATCTGCGAGTGGCAGAGGTAGCAACCTTCGCGGACATAGACGTTGCGCCCAGCCAGCTCGAGCGGCGTGTAGGGTCTGATGCCGTCAACCACCTCGATGGTGCTTTTGAGATAGAATAACGGCGTGATCTCAACGAGGCCACCGATCGCGATGACCGCAAGGATACCAACGATCAGGACGATCGAATTCTTCTCGAAAATTTGATGCCGGGTCCAGAATGACATTTTATCGCTCCTCATTCTGCCGGCTGAAGAGCGACTGGCGGTGACGCAAGCATCGGCGCGATTTCGTCGGCCTCGCCAACTCGCACGGTCATCCAGAGATTATAGGCCATGATTAGAGCGCCGATCAGGAACAGCCCGCCGCCCGCGGCCCGGATAATGTAGAACGGATGCATCGCCTCGACCGTTTCAATGAAGGAGTATTCGAGGAAGCCAAGCGATGTGTAGGCGCGCCACATCAAGCCTTGAAGAATCCCCGAGACCCACATCGCCGAGATGTAGAGGACGATGCCGATGGTCGCGATCCAGAAATGCCAATTGACGAGCTTGAGGCTGTAAAGCCCCTTGCGATTCCACAGCCAGGGAATCAGGCAATACAGCGCGCCGAACGAGACAAATCCGACCCAGCCCAATGCGCCCGAATGAACATGGCCGATGGTCCAGTCGGTGTAGTGGCTCAGCGAATTTACGACCTTGATCGACATCAGCGGGCCCTCGAACGTGGCCATGCCGTAGAAAGCGACCGACACGACAAGCATCCGCAGAACCGGATCAGTACGCAGCTTGTCCCAGGCACCGGACAGCGTCATCAGTCCGTTGATCATTCCGCCCCAGGACGGCATCCACAGCATGATCGAGAACGTCATACCCAGTGTCTGCGCCCAATCGGGCAATGCTGTGTAGTGCAGATGATGCGGGCCGGCCCAGATGTAGAGAAAGATAATCGCCCAAAAGTGGATGATCGAAAGCCTGTAGGAATAGACTGGCCGCTCGGCGCGCTTTGGGATGAAATAGTACATGATGGCGAGGAAGCCGGCGGTCAGGAAGAAGCCCACAGCGTTGTGTCCATACCACCATTGAAACATGGCATCCTGTACGCCGCCCCAGGCGATGTATGACTTCGATCCGAATACCGAGACCGGCAATGCCGGATTGTTGCCGAGGTGAAGAACAGCGATCGTAATGATGAAGGCGAGGTAGAACCAGTTGGCGACGTAGATGTGTGGTTCCTTGCGCTTTACCAGCGTCATCAGGAACACCAGCAAATAGGTTACCCAAACGATTGTCAGCCAGAGGTCGGCGTACCATTCGGGCTCGGCGTATTCCTTCGATTGGGTAACTCCGAGCAGGTAACCGGTACCCGCGATCAAAATGAAAAAGTTGTAGCCGAGAACGACGAACCAGGGCGCCAGATCGCCAGCGAGGCGCACGCGAGACGTCTTTTGCACAACATAGAAAGATGTCGCGATGAGCACATTGCCGCCGAATGCGAAAATCACTGCCGACGTGTGCAGCGGCCGCAGCCGGCCGAAACTGGTCCAAGGCAGGTCGAAATTCAGCGCCGGCCAAGCGAGTTGCGACGCGATCAACAGCCCGACGGCAAAACCGGCAATTCCCCAGAACACCGAGATTGCCGCCGCGAACTTGATCGGACCCAGATTGTAGTTGGGCCGGCCGTCGATTTCCTGGAGAGGCAGCGAGGACGGACGGTCGAAATACCGATTGAGAATGACAAAGACCGCCGCCAGGCTGGCCGCGGCGCCGAGCGAGGCGTGGAACGCGAACGCGGTATCCAGGGCCTTGGCCGCGGCGATCAGGCAAAGAAATGCTGACGCCGAGAAAAATACGGTCAGACCTGCTTCGCCGTTTGTCATCCATTTCGCGGACTGAGATTGGTTCATATGTTGATTCTCTTCGGAGCGGTGCCTGCCCCATCAGCCCTGATTTCACCAACGACGATTTGATCGAAATCAAACTCGATCAGGAATGTTGCCGCCGAAGCGGTCGGTCCCGCGCGCAAGACGTCGGTAGGTGGGTCAGTTTTGAATGAGGCGGGAAAACTGTCTCGTTTTGATCAATCGCAAAGGCAGATTGTCTGGAGGGCGATACGTCTCCCGAAATGTTCGAGGTGGTAATCATCAACCGCAGCCCCAGCAATTGGGAATGGCAAGTGCGCAACCGCAACGGTTCCCCTATCATGCAAGGCTGGGAAAAGACCCGCGCGGCCGCCAAATATAGGGGCGAGCGCGCGCTGTTCCTCCTTCTGGCCACGGGCTGGCGGCTCCAATGACCCATCCCAAGCGCCCTAGGATCTTAACCCGCTCGCTAAATCGATTATCGATATTACGACCCACACCTCAAACGTCGTTCGCGGGCCGGTCGCCCGGCAATAGGCGTGATCAGAAGCGGCGGTGCTTTCGATTACGGGCGACAGGATGCTGCCGCATTGATCCTGACTGGAAATCGCCCCAGATCAACACGCCGGCAAAGATCAGGAATACAGAAACCACAGCGGCAGAAACCAGAATCGAATCGACGGGCATAGCTACCTCCCTTTGATTTCGGGGCAGTATGCCGAATTGCCAAATGCGACCTTTGACGCGGATCAAACTGTGGAGAAAGCAATCCGAGCGATTGAGGCAAAGCTCGCTTGATGCAGATCAAGATCGAAAGGCTATGATTCGAATAGTGAAAACGCAATTGAGCGACGTCGAAAGCAGATGCGAAGATTGAGGTTCCGCCAAATGAAGATTCATCTGCACCAAGTTGGTTTTGCGCTCCTCATGATGAGTCCGGCGCTGGCCATGTCGCCGGCCGAGCAACGCGGCAAGACGTTCGCGCTAACCAATTGCGCGCGCTGCCACTCCATCGATCGGGTTACTCAAAGTCCACTCAAGATCGCGCCACCATTCCGAACCCTGCACCTTCGCTACCCGGTGGAGACTCTCGGCGAGGCTTTGGCCGAAGGCATCGAAACCGGTCACCCGACAATGCCGATGTTCCAGCTCGATCCTGATCAGATTCATGACCTGCTGTCCTATTTGAAGACCCTCGAATAGCATTGGGTGCGCGATTCTGCTGCTACGGCAGCGCCTGCACGGTCCAGGTAATCATTTCCTTCGCAATCCGACCGAAAGCGTCGTCGAAGGCCGCGATGGCTGCCGGCGGTTCGACCTTGCCGAATTTCTGGCTATCCT
>WNFJ01170257.1_pt1 | contig 12352 bp, 14 predicted proteins | sample 5400461 | NCBI WGS metagenome assembly WNFJ01 (sample SAMN13153349, study PRJNA577476) | soil metagenome | isolation source: 115 cm saprolite on Douglas fir-dominated hillslope | place: USA:California | collected 2013-09-17
TCTCAAAGCTGCCGGGGCTGGAGCGGAAGATTCGAGTGCTCATGGACTGGACAATCGAGCTCTTCTTCCCTCGAGACATCGTCCAGACAATCGATTTACAGTAGGAGCGCCTAAAGTGTCGACAACATCAACTTCATACACCGCGCCGGCTGCGACCAGGCACCAGGTCCCGGTCGAACCGCTGCTTGGGCTGTTGACTGGCATGCTGGGTGGCGCTCTGCAAAGCAGACTACTGCTGACTCCAGTTGCCAACTGCGTCTTGCTTGGCGGAGTCTTCGGGTTGGTCTTCGGTCTCTGCTTTGCCAAACGAGCCACCACGCCGGGAGCGGGCTTGATCTGGGGCCTGGGCTCGGCTTTGCTTCTCTGGTTTCTGTTGCCCGATCGAATTCATCCCTGGCTGATCCAGTCGATTCCCCCTGTGGACATGCTGAACGACGCTGAGGAGCAATTTCCCCAACTCGTTGCCTATCTGGTTTGCCTAGGCATGCCGGTAGGCTTGGTGCTTGGCATTCGCGGGAGCTTTCGATCTGAGGAAGGGCAGCCTCGGTTTCGTTGGGGTCGTGCGATCGTGGCTGGGGGGCTTGCTGGAATGATCAGTGGGTTGGCTTTCAGCGGCTGGGAGTACCAGGCGGGGTTTTACCGCTGATCGAGGGCCTCCCGGAGTTCCACTCTCAAGCCAGCGCGGTGGTTTTACATTTCCTGATTGCGCTGCTCATCGGCGCAATTTTTGGCATTCTCTTCCAGCGGGACGTTCTCGGCTATGGCTCGAGTAGACCATGGGCAGATCAGGATTGGGCTGCCGCCATACAGAACTCACTATGCCCATGGTGACCGAATTCTGCAGGCCCTCCGGGCTGCCGATCGCAAGCACCAGCCCTCCCGGATGGACCGCCCGGTTCTTGTCCAGAGGAAGTGTCGGAAAATTATGGCCCTCCACCTTCAACAGCGCCAAGTCAGTCTCTCTGTGCGTTCCTATCAATTTCGCGTCGAGAATTTGCTGCTTGGCGACAGGGGGAATCTCCAGTGGCGATTCGACTGTGGGCATGGGAAGGACCACACGAATCTGTTGTGCTCCCTCGACGACATGGGCATTGGTCACAATGTAACCGTCAGCATCGACAATCACTCCTGAAGCGATCGCACGCTGCTGGACAATCAGGGCCACCCCGCTCTTTCCTTCCACCGGCTCCAAACCGCTAGCTTGGATTTGCACCACCGCGGGAGACACTCGTGAAACAAGATCTTCGAGTGAGTTACTGAATTGACGCAACAAGCCGGTACGAGATGCGGAGTCCCTCGCATCGCCAATCTTTGTATTGGCTTGCGCGGAGCTGAAGGATTGGGAGAACACCTGCGTTGCCGTGAAGAGTGGAACAAAGCTGGCGATTAGCAAGAGTCGCTGAAGAGATGCCCACATGGAGGGTTGCCTCACTACTCAGATCGGCCTGGATTCCGCGGACAACGCCTAACGGTAGCTTCAGTGCCCGCTCGCCAAGCCGATTTCACTTTTCCAAGCCACGGTGCCCAGACTTGCCCGGACCAGCGCACGCGGCCTGAAGATCTTTCCGCTTGCTCAACTTTCGGTGTGATGCGGTAAACGAGCAAAGGTTTCAGGAAGCGCTCTGACCGATTGCACACCTTGAGCCTGTCTAACCTTGTCACTTTTCAGTACACACCGAATCTGAACCAAGGGGCGAGCTGGCTCGCTCCGGAAATTGGATGAGGCGTGGAGTTATGATACCCGCGGTTACGTGAGCACAAAGATGATGGGCGACATGAAACAAAGGGTGGTTCTTTTTCTCGGGTTCTCGCTCTTCGCGTGTGCCGCGGCTCAGACGAAGCCAGCAACTGCCTTTCGAGTGAATTCCGAGAAAAGCAAGATTGAAATCAGCGTGTATAGGGAGGGTCTGTTCAAAGCCTTCGGTCACGACCATCTGATAGCGGCCAAGGAAGTTTCCGGTCGTGTGTTGCTCAACGAGGAAATGCCTGAACAATCTTCGGCCACTCTGACGGTTTTGACAAAGTCGCTCACAGTGCTTGACCCGGGAGAATCGGACAAGGACCGTGCGGACGTTCAAACCGCGATGCAGGGTGAGGAGGTCCTGAACGTAAGAAAATTCCCCGAGATTCAGTTCAATTCAACTGGCGTGACGCAAGTGAAAAAGACCGCTGACGGTTGGGATCTCGTCCTGGCAGGCGTGCTAAATCTGCATGGCGTCGAGAAACGGATCGAGATACCCCTTCGTGTCAGTGTGCGGAACGGCCAACTGAGTGCGCGGGGCGAAGTTTCGGTTCTCCAGACCGACCACGGCATAACGCCGGTCAAGGTTGGTGGGGGAACCGTGAGAGTGAAAGACAGGGTACTGATCCGCTTTGATCTCGTCGCGGAGAAATTGAGTTTCTAGGAGGCAAGAGCAGAAAGCGTCGATCGCGAAACAGATGTTGAAGCAAACAAGCGCAAATTAGCAGTTCACGCTAATTTGACCCTTCCTCCGCTTTCCCGTCGATTCGGATGGAATCGCTCGATGAAACACCGGATGCGGGCGGCCGGGTATCGCCAGCGATGTTACGCGACTGGCGCGAGGTCCCATCCGAGGCGCTCGAGCGAAAGGAGGTTCGCGAGATGCTGCAGGAGGCGATCACAAGCCTCTCTCCGATCTACCGCGAGGTCCTACTGCTGCGCGATGTCGAGGAGCTTAGCATTGAGGAGACTGCGACAGCGCTCACGATTAGCGTAGCCTCCGTAAAGGTTCGTCTGCACCGCGCGCCTTATGCTGCAGAAAGTACTCGCACCACAGCTCAAGAGTACAAATCCAAAAAGGAGGTGGTTTCAATGGTCATAGAATGCAAGCACGTTTGGGACTACATCTCCGGCTACCTGGACGGCTCGTTGTCGCCTGAAACGAAAGATCTGGTGCAACGGCACCTTGAACACTGCGAGATCTGCTCGGCGATTCTTGATTCGACACGCAATATCCTTGTACTCACTGCGGACGATCGAGTCTTCGAGCTACCTGTAGGCTATAGCGAACGGCTGCACGCAAGACTTGCCAAAGAGATTGCGCGTAGACCGAGCGGGCTTGATGATGATTCGGCAGATTAGATCGTGCCGTGCAGGTAGATATGGGTAAGCCACTCGGCGGCGACAAGCAGCAGTGTCAGAACTGCGAGCAGAATCTGTATCGTCTCGGCACGTTTCTTGGCCGGATCCGCAGCGCCGGCTCTCCATTGCGAGGCGGGCCGCGCCCGCAGCGATCGTATTCGCCAGATCACGTACAGATTCACAGCTGAGCCTCCGATCGCCAGCATCTCCATCGGAATACGTATCGCACTGCCGTGAATAGCCGCTAAAACCCTTATGCCCGAGGACGCGGCCGCAAGTGAGCCGATCCCAATCAGTAGCCGCAGGCCACTGATCGCCATCACCGCTGTACATGCACTTTGCAGCAGGATGAAGAAGAAGCTGCCGATACCGATCATCCAGGAGCGGCCTTCCCTGGCTTTGTTCTGTTGTGCCGTGACCGGAATTTCCTGCTTAATCATGATTCTCCTCCGACACCCGATAATCTTATCTGTTTTGCCGACCCACAGATGATCTCCGCACCGCTTGGGCGCGGTAAGTTGTAACCTTTGTAGGGCTAATCCACCTAACAAGAACTTTGTACTGGACACCGTCACTTAGATGGACTGAATTCCGAGGAGGAGGTTGTCACCGCCAATTAGGAATTTTGCGCCCACGGACGTATGGGAAGATTCCTGAAACGAACTCCCGGCACGTTCAGCACACGATCGCCCGTTCTTGATCCCGACCGTCGAGCATCCTCAAAAAGACACGAGCGTACCGCCAAAATGAAGAAGTCGCGAGATGAAATCGTGACGTTTGTCTGAATGATTCGGAGAAGCCCTTGAGCCGGACTAATGTAGAAAGTGGGACCATTCGGGTAGCCGTGGTGCAGACGTCGTCGGGCTCTCCTGATCTCTCCATGGCGTTAGAGAAAGCTCTAGCTCTGATTGAAGAGGCAGCCGCGAAGGGAGCTCAGCTCGTCTGCTTGGGCGAGACATTCCTCCCCGGCTACCCAGCGTGGCTCGATTACTGCAGCGGGGCCGCGCTCTGGAACCATCCCCCAGTGAAAGAAGTCTTCGCACACCTTCGCGCAAACAGCGTAGTGTTCCTGGAGCGGAGACCGCTGCACTTGCGGAAGCGGCGGGACGGCTGCGGATTGGCATCGTCATAGGTATCAGCGAGCGTGTTCAGGACGGTCCCGGCCACGGTACGCTGTACAACAGTCGGTGACGACGGACGTTTGATCAACCATCATCGCAAACTGATTCCCACCCATTTCGGAGCGCATGGTCTGGGGCCCGGACGATTCGGCCGGCCTTCGTTGCATCAGGGTGCACAACATCAACGTCGGAGGTCTGGTCTGCTGGGAGCATTGGATGCCGCTGACGCGTCAGCATATGCATAACCTCGGAGAGCAGATCCACGTAGCGTTGTGGCCGACCGTCAGCGAGATGAACCGGTTGCTTGCCGGCATTATGCCTTCGAAGGCCGTTGCTTTGTCCTGGCCGCAGGACAGATCATGCAGGCCTCGGCCCTCCCGAAAAGCCTTTCGCCAGCGGGAGAACTCGCTCCAGAATCTTTGATCGAGCGAGGCGGTTCGGCAATCATTGCACCGGACGGAAGGTATATCGCAGGTCCGACATTCGACCAAGAAAGCATCCTGTACGCCACGCTCGATATGCGGGAGATCGACCGCGAGTCGATGACTTTGGATGTCAGCGGCCATTACTCGCGACCGGATGTCTTTCAACTGCACGTCGCATCATCCAACAGAAAATACGCAGACTCCTGAGCAGACCATGATGTGGAACTTAGCGCGTTCTTCAAGCTGGCTGCCTAGAACCGCACGCGTTCCATACCGATTCCTGCAATAGGCGTCGAACCCTGATCAGAGAATAGGAATGGAAAGCTTCGCCGAGCTTTCCATTCCTTCCTTACCCGCGGATCCCCGGGAGAAAGTTGCGTGATCCGGGGTTATGTCATCTGCTAATCGAGACGTTGAACAATGGGGCAATTGATGGAAAAACCAGAACTGCCAAAGGTAGCTCCGCCCGGACCGGTAATCAGGCCATCTTGCACAAAGTTCAGGATTTGGAATTCTTCGCGAAGCTGTCCGCGGAATCCTCGATTGATCGCATCATTTGTCCATTCGAACAATTGCGCATCCCATGCGGGGCTGTAGTCGAGAGCGATTGTAGGTATTCCACCAAGAACATTGTTTGGTCTGAATCCGTCGGCCAAATCGGGTGATAGTCCCTGACGTAATGGATTGTCGCAAGCACCGTTCTCCGGCCCGTTGGTGGCGATAAAGATGCGTTCGACCGGGCTGGCAAAACTGTCGTCATGGCCCAATAGAAGTTTGCTCATCAGCGGAGCGTACGTATTGTGTTCAATGGCCGCCGCAAGAGGGATGCTCGCATCCGTAGAGAGGTACCACACCGGACGCCCAAAACTGAAGCCGTTGATGAGGTTGAGTGTAACTGTCATCTTGAAGGGATCGATTGCGACAACCTGATCATGCACTTTGGAGTAATCTACCCCGCCGTTTGGGTAGTCGATCTGGCTGGCGTTAACATTGAACGCAATCATCGGGGCGTTATAGATGACATTTCCTGCATTCTGGATTTGAACATACGGGCTGTAATTCGCATCTCCCACCGCACCCGGTACCGCAGATCGCGGTGGGAATTCAGCGCCCTGTGGGCCAGGAGCTATCTTTCTCTGCGGAGCGAAGTTCACCGTGCCCTTATCAAAGACGATATCCCCATTCGCATCTAAATTACCGGTTCTCGCAGCATTACTGGCAAAACCTAGCTTGGTGGAAAAGTTCAGCCCTAACTCTGCTGCTACTGCCTGATTGCTGACATCGGTGAGGATGTACCAGATGCTCTTCTCGGTACCCGTCAGCGTTCCCTTATATAGGGGCAACGTGATCGTGCCATGGGCGGCATCCACAGTGCCTGAATTCAGAAGCTGAACAGGTCCCACCAGGCTGGGATTCGTCGTCGAGGGCGAAGGGCCAAAGTAACTCAGAGGCACCGTAGCACCGACAGATGGGGGTGCGGGGAACAAATTACAGCCGGGCCCAGGTCCGATTGGTCCAGGCCCGGGACCTTGCTCGGAATTGAACGAAGAGGATACTGCTGCAGGAGATACAGCAAGCTCCGATACCGTCGCCGTTGCGGCGACAGCGCGTTTCGCCTTCACATGCAGGTCCATTGCTTCCTGTGATATCGGCGCCTTGGCTGAAGGAGTCGTTTGTGCAACAGCCATTGGGATAGCGACAGTGGCGAGCAGCAACTGGCTTACCCTCAGAACAATGCGATGCTTCCGGTTAGATCGCACATCCCTCGTGTTTTCGCTCACACAACCTTGTGGCATCGGTGTTACGCTTTGCATCGTTTTCATGGTGTTCTCCTGATGTGACCAGATTGCGCACCCGTCGCCGACAGAGTGGGGAGTCGCAGCTTGCTCAGGTTTCTGAATGCGCACCGATGAGATACATCTGGCAATGAAAGGTTACAAACGTCCGTTCGGCATCTTGCGTTTCTAGATAGGCGTCGTGTCGACGCCCATCACCGCACCCGGTCCACTCTGCTGCGCAAAGATAACGAGATGGTGACCGGTGCCCGAATTCGAATGGAACGATGCCGGGAGCGGCAACGTCAGAGTTCGTTGATCGGTCTCGAGAAGCATGCCAAGCGGTGCGAATGCTCGGGCCACGGAGATGTGAACCAACTCCCAGCCGGAGTTCTCTCCCCGCGCTACGTTCGAACGGTCCATATCATCCACGAGGACCGCCACCAGTTGCAGCGAGCTGTGAGCCGGGATACCCGATGCAGAGTAGCTGAAGGTCACGTTCTTATCTCCCACCTGCGCCGACGTAATATGCAACTCGATCTGCTTCCGCTTTGATTCCGCTGCGAACGCCGCCTCCAGAGAGCGTCGGTCACCTCCCACCAGTTGCTCCCTCCCGTTCACCACCATCTGCGGAGTGTAGACGCCGTTCAGACCGAAGTGTGCGCTATATTCGTTCTGACGATTCGTATACAGCTCGGACGAGAAGGGGTCTCTCCATCCGAGCCCGTTCCAATAGCTCACATGCTCACTGAGGGCCACGATCAGTTGGCCTGCAGCGGTCTTACGTCCATTGATCTGGCGCAGCAGGTCGTCCGCAGGAGGACAACTCGAGCAGCCTTCCGATGTGAAAAGCTCGACCAGCACAGCCGGGGCAGTTCCCTGGCCTTCTGGCGCTTTAGTCGCCTGTGCCAGGGTGACCGGGTGCACACATGCCGCAGCCGCCACGATCGCAACTGAAACAAGTAGAACCGAACCGGAAGAATTTAGTTTCATATAAACTCCGTGCCGCTGAGAATCGAGTAACGTTGGACTGCCTTTAGGAGACGAACATCTCCTAGCTTCCCGCCTTTGAGATTGCGTTCAACACCGTTGGCCGGGTCAGCAATTCAGGTAACACTTGGACAGGCCCACTCGACTGTGGCGGATAAATGACGTACGTCGGTACTCCGCTTCTGCCAACCATAGCGAGCTGTCGTGTGATGTCAGGGTCATAGCGAGTCCAGTCTGCGCGAAGGAGCACAAAGCGCTTCGAACTGAGGCCGCGTTCTACTGCGGCATCTCCGAGAACGGTCCTCTCGTTCACTTGGCAGGAAAGGCACCAGGCTGCTGTGAAGTCAACGAAGACGGGCCGCCCTTGTGCCTGCGCCTGCTCCACCGCAGCGTGCGAATATGCCTGCCACTGCAACTTATCTGTATGCGGCTCCGACAAAGATACCGCCAGAGAAGCAACGATCAGGCAGATAGCGCCAAATGCTCCAGCCCGCCGGGCAGGCCACTTCGCCAGCGTTCCTCCCGCAATCGCAAGCAGCACCAGGCCCACGAGAAGCCGGGCAATGTGATCGGCGCCGGAGCTGATTTCCGAGCTATACAGGCGGCCGTAGACCCACACCAGCCAGACCACCGTTAGCAGCAGTGGCACGGAGATAAGCTGTTTCAACATCTCCATCCAGCGCCCGGGACGCGGCATCAGCTTCGCCCAGCCGGGCCGGAGCGTCAACAGCAGATAAGGCAGTGCAAGTCCAAACGCGAGTGAAGTAAACACCGCAATGGTCACGACAGCCGATTGCGAAAGTGCAAAGCCGATCGCGGCTCCCATCAGCGGAGCTGTGCATGGGGTTGCAACCACCGTAGCGAGGACGCCGGTAAAAAAGCTCCCGGTATAACCTCGCTTGCGTGTAAGCGTATCCCCCTTGCTCGTCAGGCTGAGGCCCAGGTCAAACTGTCCCGCGAGCGAGAGCGCCATAAAGAAAAGCAGCGAAGCAATCAACACCACGAAGGGCGGCGACTGAAGCTGGAAGCCCCATCCCGCCTGTCGCCCGCCTGCCCGCAGAGCCAGCAGAACTGCAACAATGGACCAGAAAGATACAAGGATTCCAGCCGTATACGACATCCCATGGAGCCGCTGGGTCTTTCGGTCCTCTTCCGCACCGGCGGCCAGCGCAAGAGCCTTGAGAAACAATACGGGAAAGACACATGGCATAAGGTTCAGCACCAGGCCGCCAGCGAGTGCTAACAGGATCGCGAGTGCGAGATCTGGCCTGGGCTTTGATGGCTCACTCGATCCCTTCGCGGTCGCCTGCACCGGTGCGTCCACAACGTATGCCCTGCCTCCGCTCAGCTTGATTACGCCTCTCACCCTCGGCGGTAAAGCATCGGAGATATCCCCCCGCTCCATCTTGAGCGTTACGCCCTTCGCCGTGGGCTCGCTGACCTGGCCGGCCGCATTGCGAATGATGTCTTCATCAAACGGGTAGAACTCCGCTGTCGTTTCCTGCTGGCCCGTCTCGATCGTCAGCGCCAGGTGATCCTTATTCCCCGACACGCGAATCGAGTCTCCATCGGGCAACTTCACGGGCTCCGCGTTGAGAGCCGCAGTGGTCACATCATTCGACTCTGCTGATTTTCCATATGTCTTCAGCGGCAGGTTCAGCCCGAGGAACGCTTTGCCCGGTACGCAGACCTCGCGGCAGACTAGCCAGCGTACATGCGCCGCCAGATGCGTCGCATGACCGTTCGTGCCCATACGCCTTGAATCGCCTGCCAACTGATCGTTCTCTTCATGGAAGTCGAAGGGAAAGACTGCTGTACCCTCGTATCCATAATCCATCAGTGGCCCCAGGGGCAACCGCTTCGGGACCGGGAACTGCATCTTTCCAATCGTGACGCCTTCAGGTAATTCCCACTGCACGCTGGGGGGTTCGCCCGAATCTCCTGCATTGATCCAATAGACGTGCCATCCCGGCTCCAGCTGCAGCACGAGCGCGATCCTTGCTGGATCTGCTTTTGCGTCTTTAGCCGCACCGGCCTGCAGCTCGGCAGTCACGTGAGCTGCCTTCACCGGCCCTGCTGATCCGTCACCGGCTTCACGCAGTTGCGCCATGGCAACTCCTTGTAGAGCGCCCCACAACAAGACGAAATATATCCGGCGAAACAAAGTCATATGCTAATCTCCACTGGCAGAGCGCCCGAAGAAGACTTGCCCCATGCTTCTTGAGCAGCCAAATATCTGATTGCGAACCCGCCAAAAGGTTACGCAGCCATCGAGAGTCTTACCCTTTTCGAGAATGTTGTAACTTTCAGCGCCGCGAGCGATCACACGTATGCAACTACCGCATCTTCCGACAGGAGCAGTGCCCTCATGATGTTTCAGCAATCAGATAGAGACCGGAATCATCCCCAAAGTCCTCTATGGCGCTTATCGAGCGCCTTCCGATACGCGATCGCAACTCTCTGCTTTGTCCTGCCTGTTGCGTCTGCCTCGGCACAGACGCCTGCTACAGGAGCCAAGGCCCCCGACTTCACGCTGGCGACGCCGTCCGGAACTTCCGTAAGCCTCGCAACGGAGACGGCCAAAGGGACGACAGTGCTTGTCGTACTACGCGGCTTTCCTGGCTATCAATGTCCCTATTGCGTCAAACAGGTACATGACTTCGTAGAGCACAGCTCCGACTTCGCCGCTCGGAACTTTAACGTTCTGTTCGTCTACCCTGGTCCCGCTGCCCAGCTCGATCAGCACGCGAAGGAGTTCCTCGAGAAGCAGGCTGAGCTTCCGGCAAACATAAAGCTGGTCATCGACCCCGAATACAAGATGACGAATCTCTATGGGCTGCGCTGGGATGCGCCCCATGAAACCGCGTATCCGTCCACCTTTGTCCTCGATAAGAAGGGCAATATCCTCTTTGAAAAGATCAGCCGTAGTCATGGCGACCGCACCTCCGCAGAAGATATTCTCAGTCAAATCAAAAAGCGCTAAACCCGCTCCGCGAAAGGTGATGTCTACTAAACGAATAGGGTCGGTTTGCGAGATAGCACAATCACTTCCAATCGACCTGCCGCCTATCGAGATACTTGCCAGAGGAGAACATCGGGAAAACATCTCCAGCAAATGAGAGTCCAGACAAGGATCATCTGGCATAGGTGACGAGAAGCGCGTCCCCCAATCACTCAATCTCACGCTAACGGACTAGCCATGGCGCGCCCGTGCGATCGCAGCGAGAAATAAGGGCTCCTATCCTCGTTGCCGTCGCTGATAGGCTGCGACCTTCACTTTGTTGCCGCAAAGGTTCATGCTGCACCATCGGCGTGATCCCTTTTTGCTTACATCGTGGAAGTGAACGACGCAGGATTCGCATTTGCGAACCCGGGAGGACTGCACGTCCGTGAAAAGCGCTGATGTCTGAGCCGCGAGCAAGGCCCAAAGGTTATCAGGCATGGAGGATCCGAAAGTCTGCTGTTGTTCGAGCCTGCCCTTTCTTAACGCAATGGCCGACCGCACGGGGGTGCGCTTGCAGCAACTCGTTCAACTCCGCGACGAAATCAGGTGATGGCATCTTTCCGCGCTCGAGCATAAGGACCGCCGCCCTGAGGTGATCGCGAAAGGCAAGTAGTTCCTTTAGGAACGCGCCTGCTTCTTCCGAGTCGCGCCACTCGCGCAGTGCTGCCTTCAGCCTGGGGGCTGTTACCAGTCTCGAAGCGACCAACCAGCGTTCCAGAGCTTCGGTGTCGGGCAGCAGCTCGATAGGCTTCGGCCACTCGGATGCCCCGTCGAACACGGAGTTCAAATACACCTTCGACAACCTAGCGGCGCACGTGGGCGGCCTGATCGACCAACCCGGGCTCAAGTCCTACATCCTCTACATGCAGGACTATGGCGGTCCAATCGGTTTCCGCCTCTTCGCAGAACGTCCGGAATAGATGAAGGGATTCATCATTCAGAATGCGAATGCGTATATTGAGGGCGTCGGCGACCTCCCCAAGAAGGCCCTCCTGCCGCTGTGGGACAAGCGCGACGCGACGACAGAGGCTCCGGCCCGCGAATTTCTGAGTCTGGCTTCGACCAAGTTCCATTGGACAGTGGGTGTCAAAAATGAGGAAAACATCAATCCTGACAACTGGACGCTCGATCAGGCACTGCTCGACAGGCCCGGCACTCAGGCTTACCAGACCGATCTGTTAGAGAACTACAAAACGAACGTCGCATCGTATGACACATGGCAGGCAGCATTCCGCAAGCATCAGCCGAAGACGTTGTTAGTTTGGGGAACCAAGGACCCGTTCTTTATTGTGCCCGGGGCCGAAGCATATCTTCGCGACATCCCGCAGGCCCGGTTGGTATGGCTGGACGCAGGTCACTTCGTTCTCGATGAGAACACTGCGCTTGTCGCCAGTGAGATCAAAGCCACCTTCGGGAGCTAACCCAGCACACCCGAATCAACTTACATCCGGCAAAGGAGCAAAGCATGACAAGGGAGCCTCAGCGCCAAATGCCCCGCAATGCCGAACGGCATCGGGATAGACGCCCGGGGCTGGTGAGTGCGCCCTTTAGGTTTCTCTTCGATTTGATTGTAATAGCCGGGGCGCAGAATCGTGCACGGAACACCAAACTGACGCAGACGCTCTCAACCGCCAGCTTCGATGCAAAGTGCGGCACGTCGCGGCACTGCAAACAGAGATAGCTCACATTCTTTAGCCCAGCCCATCTTGCGATCCCCTAAGCGATCAGTGCTTGGGTCAGTCGTCGGCGGCGACCTCACTACCACTCAGCGGGTTCATGGCATAATCAACATGATCGAATGTAGGGACTTCCTCGACGACCCTATCTTTCGGTGGACTGAACCCTTGAATTGACCCAATGGAGATGGGCACAATTTGGGGGAAAGGACCACCCGTGACGAGAAAACGATATTCCCGGAAGTTTCAGAGTATGGC
>WNFJ01170378.1_pt1 | contig 12352 bp, 8 predicted proteins | sample 5400461 | NCBI WGS metagenome assembly WNFJ01 (sample SAMN13153349, study PRJNA577476) | soil metagenome | isolation source: 115 cm saprolite on Douglas fir-dominated hillslope | place: USA:California | collected 2013-09-17
CTCCATCCTTAATATATACAGGTACACCGCGGGGGGGTCCTCGGGACAAATTATTGGCGCTCGAGGGTGAAGGGATAACCTGAATGGGACCGCCGTCGCGACAGGGAATCGCGCTATTTTCGGGGCGCATGGAATTTTGGCGAAGCACAGGGCCGGCCGAACGAAATCTGGCAGGCGGACATGACCAAGGTGTGGGCTGGCCCGTCGTTGGGTTGGGCCTACCTAGTCAGTGTGATCGACAGTTGCACAAGAGAGATCGCCTGCTGGAATCTCTCACATCGTTGCCGGACCGAAGACGCGCTGGCGGTAGTGGAACAGGCGGTGCTCGAACGGCTGCCTAAGGGCAGCCGCGAAGCCAACCTGACGCTGACCACGGACAACGGCACGCAGTTCACTTCGTCCCGGTTCCGTATCATTCCCAACATCGCTTACTTCTTTTGATCAGGCTTCTTCTCCACTGATTTCGGCTTGGCCCCACCGCTACTCTGATCAACCGTAATGCTCACGTCCCCCTGTACGCCCTGCACTGCTGGGCTCCCCGGTCCGCTCGTGCTCTGCCGCACCTTGTTTGTCGGCTGTTGCCCCGTATCTGCCCCGGCCTCCCGCGCTAGCTTAGCGAATTGAGCTATCAGAGACGACAGGTTTTTGTCCTGTTCCGGCGAATGCGCTGCACTTCCCGTCAGTTGATTGATCTCCCGCGCTAGCGCGTCCAGCGCCTGAAACCTCGCTCCGTATTCACTGTATTGCGCCTTCGTTATCCCGCAAGAGTTGTATCCGGCCACTACAAATTTCCGAAACTCCTGCGCGTTTTGCAACGCCTCTGTCAACTGCTGTAACTGCACCGGGGCCACTTTCGTCGAAACCTTTGCTTTGTCTTGGACATTGGCCTCCAGTTCCACCGAGTACCCTGAGTACTTTGTTGAGAAGTCCCGCATATCGATCGTTCTTCTCGGACCATCGCCGCACTCAAATTCGTGTGGTCCACGTAGAATCATGTCCCGAGTCACCAAAATTACAGCAATAATTGATGCGGCGACTATTGCTGCCAAGGAAATCATCTTGGTATTCTTCGTCATAAGAGAAACCTCTTACGTCATCTTACGGCCACCAGTAACCGCGCGGTGTCTATGCCCTGCGGAAGGTGGTTCGAAAGTCTCGTCGTTTAGCGCCTGCAGTCGCGGCCTCTACGGCGGGGGGCACCCTGCCATCTGCTGACTGGTCAGCCCTCTAAGGTTCGAGCTCTGGGCGACGCTGGCAGCTTCACGCAGCAAGCCGCACTTAACCGATAACTCCTCTTGCACCACACTTGAAATAATTAAACTCTTTGCTAGGTCATCACCCGCGACCGGTGCATTCGCCTTCCACCGTTCGCGGTTGATGCTGACCGCCTCCTGGCTCTCCTCTGTCGCTTGCGATAGATTCCCAGTTTGGAGATGCAAGACCGCCAGGTTGTTCAGCGTCGTAGCGACATTCGGCTGGTAGGCGGCGGGATTCGTCTTTGCTAGTTGACGAAAAATCTCTAGGCCTTCCCGGTAGGCTGCCTCGGCCTCCGTCAGGCGCTGGGTGTCGTTGTAAAGGATCGCCAAGTTGTTCAGCGTCTGGGCGACATTCGGCTGGTAGGCGGCGGGATTCGTCTTTGCCAGTTTACGAAAAATCTCCAGCGCTTCCCCGTAGGCTGCCTCGGCCTCCTTCGGGCGCTGGGTGTCTTTGTAAAGTATCGCCAGGTTGTACAGCGTCTGGGCGACATCGGGCTGGTAGGCGGCGGGATTCGTCTTCGCCAGCTCACGACGAATGTCCAGTGCTTCTTGGTAGGCTGCCTCGGTCTCCGTCAGGCGCTGGGTGTCCTTGTAAAGGTTCGCCAAGTTGTTCAGCGTCTGGGCAACATCTGGCTGGTAGGCGGCCGGATTCGTCTTCGCCGATTGACGACGAATGTCTAGTGCTTCTTGGTAGGCTGCTTCGGCCTCCTTCAGTCGTTGCGTGTCCTTGTAAAGGATCGCCAAGTTGTTCAGCGTCTGGGCAACATCTGGCTGGTAGGCGGCCGGATTCGTCTTCGCCAGCTCACGACGAATGTCCAGCGCTTCCCGGTAGGCTGCTTCGGCCTCCGTCAGCCGCTGCGTCCGACTGTAGACGTACGCCAGGTTGGTCAGCGACCGGGCGACATCTGGCTGGTAGGCGTCGGGATTCGTCTTCGCCAGTTGACGAAAAATCTCCAGCGCTTCCCGGTAGACTGCTTCGGCCGCCGTCAGCCGCTGCGTGTCTTTGTAAAGGTTCGCCAGATTGTACAGCGTTTGGGCGACATTCGGTTGGTAGGCGGCCGGATTCGTCTTCGCTAGTTGACGAAAAATCTCCAGCGCTTCCCGGTAGGTTGCTTCGGCCTCCGTCAGCCGCTGCGTGTCGCTGTAAAGGATCGCCAGGTTGTTCAGCGCCGTAGCGACATTCGGGTGGTAGGCGGCGGCATTCGTCTTCGCCAGTTGACGAAGAATCTCCAGCGCTTCTCGGTAGGCTGCTTCGGCCTCCGTCAGCCGTTGCGTGTCGCTGTAAAGGATCGCCAGGTTGTTCAGCGTCGCAGCGACATCCGGCTGGTAGGCAGCGGGATTTTCCTTCGCTAGTTGGCGAGCTTGGTCTAGAGTGGCCAACAACACAAGCTCAGCTCGATTGAAGTCGTTCTGGTTTTGCAGAACATACGAATATGCTCGCCCGTATTTCACCTCCGCCGGATCATTCTCGTTGGCGACTGCGAGGTCGTAAGCCTTCTTGAAGTGTGGCAGCGCGTCCAAAGGCAGGAACTGAAGTTCAAAAACCAGTCCTCGATTGTAGTGGTTGGCGGCCGTGCGGTCGGTCTGCTTATCTTCCTTGCCGAGTATTTGGTCGAGAACGGCACCGGCCTTTTCCAATTCACCTTCGTGCAGGTAGTCCTCTGCCTTCCCCGACAACTCACTGTCGTCACCCGCCTCGCTCAGTCGTGCTTCAAGCTCCTTGTATCTTGTTACCCACTCATCGGCCAGTTGCACGGCCTTGTCGCGATCCAACTTCAATGCCCTCAGCTGCTCGTTCAGCCGCTTGAGGGCACGCGGGTCCACGCCGATGCAGTTCACAGTCACATTGCCAACAACATTTGCTATCGTCGGGCTGCACCAACCGCTTGTCTTCTGCACAATTGTCACGGGGGCTCGCTGCTGAGCAGCCAGGACAACCAACGGGATGAGTATCATGCCCAACATCACTTACTTCTTTTGTTCCGGTTTCTGCTGCAGGCTTCTCCGACTAAAAGCATATCATTGCGCTTTCCTTGCAATCGCAATATAGTGCCCAAACCTGGATCTTTCGTTTCAGGTCCAGTAGGTGTCAGTGATGGGGCGGCGCCGTCAATCGTCGCTACGCAGTTGACATACTTAGGAAACAGCAACTGGGGACTTAATGTGAGGACGCGGTCCTGCCCGACCCTGCTGCATACGAACCTGAAATGGCCACAACACTGCACAATCTGGGGACTCTTTACCATACTACTGGCGAGTCAGCAAAAGCTTTGGAAACCTTCAAGGAAGCCTTGGAAATTCGTCGTCCCTTGGCCAAAAACAACCCCAGAGCGTACCTCCCAGACTTGGCAATCACTCTGGCCAGCCTAGGAGACCTTTATCTTGAGGTTCAGAATCTTAACCAGGCTGAACGCGCACTCAAGCAAGCCTCAGGCATCTTCCCCGAAGTGGGCGTCGACGACCCTGCTAACTTACTTCCCGCGCGCCGCGGGTACACTCGAAAGGCTGGGAGAACTTTATGGAAGCACCGGGAAGCTGAAAGAAGCGTCTGAGGCATGCGAGGAGGCATTAGAGATTCGCCGCCAGATGGCCAAAAGAGACCCCATTGCCTATCGGCCAAGTTTGGCAGAGGCGCTCTACAGTCTGGCGCTGTTGTACGTGAAGGCAGGGAAATCCGTCCAGGCAGAGGGGGCGTACATTGAATCTCTGGGCATTTTTCGGGACCTTGCCAAAAACGAGGTGGCACAGTATCTGCCGCATGTAGCAAAGACTTTAAATAACTTGGCTTTACTCTACCTAAACCGAGATCTCCTTGAGCAAGCGCAGAAGTGCTCTGAAGAAGCCTTAGAAATACGCAGGCATTTGTGGAATGCAGCTCCCTCTGATCACGCCAATGCCCTGGCGCAAACCCTGATTGTGCAAGCTCACATACTAAAGGAGCGCAAAACGCCCTGCGAGGGTGTCGTCGCTCTCGCGGAGGAGGCAGAACGGGTAGTGTTTGTGCACGTAGGTGGCTAGCGCCTTTCATGCTTCGAATGTGAATATGTTCTCGCTCTTGGTTTGATCCGGAGGCCGAGAGTTTTGAAAATCGAAAAACGGATTACTTGAGGTTCCGCGTATTGTGAGTGAGGAAATTCCTCAGCGGCAATTTGGCGGAATGGATGCTGAATCTCGGGAACTGTCTTCCATGCGTCTTTAATGGTGTTCGCTGATCAGCAGACCGATCCAGGTGAGAGTCAGCAATAGTGGGATCAATGCCGCCAATTTAGTCGTGCTGATACTGTTCAGTCGCCAGCCGCTGATGCGCAGCGGAATCCCCTTACTTGTCTCTTCAATTTCGCCGACATGATGGTAGGAGCCGCTATGATCCTTTTGGAGCGACCGCGCGAGAAGCCCGCCCGCTTCAGCAACATGCTTGCGATAGATCTCTACAAGGTAACGGTCTTCAGCCCCCATAACATACCAAATGAAACCCAGGGCTGCCCCTACGACCGGTAATCCGTTGCCCAGTTTTCCGTCGTGCGAGAGAATTGTGCCCCCGATCAAAGCAGTCTGTATCCCAACGAAGAAGTTGAAGCGGGTCCACATTCGGGAGAAGTGGTCAGTTAGATAGCTGATTTTAAGTTCGTAGTCTTTGGCAAGAAAATCAGCCTCGCGTCTTTCTGCATCGCTGATCTGAGAGGGTGCATTCACGTCGGGAGACTCGCCCAATAATCCTTCGGATAACAAAAGAGCCGGACGCCATAACTTAGCAGGGGACCTACGTGCGCTCCTGGATTTTCGTCTCTTAATGTGTGCATCGCAAGTTGAAATGGATTCACTATATACGCCACAGTTTGGAGTCCTGCCTCTCTCAGTGCATTTGAATACTTCGACGGCTTCCTGGAACTCACGAACTCTGGGTTTTTATCCCATTACAGCGGGACCCCTTCCCCAAGGGCAATTCTTCCAGGCAGTTGAATACTACCGAAGTCCTTTTCCAAAACAACCGATGTTTCAAGCGCCAGCGATCCTTGCCCCTTTATTCTGCCTGTTTCCACTGCTGTGATCTTCCGATCCTGAATCGTCAGAACGAATCCCTCTAAGACAAGGTCCGCGATGACTGTGAAGTGGATTGTCTCTACTGGAACACCCTTAAGACGGATCTCAAGGTAAGGGTGATGTTCCGAATTCAGTGTATGCCGAGCCAGAGGCACTTTTTCTCTTGCCGAGCGATCTTCCGAGCCTGCAATCTGCTTGACGTCTCGATATTTCTTCCACGCCGATAACAGAACACCGAGGAGAGGTACATCAAGCATCTGCAAGACTTTGTCCGCAAGCACATCCTCGAGCGCGTCCCACTTGAGGGTCTTCGAATGTTGGGCAACTGCGTGTTTCAGTTCAGGGATATGGCGATCCGCCGTAGATGGCACAAACAAGTCCTCCAAGGTGGGATTGTCCTTACTCATGAATGGTCTCGATTCTGGCCCATAGCGGACCTTGAGACTTGATGCTCTGCGCTCCCCAGGATCGCACCACGTGGATCTCCATATTCGTGCCCTCGGACAAATGGCCCGCTATTTGGACGCTCTGGATTCCCAGATCCTTATGAACAAAAACTTGAAGCTCAGTCGACCCACTAGGCTTGATTCTCCAGATCGCGTAGCCGACTATGGCAATCAGGATGCCCGCTCCTATAATGTAAGGCACTTTCGAATGATTGGGATGGGGTTGAACCTGATCCAGAGGTTCGACGGTCAGCCACACTGGAGAGCTGGGAAAGTCATGTGAGTGAATTGCCCCTGTTGCTCCGGTTGCGTCGGCGATGCGAACCGCTACCCAGGCAGAGTAATGGCCGACGTCCTTGTAAGCATGCTGGACGGTTGGTAACGGTGCCGTGTGGTCCTGAGTTGTGTCTCCAAAGTGATAGATGTAAGTGGCGCGTTCGACCTCTGGGCTTACTTCGGCGCGGAATGAGACAGTTCCTCCAGCCTTGACATCAAGCGGGTCGGGCAAAAGCCGCACCTCATATTTGATGGCATGAACCACGATATGCACCGAATCGCTCTTCGCACTTCCGTTGCTCCACCGCGCAGCTGCAGTGGCCTGATAATCCCCGTCTTTAAGATATGCGAATTGAGCTTGCGGATGGGTAGACCAAGCACTGGGGGCACCTGTACCGGGGTTGAACTGATACTCAGCCCCCTCAAGTAGGGGGTCGAGCTCCGCCGTTAGCGTCACAGACCCTCCTGGTCTGATACTTACCGGGAACGCTCGGAGCCTGAGCGTTCCTTCAATCTGTCGGCTCACCGTAAAGCTCACTGAAGTTCCCCGTCTCACCATCGTTTCAGCCGGAGGATCTTGAGACAGAACGATCCCTGTTTCTTCCTGTGAAGGCATTTCTTGTGTGCCCGCCGAACTCCCCTGGAGGCCCACGAGTTTAAGCATTTGAATTGCATCTTCTTTCCGGTGATGAATAAGTGGGGGAACAGGCACCAGCGGAGGAACTGGAACATTCCCATACTTAGGCGGGCCTGCTGGAGCTGGCTGCGAAGTTGGCCGCTCCGCTGAAACCCAAACGAGAACCGTCGCGCCGATCTTAATCTTAGAGTGGGCCTCTGGATACTGTCGTACAACAGTTCCCGAGGGCTGTGGAGAAGCAACGAACTGAGGTTGGCCCATAACGAGCTTTGTCGCTTGCAGCATACTCTGCGCGTCGTTGACGCGGTGTTTGATCAAGTCCGGTACCTCGGTTTGTTGCAGCAATGCAGCTATCGCTGCTGGATTTTGCAGCGTCTTAGTTTGATGCTGATTAGCAGCTGGTTTCGGGGGGACAAATTCACCCTGTTGTTGTAAGCTGGAAGAGCCAATGGATATCGCGCCGAAGAACAAACAAGATACAAAGCCACTTACAACAAGACCTTTTCGTACGGTATTGAGAGTAGCCGGCATATTCATACATGTCCGTCCAAATGGTCGTGTCTCCCCACTGACTGTCCTAGACAGCGCCAGGCTCGCAGAACCGAATCAATGTCAGCATGGAAGACGATTTAGCTCTCCTATGAAAGTAAGTAACGGACGACCAGGAAGACTTGCGCCGCTGGGTCATTCGGCACCTTGTCGAGTGCGAACGTGGCGGTGCCGCTCGCCTGCAGCGACTTAGTCAGGTTATCGGGAGTGACTGAAGGTATCGTCGGACCGCCTGCACCAATGTAGATCTCGACGGCATTGATGGATATGGACTTGCTTTGCGCAAAGTAGGGGAAATAGTCTTTCTTGAGTGTGGCCGAAAAAGTGTTCGCCTTTGTGTTGACGAACGCTGACCATTCGGTCGGATAGTCGTGACGAAGCGAGAAGAACAGCGCGAGACCAGACTGGCCCGGCGGCGGGAACGGCTGCGTCGTCAGCTCGCGCATGGCCTGATTGCCGTCGGCGCCCTGTCGTGCGGTGTACCGAACATGGACAATCGCATCCGAGATCGTAGCGTAGTCGAACGGTGGAAAGTCCTTTGGCAGCTCAAGACGCCAGGCGCTGATGGCGCCCGCGCCCTCGAACGGCAAAAACCGTTCATCGCGCAGGTTGGCCTCGAACATGCCTGCGTCGTTGGTACCGCCGCTCGTCACGATCAACTGGGCGCCGCCGACGTAGTCGACAAAACGATCATCCTCACCAGACAGGTCGCGAGCATACGTTCCGTTCTTTAGTTCCGGCTTCTTCCGGACGGTACTCCGCAACAGAGTGAGAGTGCAGTTGATGGTCGTGTAGGGTCCTACGACGGCGGGGAGTGAAAGTGCGACCGTCTTGATCCGCCGCATATAGAGGCCCGGGCAATCGAGGTCATAGAGCCATTCTGGAATCGCGAGCTCACACCTCCCCGTGAGCTTGAGGCTTAGCAGCGCAAGTGGGTCGAGTTGCCGCAATGAGACGTGACGCGTGATCTCGAGCTCACGCTTGTTGTTGTCGTGATAGGCCATCTCCATGCGCTTGAGATCGAGATGGAGTCCGTCGCCAGAAAGCAGTCCCTTCCGTCCGGCATCCCAGTAGTTGAACTGGATGAAGTTAGTAGCGTCGACCTCGGGCCGCATCAACTCTTGCTTCATCGTGCGTTCGGCCTTGCGTGCCGTGTCGACCGCAAACCGGTAGTACTCGTAGAACAACCGCGACACCTCTCCCTGCATCCAGCCGTAGAGTTCTTCGTTCGTAAATTTTTCTTCGAGGATCTGCCTAACTTCCTGCGATTGAGCGATCTGCGTCTGGATGTTCGAGTACTCGTGGTGAGCCACCTGCTCGGCGATGAGGGACGTGAGGAGTTGGCGGCCGATCTGCATCAGCTCGCGCGCGGCAAGGTTGGCTTGCAGCATCCACTCGTCGGCGCGGCGCTGGTAGCCGGCCGTCCGAGAGGCCATTCCTGCCTTATCCTGCTCCCAGGCCGAGACCGTTTGAAGGATCTCCGCCGCGATCATGGCAGCGCCGCCAACCTTACTTCCACCAAATATCTTCGAGTCGGCGCCTAATCCCCAGAAGGCCAGGTCGATGCCGATTTCCGGAAGGAACTGAAGTACGGAAGCTAGCGTATGGGCTGCGGACGCTGCCACTTTGGTGTCGCGTGCGGTCGGAAGGTGACTGTTCAGCTCTGCGTCCTCGTTCGCATTCAAGAGCAGATTGCCCGTCCCGGTTGCGCCTGACTGATTCGCAGGTGACCCGCCCCCGGCGAGTTTCAGTTGCGAAAAGTTCTGAATGGGGATCGTCTTGTCGTATTCGCCCACGAGCGCCTGATATGCGTCGTCGAAGTTCTCCTCGGTCAGCTCGCGGCGGTCGAGCGCCAACGCATCTGGAGCGTTATTGCTGTCAGCTTGCTGCCCTAGCAGACGCAGGTAGTACTTGTAACGTTCGAGCGCTGTGTCGCGGGTTCGGAGGAGCGCGTCGGTGGCGGCCTGCGCCTGCCGCCATTGCAGGAACTTCACGTCCTGAGACAACTGCTGCAACTTGATTTCGTGGTCCTGGCGGAGCACCGTCATGTGCTCCGCATCCTTCTTTTCAAGAGCCGAGAGCAACGCGTTCCCGAGCCCGCGAACCTCGCTGGCGAGCTCGATTGCCTTCTGGATGAGCACCTGGCCACGCACCGGGCCGATCGGCTGGCTCAGGCCGCTGACGATGCTTCCGATATCGATCCCAGCCGCCGCCGCCTTGACCAGCATCCCGGGGTCGAGCGGGGGATCAAATAGCGCGAGTGGCCGCACCACGCCCTCGATATCTATGCAATGACGGATCTTGAAGAGTCGATCGGAGACCGTATCCCAATAGCCGAGGAGCTTGTCGTTCGGTGGAATGCAGAAGTACAGAGTTCGCCCGATGCCGAACAGAGATTGGCCTTGGTCTCCATTCTGACCCTGCGGAGGAGGGTCAGCGAAGTTGAACGGGAATTGCGCTTCGAGATCTACGAGCGCGTTGCCCATTTCGTTGACACCGCGCAGGGGCTTGCCATTCACAAGTACGATGTTCCCGTTCGAGTCCAAAAGTGGTGCATTCAAGTCGGCGAAAGACTTTGCTCGAATCGTTCCTCGTGGCGGTACTTGTTGTGGCCGGTCTCCGAGGATGTTTGCGGCAAGGACGTAGAACAGTGTCGCCTCTGCAAGAGATTCGACGGTGTACTGAGTGAATAGGCTATCACCTGCCGCGATGAGGTTATCGAGGTACTTCATGACAACGCTGTACTGGTAGGCCACCGGGCGCGTGCGCGCCACGACATGCGGTTGGAATGGGTTATTTAAGATTCCGTGATAGCCGTTCAGAATGTTGTTCTTTTCGTCGGTTTCGGTTAGCGTGAGCTCTCCGGGTGGCTTGCTCAGCAACAAGAGTAGATCGTCGAGCCTCGTAGGCGTTCCTGGCTTTTCGGGGTATCGAAACGCGAGAAATTTCCAGAATCGCTGCAGCCGGGGAAGATCGTCGGTGCATGTGGGATCGAAGATCAGATGAAACCAGCGCCGAGCCTCCGCGAATCGTTGGTTCTTGCTCAAGTGGACGGCGACAGTCAGCGGGAGGTGAAAGAGCATCTCCCAGTTGTAGTTTGCGTACGGTCCGCCGCTGCTAACGTCGATATTCTTTACTGGAAGTGAAGAGTCCGGGACTGGAAGTGAAGAGTCCGGTATCTCGACAGTCGGGCTCCCATCCGGGTTGGGCAGGTAGAAGTTCTTGAAGAAGGTAGTGTCTGTTAGTTTGTGGAGAATATCTGGATTCAACATGTCGGCGAGGGTTCCTCGGTTGAGGGTTGCGATCAGTTCGCCGACGAAAGGATGAAAGAACGTTTCAAACGTGTAGATGAACTTGGTGTCCTGATGACTGGTGGGCTGGCCTTGTGGATTGAGAACGAAGCCTGCCACCTCTTGACTGTGAAAGCCGGTGGCTTCAATGACGACAGACGATTTAGCACTGGTTGTCATGACACCCTCCTCATCCGCCGACCTTCAGAGACTGACCGATCGAACTACCGGTTATACCGATGTCGGTCGCTCCATAACGAACCGTTCTTGTGCCCGGCGCGACGTGATCGATATTCGCGTCCTCGGTTACCATCGCCATCGGGCCGGGATCGCCGCCGGGACGGTGAATGACGCGATCGATATTGTTTCTGTAGAGCACGCCGTCAGCCAGATGCGCGATGTCTCTCGGTCCGAACGAGCCTCTCCCCGGATCGGTGACCGTGATCGGCGTGTTCTTCGGCCTCACGTAAAAGACGTGCTGGCCGTCGGCGTAAAAGAAAGGCGCATTCCAATCACCGAGGCTGTGGAGCGGTTCTGCAGTCCGGGTATTGCTGGGAAATAGGCTTTTTAGCACGTCTTCGGATGAAGGGGGGTCGCCAAGGTCGTATCCTTCCGGCGGCTCGAAGAACTCAAAGGTGATCTTAAGAACATCGCTCGAGGTGTCTAGCGCGCGGCCGTTGCTGACGTCGATGCGCGGGTCGGCGGGGTTGTCGTCCTCCGGTTCAGGCAGACTGTGCGTGTTATAGAACAGAAATGAGGACCAGATCGAGTTTGTATACTCGCCTTCCGGCGTATTCGAGATGAAGATCCTCAGCGCGTCCGGCTGCAAGGTCTCCGCCGCTACACCCAGACGCAGCGATGAGCGATCGAAGCTTGGCGGTGTTGTTGAAACTGCCCCTGCCGTCGTGCTGAATTGGGCGACAGCGCCATAATCGCCTTCCGGCCCCGGTAAATTCCCTTGGCGGAGCTTTGCGGGTCGATCGACATTTGACGTCTTCGGAGGCTGCCATTTACCGTTGTAGTACTCACTCCAACTGAGTACAGCACCAACAGTCAAGTTCGGAGCCGTTTTGTTGATGTCTGCTGCAGTCACGTCCTTGAGATCCCCGCTGCTTGGGGCTGGAATCTGAGCCGACTCCGGGCCCATCTTCAGGATCTTTAACCACAACAAGAGCAGCCGTCCCCTCCACACGACAGGAATGATCGGATTGTCCTCGATATCCAGTTTGATCTGCTCCCACGGCAGCCAAGAGCCTTCTTCCATCCGGCGGTAGTAATACTTACGGTGCGCACCTGCGGTGCGCGCTACAACATGTACATTGTTGGCGTCTTCGTAATGCATGCCGCAGGGCTCAAGCTTGGCGACCTCCTCAAGCTTCGCCAGATAATTGAGGAGAGCAACCTCGGCGGAATCCTCAGTGATGTCGCTCTGCAGCAACTCGCTCATCGTCTCCTTAAAGATTGGCGATTGGTGGTCGCGTAGCTCGGGTTCGAGCCAGTTCTCCGGCCACAGAAAAACCTTGCGATTCGCCTCCCAAACTCGATAGCGCCGCATCCACTCCCACTGCTTTGCATTCAAGGTCGATGGCTCCACCTTATTCATCTGCTCAAGATTCATCAGGCAGCGTTCGATGAACAGTTGCACAGAGGACAACGCGTGGCGAATCCGTGATGTTTGCATGCACGGTTCCATCTCAACATCCATCAGGAAGTATTCGAACAGTTTGTCGGGTGTGTCGATGTCGCTGTTCGCGCCGCCGCGGAACTGCTGAAGAACGTAGGCGACCAGGGCGTCTCGCCGCAGTTTCCGCAGAGCGTCGTTGATGGGTTGGATGACTTCCAACCAGGCAGCCGCGT
>WNFJ01409147.1_pt1 | contig 12351 bp, 10 predicted proteins | sample 5400461 | NCBI WGS metagenome assembly WNFJ01 (sample SAMN13153349, study PRJNA577476) | soil metagenome | isolation source: 115 cm saprolite on Douglas fir-dominated hillslope | place: USA:California | collected 2013-09-17
CTTCCGGCGCGATTTCCATGAGGATGCCGCGGGTGACGCCTTCGAGGCAGCCGGAGTTGAGCGGGGGCGTGAGGACCTTGCTGTCTTTGACGGAGAAGATGTTTGCGGACGTGCATTCGGCAACTTCGCCGCGCTCGTTGAGCACGGCGACTTCGTCGAATCCCTCCTTCGCTGCTTCCCCAACGGCCCAAACATTATTGAGCCAGGAGATGCTCTTTACGCCGGCTAGGGGAGAAGCGGCGTGGCGGCCGTGTTCGCGGAGGCCGAGGCGCACGGTTTCGCGATGTTCGGGGAGGCCGGCGGTGTAAATGATGAGGTCGACCTGCGGATGCTTTTCGTCGCTCTGCCAGTAGCCGATGGTGTTGTAAACAAGATAGATGCGCGCGCAACCTTCGGTTACTTTGTTGGCGCGAATGACTTCGTGGAGATGGACGCGCACTTTGGCCGCGGTGTAAGGCATAGGGAGGCGGGTGATGGCGGCGTCTTTTTCCAGGCGGCGCCAGTGCCGCTCGTAGGCGAAAGCTTCGCCGCGGGAGATGCGCAGCGTAGTGAAGATGCCCCAGCCGCAGATCAGACCGGCCTGGCCGGGCGAAAGCCGAACTTTCTCGATGGGCAGCAGGCTTTCGTTGTGAAAGACGTTAGAGTGAATCACCTGTTCCTCGCGGACCAAGTATCAGATCAACTCTTATTGTATCCGAAAATTGGACGGCAACCGCACACACGTACACGCCTTCCCCCGGCTAAAAAACAAAGAGGGCGGACCGAAGCCCGCCCTCTTTGGAAGTGAAATCTGGCTAACGATCAGAAGAGCAGCTTCAACGCAAACTGAATCTGCCGCGCCGAGCCAAAGTCGCCGGTCGGGAAGCGGGTGCTTTGGATCGCCCCGAAAGAACCGCTGGTGATGCTGAGAACTGGGTTGCCAAAGTTCGGATGGTTAAAGACGTCGAACATCTCGCTCCGGAACTGCAAATTAAATTTCTCGCTAATCTTCGTGTTCTTGGTGACCGAGAAATCCGTGTTCAAGAAGTTGGGCCCGGTAATCGCGTCGCGGCCCAGATTGCCGGGATGACAGCTGCCGGGGACGACCGCATGCGAACCGTTGGGCGAAGGCGTTGCATTAAATGTGCATGGCACGGCAAAGGCAGCATTGGGTGTTGCAGCGCAGTCCGGGAGAGACAGCTTCGCGGTCGGGGCACCGTTGTAGTGCTCGCAAACGACAGGGTTCGCAAAGTACTGAGATGGGTTTCCTGTCGTGGACACAGAGTGAAGCAGGTCAGGGCGTAAGGTAAGGGTAGAGCCTGGCTGAGTTATGGCGCCGCTGGGATTGATGGGATTACCAGTTTGCGCCTACGAAACCACGCCAAATTGCCAGCCTGAGACGAAGCGGTTGGCTTTGAACGGCAATTCGTAGAAACCGCTGAGGACAAAGCGGTGGCGCGTATCAGACTCCGAAGGGCTGTAGTCGCCACGGGGATTATACGCGTTCTGGAGAATTAGCGATTCGCCGGTCGAAAGAGAATTGTAGTCCAGTGATTTTGAGTAAGTGTAGGAAGCCAGGAACTGGAGGCCGCGAGAAAAGTGCTTGTCTACTGTCGCCCAGAGCGCGTTGTAGTTCGAGTTTCCAGTGCTGTTCACCTGGTTGATGGTATTGAGTGCGCACGCAGGATTCGGAGCCTGGCATTGCGCCAGGATTACCGGGCTGGCGAGTGGGAGCGTTAGAAAGGGCTTTGCGGCTCCGTAAAAGCCTCCGGTGACAAAGGGCTGATTGACATTTTGCGTAAGCTGGAGGTGAGTCGCCTTCACGCCTACATAAGCCACTTCCAGCCCCAGAGTAGAGGTAATCTGCCGCTGAATCGTCAGGTTCCAGTCTTGAGCGTACATGTCGTCGAAATTGGGATTAATGGCGAAGGGCCCCAAGCTATATCCGGTAATCGCAGCACCGGGGTTCTCGACCCTTATGTTGCCTGACACGGAAAGCGGCAAAGCGAACGGCGGGTTGGAGCTTAATCCGGTAATGATATTGGTGGTCGGATCCTGCGTCATGATCGCGTAAGCCGCGCGGACCGAGGTCTTGCCGTCATTGAAGGGATCCCAAGCGATTCCGATACGCGGCTGGAAATTCTTGTTATTCGTGTGGTAAGGCTGGCTCGCTTGCACCAGTGTCCCTGTCGCGGCGTCGAAATTCGTAAAATGATTGGCAGCTTCCGAAGGGGAGGAGTTCCAAGCATAACGTAGGCCGACATTGACCGTAAAGTTCGCTTTCCACTTGAAGCTGTCCTGCGCAAAGACATCGTAAGAAGGCTGCAAAACTTTGTCATTCCCCGAGCCGAGTTGATCGGTGAACTGACTGGCGCTATCTGCAAGGAAGTTTCCGAGAGACGTAAAAGTAAAACTTCCCACGTTCTCGGCGATGTTGTTGTTGTAGGCGCGCCGAATCTCTCCTCCGAAGGCGAAAGTGTGTCGGCCCTTGAGCCAGCTCAGCGTGTCATTGAGAACACCCGTGGTGTCCCCGCGGCCTTGCGGTTCCCCAGTCGGACCTCCAAAACCGAGCGCATTCCCGGCGTTGAAGAACGGCAACCCAACGGCCGCCGGAGAGCCAGCCGGCATAGCGATGTTGAACTTCGCAGGGTCCAGCAATGCATTGGGCGTGAAGGTCAGGTGGATGCGATTGAATCCCAAGCGCACCGTATTGGCCAGCGCCGGGCCAAAGGTATGATCCTCGCTGACCGTCATTAGGTGCCGGAAGCCGTCGCGAGTGTCACCGAAACCGGGAAGGTTGGCGCCAATCGCTCCTCCCGCCGTCGGTTCCTGCCGAAGGTCCTTCTGAATGACATAGTAGCCGTGGATTCGGTCTTTCCGCGAGACCTCGACATCAAGATCGGCAGATCCTTGATTGATCGTGACGTTTGCCAGCGCGCCGCCCGTGAAACCCGTAAAAGTGTTGGGTTGTCCTGGAAGATTATGACCTGTCGCGGGGTCGGGGGTCTGCTGAGTATTCGCGGAGGGAATCAGAGTGAGCAGACTAAGCACGGCTTGCTCTGAAGAAGGAACAGCTGCTCGATCGTTCTGGCTGGGAACCGTGGAGGTCACCGTCAAGCTCTGGCGTTGTCGAAGTCCCTCGTATGCCAGAAAGAAGAACACCTTGTTCTTGACGATTGGGCCGCCGAAATCGGCGCCGAATTCGTTGCGCTTGAAAGGCGCTTGTGGAACAGAATTGCCTTTTGAGTCCGTAACGGGATTGAAGTAGTTTCGGGCGTCCAGGTCATTGTTCCGGAAAAACTCAAATAATTCGCCGTGATATCCGTTGGTGCCAGAGCGTGTGGCAAGATTCACGATCGCGCCTGAGTTTCTCTCGTACTCCGCGGGGAACGCCGAATTGTCGATCTTGTATTCTGCGAGCGTGTCAATCGGCGGCTGAAACGTGATCTGGTTTTGCACCGGATCGTTCAGATTGATTCCGTTCACCAGCCAGTTGGTTGTGTCTTCGCGCTGGGAGCGGCGCGGAAAGGAAACCGTTCGCTGGCGGCGTAACCGTGCCGGGTGTCAGCAGGCTCAGGTCCGTGAAGTGGCGGCCGTTCAGCGGAATTTCCTGCACGGTCTTATCGTTGATCACCTGGCTCATGCTTGTCGCGGCCGTTTTGACTAGTGAGGCCTCCGCCATAATCTCGATTTTTTCGGTGGCTTGGCCGACGCTAGTTGAATATTTTGCGTGACGGCAGTGGCCACATCTAGTTTGAGGTTTTGGACGATCGAGGATTGAAATCCGGGAGCCGTGACTTGGAGGCGGTAAGTCCCGATCGGCAACGACGGAAAGAGATATGCGCCGGCATTATCCGTCTGTGTTACCGATGCGACTCCGGTAGCCTGGTTCGTCACGACCACTTTGGCGTTTGGAACCACCGATTCCGCAGGATCCGTCACCGTGCCATTCAGCGCCGCGGTCGACTGTGCCCACGATGCTCCGCTTCCCACGACGGCCGAGACGACAACCAAAAGAAAGGGGCGAAAGAAAAAACTGCATTTGCCCATCAGAGTCTTTAATGCAACTAGCATATATCTACTCCTTCTGAGTGAAAACCCCACTTGGGCCGTTCAACACACGCCCAAACAGTTTCGCAATCCCAGGGCCAGAATGGGGCCTCCTCGAGTTGCCAAGAAAATTAGCCATATCAATGGCCTATAGGGTTACCTCGATCTATAAGCGATGGAAACAGGGTGAACCGACTTCCAAAAACAGAAGGCGCCTCCGAAATTCCGAAGGAGTTTTATATGGAATTTAGAGCACCAGACGTTATGGGGGGGGGCACGTCGAGAAAAACTACGGCTTGCAGTTGGCGGGAAGCAGGAGCGCTTGGCCTTCGAAGATCAAGTTTGCATCGTGGACGGCCGGATTCGCGTGTGCGATGCAGGACCAGTAGGAGGCGTGGCCAAGCTGGGTTTGCGCGATCTTTGAGAGGGTGTCGCCCTTGTGCACGCTGATTTTTGTTGCCGCCCGGAGAGAAGAGACCGCCGCCGGCAGGTAAATTTGCGAACCCGCCACGATGTGATTGGCGTCAACGATTCCCGGATTGACGGCCAGCAGGTCGTGCCATCGAAAACCTTTGCCGAGGTTCTGCTGCGCGAGTTTCCAGAGGGAGTCTCCGGGCTTTACCGTCACGACATTTAATTTTGCCCGCGCCGCGGGAACGATGGGCGGCGTCGGCTTCGAAGGCGTCAGTCGAACGGTTGGCGGGCGCGAAGGCATGACAAGCGCTGGAGCCGAGAAGAAAACCTTTGGGCGTTCGAAAGGCGAGCGCCTCACCGGTGGTTGGTAAGGAGCAAAACGTGGCGGAGCAGGCTTGGAAACCGGCGGGCGTAGCGGCATCACCGGAGGCTTTGGCGAGGCGAGCGACCGGAAGGGGGAACTCCGCGGATTGCTGAAGTTTCTGCGACTGCTTCTGCTTGCGGAAACGGCGCGCGACGTCACCGAGGGGGGCGTCAGGAGAAAGCGACTGCGCGTCGACCGCTTCCTGGGATTTCCCCGCCGAAGGAGCAGCCAACTGATTTTTCTTCGCCTCCACCTGAGCGCGATCTTCCGGCGTGAGGATCTGCTCGCGCCTTAAATCCTGCTCGGTGTAAACGTGCTTGGATTTCTTCTGCTTGCTTTCTTTCTGGGCGCGTTCCTGACGAGCCGCTTCCGCGACGTCCTGAGCGGAGCATTGCTTGGCGCCAAAAACGGCGCAGGATACAAATACGATTCCGGGGAAGCACAAACTAAGGCACCGGCGCGAGAGCCTTGCGGCTGTCGAGGGGCCCGTCACGAGAGGAGCGTCGAGATCAGTTCGTAGCATGTCAAACCGACCACGGGGGGAACACCGCTTAATAAGAATTATACTGAAAGAGGCCGCATTTGGGCACCGGATTTTTTGGGAGTTGTCCTAAGCGTTGCCTGAGAAGAAACCCTCCGATTTTCCCGGCACCGCCTGACAGTTCCCTGTCACTTTGAAGAACTTGCTCATCAGAACCCGCGAATCATTTTCCAGGGAGTCTGCATTCGTTCTTTATTTCATTTGAGGACTGCCGGACACCTGTTGCGTTATGATTTGCACCCGGATGATTCCGCGCGGCGGTCAGCTGCGTTTCCGCAGTGCCTGCGCCGTGTTTACTTGCAGCTTGAGCGCGGCAAGGAGTAAAGGAACAATGAGCAGCACGCAAAGCTTTTCACGAAGACAGTTCGTTTCTTCGGCGATCTCTGCCGCCGCAGTTTCTTGCTTGCCGAACGGACGAAACCTTCTTTCGGGTCTTGCAACTCTCAATCGTGGAACACGTGAAATCGCTCAAGAGTCCTCAGTCGTTCTGACCACTACTCCCTTTTGGCGGGACCAGGGCATTCTCAACCTCGCAAAGTCGCCGTACGCCAAACTGAGGAACGTACCGGTCCACGCCGTCGCGATCGAGAATGGTTTTTGGGCGCAGCGCCGCGAAGTCAACGTCGACAAGAGCATTCCTTCCATGGGCAAATTGCTGGAAGCCAACGGCCGGATGGACAATTTCCGCCGCCTCATTGGCAAGAGCACTGCATCGCAGCGCGGGCCCGTGTACTCCGATTCCGACGTGTACAAGTGGATGGAGGCCGCTGGCTTTGTTTTGCAATCCGGCGAGCGTCCCCAGCTCCGCGCCGCGGTGGATAAAATCGCGAAGGACGTCGTAGCCGCGCAGGAGCCGAACGGATACTTGAACACCTATTTCGTCCGCGAACATGCCGCTGAACGAATGGAGCCGAAGACCCAGGAGTGGGGCCACGAGCTTTACGACATGGGCCATTTCCTGCAGGGTGCCACGGCCTGCTACCGGGCTACAGGCGACCGGACTTTACTCAACGCCGGAATTCGCTTCGTAAATGACTTCCTGGTACCAGATTTCGGTCCCGGCCCGGATAAAAAACCCCTGTACTCAGGCCATCCAGAAATGGAATTGGCTTTGGTCGAGCTATTTCGAATGACCGGCGACAAACGGCATCTGGGCCTCGCGGGCTACCTTCTCGCCGGCGACTCGCGGATTCATGTGAAGCCGCCTTGGGATGATGTCTATCATTTTTGCGGGACTCCCTTCACTTCCCGAACGCATCTCGAGGGTCACGCCGTGCGCGCCATGTACGCTTGCTGCGGCGCGGCCGACTATTACCTGGAAACCGGAGATCCCGCGTATCGGAAGACACTCGACGTTTTGTGGAAGGATCTCGTCACATCGCAAATGTACGTCACCGGTGGAGTAGGCGCGCGCAGCGACGGCGAAGCTTTCGGTGATCCTTTCGAATTGCCCAATGCCCGGGCCTATGGCGAAAGTTGCGCGGCCATTGGAAATATGATGTGGAATTGGCGCATGCTGGCCGCGACGGGCGAGGCCAAATTCGCGGATGTGATCGAACGTGCGCTTTACAACGGCATTAATTCCGGCATGTCGCTGGACGGCACGCTCTACTGCTATCGCAATCCGCTGGCGTTCGATCCTTCCCGGGGCGACAAAATTCGCAACGAGTGGTATGACACGACCTGCTGCCCGCCGAATCTGCAACGCACCTTTGCCTCGCTGCCCGGCTACTTTTACAGCACCGACGGCGACGGCATTTATGTGCACCTCTATGACAATTCTGAACTTGACTGGCATCTCGAGAGTGGTGTCGGCTTGAAAATCTGCCAGAAAACAAATTATCCCTGGGATGGCAGCGTGGAAATTATCCTCACCCCTGCCGAACCCGCTGAGTTTACATTCTTCCTGCGCATTCCGGGATGGGCTGACAGCGTGCAAGTCGGCGTCAACGGAAAGGCGGTCGCGGGCGCCACTCCCGGCCAGTATCTTCCGATTCGGCGCCGCTGGTCCGCCGGAAACGTCATCCGCGCGCAATTTAATATGAGGCCCCAGCTTCTCGAGGCCAACGCGCAAATCGCCGAGAACAACGGCCGCGTGGCGGTCCAGCGCGGGCCGCTCGTGTACTGTTTGGAGCAAATTGACCAGCCGGAAGGCGTGGCTCTGAAGGATGTGGCGTTGAACCTGGGCCCGAAATCGAGCGTGCAGTTCCAGGAGGAATTTCAGAAGGACCTGCTTGGTGGAATCATCGTGCTGCACCATGCAGGCGCGGATTATGGAGAGTCCGCGGAGCGCAGCCTCTTGTACTTCCGCCATTCGAACGAGGCTCGAAAATCCAAGCCTCTCTCTCTAACTTTCATTCCGTATTACGCCTGGGCCAACCGCACCCCGACCCCCATGCAGGTTTGGACGCCCATATCGAAGATGTGAACCTCAAGCTGCAGCATTTTTCCTGAGCCGGTAAAAGGTCGGCATAAAGCGCCAGACAAGATCGAGTCTCATCCAAGTGGGGAGCCGACGGGAGGGCCACCTGAGGAGGGTCCGGAGACTACCCAGTATTCGTGGGAGAAATGCCACTATAGATATCTTGAGGGCGTAGGAGCAGATATTGACCTTGAGTTTGTAGACCTGTGGGGATCAGGCGACTACCGGCTCACGATGACATTGGAAGAAAAGACTCTCGCTCTTGCCTCCTACTCGCGGGTGGGTCGACTGGGAGGATTATGACCCCACTCCATTCCCACTGTCCTCTGGGAGCGATCTGGTGGTTTGGATTGGGCCGGGGCCTGCGCCACAGGTGAAATTCAAGGATTTAGAGGCGATGGTGGTTTCGCACATCATCCGCGATCAGGTGTACTTCAGCCATCAGGCCGAATATTTCAGAGCCACACACGCCTCCACCATGGCGCGTATTGTGGTTGATATTCCTGGGGACGAATTGAGTAGTTCCGATGGTCGAGCGCCCAAGGCATTCGTGATATTCGGGAGGATCATCAAGCTATCGCCGTGGGTGGTCGATACATTTGAGTGTACCTGTTCCTTGGCTGAACGGAAATGGGCGGGCCGGCTCCATCCGAACTGGGAAGTGACCGTTCCTTTGGTGCCGGGGCCATATCGCCTGGCGATTGTGGTTAAGAATCCTTTAAGCGGAGAAACCGGTGTGATGTATACGCCGTTGGATGTGCCCATGACGGCGTACTCGGACAGAATCCGTTCTGGGAGAGTGGGTGACAATACGTCCGGAATCCGGTGCTTCCAGCAAGCCCGTTTTCGGACCGAGTGCTCTGGCCTCTGACANNNNCGAAGCCTACATCGCCCCCAGCGTCCCTCGCCGCCGCCCATCCACCTCATCTCCTAGGTTTGCCGGCGCTCGCCACGCGCACCCCCGCTTACTGAGGTATGATCGTGGAATCGATCCGACCTCCATCACCCGGCAAGGAGGGCCTCGCCATGTCTGCTCAACACAAGTCCTCTCGAATCGACGAGTGGTTGCTACAAAGGATCTATCGAGCGGCCGGTCAGCCCGCAGTTCGGCTCGTGCTCCGAAACAGCGCCGAAGTTTCGCCAAAAGACGCGCTGCCTGTGGCGAACATCGTCATACAGGACCGAAAAACTCTCTTGCGTCTGCTACTCGATCCGGAGGCTGAGTTCGGCGACGCGTACAGCACGGGGCGAATCACGCTCGAGGGAGATCTCGTCTTCGCACTCGAAACCCTTTATCGCTCCATATCGGAAGCCGAACGTCACAGCTGGTACGTCAAACTCGTCTCCAAGTGCATGGAATATGTTCAGCGCAACTCCTTGCGTGGCTCGTTTCGTAATATCCAGCGACACTACGACCTTAATACCGATTTTTACCGGCTCTGGCTCGACCCGCAACTTGTCTATACCTGCGCTTATTTTCCGTCTCCCGGTGCAACGCTGGAGGAGGCGCAGGTCGCGAAATTGGACTACGTATGCCGCAAGGTGCAACTGCAACCCGGGGAGCGTGTCGTGGACGCAGGCTGCGGATGGGGCGCACTGGCCCTTCACATGGCAAAAAACTATGGAGTGACCGCCCGGGCATTCAATATTTCACACGAACAAGTTTCGGTCGCCCGCCGGCGAGCGAAAGAACTAGGGCTCAGCCACCGAGTGGAATTCATCGAAGACGATTACCGGAACATCTCCGGCGAGTGTGATGCGTTCGTCTCTGTAGGAATGTTGGAACACGTTGGACGGGAACACTACCGAGACTTGGGGAATATCGTCCACCGCTCGCTCGCCAAAACCGGGCGCGGACTCCTCCACTTTATAGGACGCAATCATCCGCATCCCTTCAGCACGTGGACCAGGAAACGCATTTTTCATGGTGCCTACGCACCGGCGCTGAGTGAGGTCATGCAACTCTTTGAACCTTCGGATTTATCCGTCCTGGATATCGAGAACTTACGGCCCCACTATGCAAGAACACTGGAGCACTGGTTGGCCCGATTCGAGAAGTCCGAGCAGCAGATATCCGAAATGTTCAGCCCGGAATTCATAAGAGCTTGGCGGCTCTACCTCGCCGGAGCTGTCGCCGGATTTCATGTCGGCACGCTGCAACTGTTTCAAATCGTTTTCGCGCGAACCGCCTGCCAGCAAATTCCATGGATCCGCGCGCACCTGTATACAGAAGAAGGGCATGAAGAACAGGAGGCCAAATGGATGCATGCGACGTCCTGATCATTGGAGCCGGTCCCGCCGGAAGTTCCTGCGCCTGGAAACTGCGAGATTCGGGCTTGGATGTCGTGATCCTGGACCGGCAGACCTTTCCCAGGGACAAGGTGTGCGGAGGATGGATCACGCCGCCCGTCGTCGAGGAGCTCGAAATTGATCTGGAGGAATATTCACGCGGCCATGTTTTGCAGAATATCCAGGGTTTTCGCACCAGCCGGATGGGTAGCCGCGAAGTAGAAACCGATTATGGCCGACCAATCAGCTACGGAATTCGGCGCTGCGAGTTCGATGATTATCTATTAGAGCGCTGCCGCGCGCGCATTCACCAAGGCGTTCCTCTTACCCACCTGGAACAATCGGGCAATCGCTGGACTGTCAATGGCCAGTTCAGGGCCCGGCTCGTGATCGGTGCCGGGGGGCATTTTTGTCCCGTCGCCCGATTGCGGGGGGCCAACGCTCGCCATGAAGTCAGCGTTGCTGCGCAAGAAATTGAATTCGAGATGTCAGAAACCCAGCGCGATCAATGTTCTATCCGGCCTGAGATTCCAGAGCTCTATTTTTGTCCTGACATGAAGGGTTACGGTTGGTGCGTCCGTAAGAAGAACTTTCTCAATATCGGCTTAGGGAGACTTGATCCCCATGCCCTGCCCAATCACCTCGCCGCCTTCGGCACCTTCCTGAAAAAAGCGAGAAAGATTGCCTTTGATCTGCATGCGAAGATGGTGGGCCATTCGTATCTTCTGTACGGGCGTGCCAAACGAAACGTGGCCGGAGACGGTGTACTGCTGATCGGCGATGCCGCTGGCTTGGCGTATTCTCAAAGCGGCGAAGGCATACGACCTGCGATCGAGTCGGGACTCCTTGCGGCGAAGGCCATCCGTGCCGCGGGCGGGGCCAACAGTCCGACACTTTCAGAAACATATCGCTGCCTGCTCGCGCAGCGATTCGGAAAAGTGCAGGAAGAATGGGCTTTCAACATTGGCCGTCATCTTCCAACGCGGCTTGTGAATTCCCTCGCCCCAATTCTCTTGGCAAGCCAGTGGTTCTCTCGCCACGTCGTCCTCGATCGGTGGTTTCTCCATTGTGACGAACCCGCTCTGGTTTGCTGACCAAAACCAGGGATTCGTTTTGCGGAATTGCAGCCGTCAAACAATGTGAAGAACGCAAACTCCCAATCATTGAGGTCCCTAGAACGCGCGCAGATTTCTTCTCCACTTGATTAACGCACTGAAATCTCGCTGATTCCCCAGAAGTCCCGTTCTGGGAGATCGTCCTTAATCCCAGAACCCGGTTTCGATTCTGGACCGCAGCCCACTTGTCTGACAAGCCGACTAAGCGACCACGTGGCTGTCGGATTTGAAGTGCTTTGTGCAGCCAGCTGCAAAGCGGCTCGCCATTGCGAAGCAAATAGGGTGGCATTCTTTCCGTAGAACGTTCGTAACGCTGCCAAAAGGGAAGCGATGAAGACGTTAAGAACACTCAGGAACTGATGCGCCGCGAGAACAGCAGATTAACGCTAGACGTGTATGCACAGGCTCTAAGCCCGCAAAGGGTGCAACCACCTGAAGGTTGTTGAGATGATTCGGCCGACGGGAACAGATTCTGTTCCTTTGCGTTCCCACGCTGAGAAAGTGGAATCTCTACGTGCTTGATTTTAATGGAGCGGCCTATCGGAATCGAACCGACACCTGAACCTTGGCAAGGTTCGAGTAGTTAAATCTAACGCGCTGGAACGGCGGCACTTAGCATTTTGGGGCAGGGTCTTAATTGGAAAATGATGGAAAACAAAAGCGCATAGTTCCCTCTATTGTCAAAATCGATGCTCTCAAGGCCTAGCTCGGGTATTCTGGAGAGAGACAGGCACATCGCGCGGAGAGCTTTCAAACACTCGCTGGCCCCGGTCTAGAGAAGGCGAAAAACAGATGGAGAAACTCGATCGAATCACGACTAATGTTGCCAGGATGAACGGCGAGCCCTGCATACGGGACCTCCGTCTTGCCGTCCGCCGAGTGCTTGAAGCACTCGCCGTCTATCCTGACCGTGCCGAACTGAAGCGCGAATACCCAGAGCTAGAGGACGAAGATATTCGGCAAGCGCTGGCCTTCGCGGCGGCTTTGGTTGACGACAAGGTCTTGCCCATTCCCCACGCCCGATGAGGCTGCTGCTCGATCAGGGCCTCCCGAGTTTCACAGTCCACCATCTCCCGTTGCCGCAGGGGCTTTCTTCAGCAGCCGGATCAGCATGGCAATTTCAGGTAAAGCGCTAGCGATAGATTTCTTTGCGATCTCCGATGCGAAGGACCAGAAC
>WNFJ01575576.1_pt1 | contig 12350 bp, 9 predicted proteins | sample 5400461 | NCBI WGS metagenome assembly WNFJ01 (sample SAMN13153349, study PRJNA577476) | soil metagenome | isolation source: 115 cm saprolite on Douglas fir-dominated hillslope | place: USA:California | collected 2013-09-17
GCTAATGCCGCCATTGCCAGGCGCGCAATAAACCTTGGAAACGCGCGGAGACTGGCGCAGTTTCCAAACTAGGGCGTGCTCGCGGCCGCCGCTTCCAATGACCAGGACCTTCATAATCTGGAGACACAAGGTTAGGGGCAGAAGGAAATCTGTGTCAAACGGGCTCAGCGTAATACCCCGCCTGGGGGATCTCTTCTTGTGCGACTTGTGCATCGATCAGGCCGTCCTGTTAATGTATTGCGCGGAGGATGGCGCGATGCGAATCGGAATGCTGGCGGCACGGATCGCCGCAGTTGCAGGGCTGGCCGGTCTTTCCGTATCTGCTCAGGCTGACTCCCTGACGGTAAAAACAGAACAAGGTAAAGTTCACGGCAAGACCATCAACGATGGCAAGGTCAAAGCGTTTCTGGGCCTGCCCTACGCGGCGCCTCCGGTGGGCGATCGCCGCTGGAAGGCGCCCGAGCCGCTGGAAGGCGCCCGAGCCGCCTGCCAAGTGGAAGGGCGAGCGCGATGCCTCCAAATATGGCGCGCACTGTGCTCAGAACCATGTTTTCGAGGACATGATCTTCCAGGATGGCGATGGTAGCGAAGACTGCCTGTTCCTGAACGTCTATGCGCCCGCCGATGCCACCGCCAAGAACAAGCTGCCGGTGATGTTCTGGATTCATGGCGGTGGATTCTCAGGCGGCGCCAGTTCGGAACCTCGGCACAACGGCGATTTTCTGCCTCTTAAGGGCGTGGTGCTGGTCACCATCAACTACCGGCTTGGGGTTTTCGGTTTTCTGGTCACGGCGGACATGGCCAAAGAGGCCAACGGCGCAGCCGGCAACTACGGTCTGCTGGATATGGTGGCCGCGCTGCAATGGGTGAAGGCCAACATCAACGAGTTTGGCGGCAATCCGGACAATGTAACCATTTTCGGCGAAAGCGCCGGGTCGGCCGCGGTGAGTACGCTGATGGCTTCACCGATTGCAAAGGGACTTTTTCACAAGGGCATCGGCGAGAGCGGTGGAGCGCTGGGCGAGGGAGTGTTGAGCTATCAGCCGCTGGACGCCCGCGAGAAAAGTGATGGCGATTGGGTTGCCTCGCTCAAGGTCACGACGCTGAAGCAATTGCGGGACCTGCCCACGGCAGCCATTCTTGAGGCTGCGAAAGGCAAAGGCATGGTCGGCTTTGGGCCGGATATCGATGGCAAGTTGCTGAACGAGCCGATTGCCGACACCTATGCCGCAGGAAGGCAGTCCCATGTGCCGCTGCTTGGCGGCTGGAATCGCGATGAGGGCAGCTTTCTTGCCGCCGGTGGCATGACGGCTGAGAAGTTCAAGGGAATGGCGGCTGCCCTGTTCAAGGACCGCGCAGACGAGTTTCTCAAGCTCTATCCCGCTGATACCGATGACCAGGCCCTCCGTTCGGCGATCGACTACGCCAGCGACTCGTTCATCGCCCTCAGCACCTGGAAGTGGCTGGAAGCCCACCGCAAGACGGGTCAGTCGCCGGTTTACCGCTATCATTTCGAGCTGGCGGCGCCCCCAAGCAAGTTCCATCCCGGCTCGTTTGCGTTTCACTCTGACGAGATCGAGTATGTCTTCGCCACGCTGGATACGCGGCCGGGAGCGGTGTGGCGCCCCGAGGACCGCAAGCTGAGCGACCAGATGATGAGTTACTGGAGCAACTTCGCCAAGACCGGTGATCCCAACGGAGCGGGCCTGGCGGAGTGGCCGAAGTATGGCGAAGGCGACCCATTGATCCATCTGGACAGCACGATTACGTCGGGTCCGGACACGCTGCGTCCGCGGTATGAGTTCTTGCTGAAGGGATTGCCGCCGCTGCGGTTTTAGTTACTGACTCGAAAGTGGAATTGCGGCCTCTGAGGAAAGGGACGTAGAGTGCTTGGCGAGATGAAGCGAATCCTCTGTTTACTGGTCTGATTGCCTCAGGTCTGCCGCTCTCGGCCAAGGACCGCACCTGGCAGGATGCAGTCTTTCTCGGAACCAATTCATCGCAAGTAGGCGCGGTTGCCATGCCAATCGGCACGATGGTTGTGGCCGTTCCGCTGAGCTCGCAGCATTACTGGTTCCGGGCGAATGGGCTGGGCTATTGTTTGTACTTCCCCAGCCGCCTCAGCGGTCGCTTCAACCAAAAATCTCCATCGAGGGCCGCCGTGTGCACGTGCTTGATGACGACGGCAAGGACTGGAAGCTCACGATCGTAGGCAAGGTCGCACCCAAAGAGTGATTCACTGGTTCCCCTCGATTGCTGCACACTCCGCAGTGACTGCGGTCAGATCTAAGAGATCGTAGAGTTACGGGCGTCCCCGCCCGTCCCGATGTCTAGGAACAACCCCAAGAAGTCGTAAGATAGGTTTCGCCCCTATGGAGGACCCAGCCCTAGCTCCCAGAGCCGCAGTGCAGCACGACGAAGCCGACGCCGGCCACCGCTCGCTGGAAGGCATGCACAGCACCGTCGCCGTGCCGCATCATCAAGCCGGCTTTTGGCAGCAGTGGCGGGCGTTCATTGGGCCGGCGATTCTAGTCAGCGTCGGATACATGGACCCAGGCAACTGGGGGACAGACTTGGCGGGTGGAGCGCAATACAAGTATGGGCTGCTGTGGGTAGTCGGGCTGGCCAGCCTGATGGCTATTTTCATGCAAGTCATCTCGGCGCGCCTGGGAGTTGTGACAGGAAAAGATCTGGCGCAATGCTGCCGAGACTGGTATCCGGGATGGACTCGCTGGCCGAATTGGTTGTTTTGCGAGCTCGCCATTGGGGCCTGCGATTTGGCGGAAGTGCTGGGCAGCGCGGTCGCCCTGAACCTGATGTTCCACATTCCGCTGCTGTGGGCAGTGATCATCACCGGGCTGGATGTTTTGCTGCTGCTCACCTTGCAGCGGTTCGGCATGCGGACCATTGAAGCCATAGTTCTGCTGCTTATCGCTACGATTGGCGTCTGCTATTGTCTGGAACTTTTTGTGCTGCCGCAGACGCAGCCGAATTTCATGGAGATGGGCCGCGCCCTGGTGAGTCCGAATTTTCGCCAGTCTGGAATGATTTACGTGGCCATCGGCATCATCGGGGCGACGGTGATGCCGCACAATCTTTATTTGCACTCAGCTCTGGTGCAAAGCCGGCAATTGCAAAAAGACGAGCGTTCCATCCGCAGCGCGATCCGCTTTAACACGATTGACTCCGTCACCGCGCTGGCGGTGGCTTTCTTCGTGAATGCGGCCATTCTGGTGCTGGCCGCGATGGTGTTTTACGGGAAGACGAGTGTGACGGCGGCGGGCGGACACGTCATCACTTTCAGCGCTAACAGTGACTGGATTCGCATCGCTTACCTGACGCTGGCACCGCTGCTGGGTACGTCTATTGCGAGCACGCTGTTTGTGGTGGCGCTTCTGGCGAGCGGGCAAAGCAGCACCATTACCGGAACGCTTGCAGGCCAGGTGGTGATGGAAGGCTTCATGCACTGGAGGCTCAAGCCCTGGCTGCGGCGGCTGATTACGCGAACGCTGGCGATTATTCCGGCGGTGGTGATTATTGGGATTCGCGGCGACAGTAGCATCAATGATCTGTTGACGCTGTCCCAGGTGGTGCTGGCGCTGCAGCTTCCGTTTGCCATGTTTCCGCTGCTGCATTTCACCAGTTCGCAAGCGAAGATGGGCGCATGGAAGAGCGGAATGTTTTTGATGATCGCCGGCTGGTCGAGCGCGATCTTGATTACGGCGCTGGATATTTGGGGACTGCCGGATTCGATTAAGTCGGCATGGCATGTCCTCGCTGGTGGCTGAAAGCTGGCTGGAAGTTAAATGAAAAAAGAGACCGCACATGTATAAAACTATTCTCGTTACCGTGGACGGTACTCCCACCGATCGGGCGATCATTGAACACGTGAAGCAACTGGCGAAACTTACCCAGGGCAAGGTGGTGCTGCTCCACGTGGCTGACGGATGGGCAGCGAGGACCTATGGTCCCGATGCGGTCAGTCGCGAAATTTCCGAGGACACGGCGTACCTGCAAAAAATTCAGGAGGAATTTCAGTCGGCGGGGATTCCTGCTGCCGCCGAACTGGCCTACGGGGAGCCAGCGGACGAAATCATCAAATGGGTGCAACAGAAGGGTTGCGATTTGGTGGCCATGAGCACTCATGGGCACCGATTTCTCGCCGATGTGTTTCTCGGCACGACGGCCACCCGGGTCCAGCATAAGATCAGCGTGCCGGTGCTGCTGCTGCGGGCGAAGTGAGAAGAACAGCTCGTGGCGGTTAGCTGTTAGCTCTTAGCCTTAAACTAAACCGATGTCGAGAGCTGAGAGCCAAGAGCTGAGAGCTGCCTCTACAAACTCAGCCGTAAACGACTAAACTAGACTCATAGAAACTGATCAGGAAGGCGCTCTCATGGACAGCTTTCATTCGAAATCCACTCTGAAGGTGGGCGGCAAGGAATACGAAATCTATCGGCTTGCTGCGCTCGATAAGCAAGGGGTCTCGACCAAGCACTTGCCGTTCTCGCTCCGCATTTTGCTGGAGAACCTGCTGCGCACCGAAGACGGCCGCAATGTGAAGGCTGAGGACATCCGCGCACTGGCATCGTGGAACGGCAAGACGAAATCCGAAAAAGAAATCGCTTTTACTCCCAGCCGGGTGCTGATGCAGGATTTTACCGGCGTACCGGCTGTGGTTGATTTGGCCGCCATGCGTGATGCCATGACGAAACTGGGAGGCGATCCTGCGTTGATTAACCCGCTGCAACCGGCAGAACTGGTGATTGATCACTCGGTTCAAGTAGATGAATTCGGCAAGCCGGCGGCATTTGCGATGAACGCGGAGCTGGAATTTCTGCGTAACAAAGAACGCTATGCGTTCTTGCGATGGGGTCAGACCGCGTTTCGCAATCTTGCGATTGTTCCGCCGGACACGGGCATCGTGCATCAAGTGAATCTAGAATTTCTGGCGCGCGTGGTGTTCGTGAACGAAGCGGACGGCAAGCGCGTTGCGTATCCTGACACCCTGGTCGGCACCGATTCGCACACCACGATGATCAATGGACTCGGTGTTCTGGGCTGGGGCGTAGGAGGAATCGAAGCCGAGGCGGCGATGCTGGGGCAGGCGGTCTCCATGCTGATTCCGCAAGTCGTCGGCGTGAAGTTAACTGGACGCCTGCGCGAGGGCGCGACCGCTACGGATCTGGTGCTGACGATCACGGAAATGCTTCGCAAGCATGGCGTGGTGGGAAAATTCGTCGAATATTTTGGACCTGGCTTGCAGGACTTGCCGCTGGCAGACCGCGCCACCATCGGCAACATGTCTCCGGAGTACGGCGCGACCTGCGGAATCTTTCCCATTGATCGCGAGACGCTAACCTACCTGCGGCTCACGGGCCGCTCCGAGGAGCAGATTGCGCTGGTCGAGGCTTACAGCCGCGAACAGGGGCTATTCCACGACGCGGATACGCCGAAAGCGGATTACTCCGAGCTGCTGGCGCTTGATCTTGCGAGCGTCGAACCGAGTCTGGCGGGGCCGAAGCGTCCGCAGGACCGGGTTGCGCTTTCGCAGGCGCGCGACTCGTTCGAGAAGGCGCTCCCTTCGCTGATCAAGCCGGGCAAAGGAGACGCGGCGGCCGGTGGGAACGGGCATCTGAGTCACGGGAGTGTCGTCATCGCCGCGATCACCAGTTGCACCAACACTTCGAACCCTTCAGTGATGCTGGCGGCGGGCCTCTTGGCAAAGAAAGCGGTCGAGCGCGGACTACAGGTGCCTGCGTGGGTGAAGACTTCGCTGGCGCCGGGATCGAAAGTGGTGCGCGATTACCTGGAGAATGCCGGCCTGACGCCGTACCTCGAAAAACTGAAATTCCACATTGTGGGATATGGGTGCACGACTTGCATTGGAAACTCGGGCCCGCTGCCGGAAGAGATTTCGAAAGAGATTGACCGCAAAAGTCTTGTAGTGGCGTCGGTGCTTTCAGGGAACCGAAACTTTGAAGGGCGCATCAATCCCGACGTTCGCGCCAATTATCTGATGTCGCCGCCGCTGGTGGTGGCGTTTGCGCTGGCGGGGCGAATTGATGTGGATCTTCGCAAAGATCCGCTGGGCAAAGGAAAGGATGGCAAGCCGGTTTTTCTTGCCGACGTGTGGCCAACGCAGAGCGAGGTGGAGGAAGCGGTCGAGCATTCGATTTCTTCCGACATGTTCCGCAAGACCTATGGCGAAGTTTATGACGGAGACGCGCATTGGCGCGGATTGCCGGTGCCCAAGGGCGACACCTACGCGTGGGATGAGCATTCAACGTACATCCGGCGCGCGCCGTATTTCAATGAGATGACGGATAAGGCCGCAGCCGTCGGCGACATCAAGCATGCCCGCGTTCTGGCTCTGCTTGGAGACAGCGTGACCACCGACCACATTTCGCCCGCGGGTTCGATCAAGAGAGACAGCCCGGCGGGAAAATATTTGCAGGAGCACGGGGTCAAGCCCGGCGACTTCAATTCGTACGGCTCGCGGCGGGGGAATCACGAAGTCATGGTGCGCGGGACGTTTGCCAATGTCCGGCTACGCAACAAAATGGTGCCGAATCTCGAGGGCGGATTCACCCGGCACTTGCCCGGGGGCGCTGAGATGACGATCTTTGACGCGTCAGAAAAATATATTGCCGAAAGCGTGCCGCTAATAATTCTTGCCGGGAAAGAATACGGCTCCGGTTCGTCCCGCGACTGGGCGGCGAAAGGGCCGCTTTTGCTGGGCGTCCGCGCGGTTATCGCCGAAAGCTACGAACGCATTCACCGCTCGAACCTGGTTGGGATGGGCATTCTTCCACTGCAGTTTTTGCCGGGAGAGAGCGCCGAATCGCTTGGTCTGACAGGAGAGGAAGTGTTCGAGATCGGCGGAGTGCGCGAGCTGATCGAGAACTTCGCATCGGGACGGCGGGTAAGAGTGCGAGCAGGTGCGAGAGAATTCGAAGCTGCGGTGCGCATTGATACTCCGCAAGAGGCGCTGTACTACGCCGATGGCGGGATTTTGCAGTATGTGCTGAGGCAGCTGCTGGCGGGAAAGCCGCAGCCGGTGCACGCCAGAGGTCGCGAGTTATGAAAAAGAAAGCTTGTTTGTTCGTTTTCGATGGACTCGCAGACTGGGAGCCGGCGCACGCTTTCTGCGAGATCAAAAAATCGCACAGGTTCGATGTCATCACTGCCGGTTTTTCGCGACAACCTGTCACTACGATGGCGGGACTCAGGCTGGTGCCCGACCTTGGCCTGGAGGAAATTGATTCCTCCGATTTGGCTTTGTTCGTGCTACCTGGCGGAGATATGTGGCAGGAGAAGTCGCACAAATCGGTCAAGACCGTTCTGTGCCAACTGCGCAAACAAAGTGTTCCGATCGGAGCGATTTGCGCAGCGACTCTCGAAATCGCGCGGGCGGGACTCACCCACGGCATCCACCACACTAGCAACTCTAAGCACTACCTCAAGGCGATGGTCCAGGATTACCAGGACGAGGCTCTCTACGTGGATAAACTCGCTGTCACGGACGGCAACATCATCACTGCCAGCGGACTCGGCAGCGTCGAGTTTGCGCGCGAGGTGATTCGAGAGCTTGGTCTCTATAGCGTAACGGATACCCAAACCTGGTTCGACATGTTTAAAAACGGTGTCGTTCCGGCACCAATGGCTTAACGGCGCACACGCATGTCTTCGCTCTGCCCCTGCTATAATCAGAAATTGCTCTCATGCCCTCGAAGCGCCTGATACGCTCCACTACAGTTCTCTGTGTCCGCCGCAACGGCAGCGTGGTTATGGCCGGAGATGGACAGGTCACGCTGGGCGAAGCGGTCATTAAGCATTCGGCCAAGAAAATCCGGCGGCTGTATCAGGACAAGATTCTTGCCGGGTTTGCCGGCTCAACCGCAGATGCGTTCTCGCTCTTCAGCCGCTTTGAGGCGAAGCTGGAGCAGTATCATGGGAACATTGGGCGGGGTGCGGTGGAGTTGGCGAAAGACTGGCGAACAGACAAATTTTTGCGGCATCTGGAAGCATTGCTGTTGGTTTCCGATAAGGACCAGACGTTTCTGCTGAGCGGGCAAGGCGACGTGATTGAGCCGGACGGCGGAATTGCCGCCATTGGCAGCGGAGGGCCTTACGCCCAGGCTGCCGCGCAGGCTCTGGCCGAGCATACGCAACTTTCGGCGCGGCAGATTGCGGAAGAAGCAATGAAGATTGCCGGGAAAATGTGCATCTATACCAATGACAAGGTTACCGTAGAAGAATTGTAAAGGCGTGGTTGGTCATTCGTCCTTGGTCGTTGACTCAAGACCCAAGGCCGATGGCTACCTCGATAAGGCCAACGACGCACGACCACGACAACGGATTTATGGCTATTTATCTCCCCGCCACCGCTGACGAAGAACAACTCGCGCTCGACGACCTGACTCCGCGCGAGATTGTCGCGGAACTCGACAAGCACGTTATCGGACAGCACGCCGCCAAGCGTGCGGTGGCAATCGCTCTGCGCAATCGGATGCGGCGGCAGAAGCTTTCCCCCGATCTTGCCGAGGAAGTGATCCCCAAGAACATCATCCTGATTGGGACGACGGGTGTTGGTAAGACCGAGATCGCACGCCGGCTGGCGAAGCTGGCGAATTCGCCGTTCCTGAAAGTCGAAGCCTCGAAATTTACCGAAGTCGGATACGTCGGACGCGATGTGGAATCCATGGTGCGCGATCTGGTCGAGATCGCGATCGACAACATCCGCGCGGAAAAGCTGGAAGACGTCTCCGATAAGGCCGAACTGAACGCCGAAGAACGGCTGTTGGATATCCTGCTTCCGCCTGCGGCGCCCTCGCATCCTGAACCTGGCTTCACGCTGGAAGCTTCCACCGGCGATTCCTATTCGCGGACGCGCGAAAAATTGCGTCAGCAGTTGCGCGAAGGCAAGCTCGATGACCGTACCGTCGAAATTGATGTTCGCGAGCGGAATTTTCCGTCGTTTGAAATCATCTCCAACCAGGGCGTCGAGGAGATGGACGTTAACCTCAAAGATATGCTGCCCAACATCTTCGGCCAGCGCACCAAGAAGCGGAAGATGAAGGTCAACGAGGCCTTCGAGTACCTGATCACGGAAGAAGAGCAAAGGCTGGTCGACATGGACCAGGTCACGCGCATGGCGATTGATCGCGTGGAAGATGCAGGGATCATTTTCCTCGACGAGATCGACAAGATTGCCGGACGCGAAGGCGGCCATGGGCCTGACGTTTCGCGCGAAGGCGTGCAGCGCGACATTTTGCCTATCGTCGAAGGCACCACGGTCAATACGCGCTACGGCATGGTGCGCACCGACCACATACTGTTCATCGCTGCTGGGGCGTTCCACGTTTCGAAGCCCAGCGATCTGATTCCCGAGTTGCAGGGGCGCTTCCCTATCCGCGTAGAGCTGCAGTCGCTGACCATGGACGACTTCATCCGCATTCTCACCGAGCCGAAGTCGTCGTTGGTGAAGCAGTACACAGCGCTGCTTGAGACCGAAGGCGTGAAGCTGGAATTCACCAAAGATGCGCTGGAAGAGATTGCGCGCTTTGCGTTCCGGGTAAATGAAGGCACGGAAAATATCGGCGCGCGGCGGTTGCATACGATTATGGAGCGCGTTCTGGATGAAATCAGCTTCTCTGCCCCCGAGAAAAAGGGCGAGCAGTTCAAGGTTGACGCCGAGTACGTGGGCAAGACCCTGGCGGACATTGTGAAGGATCAGGATTTGAGCCGGTACATTCTGTAGTCTGCCCGCACGGACGAGGACGCCGGTGCCTCCATCATCTAAAGTGAGTGGCCCTGATTGATGATTAATGCTGCCTGCATTTAATCTAGTTGGCCATGCCAAGTCTTAACGAACCCCTTGACCGCATCCGCCTCGCTTCCCTCGCGCAGCGCGAGCAGAAACTCTTCGCAGACAAGCGCCCCAAATCCAAGGCGCTGTTTGAGCGTGCCGGAAAGTCTCTGCTGGCGGGCGTGCCCATGAATTGGATGCAGAAGTGGGCGGGAGCCTTTCCGCCCTTTGTCCGGGAAGCGCAGGGCGGGTATTTCTATGATGTTGACGGGCACCGCTACATAGATTTCTGCCTCGGCGACACCGGTGCGATGACGGGACATTCTCCGTACGCGACAGTGAAAGCGGTTGAGGAGCAGATGAAGCGCGGTATCACGCTGATGCTGCCCGGCGAAGATGCTATTTTTGTCGCCGAAGAGTTGCAGCGGCGATTCGGACTCAAATACTGGCAATTCGCCCTCACGGCTACCGACGCCAACCGCTTTTCGATTCGGCTGGCGCGGCAGATTACAGAGCGTCCCAAGATTCTGGTTTTCAATTGGTGCTATCACGGCACGGTGGATGAGAGCTTCATCACCTTGCACGCTGATGGCACGGTCGGCGCGCGCAGCGGAAACATCGGGCCACCGGTGGACCCCGCAGTCACGACCAAAGTCGTCGAATTCAATGATGTCGCAGCGCTGGAGCAGGCGCTCGTGCCGGGCGATGTGGCTTGCGTGCTGGCTGAGCCTGCAATGACCAACGTGGGAATCGTGCATTCAGCGCGTGGCTACCATCAGGTGCTGCGCGAGTTGACGCGCAAGCACGGAACGTTGCTGATCATTGACGAGACGCACACTATTTGTACCGGCCCTGGAGGATACACGCGAGCCGAGAACCGAGAACCTTGATCCCGACATGCTGGTGTTTGGCAAAGCTGTCGGCGGCGGGATTCCGGGAGCGGCATACGGTTTTTCGCAAGAGGTGGCGGACCGCATCTCGGCGAAGCAGAGCCTTGAGGATTGCGACGTTGGCGGGATTGGCGGCACTCTGGCGGGGAATGCGCTCTCGCTGGCAGCCATGCGGGCTACATTGACGAAAGTGCTCACCCAGGAAGCGTTCGGCCGGATGATTCCTTTGGCGGAACGCTGGACTGCGGGGGTGCAAGCAGTCATCAGCGAATACCGAATGCCTTGGCACGTAACGCGTTTGGGATGCCGCGCCGAATACCTGTTTTCGGCGACTCCGGCGAAGAATGGCCAGCAGGCGCATGAAGCAATGGACTTCGAACTCGAGCGCTTCATGCACTTGTATGCGATGAATCGCGGAATTCTGCTCACTCCATTTCACAACATGGCGCTGATGTCTCCACAGACTGAGGCCGCTGACATCGACCAGCACACCAAGGTATTCCGCGAATGCGTGCGCGAACTGGTAGCGTGATCTCCACGCGGCTGGCAAAGCGCGGCGAGGACGCCCGCGTCTCACAAACTCGCTCTTCGAGAGACGAGCGTCCCCGCCGTCAACACTGGTAGGTGCTGCGAAAATGTTAATCTGGTCGCCACCGCATGAACAATCTGACTTGGAGGGGTGGGTTGTGCCTGCTTGCGCTTGCGCTGCTTGCGGGCTGCGGCAGTCCAGGAGTGCCGTTGCCTCCGTCGCTGGAACTGGCGCGGCCAGTCAGCGATTTGCGCGCCATGCGCAAAGGCGACACGGTTTACCTTACCTGGTCGGCGCCGGAAGTCACCACCGACCGGCATAACATTCGGCATCCCGGGCCGACCGAGGTTTGCCGGGCCGTGGGAACCATACGCGATTGCGATGTTGCTGTCGGCCGAGTTCCGTTTGCCAAGCTGCCGCCGGTAACCCAGGCTGAGCCCAAACCCCAGTTGACCTATTCCGATCAGCTTCCGGGAAATCTGCAAGTGGAAAATCAAACTTCAGCAGTCGTATATGCGGTGAGAGTTCTAAATTCATATGGGCGAAGCGCGGGTCTTTCTAACCAAGTGCAAGTGCCAGCTGCGCCAACGCTAGAGCCACCGGCTGATTTTCAGGCCGAGCTCATGGCGGAGGGAGTTCGGCTTAGCTGGAAGCCGATCACGCGGCCGGTGAACGCGGCCGGCTTGCACTACTTATATCGGGTGTATCGCCGCGAGGAGGGCGCGAGCGCTGACACTGTGGCTGGCGAGGTCCCGCTTACGGATGAAACGTCACCGAGCCTGCTGGATCGCGGCTTCGCGTGGGAAAAGACGTACAACTATCGGCTCACTGTGGTGACCGCCATCGCGCAAGGAAGCACGGAGCAGCAGGTGGAAGGCGATGACACGCCTGCGGTCACAGTCGTTGCCCACGATGTATTTCCGCCCGCGACTCCCGCTGGACTGCAAGCGGTGTTCTCAGGTCCGGGGCAGAAGCCGTTCATCGATTTAATTTGGGCCCCTGACACGGAATCCGACTTGGCGGGCTACAATGTTTACCGGCACGAGCAGGATAGTCAGCCGGTCAAACTGAATTTGGAGGCGGTGAAGGCGCCCACGTTTCGCGACACGGAAGTCGCCGCCGG
>WNFJ01617638.1_pt1 | contig 12350 bp, 15 predicted proteins | sample 5400461 | NCBI WGS metagenome assembly WNFJ01 (sample SAMN13153349, study PRJNA577476) | soil metagenome | isolation source: 115 cm saprolite on Douglas fir-dominated hillslope | place: USA:California | collected 2013-09-17
ACGGAGCCCTTGTTCAAGATCACCTGCAGGTCGAGGCCGAGCTCCCGGATCACCTCCATCACCCGCGTCTCGTTGGGCTGCACCGTGGCCACCACGACCTGACCCACCCAGAGCGGCGCGACGCCGCGGCGTCGCAGCGCCTGGACGAATTGCGGCGAAGGCGACTGCGCGAGGACCCGGGTTTCTCGGCTCTGCGGCCGGTAGAGGACGGCGCCGTTTTCAGCCACGACGGCGTCGAAGATGGCGGCCTGCGGAAAGGCCAGCAGGAGATCGCCGAGCTGGCGCCCGGTGACGAGGACGAGCTTGCGTCCGGTGGCGGCAAGGCGCCGCAGGGCTTCCACGGTGTCGGGATCGACCGCCCCGTCGGTGGCGAGCGTCGCGTCGTAGTCGGTGGCGAGGGCGAGATAGCGCACTGGTGTTTAGACGCGCTTCGGTCCCGAGCCGGCCGCGAGGATGATGCGGATGGGGCGATCGTGCCGAAGGTAGTCCCAGGCCCATGCGGCGAGCGCGCTGATGCGATTTCTAAAGCCGATCAGGTAGTAGATGTGAACGAAGAGCCACGTCAGCCATCCCAGGAATCCGGTGAATTCCAGTCCGCCAGGAAGGTGGGTGACCCCGGCGTTGCGACCGACCGTCGCCATGGTGCCTTTGTCGATGTAATGGAACGGCTGGCGCTCGGTCTGCAAGCCGCGCACCTCGTCAGCGATGGTGCTGGCAACATAGCGTCCCGCCTGCATCGCGGGCGGAGACAGCATCGGCAGCTCGCGGTCGCCGACGCGCGGCGAGGCGGCGTCACCGATGGCAAACGCGCCGGGTGCGCCTGGGATTCGCAGCCGCTCGTCCACCTGGATGCGCGCATTCCGAAATCGCGGAATGGGGGACTCGCCGATCGGGTCATTGGGGCGGACACCGGCCGACCAGATGATGGTGGCGGACGCGATCGTGGTCCCGTCGGAGAGCGTTACCGAGTGACCGTTGGCACTTTTGACCAGCGCGCCGGTGCGGACCTCGACTCTCCGTCGCGTGAGGACCCGCTTCGCGTAACGGCCGAGGCGAACCGAGAAGGCATTCAGCAGACGGTCCGTGCCTTCCACCAGGATGATCCGGATCTCGGTACGCGAGATCTGGTGATAGTCCTTGCCGGCGACGATCGCCATCAACTCGCTGAGCGCTCCTGACGACTCGACGCCAGTTGGGCCGCCGCCGACGACCACGAACGTGAGCAGGGCACGGCGCGCCTCGGTGTCGGGCTCGGCATCGGCACGTTCCAGGCAGGTCAGCACCTGATTGCGTAGCCGAGTCGCGTCCTCGAGCGACTTCAGCCCGAACGACACTCGGGCGACCTCCTGGTTGCCGAAATAGTTGTCGGTGCTGCCTGTCGCCAGCACCAGGTAGTCGTAGGCGAGCGGGGGAGCGCTGTCGAGCCGGACAACCTTGTTCACCAGGTCGACACGGGTTACCGTCGCCTGCCGAAATCGGACGTTGGGCGAATGGCGGAAGATGGTCCGCAACGGGTACGCGATGTCGCTCGGATTCAGCAGCCCGGTCGCCACCTGGTAGAGCAGCGGGGTGAAGAGGTGGTAGTTGTGCTGGTCCAGCAGGACGACGTCGATCGGCTCGCCATCGAGCTTCTTGGCGCAGGCGAGGCCGCCGAACCCGGCGCCGACGATGACCACGCGGGGACGGCCCCCACCCCGACCCTCCCCCGCAAGCGGAGGAGGGAATCTGGTGTCAGCCATCGGTCAGGACACGAAGCCGGGCGTGCCCTTGTCGCAGAGCGGACTCGACGGCGGCCGGCGAGTCGGCACGCGCGAACATGAAGCCAAGATAGCGATCGCCCTCCGGCAAGGGCACCAGCGCCTCGCCCGGAGGAATCGTAATCACCAGACCGTCGACGCCCGGCACCTGCTTCGCTTCGTTTTGACCCTCGACGGCGCGGAGCCGTCCCCGGTGGTGGATGGGCAGCATCATCACGCCGGCCGCGGCCCGCTCGCGCTCGTGAGAGGGCATCGGCAGGCCGGCAGCATGACGGAGGATCAGTTCTTCGAGCGAAATGCCAGACCCGAATCGGAGCGTTCGCGAGCAGAGGCCACCGATCGACCGCGCGGCGACCTCCAGCACCCAGAGATCTTCAGCGACCCCCACCCCAGCCCTCCCCCTGAGGGGGAGGGAGTTGCTGTTGAATCGAAGCTCGGCGTGGATCGGGCCATCGGTCAAGCCAAGTGCTCGAGCAGCTCGCGCTGTGGTCTCCAGGATCTGCGCCTGACGGTCCTCTGGAAGGCGTGACGGTGTAAGGGACCATTCAGAGGGTCGGGCTTGTCGAAGATCGCCAGCACCTCGAGGTCGCCCCCGCGAAGAAGTGCCTCGACTGCGACTTCCTCACCTGGGATGAAGTCCTCGACCAGCACCGATCGGCGCGTTCCGTTAGGGCGGCACGCCGCGACGATCGCCGCGACGCGCGCGAAGACCGTAGGAAAGCTCGCGGCATCGTCGACCTTCACAACACCCTGGCTGCCTGAAAGGTCGACCGGCTTGACGACGCACGGGTAGCGCACCGTCGCCGCGATCGCCTGCGGATCCGCATCGATGTCCACCGTCGCAAATTGAGGTGTCGGGAGGCCGGCTGCCGCAAAGCGCTCACGCATCCGCGCCTTGTCCCGGGCGGCTTCGACCGCATCGACGGAGTTGTGCGGGAGGCCGAGCGCCTGCGATGCCGTCGCGGCCAGGAGCGTTCCGGTATCGTCCACGGCGACCACCGCGGCCAGGGGGTGCGTCTGGGCAAAGGCGACGATGCGCCTGGTCGAGGCTGCGGCATCCTCGAAGTCGAGCCGGAGGTGGCGGCCTTCCATCAAGCCGGCCAGCGCGGGCCGGTGCTCCGAACCGACCACGACCTCGACGCCCAGGCGAGCGGCAGCGGCCATGAAATCGTGAGTGCGATAGGTACGACTCGGGATCAGCAGAAGAACGCGCGCCATCACCAATAGTTGACCACGAATAGAATGACGGCAATGCCGCCAGGGATAACGGTCACGCCTGCGGCGATCGCGAAGATCGATGCGGTCCGCGCAAAGAGCGGCCGTCCGGACGCCTGTCTGCGAATCGCGATCGCCGGCCGCCGGGCTGGGCAGTTCGTCTACGAGCTGGATCTCGTCGCGCCCGAGGATGCGCCAGCGACCGACATCATGGTGGAGACCACGGACCTTCGTCTCCTGGTCGAGCCGGGCAGCGCTGTCAGGCTTGAGGGGGCGGTCATCGACCTCGATCCGTCGGCACTGGGCGGGGCCCTGCACATCGACAATCCGAACGAAGGCTGGCGCGATCCGGTCGCGGCTCGTATCCAGGAGGTGCTCGACCGACAGATCAATCCCTCGGTCGCAGCCCACGGTGGCTTTGTCGACTTGCTCGAAGTGCGCGGTGGCGCCGCCTACGTCCAGCTGGGTGGCGGCTGCCAGGGCTGCGCCCAGGTCGACGTGACACTCCGCCAGGGGATCGAGGTCGCGATCAAAGCGGCGGTCCCGCAGATCGTCGAAGTCATCGACGTCACCGACCACGCTGCGGGGACCAACCCCTACTTCCAGGCGGCGAAGAAAGCGTCGTAGCTTAGATCGCGGAGATCCGCCGGAGGCGCATGCGCGGTCCGAAGCGTGGCGCCTGGATCCCGCCGAGCATCAGCAGCCGGATCACGCGCGCCCGGTGTCCACGGTAGGGCTCGAGGAGTTCCAGCATGCGCGCCTCGCTGCCGCGCGCTTCGCCGGCGAGTGCCCATGCCACCTGGTGCGGCAGATGGTAGTCGCCAATGGACACGGCGTCCGGATCGCCGTATGCCACCACCGAGACTTCGCCCGCCGACCAGGGACCGATGCCAGGCAGCGTCGTAAGCAGCCGACGCGCATCGGCAGGGTCCATGTCGGCCGTGCCCTCTAACCGGCGTGCCTGGGCGGCGGCGGTCTGAATCACTGCGAAGCGCCGGCGCTCGATGCCGAAGCGGTGCACCGCCCAGTAGGGTGTGGCGAGTACCCGCTGGGGTGTTGGCGGAACCAGGAGGCCCGTTTCGCCGGGGGCCGGCTCCCCCAGCGCTCGGACCAGCCGGGCATACGACGCATAGGCTTCGACACTCGGCACTTTCTGCTCGATGATCGTTGGGAGCAGCGCTTCAAAAACGAGGCCGGTGCGGCCCAGGCGCAGGCCCGGGTGGTGGCGATGCAAGTCGGCGAGCAACCGGTGTGCCGGCTGGAACACGTTCGGCTGATCGTCGAAGCCCACCAGCGCCGGCGTGTGGCCGATCATCCATTGGGCTCCGCTGCCCCAGGCATCGGCGAGTAGCACGGCTCCCCGCAGCCGAAGCCGGAGCGATGCCGGTCCTTCCGGTGTGCGCGCGGCCCGCCAGACCTCGTTCAGCCCGAAGCGGATCGTTGGATCCGAGGGGCCGTGCTGAAGCAGGCCGAGTGTCGGGTCAAGGTCGAGCGGGAAGGGAAGGGAGAAGCTGGCGCTGGCATCGATCGGCACAGGCCAACCTTAACGCGGACATCTTCCGTGAGCGCGTGGCGCGAAGCGTCCTCCGTATGATCAACACAACTGATAGAAGCGGGCGGCAGGGCTGAGGAGCGACCCACACTCATGCTGAAGCTCGGATCGAACCGGAAGGGAATCGGCACGCCAGTCGCTTGCCCAGTCTGCCGTTACCCCAACCTCGGCATCTACATCTGGTGCGAACGTTGCGGGGCGCCATTGGACTGGACCCGGCCTTCGCCTGGCCCCGCAATAGATCCGCCCGCGCCAATGCCAGTCGTCCCAGTCCCCGAGCCCGAGCCGGCGGCAATGGGCCCGGAACGTCCCCCGCGCGCAATGACGCTACCGAAGCTCACCATTCCGGCGGTCGCGTGGTCTCAGCTCCGCGTGCCGAGGTTGACCGTGCCGCGCCCGAGCATGCCACGGGTCAGCGTGCCCCGCGTAGCAGGAACCGTATCCGTCGTCGCGGCGATCCTCGTTGTTTTGGTCATCGTGGCTACGCGCCAGAGCACATCCGGGCGGCTGCCATCGACGAGCGCAGATGTCGGTCAGACAGCGCTATCCGCGGCGATCCCAGGCGTTGAGGCGAAGACGGGCTTGCATTACCAAACCGGGAAATGTGCGACCAAGGCGCCCTGCCTGACGCTCGCGAGCCAAACGGTCGGGCAGGAGGCGGCGGCGGTGGTGTTTTCGGCCGCCACTGAGGCGGGGCGGCAATGCGTCGGCTATGTCTACCGCAGCAGTGGCCGCTGGCATTTCCACGACGCGCTCTGTGGCCTACCGGATCAGCTCACGCCGATGGTCGCTCATGACGCCACGGTCCATCTGCCCGCCAATTGTGCCAACGTCCGCGAGGCAGCCAGCCTCAAGGCTCACGTGGTCGCCTGCCTCAACGCCGGCACCACAGTCCACATCGACGGCGGCCCAGCTTACGCCGACAGCCGCCTCTGGTGGCACGAGCAACAGGGCTGGATCGCGCACGAGTTTCTGACGCCGCCATAGCCCCCCATCGTGCCATCCCCTGGAAGGGAGGGGGATTTTGTCTAGTCGTGCTCGCGGGGTGCCTGCGAGCGCAGGCGCTTGACCATTTCCAGCAGCATCTTGTAGGTCATGCTGGCGTTGTCCATCAGTAACGGCTTGACCTCCCAGGAGACGAGCGTGAGACACACGGTGTCGCTCTCGGCCCGGACGTCGGCGGTTCTTGGACCACCATCCAGGACCGATATCTCGCCAAAGAACTGACCGGGGCCCATCGCCGCGACCTTCTGGCCATCGCGCACAACGGATACGTTGCCCTCTTTGATGATGTAGAGGCCGTGCCCCCCGGCTCCCGCCTTGACGATCGTTGCGCCAGCCGGGTAGCCCTGCTCCTTGATCAGCTTCCCGAGGACATCGAGCTCCTTGCGGTCGAGGCCGGCAAAGAGCGGGACGCGTCGCAGCGACTCGGTGGGGTCAGTCTTTACAGCCATCGATTCCTCCTGCGTTTGACAGCGCGACCCTACGATACCTCACTCAAGGCCGGCCGACCGGGCGAAGACGGGTCTCAGCCGCCGAGGTGCGCGGCCTGGAACTGGTTGCGAAGCGCCCAGATGCCGTTGACGTACGGCCGGCTGCTCGGGTAGATGCCGTGCCGCAGCACACCGCCAAGACCCTGGTAATACGCGGCCAGCGCCAGCTTCGGATCGTGTAGCCGATCCAGGTACGATCGGAGGAGAGCCGCGCCGAGCTCGGCGTTGTCGAACGGGTTACCGAGGTTGACCGGTCGATGGAGCAGCGCTGGTCCGGCCCAGACGGCGGTATACGGCTCGACCTGCATCAGCCCGACGGCGCCGGTGTACGAGCGGGCGGACTGGTTCCAGCCGCTCTCCCAGTAGGAGACTGCCAGCACGAAGTTCGGGTTGAGGCCATGGTTATGGGCGGCTCGGATGAGGATGGCACGGGCCTGGGCGGACGCCAGGCGTGGAGCGGGCCCGGTCCGAGGAAGCGTCGGGTGGGACGCCGAACGCGTGCTGTGCCGATGGGCGGCATAGGCAGGCTGCGCGGCGAGCGCGACGGTGAGGCTGAGGCTGGCCGCGATCGCGACCGCCAGGCGCGAGAGGATGTGCATGTGGCAGAAACGTCATAAGGCCGGTGGCCTTGCAGCTTGGGCCGTGAATTCTTGTTAAGGACGCGCTCTCCGGTAGGCTTGTTCGTGATGGCGAAGCAAGCCGCGCTCGATTCGCCGCCGGTGAACGTTTACGAGGCGGATGACCAGCTCACGGTCGCGATCCCGATTCCTGGCGCACACCATGACACGACCGAGGTCATGCTCGATGGCCGGAAGCTGATCGTGCGAGCGGAGGCGCGCTATCCGCAGGAGCAGCAGCACTACGTGCAGCACGAGTGGTCGGTTGGAACCTCGCATCGCGAGGTCGCCTTGCCGAAGCCGGTCCGGTCCAGTGGCTCCAAAGCAATGTTGACGCATGGCATCCTTACCATCTCGCTGCCGATCGGCGAGGAGGGAGCCTCCCCACGAACTCGCATCCTCGTGACCGAGCCGCCAATCCATCAGGGCCAGGGCCACTAACCTTCCGGTCGGTCGGCGGGGAGGTCTGGCTCGTTGCTCAGCTGGTCCACCCCTGGCCATCGCTCGCCACCGCCGCCGCCGCCGTTGCCTTCGCGCTCCTCTTTCGTGTGCCGGTTGGCGATGCGCGTTTTAGTCTGATCTTCGTGACGGTGCTGATGACCCAGCTCTCGATCAGTGCGTTGAACGATTGGGCTGACCGCGCACGAGATGCCATGGCACATCGCTTTCGACCCGTGGCCATGGGACGAATCGCGGCACCGCTTGCCCTGGGTCTCGCGATCGTGTTTGCGCTCGGCGCGCTCCCAGGGACGCTGGCCTACGGCATGGCCGGCATCCTGGTTGCGCTCGGCCTTGCCGCAGGTTGGGCGTATGACCTCTGGCTGAAGCCGACGCCGCTCAGCTTCCTCCCCTTCGCGATCGCCTTTCCGCTGCTTCCGACGTGGGTCGGATTGGTGGCGGGGCGTCCGCTGCCGTCGTTGGTCTGGCTCTTCATCGCCGGCGTTCCCCTGGCGACCACCATCCACCTCGCTGACTCGCTGCCGGACCTGGAGCTCGACCGGGCGGCCGGCCTGCGGACGCTCGCCGGGCAGCTTGGTTTTCGGCGAACCGTTCGCGTCGCGGTGGCCTGCCTCGTGCTCGGGTCGCTGCTGTTGGTCGCGACGTTCGTGTCGCGTCCCGTCCTCGCGATCCTCGTTGTTCTCGTTGCCCTTCTCGGCGCCACGGCGCTGCTCCGAGTTGCCCCGTCGCAACCACAGCACGCACGCTGGATCGTCGCCCTGGCTGCCCTTGCCCCGGTGGTCGCCTGGTTCGCCGGACACGCTCGTGGCTGACCGCATCGACGAGACCGCCGTTGGCAACCGGTATGGGGAGTGGTTCAGCCACGGCCTGCGTGGGATCGGCATGCGGTACGTGTTTTCGAGGCGCGGGCTCTGGGTGATCAACACCCCCTACCGGCGCATCCTCGGCGCGGCCGGGATCACGCCGCAGGATCGCGTTCTCGACCTCGGCTGCGGGATCGGCAATATCCTGATCGCGCTGGCCGAGCGGACCGCTTTCGAGCAACCGGCCGTCGGGGTCGATGTCTCGCCGGCCCTGATCGAACTCGGTCGGCGTGAGGTCCGCAAGGCGGGGCTGGACGATCGCATCGATCTGCAGGTCGCGCCGGCCACCGGCTTGCCCTTTGGCGACGGCCGCTTCGACGTCGTGCTCACGTCGCACGTAATCAAACACCTCGATAACGATGCGTTGACCCGGGCATTGCTGGAAGTCGTGCGGGTTCTGCGCCCAGCCGGGCGGTTCCTGCTCTGGGAGTTCAAGAAGAGTCCGCTGTCGGCGCCGCTCTTCATCAGCGCCCGCACCACGGGGCTGCCGCCGCCGTTCAGCTTGCGTACTGAGGAGACGCTTCGTTCGGCGCTGCTCTCCGCTGGCTTTGCCCGCGTCGATCGCGTGCCCGCAGGATTGTTTCTCCTTCCACCGGTGCCACGTCTCGCGTTGCTGGCGACCCGATGAGCACGCGCTTCCTACTATTAGCCGGTGGCCAGAACCCTGAGTACCACCATGTGCGCGGTAGCCGTGACCCCAAAGAAACCCGGCAGTGCCCGGCAGGTCGAGCTGCCCATCCCAACCGCCGCCCGCGGGGTGGCGTTGATGCGAGTGCTCGAGGTCGGCATCGATGGCACCGACACGGAGATCAACAACGGCCTCTACGGCGAGGCGCCCCCCGGCTCGGATTTCCTGGTGATCGGTCACGAGGCGCTCAGCGTGGTCGAGGCGGTGGGGGAGGGCGTATCGGGCTTCATGCCGGGCGACCTCGTCGTCTCCACGGTGCGGCGTCCGGATAACTGCCCAAATTGCCGGGCGGGCGAAAGCGACATGTGCCTCTTCGGCAACTACACCGAGCGCGGGATCAAGGGCGCGCACGGCTACATGGGGGAGTACTACAGCGAGACACCCGCCTTCATGATCAGGATCCCGCCGGCACTGCGACCGTTCGCCGTCCTGCTCGAGCCACTCAGCATCGTGGAGAAAGCCACCTTCCAGGCCTGGACGATCCAGGGGCGGATGGTCTGGCAGCCGAAACGAGCCGTGGTCCTGGGTGCCGGACAGATCGGCATCCTGTGCACGATCCTGCTGCGCCTTCGGGGCCTCGAGGTGCACGTTTACGCCAAGTCGCCCCCGGACAGCGTGCAGGGCCACATCCTCAGCGGCTTAGGCGCCACGTACGCTTGCGTCGATGACCATCCGGTGACGGGCATCAGTGACGAGCTCGGTCAGATCGACTTCATCCTCGAAGCCACCGGCAACAGCGCCGTGGCGTTCGAGGCGATGGCGCAGGTCGGGAACAACGGCGTCCTCTGCCTGACGGGCGTGTCAGCGGGCAATCGCAGTATCGAGATCCCGGCGGACGTTATCAACCTGCAGATGGTCCTCGGCAACCGGCTGGCCTTCGGATCGGTCAACGCCAACCGCCGCTACTTCGAAATGGGGGTGGAGCATTTCCAGCAGGCGGAGCAACGATGGCCCGGCATCTTCGAGCGACTGATCACCCGCCGGGTACCCTTCGACGATTTCAAGTCCGCGCTCGACCGCCGGCCAGAGGACATCAAGACCCTGCTGACGATCGCCGCCCGGTAAGGCAACCGTGGCGTTTCGTCTCGACCCCAAGACCTGTCGCAACCTCGAGCCTGCATTGAAGCGCGAGTGGTTGGTCACGAACGGGCTCGGCGGCTACGCCTCGGGGACGGTGGCCGGCGTGAACACGCGCCGCTACCACGGCCTGCTGGTCGCCGCGATCAATCCGCCGGTTCAGCGAATGGTCCTGCTGGCGGCCCTCGAGGAGTGGCTGATCACCCCGGAGGGCGGGCGGCACGCGCTCTCGGCCCAGGAGTACTGGGATGGAACCGTCGGGCGTTGGAGGGAGTCGAGATCGACGGCATGCTGCCGGTGTTCCGCTGGACGATCGACGGCCGCACCATCGAAAAACGCGTGTGGATGGAGCACGGCGTCTCGCGCTCGGTGGTGACGTACCGCCTGGTAACCGGACCGCCGCTTTTGTTGCAGCTCCGTCCGCTTTTTGCTCACCGCGATTATCACCAGCAGCGGCACGGGCAGGGCGGCTTCGAGATGGCGGAGGGCACGGACGGATGGATCATCGACGCCGCGGGGGTTCGCAGTCGATTCCAGGTTCGTCCCTCGGCGCTCGTTCACAGCCGTCCGGATTGGTACTGGCGCGTCTTGCACCGAGCCGAGCGGGAACGCGGCCTCGATGACGAGGAGGACCTGTTTACGCCGGGGGTGGTGGAGGTGCCGCTCGATGAGCAGACCGAAGTGGTTGTTGTCGCCGGCACCGACCCGCCGCCTCCAGGATGGGACGTCGCGACGTCACGGAACGCGGCGCGGCATCGACAGGCGGCGCTGGTGGATCCGGCGACCAATCATCCGCTCGCGGTGCAGCTGGTGGTCGCCGCCGAGCAGTTCCGCGTCGCCCGCCGCACGGTGGACGAGTCGGGGCCCAGCCCGCAGCGAACCGTGATCGCCGGCTACCACTGGTTCACCGATTGGGGTCGCGACACGATGATCAGCCTGCCCGCGCTGGCGATGCGGCCCGGCACACTCTGGGAGGCGCGCGCGGTGCTCGACACCAACATCAAGTACCTCGACCACGGCCTGATCCCGAAACGGTTTCCGGACGGGGGCGAGCCGCCCGAGTACGACACGATCGACGCGACCCTCTGGCTCTTCCAGGCACTGGCGGCGTACCTGCGGGCAAGCGGTGATTGGCGATTCATCGCGGACCGGCTCGACGCGCTGGAAGGCATCATCGACTGGTACGTCGGCGGAACACGGCACAACATCCGGGTGGATGACCGCGATGGGTTGCTGGCCGGGGGCGAGGACGGATATGCCCTGACCTGGATGGACGCCCGGGTAGGGGATTGGGTGATCACCCCTCGCCGCGGCAAGCCGATCGAAATCAATGCGCTCTGGTACAACGCGCTGCGACTGACCGGCGACTGGTGCGAGCGCGCGATGCGGCCGGCGGGACGCTACCGGCAGATGGCGGCGCGCACCTACGAATCGGCCCAGGAGCGGTTCTGGTATCGGGACGGCGGCTATTGCTACGACGTCGTCGATGGGCCGGACGGCGACGACCCGAGCTTGCGCCCCAACCAGGTGATCGCCCTTGCCCTCGTGTTTCCACTGATCGAGGGCGATCACGCGCGCTACGCGCTCGACCGGGTCACGGCGAAACTCCTGACGCCTTATGGCCTGCGGACCCTGAGCCCGGACGACCCGCGATATCAGTCCGTCTATCGGGGCGACCAGCGTGCCCGCGACGCGGCCTATCACATGGGCACGGTGTGGCCCTGGCTGCTGGGACCGTATCTCGACGCGCATCTCCGCCTCAACGGCGATCGAGAAACCGCCGGGAGATTGATCGAACCATTCGAAGAGCATCTGCGCGACGCCGGACTGGGCACGATCAGTGAGATCTTCGAGCCGGAGCCGCCCTACCGGCCGGTGGGCTGCATCGCGCAGGCGTGGAGCGTTGCGGAAATCCTCCGGCACGCGCGCACCCTATCCTGAGACCGCGTGAAGCTCATCGACGTCAGCGTCCCGATCCACAAGACCATGACGGTCTATCGCGGCAATCCGGCGGTACGGATCCAGCCGGTGATGACGTTGCCCAGGAATGGCGTCCACGTCAGCGAGGTCTGCCTCGGATCCCACACCGGGACGCACGTCGACGCGCCGAGCCATTTCATCAAGGGCGGAAAGGGGGTCGACCGGATCGAGCTCAGCCGCTTCGTCGGCCCGGCCTGGGTCGCCGACCTTCGTCGAGTGAAGGGCGGTATCAGCGCCGCCGACCTGGCGACGGCGCGCATCCCACGAAGCAGCCGGCGCGTCCTGCTGCGCACGAGCAACTCGCGCTGGCGGCATCCGGCACGGGCGTTCCGGACCGACTTCGTGTACCTTGCGCCCGACGGCGCCGATTGGTTGGTCGAGCGGGGCGTGCAGCTCGTCGGGATCGATTACCTGTCCATCGAAGGGTATGGCGTATCAGGCGCACCGACCCACAAGCGATTGCTCGGCGCGGGAGTCCCGATCCTCGAGGGACTTGACCTCTTCAGGATCCATCCAGGTCGCTGGCAGATGGCGGCCTTCCCGCTTCGATTCGAGAACGGTGACGCGGGTCTCACGCGAGCCGTCCTCTGGACCGGCCGATCCTAGGGTTCGAATCCTCGCGATCAGCCAATCCTCAGCAGCCGAAGAG
>WNFJ01277572.1_pt1 | contig 12349 bp, 13 predicted proteins | sample 5400461 | NCBI WGS metagenome assembly WNFJ01 (sample SAMN13153349, study PRJNA577476) | soil metagenome | isolation source: 115 cm saprolite on Douglas fir-dominated hillslope | place: USA:California | collected 2013-09-17
ACCAAAGGGACGGGGCTCGACCCGGTGGCGCTGAACCAGCAGTACGGTACGGATGCGATGCGTTTCTGTTTGGCGTCGATGGCCGCGCCGGGGACGGACATCGTGCTTTCCGAGGACAAGCTGGCCAGCGCGCGGAATTTTGCGAACAAAATCTGGAATGCCGCGCGGTTTTTGTTTGTGAACCTGGACAAGTTTGAAGCGGGAGGAACGAAATTGGAGGAGTTGGCGGCGCCGGAGGTGCGGGCGAAGGCGCCGCATGCGTATCGCGGCAGCGTTCCCCTTGTGGACGGGTGGCTGTTCAATCGGCTGGCTGTCACGGCCAGCGGCGTCAAGAGCGCACTTGAGAATTACCGCTTCCATGAAGCCGCGCAAAATATCTACCAGTTTTTTTGGGGAGACTTCTGCGATTGGTACATCGAATGGGTCAAGCCCGAGCTACAAAATTCTGACCGTGAACGAGCCGTGGTGGCCTGGAAGAATCTATTTTCTGCGTTCGAGGCGGCGCTGCGAATGCTGCACCCCTTCATGCCGTTCCTCACGGAGGAACTATGGCACCAACTGCCGCAGAAGGCTGGCGCAAAGTCGATTGCATTGGACAAGTTTCCGGAGTACGGCGAAGAGCAACTGCGCCTCGAGTATCTAATGCGGTTTCAGCTCGTTCAAGAAGTGATCGCGGCGCTGCGAACCATTCGCTCAGAGATGAAGCTTGACCCGAAGAAAAAGGTGGCGGCGGAGTTGTTCGTCTGGGACGGGATAACCCGTGATGGAATCAGGGAAAGCCATGATGGGATTGTCCGACTGGGAATGCTCTCGCAACTCACAATTAGCGCGGAACCTCTGGTCCAGGCTGGCGGGATGCTTCGCTCAACGGCGCAGTTTGACGTGCGCATCGCGTATTCCGACTCGGTAGACACGGTGGCGGAAAAGACGCGGCTGAAGAAAGAGAAGGAAGGATTGCAGAAAGCGATAGCGTCGAAGGAGCGGCAACTCAGAAACGAAACTTTCCGCAGCCGGGCACCGGAAAATATTATCAGGGAAATGGAAGCGACGCTCGCCGACCAGCGGATTGAGCTTAGCAAATTGCAGGAGCGCTGCTCCCAACTAAACGGGGAGGCGTAGTTTTTCGGGGCCCTATGGACTGGAATTCCGAGTACATTGCTGACCTTGTACGGCACGCGCTGGAAGAGGATGTGGGCGCGGGAGACGCGACCACGGAGGCGGTGGTTCCGCCTTTAGCGACGGCGCGTGCGCATATTCTCGCGAGGCAGACGCTCGTTTGCGCAGGATTGCCGATTGCCGAAAGGATTTTTAGTACGCTTGATCCGGAGATAGCGGTCACGCTTCCACATAACGATGGGTCGTTTGTGGAACCTGGGGCGGAGATCGCACGGATCAAAGGAAATGCACGCGCGATTCTTACGGGCGAACGAACCGCTCTAAATTTTCTGGCGCATCTTTGCGGAATCGCCACGTTGACGCGACGCTTCGTGGAACAGCTGGCAGGCACAAAGACGCGTATTCGGGATACAAGGAAAACGACGCCTGGTTTACGGGCGCTGGAAAAATATGCGGTGAAGGCAGGCGGCGGCAGCAACCATCGCTTCGGACTGTACGACGCTATTCTTTTGAAAGAAAACCACATCGCGCTAGCAGGTGGAATCAAGCAAGCGCTGGACAAAGCGCACACTTTCGTGGGACCAAACGTGGCAGCGCCGCGAACGGCGAGCGCCTACGATGCCGCAGGGTTAGACCCGGAGGTCGTGGGGCCGGGACCGCTGCCGGTGCAAGTGGAGGTGCGCGACGAGCGGGAATTGGTAGAGGCTCTTGGCGCGGGGGCGGAAGCGGTGCTGCTGGACAACATGACGCCGCCACGCGCGGCGGAATGCGTAAGAATTGCGCGTGGACTGCGCGCGGATTGCGTGATCGAAATCTCCGGAGGGATCACGGTGGAAAATGCTCGCGCTTACGCGGAAGCCGGGGCCGATTTTCTTTCTTCAGGTATGCTGACACACTCGGCGCCCGCCGCGAATCTCAGCTTGCTTGTAGACCACATCGAGGAAACGTAAGCTTAGGCGGCCGAAAGGGCGCGGCGAAAACCCGATGGCTCAAGAATCCTTGGCAGGAACAACCGACCGGCGGCTGGCGGGGCTGCTGACGTTGCTTGCGGAAAACGCCACGATCGTGATCAGCGGCGCGCGAATCGCGAAGGAAATTGGAGTCTCGCGATCGACGGTATGGCGCTGGGCGCAGCGGCTGCGTGGGTTGGGCGTGAGAGTGAAAGGGCAGCCAGCCACCGGGTATTTCCTGGAACAAGTCCCCGATATTCTGACGCCGGACATGCTGAAGCAGCGGCTGAAAGGTAGTCTATTCGGGAAACGCATCTTTCACTTTTTCAAGACGGATTCGACGAATCTTGTAGCGCTGGAATTGGGACACGCGGGCGAGCCGGAAGGCGCGGTGGTGCTGGCGGAAGAGCAAACCGCAGGACGCGGCCGTGCAGGACGAAAATGGCACTCGGAACGAGCGGCGGGCATTTATGTAACTGTGCTTCTGCGGCCGAAGCTTGCGCCGGTGCAGGCTCCGCTGCTGACCATGATGGCGGGACTCTCCGCGCATACTGCGGTGCAGGCACTGACTGGGCTGACGGTGGACCTGAAGTGGCCGAACGACCTTCTCATTCAGGGGAAAAAGGTGGGCGGGATCCTGACGGAGATGCACGCGGAGCCAGGGCAAATTCGATTTGTGATTGTGGGGATCGGTCTGAACGTGAATCAGGAAAAGTTTCCCGGTGAGCTTGTCAATACAGCCACTTCCTTGCGCGTGGAAACAGGCAAACCGCAATCGCGCATGGAGCTGTTGGTGCGTTTGCTGAGAGAATTCGAGAGCGACTACAATCGATTCCTGCGCGAGGGAGTGGCGAGCGTTGTGGCGCGATTCGAATCGATATCGAGTTATGCGAAGGGCAAACGAGTGCGTGTAACCAACGGATCGGAAAGCTACGCAGGGACAACGGCAGGACTTGGGCCGGAGGGATTGCTGCAGGTTCAGCGCGATGATGGGCGCATGATGACGGTGATCGCAGGCGACGTGGCGGAGGCGCGCTAGATGCTGCTGACGATTGACGTGGGAAACAGCAACACAGTGTTGGGAGTTTTTCGCGAGGAAGAGTTGATTGCGAATTGGCGTTTGACGACAGCGCGCGAGCAAACGATTGACGAGTACGGCGTGCTTACGAGGAATTTGTTCACGCTGGCAGGATTGGATCGCGACGCCATCACTGGCGTGATCATCAGCTCGGTGGTGCCACCGGTGAACCGGACACTCGCGGAAATGGCGCGAGTTTATTTTGGACAGAGGGCGCTGTTCGTGGAGCTCGGCGTGAAAACGGGGATGGCGGTGCTGGTAGACAACCCGTCGGAGGTAGGCGCGGACCGCATAGTGAATGGCGTGGCGGCGTTCCATCGATACGGCGGGCCGTGCATCGTGGTGGATTTTGGAACGGCAATCACCTTCGACGCCATCTCCGCGAAGGGCGAATACCTTGGCGGGGTAATCGCGCCAGGATTGGGGATCGCCTCCGAAGCGCTGTTTGCGCGCGCTGCGCGGCTGCCGCGCGTGGAGATCAAAGACCCTGGAAAAGTGATTGGGACGAACACCGTCACACACATGCAGGCAGGTTTGTACTATGGCGCGGTAGACATGGTGGACGGGATGCTGGCGCGCATGAAGAAAGAACTCGGGGAAGACGTCACGGTGGTTGCGACCGGCGGCCAGGCAAAGCTAGTTTCTGAAGGCTCGAAACACATCCAAAACACCGATGAATTTCTCACGCTGACAGGTTTGCGATTGATCTGGGAGAAAAATCAGCCGGCCGAACAAGGTAAGAGCGCGGCCGCAGCTCCGACAAAGAAGGCGCAGAGATAAGCTGCGGCGACTCGATCACGAAATGGACGGCTGGAACTACTTCAATTACTTCACGGAAATCGAAGAATACTTTTGGAAGAAACGCGGGGCGCATCTTCTGGTGTCGCCGCTGGACTGGGCGATCATGGAGGCATGGCAGAAAGCGGGCGTGCCTCTGGAAGCCGCACTGAAAGGGATCGACAAGGCGTTTGAGAGTTATCAGAGGTCGCGGCGCGGGGCAGGCAAGCCGTTGAAAAATCTGGCGTATTGTACGGATGCGGTGCTGGAAGCAGCGGAAGAGCAACAGGAGGCGGCTGCGGGAAGCACGCCAAAAGGTGGGCGCGCCAAGGCCAACGAAGCGTTTTCGCGAGATGAACTGAAAAAATATTTTGCGAAGAATGTGGCGCAATTGAAAGGCGCGGCCCAAAATAGTTCAACGCGCGAACCCTTGATTGCGCACCGATTGAGCGAAATCGGCGAAATGTTGGAGGCTATTTTCCCACTGCTTGACACTCCAGGAGCGCCGGATCTTGAGGATTTGGAGCGGCGGCTCACGATTTTGGATGAGAAGATATATGCCGTTCTGACCAGTCACGCGAAGGAAGAGCTGCTGCTCAAAATCCGGCGTGAGATGGACGGACAACTTGCAGTGTACAGGCGGAAGATGAAGGCGGAGCAACTGGCAATGGTCGAAAAACAGTATGTGCAAAAACGGCTGCTGGAAGAGTTTGAATTGCCACGGCTGAGTCTTTTTTACCTATCCTAACTAGTCTAAATGAGACTAGTCGTAACTAGTCTAAATAAGACTAGTAAGGTTGAACCTCAAGGTAGCGCAATATATATCGTTATATCGCGTCTGGGTCGGTTAATTATCTCAGAATAGGACAATAATATGCCTGATGAGTTAAGATTGGCTATCGAAAAGCTTGTGTACGGCGGTGACGGGTTGGCGCACGCCGATGGAAACACGGGTTTCGTGCCGTACGTTTTGCCTGGAGGAGGGGTGCGCGCCGCCACGAAATCGAAAAGGAAGAAACTGGTCTGGGCAGAACTGCTGGAAATCACTTCGCCCGCGAAGGAGCGCGGAAAAGCAAAGTGCGCTCATTTTCAGAAATGCGGCGGCTGCCACTACCAGCACATCCCGGCCGCGGAGCAATTGACATTCAAAAACGAGATTCTACGCGAAACGCTTTCGCGGCTCGGTGGAGTCGCATGGGAAGGCGCCATTGTGCAGCATTCAGCGGAGCCTTATGGCTATCGTAACCGCGCGCAATGGGCTGTGCGCAGCGGGATGCCCCGGGCGCTTGGATATTTCTTGCCGGAGAGTTCGGTGATCGTGCCGATCGATGAGTGCCCCGTGCTTTCGCCGTGTCTCGCGCAAACGTTCGGCCAGCTTCAGGAAATGGCGCGCAGCGGCACGTTGCCTGAGGGCATTCAGGAGATCGAAGCGTTTGCCGATTCGGCGGACGAAGAGATTGCATTGAATGTGGCGTTTGAGAAATTCGCCAAGCCCGCGGCGGAGCTCGCGGCGACCTTTCAAAGCGCGTTGCCGCAGATCGAGAGTTTGTTACTGCTGGACCAGAAAAAGAACCGGTTTGAACTGACGGGACCGGGCTACTTGACGCACCAAGCCGGAGGATTCCAATTCCGGGTCAGCCATCTTTCGTTCTTTCAGGTGAACCGCTTCCTGATCGAGGATTTGCTGCAAACCGTAACGGCGAATGCTCACGGCACGCAGGCACTGGATTTGTTTTCGGGAGTCGGATTCTTCACCTTGCCGCTGGCAAAAACTTTCCAGAAAGTCGTGAGCGTGGACGCCAATCTTGCCGCGACGCGCGATTTGTACGCCAACGCAGGGATTGCGGGTGTCACCATCGTGTCGCACAACGAACATGTAGAAGAGTTTCTGAAAAAGACCGAAGAAAAACCGGAATTCGTGGTTTTGGACCCGCCCAGGGCGGGATTAGGCGCAGCAACAGCGGAAAAGCTAGCGGAGCTAGGCGCTAGAGAGATTGTGTACCTTTCCTGCGATCCCTCCACCCTGGCCCGAGATTTAGCGGTGCTGACCGGTTCACCTAGGAAACCGAAGGAAATCACTGGACCAAGCGTCCGCTATGAGATCACGGAAATGCATCTATTCGATCTGTTCCCGCAAACTTTCCACATCGAAACACTGGTAAGGCTGCGAAGAACGCCATGAGGCTGCCGGCGGTAGCGATTGCCGCGGCATTTGCCTGCGGCATCCTAACCGGCCTGTATCCAGCGGTTGTGCGGAACGCCTCTTCTTACTTTTTTCTGTCTTCTCTTTTTACATTCATCGCGGCTCTCATCCTGGCTGGAATCGCGCTTCTAAAAATCGGGCGACTATACCTTGCAACCGCTGCTTCCCTTCTGAGCTGGGTCCTGCTGGGCTTGCTGGCAGTTTGCGTTGCGGAGCGGCCGCGCGACTTGGACCGCGTGATCTCGATGGTGGAACAAGGACGCCTTCCTATGAAGACACCCCTGCGATGGCACGGTCGCCTTCGCGATGAGCCAACGCGCCTGCCTTGGGGTTATGGATACGAACTCGAGATTTCCGGCGTGGAGTTCGAGGAAACGCTGCATACGGCGCGGGGCGGGTTGCGCTTGAGCTTTGCGACCCACCCCGAGGGAGCACGGATGCCGGAACTACACGCGGGAGACGAAGTGTCACGCGGGGGACGAAGTGGCGGTCTTGACTGAAGCCAAACAGCCGCAAGTCTTCAGGGATGAGGGCGCGTTCGATCGACGAGCGTACCTGGCGCAGCAAAATATCGATCTGGTGGCGACCCTGAGAGCATCGGAGTTAATTGAACGGATCTCTTTGCCAACTCCGACTCTTGGAACACTTATTGCGCGGGCACGCCGACGATTGCGCGACGAGATTGATGAGCTCTTTAGCAGCGATCAGCACGCCGCAGCCGCGTTGCGGGCCATGTTGCTTGGAGACCGGAGTTTTGTCGACCGGGAAGAAGCGGCAGATTTTCAGAAGACGGGTGTGTTCCACGTACTGGTAGTGGCAGGTCTGCACGTGGGGGCTCTCGCATTCGCGCTGTACTGGCTGGGGCAACGGCTGCGGCTGTCGCGAATGTGGACGATGCTGCTCACGCTCACGATACTCTCCGCTTATGTGGCGGTCGTCGAACAACGCGCTCCCGTACTGCGGGCAGCGATGATGGCCGCGATTATAGTCCTTGGCGGGTTTTTCTTTCGCCGGCTGGAGCTGCTGAATTCTGCCGCTGTGGCAGCGCTGATTCTACTGATAGCAAAGCCGCTTGCGCTGCGCGATTCCAGCTTTCAACTGACCTTCCTTGCTATTGGCTGCATTGGAGGTCTGGCTCTGCCGTGGTTGGAGAAAACGGTGCAGCCGTACGTCCGCGCGCTCCGAGGCTGGCGCGACGTGACGCGTGACGCCGCGCACGAACCGCTCGTGGCGCAATTCAGAATCGATCTACGCTCGCTGGCGCTGTGGCTCTCTGCGCGGCTCCCGCGGCGGCTGCGCAAGGTAACAGGAGGCACTCTTGTTTGCGGATTGTCTCTGACGTTCCGCGTATGGGAGCTGTTGGTGCTGACAATGGCACTGCAACTTGGAATGCTGCCGCTGATGGCGCGCGACTTTCATCGAATCACATTATCGGCGCCGATGGTAAATCTGGCGGCCGTTCCCCTGACCGGGGTCATTGTTCCGCTTGGTTTTCTAACCTTGGCAACCGGGGTGATTCTCTCCGCCGCGGGGAAGATCCTCGCGACTCCGCTTACCTGGCTGACCGAGCTGCTCTTACACATAGTACGGTGGTTCGCACACTTTCCGCGGTTGAGCTACCGAATTCCCGGTCCGCCGTTGTGGCTGATTGTGCTGTTTTTCGCCGCTTCTTCTCTGCTTGCCGCCGAGATGCGGCTGAAGCATCCGCTGCGGAGAGCAATAGTCAGTGTACTGTTCATAGTGTTCATCGGATGCGCGCTGACGATGGCGATCTATCCGTTTGGAACGACGTGGACAAAAGGAAGTCTCGAGCTGACGGTTCTTGATGTTGGTCAGGGCGATTCGCTGTTCGTCGTCTCTCCAGGTGGCAAAACTTTGCTGATCGATGGTGGCGGAGCTTTCAGCGGTTTTCCCGGTCGCGAAGAGCACAATGGAATCGACCCTGGCGAAGAGGCCGTGTCGCCGTATCTGTGGTCTCGAGGGTTTCAGAAACTTGATGTTGTAGCGCTGACGCACGCGCATCAGGATCATGTAGGCGGGCTTATCGCCATTTTGCAGAATTTTAGAGTTGCGAAACTCTGGATCGGGCGAGAGGTATCCTCGCCAGCCCTTGCGAGGCTCGAGGAGCTCGCGCGTGCACGAAAAATTACCATCGAACACGAGCTTCGTGGCAAGTCTTTTGGCTGGGATGGCGTCGAAGGAGCCTTCGTGTGGCCGGAGACGCTTCGGGAAGAGATTCCCGCGCCAGCAAAGAACGATGATTCGCTAGTGCTGCAACTACACTACCGGGACCGGAGCATACTACTGACAGGCGATGCGGAGAAACAGGCAGAGCACGAAATTTTCAGTGAGAATTCTGCCGCGGCATTGCACGCGGATGTCCTGAAAGTCGGACATCATGGCAGCAAGAATTCAACTTCTCCTGAATTTCTCGCGGCCGTACAACCGCGAGTGGGGATCATTTCGTCTGGTGAGGACAACCCCTACGGGCATCCCAGCCCCGAGCTTATCGAACGATTGCAAAATGCGGGTGTACGGATATTGCGGACGGATAAAGATGGCGCCGTGCACGTCTTGACAGACGGCAAAGCGTTGAAAATCACGTGCTTCGTCTCATGTCCAGGTGCCGCAAGCGTGTCAGCATCAATGGGAGCGGACACGCCAAATTATCAACAAGACGACGAGAAGAAATAAGAAGCCGGCGGCGGCTTGCCACTCATGATTCTTCCTGTATTGAGCGAGGGAGAACGAGGCTACCGAGTCCGCCGATAATTTCGCCGACGTCAGGCGTGGAATAAATAGAGGGACGGCTCGCGCGTATTCGTCGAAGGATGCACCGTGGCGCAGCCGGAGTTCCCGCTCCTCTCGGCGCATCACGATGGAATAAAACACTGCGAAGTAAACAATCAGGATTAACCCGGAGATCCACGAGCGCGTGGCAATCGCGGTCCCAAGGGCAAGAATGGCGCTACCGAGATATAACGGATTTCGCGTGTGAGCGTAGGGACCAATTACAGTGAGCACTTCCTGCTTGTGGAGATAACCAGCTGCGTACGCGCGGACACACAAACCAACGCCCCCCACGAGGACAGCGAGCATAATGCTGCGAGGTGTTGGCCGCGAAAACCAAAGAACCGCGAGCGCCAGTGGATAACCGAGGCGAACGCGCCACCGAACGAAAAAACTGCCGGCCCCGCTCATCGACCAGCCTCAACTAGTTCGCGGACCGCTTGGTAGACCTCATCGGTGGTGATTTCCAGGATGGAAGGGGCAGCATGTTCACCACGTTTGTAGGTCGTCACCGCATGCGGGCTGCGCAGAACTTTGTCGACGAGAGAAGTGGCGGCGGAGGTGTTGCCCGCGCGGTACGGACCATTTCGCACAGGATCGGTTGGACCAAAGATAGCGACGGCTGGTGTTCCAAGAGCGACAGCCAGATGCAGTGGCCCTGTATCTCCGCCGACGATACAGACCGCATCGCGTAGCAGAGCCATAAGTTGGCCGAGAGAACCATTGTAGGCGATGGGGTCAGCATCCCCGCTGGCCGCTTTGATTGCAGAGACTAACCGCTCTTCTCCGGGACCAAGATTCAGAACGCAGCGCATGCCAAGGTCGACATAAATCCTTTTGCAGAGCGCGCCGTAGCGATCCGGCGGCCAGCATTTTGAACCCCAGCCACCAGCAGGACTCAATACAACATATCGCTCGATACCAAAACCCCGCAGCAGTTGCAGGACAAACGCTTCTTGAATCGACGGCACAACGAGAACCACGGGCACGACACCGTTTCGAGCGCCCGCCCGCCTCGACAATTCCCCATTCTGATCTGCGATGTGTGTCTGGGTACAGCGGACGCGATCGGTGTACAAGATCGGGACACCAAACTCCCGAATGGTTTGGGACGAAAACCCGATCCGGCGCAACACACCGCCTAGAAACGGCAGCGCTGCGGACTTCCACAGTCCTTGATAATCGATCGCAGCCGTAAATTGTTTTTTGCGAATTCGTCTGATGATTTCGCGTAAGGAGCCGAAGGAGCGAGTCTCCGTCTCCCAGATATCCGTTGCCAGGCCGCTGCTCTCGACCAGCGCTTTCCATCGGGGATGGGTCAGCCAGACGATTTCCGCGTCAGGATACGATTCGCGCAAGCCGGCAACTGCGGGAAACGTGTGCACGATATCGCCGAGAGATCCAAGGCGCACAACCAGGAAGCGCTGGTCAGGCATGAGGCGCCTTGCGAATGGACTCTAGAAGTTCTCGAGTCGAGTGATCCTTGGGGTCCCCAACGATGGCCACCCGGATGCCAAGCCGGATGGCAGCGGCGCGCTCCGGAACGGTCTCGGCAGTGTAGTCGGTGCCTTTAGCGTGAATATCGGGACGCAGATCTTCCAGAAGCGCTTCCACGTTTGCTTCAGTGAAGAGCACCACATAATCCACGCAGCGAAGTGCGGCAACTAGTTGCGTGCGGGCCTTTTCATCGAGTATAGGTCGGCCCGCTCCTTTAAGCTGGCACACGCTGGAGTCGGCATTCACGCCTACGACGAGAACGTCGCCTTCGCGGCGGGCGCCTTCGAGATAACGAATATGACCAACATGCAGAGTGTCGAAACAGCCGTTGGCAAAGACGACGCGCTGGCCGTTGCGCTTATGTTCGGCAACCTTCTCGCGCAGTTGCTCGCGCGCGACGATTTTGCGGGCGGCTTCGCGCATGACTTAAGAGGCGGCTCCGGAGGCTTGGCTACGGATGGCGTCGAGAAGTTCTTCGCGCGAAACGGTAGCGGTGCCGCGTTTCATCACCACCAAGCCGCCGGCGATGTTGGCGATGTGAGCGGCTTCGAGAGGAGATGCCCCGCAGGTGAGCGCCAGGGTGTATGCGGCGAGAACGGTGTCGCCCGCGCCGGTGACGTCAACGGCTTGATCGCTGCCGTGAACGGGGATTTGCGTGAGACCACCATCTGCCTCGAAAAGAGCTGCGCCGTGCCGGCCGCGCGTGACGAGCAACGATTGGAGTTTCATGGTGGAAAGAGTCGCATGGCCAGCGCGAGTAAGCTCGCCGCTATTTTGACCGATGGTAGTGTGATGCTCGGCTTCGAGCTCCGCCTCGTTTGGCGTGGCGGAAGTGATGCCCGCTTTTGCATAGCGATGAAGGTGGTACCGCGCGTCGAGCGCGACAAGCAGTGTGTTCTTGCGCTTTGCCGTCACCTGCCGCACTAGTTCCGGAGTCGAAATGCCAAAGCCGTAGTCGGAAATGGCGAGCGCATGGGCGTGGCGCAAACTAACGGAAAGCCGCTGATGGAGCTTCTTTCGAATCGTATCTGGCAGAGGCGAGTTCGGCTCATAGTCAACGCGAAGTACTTGCTGCCCCACAGTGTGCGCCCAGCCGGCGAGAAAGCGGCTTTTGGTCGGCGTTCTCCAGCCTTTCACGCGAAAGATTCCGGAAAGATTGACACTTTGGCTACGAAAATGAGCGATTAGCGCGTCTCCAGCAGCGTCATCGCCTACGGCCGAGACGGGCAGGACGCGCGCGCCGAGAGAAGCCAGATTCTTGGCAGCGTTGGCGCCACCGCCGGGAACAATTTGCGTTTCGCGATGTTTCAGGATAAGAACTGGGGCTTCGCGCGAGACACGCGAGATCTCGCCATATTGGAATTCATCGGCGACAAAATCACCGAGGAGGACGATTGTTTTTGTAGTGAACTGCTCGATGCACTCGCGGAGGGCAAGAAGATCGACGGACGTTGACTCTTCATTTTTTGCGCGTGCACGCTTCACTTTTGTTGCCTCAGAATCCAGTCTGCGGCCATCCAGAAATCCTCCGCGACAAATTGGACCATACGAAAACGGCTGGCGCTATTTCAACCGAGGCCCATCAAGCACGCTGCACCTGGACCAAGGACAGCCACGGCCTTGCTGCGGCATCCACCATGTCGGCGGTGATCGCGGTCATGCATCGATGATCGGTCGGACAGCGGCGGAGAAAACACGGGCTGCAGTAAGGCTTTTGCTGAACGATGCTGCAGTGCGGCGTGACGGGAGCTGTTCCGAACGGATCGGTCGGACCAAACACCGCTATGACGGGCAGACCTACGGCGGCGGCGACGTGCATCGCGCCGGAATCGTTGCCGATGAAGAGGTGGCATTGCGAAAGTAGCGCGGGCAGATCGGCAATGGGGGTTTTCCCCGTGGGGTCAATGGGAGGCTGACGCATCTCGGCGGAGATGGTCG
>WNFJ01461707.1_pt1 | contig 12346 bp, 16 predicted proteins | sample 5400461 | NCBI WGS metagenome assembly WNFJ01 (sample SAMN13153349, study PRJNA577476) | soil metagenome | isolation source: 115 cm saprolite on Douglas fir-dominated hillslope | place: USA:California | collected 2013-09-17
TGGTAGACGCACGGGACTCAAAATCCCGCGGCCGCAAGGCCATGAGAGTTCGATTCTCTCTCCCGGCACCACCGGAATACGATGTCCACAGAACCGCGCCTCAACCACTTCCTCGCGCTCGGGCCCCACGGCTTCCACCGCGTCGCCTACACTGAATGGGGCAACGCAGACGGGCTGCACCTGGTCGTGTGCGTGCACGGCCTGACGCGCAACAGCCGGGACTTCGACGAGCTCGCGGCGAGTCTCGCGGACCGCGGCTGCCGCGTCGCGTGCATGGACGTCGTCGGCCGCGGCGAGAGCGACTGGCTCGAGCACAAGCAGGATTACGGCTTTTCGCAATATCTTTCGGACGCGGCCGCGCTGCTCGCGAGGCTCACCGCTCCGCCCAAGCGCATCTCTCTCCTGCGCCGGCTCCAGGGAGCGAGCGAGGGACCGAGAATCGACTGGGTCGGAACCTCGATGGGAGGTCTGATCGGGATGATGCTCGCCGCCAGGCGCGATTCTCCGATCCGGCGCCTGGTGCTGAACGACGTCGGGCCCATGGTGCCCTGGAACGCGCTCGTGCGCCTGAAGCTCGCCGCCATCGGGGTCGGCACGCGATTCGCGAGCCTGGATGAGGTCGAGCGTCATCTGCGCCATACCTGCGCGGAGTTCGGACCGCTCGAAGACCGGCAGTGGCGTCGCCTCGCCGAGCACGACTCCCGACGCGGACAGAATGGCACCTATACGCTCACTCTCGACCCTGCAATCGTCAACAGCATGCGCCGCGGCGGGAGCGCCGGCGTCGAGTTCGGCAGCGATTTTCTCTTCGGCATCGACCTGTGGCCGACCTGGGACCAGGTTGAATGCCCGACACTGGTGCTTCGGGGAGCGGAGTCGGATCTCCTGCTCGAATCGACCGTCAGGCGGATGCAGGTGGGCGGTCCGCGCGTCGAATTCGTGGAATTCCCCGGGGTGGGACACGCGCCATGGTTGATGAGCGAAGAGCAGATCGCTCCCGTTCGCGACTTTATCCTCGCGCCCGAACCCCGGAAAGGGGTTGCGTGAGGATTTGCGTCGTCGGCGCCGGCGCCGTGGGCGGGGTGACCGGAGCATGGTTTGCAAGGGCCGGGCACGACGTGTCCCTTGTCGCCCGCGGCGCTCATCTCGAGGCGATCCAAAGACGGGGACTGACGCTGATTTCCGGGGGCAAGGCGGAAGTCCATCCGGTGCGGGCATCGTCGGAGCCCGCCGATTTCGGCATCCAGGACGCGGTGTTCATCTGTCTCAAGGCTTATTCGATCGCCGCGATGCTGCCGCGGCTCGCAACGCTGGTCGCCGCTGAAACCCTGGTGATCCCGGCGATCAACGGGTTGCCCTGGTGGTATTTTTACAAGGAAGGCGGGCGCTTCGACGGCCAGAGCGTCGCCTGCCTCGATCCCGCCGGCACGCTCTTCGAGGCGCTAGCCCCGAGACACATACTGGGGTGCGTCGTGCACGCCGCGGCGGAGGTCCCGGAACCCGGCGTGGTCCGCCACACCGCGGGCCGGGTCTTCCTGATCGGCGAGCCCGACCGCACGAGATCGGCGCGCGCGGAGCGCCTCGTGGCGGCGATGAACGCCGCCGGCTTCGAGGCGAGGCAGGCCGAGGACATCCGCGGCGAGATCTGGGTCAAGCTGATCGGAAACCTCTCCTACAATCCGGTCGCGGCGCTCGCTCTCGCCCACATGAACGACATCCACGGCAGCGAAGGGCTGCTCGCGCTGATCCGCAAGATGATGGGAGAGGCCATGCGCGTCGCCGAGGCCTATGGGGTGCGCATACCGATGACGGTCGAGGAACGCATCGACGTCGCAAGACAGCTCGCCGGCGCCAAGATCTCGATGCACCAGGACATCGACAAGCGCCGGCCGCTCGAGACCGATGCGATCATCGGAGCGGTGGTGGAGCTCGCGCGCAAGGCTGGAATCGCGACGCCGATGATCGACGCGGTCTACGCGCTCATCGCCGAGCGGGCGAAGCACCTCGACAGATAGAGGGCTGCGGGTCAGCGCAGCGAATGAAAGACGAAGACCGCGGCGCTGAAGACGAGCAAGGCACCGGCCTGATGCGCGGCCGCGAGCGGGACCGGGACGGCGAGCAGCAGGGTCGCGATTCCGAGGGCTATCTGCAGCGCAAGCGCGCCGAGCAGCAGATCGGCCGCGAGCTTTGCACGCCGTGGCGCCACCGCGCGGCGGACCTGCAGCCAGAACCAGGGCACGAGGAACGCGAGCAGCCAGGCGATCAGCCGGTGATCGAATTGCACGGTCGCCATGTTGCTCGAGAAATTGAGATACCAGGGCTCGAGCGAGAAAATTTCCGGTGGGACGATGTTCCCGTTCATAAGCGGGAAGGTGTTGTAGGCGTGTCCTGCGCGGATTCCCGCGACCAGGCCGCCCGAGAGCACCATCGCGAAGATCAGCGCGACGAGCGCAAAGGCGAAGCGGCGCAGCCTCCGGAAACCGGGACCCGCTCGGGGAAAGAGCAGATCGAGCGCGATCCACAGCATCGCCGCGTAGATCAAGAAGGCGATGCCGAGGTGGGCCGTGAGTCGGTATTGCGATACGCGTGGATCGTCGACGAGACCCGACTGCACCATGTACCAGCCAAGGGCGCCTTGCGCTGCGCCCAGGGCGAGGATCCCGGCGAGCTTCCATGCCAGCGCGCGCGGAATCCTTCCGCGCAATGCGAACCACAGAAGCGGGAGAAAAAAGATCGCGCCGGTCAGCCTGCCGAGGAGCCGGTGGACATATTCCCACCAGAAGATGTTCTTGAAATCGTCGAGGCTCATGCCGGGATTGACGAGCCGGTACTCGGGGGTCTGCTTGTACTTCCCGAAGGTTTCATGCCATCCGGCCTCGTCGAGCGGCGGCAGCGCGCCGACGATCGGCTGCCACTCGACGATGGACAGACCCGAGTGAGTGAGCCGCGTGATGCCGCCGACCACGACTATGGCGAACACGAGCGCGCAGCAGACGAGCAGCCAGGCGGCGACCGCGCGATTATGTGCCGTGAGTTGCATGAACCGATCGATCGATCGAGGATTTCGCCACTGGATGGTCCGCTGGACATGGGTTAAAGTACAAGGCCCTGGGGGAGGGATCGGGTCGCCCCGATGGCTTCATCTGCAACAGGAGACTGGCCATGTTTGCGATCGTGTACAAGTCCGACGGCGTTCCGATCTGCGTTCAGGTGCCAGGGGTTTCGCCCGACCCGGTCGTGGTCTGGAACTCCGAAAGCGCGGCCAAGGCCTTTATCGCCAGCAAGGGCGGCGGCGGCGAGTTCCAGCCGGTCTCGGTGAACGAGCAGGCGATGGAGAAAATGGCCAAGGCGCTCGGCTGCCCGGTCGAGAAACTCATGCTGGAGCCTTATCCGTCCTAGAGCGATAGCTCGACGTTGTCGATCAGTCGGGGCCTTCCGAGCTTCGCGGCGGCGAGGACAACGAGATTGCGATCGNNNNTCGGCAGGTGACGGCGGTTGCAGGTCGGATTGCCTCCTGATCGCGACGTAGTCGGCCGCCCACTTCTCGTTGAATTTCGCCAGAGCCTCCGCTTCGAGCTTCGCGTAGTCGCGCCGCCCCGCGAGCAGCGCGCCGCGGACTTCCTGCAGGATCCGGTACAGCCGCGCCGCTTCGGTCCGCTCCACCGGCGTCAGGTAGGCGTTGCGCGAGCTGAGCGCGAGCCCGTCCTCGGCGCGCACCGTTTCCGCCGGGATGATCTCCACGGGGAGCGCGAGCTGCTTCACCATGTCGCGCAGCACCACGTACTGCTGGTAGTCCTTCTTGCCGAAAATCGCGGTGTGCGGGGAGACCATGTTGAAGAGCTTCAGCACGACGGTGGCGACGCCGCGGAAGTGCCCGGGCCGGAACGCGCCTTCGAGGATGTGCTGGAGGTCCGAAGGCTCCACCACGAAGGTCTGCGGCTCGGGATAGATTTCGCGCTCGGTCGGCGCGAACACCACGTCCACACCGACGTCTTTCATCATTTCCGCGTCGGCTTGCAGGGTGCGCGGGTAGCGCTCGAAATCCTCCTTCGGCCCGAACTGGATCCGGTTGACGAATATGCTGACAACGGTGCACGCCGCGCGATGCTTCGCCAACCGCATCAGCTGGATGTGGCCCGCGTGGAGATTGCCCATGGTCGGGACGAAGACGTTGTCGGGCTCGCGCTGCAGCCGCTCGCGCAAATCCCTCACCGAAGTGACGATGTCCACCGTCGGTCCTAGAAACTGTGCTCTTCTGCGGGAAAGCTGCCGTCCCTGACGGCGCGCACGTAGCGCTCGGCCGCATCCGCGATTCCGGACGCTCCTTTCATGAAATTCCTCACGAAGCGCGCCTTCTTTCCCGGAAACACGTCGAGCATGTCGTGCAGCACCAGCACCTGGCCCGAGCAGCCAGGTCCGGCGCCGATGCCGATGGTCGGGATGTGCAGGCGCCGCGTGACCTGCTCGCCCAGCCCCGCAGGTATCGCCTCGAGCACCAGCAATCCCGCGCCGGCGGCCTCGAGCTCCATGGCGTCCTCGATCAGCTTCTTTTCGGCGTCTTCGCCCTTGCCCTGCACGCGGTAGCCGCCGAACTGGTGCACCGACTGCGGCGTGAGGCCGAGGTGGCCGCACACCGGGACACCGCGCTGGGCGAGAAATCGTATCGTGTCGGCGAACTCCGCGCCGCCCTCGAGCTTCACCATCTGGGCGCCCGCCGCCATCAGCTCGGCCGCGCTGCGAAACGCCTGCTGCGGCGATTCCTGGTAGCTGCCGAAAGGCATGTCGGTGACGAGGAAGCTGCGCTTGCTGCCGCGCGCGACGCAGCGCGTGTGGTAGGCCATGTCGGCGAGGGTCACCGGCAGCGTGGTGTCGTGTCCCTGCAGCACCATGCCGAGCGAGTCGCCGATCAGCAGGCTGTCCAGGCCGGCGGCGTCGAGCATCGCGGCGAAGCTCGCGTCGTAGCAGGTGAGCACGGCTATCTTCACTCCATCGTCGCGCAGCTTCTGCAGCGCCTTGATGGTCAGTCGGGTCATCCTAGTCTCCCCAGTTGAAGAACTCGCGGTTGCCGCGCATCGCTCCCATGCGCTCGACGAGCAGGCCGAGGTCGTCGTCCTTGCGCACGAAATTGAGCCGCTCGGAGTTCACGATCAGCACGGGACTCGCGCTGTAATGGTAGAAGAAACGGCTGTAGCTGTCGGGCTGTAGCTGTCGGCGAGCAAGGCGAGATATTCCCCGGTTATCGGCCGCTCGAATTCTACCCCGCGCCGGCGCACCCGCTCGTACAAGATCTCCGGCTGCGCCTGGAGGTAGATGACGAGATCGGGTTTGGGAGCTTGCGGCTTGAGCGAGTCATATATCTGTTGATACAGATGCAGCTCTTCGCCCGAGAGCGTCAGGCGCGCGAACAACGGGTCCTTCTCGAGGAGAAAATCGCAGACCGTGAGCCGGGTGAAGAGGTCCATCTGCGCGAGCTCCCGCAACTGGCCTATCCGCTGGAAAAGGAAGAACAGCTGCGTCGGCAAGGCGAAGCGGGACATGTCCTGGTAGAAGCGCGCCAGGAACGGATTCTGCTCCGGGCGCTCCAGGACCAGGGTCGCGTTCAGGCGGCCGGCCAGACGCTTGGCGAGGCTCGTCTTGCCGACGCCGATCGGCCCTTCGACGACGATGTAGTGATATTTCGAGAGCGGCACGAGGTTGGGGTCGCAGAAAGGGGCGCCCATCATACACGCGCCGCAAGAGGGCTCGGCGCGGCGCTACCGCCACAGATCGACGGTTTCGCCGCGCCCGCGCAGCTCCTCGGCGCGCGCCTGGAGAAAGCGCTGGAAATTCGGCTCGCGCAAGTAGGCCCCCCCGGCGACGTATTCGAGTGAGCCCCAGAGGTGGAACGGCCGCAGGTAGGCTTCGATGCGGAACGCCTCCCTGCCGTCCGCGCCGAAGAAAACCACCGAAGGCGTGTAGGAGACGCCGAGCGAGCGCGCCCAGTCCTCGGCCGGCAGCCTGTCTCCCGCCGGAGTCGTCACCGGAGTGCGCTCCCCGAGCGCGAACCGCGCCACGTCGAAGCGCTTCAGCGACTCGACGACTCCGGCGCGGCGAAAGCCCTCGCGGTGCAGCTCGTCGCAGGCCGCGCACGACGGCGTCTCGAAGAAGACGACGAGCGGCCTCGCGCCGCGCCTGCGCAGATCGTAGGGCGGTTTGAGGAAGAACGGCTCGTCGTGCAGCTGCTCCCCCGCGGGCTCCCGGACCGCGGTGCGCAGATACTCGGCGAGCGCGATTTTCCTTTCCCTGCGGCCGGCGACCCAGTCGAGCACCGCCTCGAAGCGGTGCGGCGGATAGTAGCCGTTCAGCCGCGCCACGATCCCGCCGCGCTCGTCGAAAAAGACGAGCGTCGGCGTGAACTGGATTTTCAGGAAAGCCGCGAGACCCTTCTCTGAGAATTTCTTTCCGTCCGTCCAGGTCACCTCGCGGTCGCCCCAGATGTTGAGCGAAACCGCGAGGAAATTCTTTCGCGCCTTGTCGGCGATCGTCTTCTGGCTGAAGTTGGTCAGGATCAGTTCTTTGCAGTAGGGGCAGCCGTCCTGTTCGAAGAGAATCATGAGCCGCTTGCGCTCGCGCGCGGCCTGGGCCACGTCTTCCCGGAAGTCGAGGAGGGTCTCGGTGAACCAAGGCGGCAGGGCGACCGGGCCGGCCCCCGACGCGCAACTCGGAAGGAGGGAAAGGCAAAGGAGCAGCGTCGATAGCCTCATCGGTGCGTGCCGCCGCGGGTCAGCCCCGAAAGATGACACACCGCGCCCATGATAGCCTATCCAATCTTCTCTATTTTCTGATCGGCGCAGGCGGCAAGGAGCGCCCCGGCGCGGCCCTTTCCCGGAATCGCGATGTCCGGCGCGATCTCGTGGAGGGGCGCGAGCACGAAGGCGCGCGTGTGCATGCGGGGGTGGGGGACGAAGAGACCCGGCTCGGCGATCACGCGATCGCCGTAGAGCAGCAGGTCGAGATCGAGCGTGCGCGGCGCGCCGGGAAATTCGCGCCTGCGGCCGAAACGCCGCTCGGCGGCGAGCAGCGCCTCCAGCAGCGGCCGCGGCGCGAGCTGGGTCTCGATTGCGGCGACCGCGTTGACAAAGTCGGGCTGCGCGCCGACGCCGACGGGCGCGCTGCGGTAAAGGGAGGACGCGGCGAGGAGCCGCGTGCCGGGCAGCTCGGCGAGCGTCGCAAAGGCGCGGCGCACTTGGCTTTCGGGGTCGCCGAGATTCGCCCCCAGTCCTATGAAAGCTTTCGTCGCGAGGTTCCTCTTATCCATGGCGAGTAAAGCGCCACGCGTCTTCGCCTCCGCGCAGAAGGAGCGGCGCATCGGCTGAGCCGCTCCAGGCGGCGACGCGGGCAATCCAGTTCTCGCCGGTTGCTGCGGCCGCGTGTTCGGCCTCGCGCGAGCGTTCGCAGCGAACCGCCTGTGCGACGGGTTTTTTCCGAAACAGGCACCAATCGCTGCGATGTGCGACGCCGCCAGAGCCGGATTCCTCCACGCAGCCGACCAGAACCCGCTCGCAATCCGCGAGCCAGCCGAGCGCGAGGCGCGGCAGCCGGGGCCAGGCGTCCGGGGGGAGATACAGACAGGCCGTGCGCGTGACCGGATGCGAGCGCTGCGCGAGCAGCGCGCCGGCCAGGTGCGGTTGCATCGCGATGAACTTGAAAGGCATCGCCGGCTCGCCGCGCTTCAAGTCCTCGTCGAGCGCAGCGCGCGTGGCGTGCACTGCGCCAAACTCGCTCGCCCACAGGACTCCCAGGGGGCCGTCGCCGCCTGCGGCATCCAGGCAGGCTTGCGCGCCGAGCAGGCAAAGCTGCGCGAAGCGGCCGGCGCGGCGCAGCTCGGCCGCGAAGCGCACCCGGACCCGCGCCGGAAGATCCTCCGGCGCAACCCGCAATACCGTCGGGGCGAGCAGATACACGTTCAGCCCGCTTTTTCCAGCGCCAGGCTCATCACGCTTCCGCCGAACCCGGAGAGATTGAACAGCACGCGTCGCAGCCCTTTGGCGTCACCGCCGGAGGGCGCAAGGCCGAGCTCGTCGTCCGGTTTCGCAAATCCCCAGGTCGCCGGCACGCGCCCGCGCGAAAGGCTCGCGAGGAGCAGCGCGAGCTCCGCGGGACCGCTTGCCCCGAGAGTGTGGCCGAGCGCGCCCTTCAGCGACACCGACCTCGGCGCAGACGCGAACAATTCGCGCACTGCGCGCCCCTCGGCAAGATCGGCGAGGGGCCCGCCGCCCGATTGCAGCTTGATCAGATCCACCGCGGTGGTCTCCCATTGCGCGCGGACCATCGCCGCCCGCATGGTCTCTGCGGTCGCCGTGCCATCCGGAGCCGGACCCGTGACGCTGGCAGAGTCCATCCCGATGGCGAGCGCGGCGATCCGCCAAGGCGCGGGCGCCGCGGATACCAGCACCGCGCCCAGCGCTTCGCCCAGAACCAGTCCGTCGCGCTCGCGGTCGCAGGGACGCGCGGCCGTCGCCGAAAGCAGCTGGAGTCCGGCGAATCCGGCGACGGTGAGACGATTGCAGAACTCGACACCGAGCACCAGCACCTCGTGGAATTCGCCTTCCGCAATCAGACCGAGCGCGATGTCGAGCGCGGAGAAGCCTGAGGTGCAGGTGGTGCTCACGGCCGTCACCGGGCCGCGCACGCCGAACTCCTTTGCAAGCCTGCGGGAGAACTCGAACGACGGTTCCACCGCCGCCCAGCCACCGTCGTCCCACGCGCCCACGGAAAAGGAGGACGAGCCGACGATGCAGGGGAGCGCCGCCCATTCTGCCGGCGCGAGCGCGGCCTCGCGGCGCAGGTCCTCGGCCACCGAGCGCGCGATGGCTTCGGCGCGTTTTCTCCAGTCTTCCCCGGCGATCGGAATCGAGAAATAGGGCCAGGGTCCGCCGATTTTCGTGTCTCGGGCGGGCGCGGCGGGCGCGCCGGCGAGCCGTTCGACGGCCGAATCCAGATCCGGTCCGAGCGCGCTCGCCAGCGCGCAGGCGCGCACGAAGGCTCCGGTCATGCGCGTTTTTGCAGCAGGTAGTCCGCAAGATTGCCCACGCAGGCAAGGATGCGCCGCGTCTCCTTGCTGTCGGTGAGGCGGACCCCGTAGCGCTTCTGCAGTGCCATCGACACCTGCAGCGCGTCGAGCGAGTCGAGCGCGAGGCGCGTCCCCGTCCCGAAAATCGCTTCGTCGGGCGACAGGGGCGGAGCCATCGGCGCTTTTTCCGTCGCCTCGAGGATAAGCGCCGTCAATTCGGCAATCATCGCATCACGGGTGGTCATTGCGCGGAAGTCAGGACGCGGCGCCGGTAGTGCACCCACAGCGCGGCGGCAAACAGCGCAGTAGCGAGCGCGAGGAGCTTCGCGCAGGGCGCGGCGATATCGGCTGCGCCGCCCCCGCGCAGGATCACCGCGTGGAAAGCGTCCAGGGCCCAGGCCATGGGCGAAACCTCGGAGAGTTTCTGCATGGCTTCGGGCATCACGAAACGCGGCACCATGATGCCGCCGACGGCCGCGGCCAGGATGTTGCCGACGCCGCCGATCACGGTCGCCTGCTCGAGCGTGCGCGAGCACACCGCGACGAGCAGCCCCCAGCCGATTGCGGCGAAGCTCGTGCAGGCCGTCACCGCCGCGAGCAGGTCCCAGCGCGCGGGGAAAGCGAGCGTCTCGCCGCCGAACCAGGGCACGAGCGTCCGGCCGGCGAGCAGCATCAGCGCGGCCTGCGCGAGATTGACGACGAAATACGGACCCACCTTGCCGAGGAGCAGCATCGAAAACGGCACCTGCTGGCTCACCAACCGCGCGAGCGTGCCCTCACGGCGCTGGACGACGAAGAGCGAGGAGATCGGCATCACCACGAAAAACATGCCGAAGATGAGCCAGGCGGGCACGTTCTGCTGCACCGAGGAGGGGCGTCCGGAGCCGCCGATCGTTTCGACGTTCAGCGTCGCCGCGTGTTTCAGATCCAACGCGTCCGCGTTAACGGCGATGCCGGCCTGCCGCATCATCGCCGATATGCGCAACGCGAGAACTACGCCCAGGACGCGCTGCTTGAATGCGAGGAGCTGCATCGGCGGCAGGACGGGATCGGCGATCAGCGTGAGCGCCGGTGCGGAATCCGCCTTGCCGGGGGGCGTATCGAGCGCGCGCTCGAAGCCGGGCGGCACGATCAAGCTCAGTGCCGGTTTGGTGGTGTGCAGCACGCCGCGCTCGACCGGCTCCGGCGTCGGCCGGAAACCATCGCCCACCAGGCGCTCGGAAAGCTGCTTTGCGAACTTCCCGTCGGTGGCGATAACAGCGAATTCAGTCCCGCGTCCGGTGCCGCCCCTGAACACGTCGCTCAGGGCGAGCGACATCACGACGATGAACGCAGCCGGCATCAGGAACAGCACCGCGAGCCCGAGAACGTCGCGCGAAAGCGCGAGATATTCCTTTTCCCACAGGGCGAGCATGCGGCGCATCAGTCTCTCAGCGATCGATGGGTCAGCCTCATGAAGAGCTCCTGAAGGCCGGAATCGCCCCGGATCACCTCGGAAAGTGCACCCGAAACCAATACGCGTCCATGGTCGATGATCGCCACGTGATCGCAGATCGCCTCGACCTCCTCCATATAGTGACTGGTGTAGAGAATCGTTCTGTCTGCTCCGGCCAGCGAGCGGATGGATTCGAGCAAGAACGCGCGCGACTGCGGATCGACCCCCACTGTCGGTTCATCGAGGAGCAGGATCTCCGGTTCTCCGAGCAGGCCGATCGCGAGATTCAGGCGGCGTTTCAGGCCGCCCGACAGCCGGCCGGCGCGGCGCGCCAGCACGCTTTCGATTCGCGCGAACGCGGCTGCTGCTGCGATGCGTTCCTTGAGCCGCGCGCCGGCCAGGCCCTGCATTGCGCCGAAAAAGCGCAGGTTCTCCGCGCACGTCAGCATCGGGTAGAACGCGTATTCCTGCGGCACGAGTCCCAGGATGTGCGGCCGGCGGCGACGCAAGGTTTCGAGGGTCTCGCCGTCTGCACTAATGTTTCCGGTCGCACCGCGCAATTGCCCGGCGAGAATCGAAATCAGCGTGGTCTTGCCCGCGCCGTTCGGTCCGAGCAGCCCGAAAACCCTGCCCGCCGGAATGGCGAGCGTCACGTCCTCCAGCGCCGCATCGCCGCTGTCGGGGTAGCGAAACGACAAGGCTTCGAGGTTCAGCGTGCCCATGCGCGCTGGGCGCGGTGCAGGTTCTGGAAAAAAAGTTTTTCGTCGGCGGCGAGACCGCGCAGGCGCGCAGCCAGGGCCGGCGGGGAGAGCGCGTCGCGGCCGCGGATCATGCGCGCGCTAGCGAGCGCGAACTCGCGCCAGCAGTCGCCGATCTCGACCAGGCGCGACGCGAGCCCTTCGAGTGCGGGGTAGCCGGTCTTGGCGATGCGTAGAGGAACCGGAAACCGCCGCCGCCGGTGCCGATCTCCTCCTGCATGCGCACGATGTTGCCGATGTAGAGCCGCGCCGACACTCCGCCGTCGGCGAGCGGCAGGCGCTCGATTCTCCGCGCGAGCATCCTCATTCCGAGCACACCGACGAAAGGCAGCGGCGCGAGCATAATGCGCGCGGTGCGGGCGAGGGCCCGCCGCCCGAGATGCGCCCAATCGGGCGCATCCGGCGGCGTCGTCAGGAAATAGAGCAGTCCCTTGGGCGCGAGCGCCCCCTTGGCGAAACGCGCCCTTTCGAGATCCGCCCGCGCGCAGCGGACCGTCGTTTCCCCCACCGGGTCGCTGATGAGATATTCAATGAAAGCGCAGATCGGGCGGGAAATAAGGGAGCCAGAACACCGAGGTCTGCAGCCCGACCAAATTGCCTGCATCGAGCAGCGCGTCCAGCCGCGCCATGCCGGCCGAGGGCGAGCGGAAGGTCTCGAAACGCATGGCGAGGCCCAGGCTGCGCTTAAGGCCCTTGATCACGGCGCGCGGCGGCATGCGGTAGGACACGAGCGGCAGGCCGTTGATGCGGACGAAGGGAAGGTAGGCGAAAGACAAGGCCGAAGCCAGCCCGAAGGCCATCGCCTCTGAAATGGGCAATCCGTGATGGCGCAAGAGCGACGACATCACGCCCGACTCGCAATGCGAGGCGTGCGCGTGCACGAAGGCTTCCGGCATCGCTAATCCGCTTTGCCCAAGGCCTCGACCGAGATGCCGAGCGCCTCGGCGTAACGCAGCTTGAGCGCAGGCGGCAAACGCGCGAACCCCTTCGGCTTGAGATGGCGCCGCACGCGCCAGCGCCACAGGCCGGTAGTCTGCGACAGCAGCTCGACGTCCATGCGCGCTCGATACATGTGGTATTCGAGCGGCGAGGATTCGCCCG
>WNFJ01561832.1_pt1 | contig 12345 bp, 8 predicted proteins | sample 5400461 | NCBI WGS metagenome assembly WNFJ01 (sample SAMN13153349, study PRJNA577476) | soil metagenome | isolation source: 115 cm saprolite on Douglas fir-dominated hillslope | place: USA:California | collected 2013-09-17
TAAGTTCATCGCCATCTGACTGATTCACGCCAAAAAAATTGATGGTGAGGCTCCCGGTGGAACCGACATAGACAAATCCACAGTTCAGAAAGAAAGGGTTGGCCGTACCGGAATTGCAGTTGAAGGAACTGTTGATGTCGAGAGGAGTCAGATTGGTGGCGATGGTGGTGTGCAGGGTGAGCGAGGTGATCAGGGCGCCGGTATCGTTAAAAAACCCGATAACGCCGTGGTTGTCCGTCGGGTTGAATTGACCGACAAATTTGCTGATGGGTGAGCTGAAGTTGTCCGATTCCACGCCGGCGGCCGGGTCCTTCATGACATCGGCCCAAGCCGAAGACGCCAGAAACGCTATCGCAATACAACCTAAGAGTGAATGTTTGTGCTGCATCCCAAATCCTTACCCGGCACTCACAGGGAACCCTGTGATCATAGTTACGCAGCGGTGAAGCGGAGTCAACCCAAAGTAGACGATCTAAACGTTGTTGGTACTAGAACTTAAGGATCATTTTGCGGATTTTTTGGGAAATTCCTGAAGCATCGCGGCAAATTCCGGCGTCTTGCGCAGCTCGGCGAATTCAGGATCGCTGGCGACCACATCCGTGGAGTAGTTGTGCCGCAGCGCCTCGCGGAGAATGGCGAGCGCTTCTTTGGTGCGGCCGGCCAGCGCGTGAATGGTGGCCTCCGTGTACATGAGATCGATGTTGTTGGCATCGAGCTTGCGAGCGCGCTCTATCAACTGCAATGCGGTAGTTTTGTTGCCGGTCTTGGCGTAGGCGATGGCTTGGTTGCCCAGGGCTTCGGTATCTTTGGGACTCACCTGAAGGGTCTGGGCGGCCAGTTTGATGGCCACATCGTAGCTGGCGGCGGCGAGGTCCCGCCGGTTCGACCACCGGTAGGCGTCGGCCAGGTTGACGCGGTATCCGGCCTCATTGGGGCTCATCTTGACGGCCTGTTCGAAATCGGTAACGGATTCGGCGTAGCGTCCCAGGAAAAAGTAAGCCACGCCGCGATTGGAATAGTACAGCGCCTTGGGCTCGAATTTGATGGCCTTTTCGTACTCGGCAAGGCACTCGCTCCATTTGCCCTGGGAATAGTGAATCTTCCCCATGTTCGACCAGCCGGTGGAGAGTTCCGGCGCGAGTATGGTCACCTGGCTGTAAGCTTTCAGGGCCTTGTCGTATTGACCGGAATCATTGTACAGCCTTCCGAGCTGGTTCCAGTTGCGCCAGGAGTTCTTATTGAGGCGTGTGGCTTCTTCGAGCCGGGCGATCGCCTGCTCGGGCTGGTGGGCCACACGATAAGCTTCCGCCAGGCGGCGGAGTCCTTCGTCGGAATTGGGCACGAGGGCGGTGGCGTGCTGGTAGTAGCCGAGGGCTTCTTCGAATTTTCCGGTAGCGGCGGAAATGCTGAGGAGAGAGTAGTAGACCTCGGGAAGGGTGTCGTTGAATCCCTCGGCGGCTTGCGCGGCCTGCAGAGCGTCGGCGGCCCAGGTGTTTTCTTTGGTGATGTTGTACATGGCCAGGCTGGCATCGGCTTTGCCGGTGAAGGCCTGGGCGCAGCGGGGATCGCGCTTGATGGCTTCCTCAAACAGCCCTAAGGCTTTGGTCATGGTTTCGGCGTTTCGTTTGCCGCGCAGCAGGGTGCGTCCGCGGAGATAGAAATCGTAGGCATCCACGGCGTCGGTGGGTTGGCGGGTGCGGGCCAATTCCTCTTTGCTCTGGGCGATCTGGAGCGCGCTGACGAGCTTGATGAAGACTTGGTTCTCCAGGGCGAGGATTTCCCTCGTGGAGCCGCCGACCTCGCGCTTGAGCAGGCTGCCGCCCTGCTTTCCGACGGAATCCATAGCCACGATGATGGAAATCTGATCGCCGGATATCGTCACGCTGGTCCTGACCAGAAGGGTGACGCCCAAACTTTTGGCGATTTTAGCGTCGTCTTTAAGGGCCATGGTGGGGTCGGCGGCACCGACCGAGGTGACATATACGTCCTTCAGTCCGGCGAGTTTGGCAGCCAGCGTTTCCACCACGCCATCGGCCATGTACTTCTGCACGTCGTCGCCCACGAACTTGGCGGGCAGGACAGCTAACGCGTGTTTGGGATGGCCGGGCACGGAACCTTTCGGAGGGCCGAGAATCCACTGGCGCGTGACGGGGAAGGCGAACGCCAGCCCGATCGCGAGGACGAGCGCGGCGCCAAGGATGCTCCAGCGGCCCGTGGGTTTGGGGATCTGGATGCTGATGGTGGCAGTCCCTACTTTAGGTGCCAGTGCCGGACGTACTGCGGCGGCCGTTCCGCCGGGCGAGAGTGAAGTTAGGGATGGGGCGTTCTGCGCGTCGAGGTCGTTGAGGATTTCGCGGGCGCTCTGATAGCGTTTGGCCGGATCTTTCTCGAGACACTTGAGAATGATATTGGCCAGCCAGTCGGGCATCTCCGGAAAAATAGTCCGCGGATCCCTGGCGGGAGCGGTGACCCGCTGGTACATGAGCTGCATTGCGGACTCGCCGCGAAAGGGAATATCCGCGGTGAACATTTCGTACACGATGAGGCCCAGGGAATATAGGTCCGCGCGATGATCCACGTTGACGGCTTCCACCTGCTCGGGGGACATGTAGCGCGGGGTGCCAAGGATCTGTCCGGTCCGCGTCATCACGGTGACTTCGGATTCCAGCGATTTGGCCAGCCCGAAATCGGAGATATAGATGTTGTCGGACTTATCGATGAGGATATTTTGCGGCTTCAGGTCGCGGTGGACTACGCCCTCGTTGTGGGCAGCTTCGAGGGCGGCGCACATCTGGCGCGTGAATTTGAGGGCGCGGTCGAAAGGCAGGCGTCCTTCCTTGTCGATCAAGCCGGCAAGATCGCCGCCCTCGACGAAGGCCATGGTAATGAACTTGACGCCGCCGACGTCGCCGAGATCGTGGATGCGCAGGATATTCTTTTGCGAGATCTTGCTGGCGAGCAGGAGTTCCTGTTTGAATCGCTGCATGGTCTGCGGATTGGTGGCCAACTCGGGCCGGACCAGTTTGAGCGCGACGGTACGGCCAAGTTCGGTGTCGTAGGCCTTGTATTCGCCGAGCAGCGACTGGATGCGGTAGCGGGTGCCGAATGCCGTGCCCGCCTGCAGATTGGTGGGCAGGACGGCGTCCGGGACGGGCAGACCCCAGGTGGCGTCGGAAGCCGGCGGAGGCGCCATGCCCCAGGTATCGGATTGGGAAGGGCTTGGAGGGGGCGTAATGAGTCCGGCAGCGGTCAGGGGTTGGGTTGCGGGCGCTGGTTGGGCGGCGGTTGGGCCGCAGACGACGGTGGCCTGCGGATCGTCAGGCGCCGGCAGTGCCCGGCCGCATTGACCGCAGTAAAGCAGATTATCGGGATTGGCGACACTACAACTTGGGCAGATCATTCAGGGCAACCGCTTGCAGACCCTCTCGGACCGATGGAGAGTACTCCGTATTATGAGCCCTGGGAGTGGCGGCTGCAACGTGTATGGGGTGCGAGGGGGTTGCTTCCGTGCAGCCCCCACCCCAGTGAAGCCGAGGGCGAGGTACCTGGCGGTCACTCTCCGGACGAGTACAGGCTGATGATCCGAAAGGTCCGGTAGGCCGCCGAGGCCGTCCGGAAAATGTAGCGGATGTTGCTGTTACCATCCTCCAGGGATACTTCCGCCGACTGGCTGGAATACGTCCCAGTGTTAGGATCGAACAGGTCGCCGGACAGGAATTGATAGTTGCCGTTGCCAAGCCGCTGGGCGCTGCCCAAGGCCGGCGAGAACCCTCCGAGGTCGGCGTTCAGTTCGAGGGTCGCGATGTGGGTGTCAAGATCGATCTGATAAACCTGCCCGCGGCTGTTGTCCAGTTGACCGGGCACCGCGCTACGGGTATTCCCGTTATCGAAGACCCACAGACGGAAACCGTCGAAATGGGCGTCGTGCTGGTGAGAGAACCACGGCCACGGGTCGTCGCACCGGATTGCGAAATCGCCGCCCTGTCCCATGCGCCAGATAATGTCTCCGGAGCCCATGCCGTCCTGGAAGTCGATCTTGATTACCCAGTCCCAATGACGGATCGAATACAGAATGTTTCCGTCCGGCAGATACTGGAGGGCGTTTCCGTGCGTCCAATCCTCAGCCGCACCCTGCATTTCGCCCAGGACGGCTTTTTTGTTGCGATCGAGTTTTTCAAAAGCGTCCCACACCCAGCGGACGTTGAAGTCCCGGTTCAGCAGGACGAGGACGTCGCCGATCACCTGGCGGGGCGGATCGTCCTGCGTCGCGCCCTCGATCTGCCGCTGGGAGTTGGCCAAGGCGAGGATCATCCCGTCAGGCAGAACCAGCGCATCATGATGAAAGTTCTGAATGGGCGGCAGGCCCATGGCCGCCAGCCTGATCGAAACGGCATCCGCGTTCGTCTCCCAAATCGTGTTCCCCGCCAGATCGATGGCGCGCAGTCCGTGGGGGTTATTTTCTCCCGGGATCACCATCATGAGGCCTTGGCCGAGCGGACGCAGTAGGTTGTTCACAGCTCCGTGAGCCATCGAATCGTAATACCAGACCAGTGTGCCGTCCAGCTTGCGAGCAACCGGAGTGGGATCTCTGACGCCACCCGGACCAGCGGTTCTGTTCAGCGATTGCAGCATCAGTCCGCGACGGAGGTCCATGTAGAGTGGGTCTTGTTTCAAAACCTGCACTGCCGGGAACGAGGCCGTCACGTCGCCGGTGCGGAACGTCACCGGCTGGCTCTCGTAAACCGATTCTCCCTGGTCGTTCCAGAGGCGGTAGCGGATCGTATAGTCGCGATTCTCTTCCAAACCGGCGATCCAGAAATTCATGCTGGTGGCCCGGTCACAAATCTTAGCGTCGGTGATAGTGGGGTCATCGAAACTGTTCAACTTGACGAACTCGGCCGTCATGGCCCGCACATCGCAAGGCGGCGCGCTGTAAAGAAACACCAGGGGATGCGCACTGGCCGATACGACCGCGTTGCCGTCGGCTCCGATCCTGCTCTCCACGTGAAATCCCGCTTCGGCCGATGCAAGCGCACCTTTGCCGGAGCGGCGAGCGACGAGGCGCGCGATGTAAGAGCCTTCATTCATGGGTGTCCACTCGAACCGGTTGTTAGAGTTGCTGAAGTCGTGCACAACCGTAAAGCCTTGGCCGACGGGTGCAATGCTGAACTGGTAGTCGATGGGAGTATCGTTCGCCTCGGCGGTCCAGACGATGGCGTTACCTACTTTCAGAGCTGGTGACGAAACAAGTTGCAGATTCACTTCCAGGGCCTCCGCGATTCGACCCGTGAGGCAGAGCAGGGTGATGGCGCAGCACAGCGGGGAGAGGGTTCGACTCATCATAGCGCCTGGCGGTGTAGCCAGTATACAGCCCACACCCACATTAGAGCCCGAGCCTTTATTCAGCGGTCGTCGTCAATCTGAAGGAAACAAAGAAGTGCTGGGTCTGTGGACAGGTGAGGCCGAGGGCGCGAAGTTCTGGCTGCAGGTGCTTCAGGGCTGCCTTTGCCCATCAGGCTGCACCTCCGGACAAAAACCGCGACGGGTGTCGAAGGCAGAAATAGTCGCGGTCGGATGATTCGGAGGGAACTCACAACACGCCGATCGAAGGCTTGTTCAGACCGTTTTGCCGGGAAGCTTTGTAAGCAATCGCCTGCTGCCTGCCAAGCACACCAGGACAGCGCCTAACAAAGCGATCGAGGCAGGTTCCGGCACCGGATCCACTAGCGTGAAGTTTCCCCCGTCACCTCCACCAGTCGCAGCAGTGCTGATATCGATCGTCAGGCTACTGTAAGTCCCCAGTAGTTCCACAGAACCGTACGCAGAACGGGAGCCAGAGGTCAATGGCGTAGTGCTCTGACCTTGCCCTATAGCGGTCGACGGATTGAGGTCCAACATCGTCATTCCGGACACCCCAAGACCGTCGCCATCCGCCCCACCGTTCCCGCTAAGAAGGTTCAAGCCGCTAAGCCCGCTCGTGTTGGAAAAGTCCCATACCGATCCGTCAAGGTTTGCAATCTCGAAGACGAGATTCGTGAACGCATGGCCGAAGCTGATCGTAATTTGTCCCTTGTTGACGGTGCTTTGGAATTTTGTATACCCGACAGTGTCGGTCAACGGTGTCGTGTAAGCATAAACGCTGTTGTAACTGAACTGTGGCGACGTGCCGTTGATGACTGATAGCTCCCATGAATTCGTGGGGTCAGTAGGGGCATTGAGTCTCAACGTCGAGTTATCACTCTTCGACACACTTCCGGTCACCGACACGCCGCTCAGTGTGCCTGTAAATGTGCCTGTGGGACCGTTGGTCAAGGTGTTTATCTGGAAAAAATCGGCATGGGCCGCCGAAACCCCGAGACCGAGCAAGATAGCAAGGCCCGTAATCTTACAGTAACCACGCATCGTCGCCGCTCCTTAGCCAGGATTTCCAATTTGACTACTACCTGGATTCATAAAGTATACACGTGGGCGCTAGGGTGGGACTAATTTTTTTTGGCCAGGCCATTGCTGCAAGTTGTAATATCAATGAAATTGTATTGTACCGGTACTAAGCCAGCTATTGCGGCGAGTACACGCTAATCCGCCCGCACCCTAACCCTCGCCGATGTCGGGCGATGGAACCTGGGGCATAGTAGCGTGCAGGAAAATCGGAAGACTCGGGTCACTCCCGATTGAGTCCTATCGTCAGGCGCAGGTAATCTGTGCCGCCCCCAGGGCCGCCTTAGCCGTTGTCAGTTGTAGGGCTCAAGCCAAGATCCGGTCTCGCAGGCCACCGTAGATGAATGAACGGACCAACTCTTTGGCATACATGGAATACGGAAACCCGAGCTCAATCCGGCTGGCCTCCTCGAGTGTCCTTAGCTGATCCGCCGAGAGTGTCAGTTCCAGGCTCGCGAGGTTGTCCTGCAACTGAGAGAGCTTTCGCGCGCCGAGTATGGGGATGACTGGTACCGGCCGGTAGCGAAGCCACGCCAGCGCGACCTGGGCCATGCTGCGGCCCGTCTCGTCGGCTACACTCTTGACGGCGGCGACGATCCGATTGGTGCGCTGCTGTTCCGGCATAAAGTCCTTCATCATGTCGTTACTCATACGGCCCGGCTCGCGGTTGGGATCCGAAGACTGGTGGCCGTGGTACTTGCCGGTCAACACGCCACTAGAGAGCGGCGACCAGGCCGTCAAGCCGAGGTTTAGAGCCTTGGCCATCGGGATCAGCTCGCTCTCAACGGTCCGCTCGATCAGACTGTATTCGATCTGCAACCCGACGAATGGCGACCATCCGCGCAGGCTGGCAAGCGTGTTCGCCTGCGCGACCCACCAGGCGGGAGCGTCTGAGATGCCGACGTAGAGCACTTTTCCTTGTCGAACCAGGTCATCCAGTCCTCGCATGACCTCTTCGACCGGAGTGATCTGGTCCCAGATGTGGACCCAGTAAAGGTCTATGTAGTCTGTGCGCAGCCGCTTGAGGCTCCCTTCGACTGACTGCACCATGTTCTTGCGTTGGTTGCCTGTGGCGTTCGGGTCTGTACCTGGAGCGGAATTGGAGTACTTCGTTGCCATGACCACGCTCTGGCGGTGGCCTTGCATGAACTCGCCCAGGAACGATTCACTCGTCCCGTTCGTGTACAAATTGGCGGTGTCGATAAAATTGCCGCCGGCCTCGCGAAAAGCATCGTACACCTTTCGTGCTTCGTCCTTTGCCGTGCCCCATCCCCAGTCCTCGCCGAAGGTCATGGTGCCAAGCGCCGCTTCTGAAACTCGAAGTCCGCTGTTGCCTAAAAGTCTGTATTGCATACGAATGTCACCTGTCCCTGAAACCATGAAACTACATCCAGGCCGGTCGCTCCAGACATAAAGCTGCAAAAGAATTGCCTGATCCTGCAATTTGCCGGAAGAACGGTTTCCCGGCAGGACTGAGGCCATCTACACTCTAGACAGGAGCAATCCATGCCGAGACCCGATCCATTACTGCAGAGAAACCAGCGCAAAATGAAGGCCCTGCTGAACGAGTTGACGACGCGAGAGGGATTGCATCCCACCGTAGTGGACGGTGTGAAACTATCTCGTGCCGAAAGCAACTTTCCACGCACCCCAGTTCTGTATGAGCCGAGCATCTGCGTCCTGGCGACCGGCCGCAAGAAAGGGTACGTCGGCTCCCAGTGCATCACCTACGACGAAAACAATTACCTGGTGTTGTCGATTCCGCTTCCGTTCGAGTGCGAGACAGTGGCGGGAAACAACGAGCCCTTGTTAGGGGTGACGATCCGTATGGAAACCAGCCTCATCAGCGAACTGGCTATCAAAATGGACGCCAGAAGAAAGCAGGAGGCGACGGACATGGATCATTGCATCCGCGCCACTCCCCTCGATCCGCGGATGTGTGATGCAATCGTGCGGCTTCTGGTATACTTGCGCTCTCCAGTCGATGCAACCGTACTTGGTCCCGGAATTGTGCGCGAAATCGCGTACTACGCGTTGTGCGGACCAGAGGGAGGCGCGCTCCTGGCAATGCTCACGCGAAGTGGCCCATTGGCACAAATTCATGCTGTTCTTCACCGGATGCATACAAGATATACGGAGCCGCTGAATGTGGCGCGCATGGCGGAGGAGATTGGGATGAGCACTTCTGCATTTCATCACAACTTCAAGGCAGTGACGGCCAGTTCTCCGCTGCAGTATCTGAAATCTGTTCGGCTTCACAAGGCCCGCATGCTGATTCTGCATGATGGGCTCGGCGCTGCACTTGCGGCAGGTCGAGTTGGCTACGAGAGCGCGTCGCAGTTCAGCAGGGAGTTCAAGCGTTTTTTTGGCAATCGTCCAATGGAGGAGTCGAAGCGCATTCGCGAGATGTTCGGCGCGCCTGTGGCGGCAGTCGAGGGCGGAGCCAACAGAAAGCACAATGACTTCAGCACGCCAGTTTGGCGAGCAATGGCCCGGTATTGAGAGATCGTTCGGACAGCCTAAGTTTAAGCCGCAGAACGCGCGCGTTGGTGGGGCATGCTTTAGCTTGCCCTCAAATCATCGCTAAAAAGGCATGAGAGGCTTCGAACCCTCGGTGGACTATCTTTCAGCAGAGATTCGCGCACCATATGGCCGAGTACCGAAGAAGGTTGCCACATTTTCATCCGGATGGTGAGTATCTGTATGTGACCTGGCGCTTGCATGGGTCTTTGCCAGTCGCGCCGCCCGACGTCATTTATGCGACTCCTGGCCAAGCGTTCGCCGCACAGGATCGTGCGCTGGCCCGCAACCATGGATGCCACTGGCTGAGTGATACGCGAGTCGCGCGGCAAGTGGCGGAAGCGATTCGCGCAGGTGAGAGTCGGAAGTTCTATGAGTTGTCCGCCTGGGTTGTGATGCCCAACCATGTGCACATGCTAATACTGCCGCAAGCGGCGCTTTCGTTGATCACGCATTGGATTAAAGGGAGAACGGCCAGGCAGGCGAATCTGTTGCTGGGGCGAACGGGAGAGTCGTTCTGGCAGCACGAGTCCTACGATCACTGGGTGAGATCGGAGGCGGAACTGCAGCGGATTGTCGCGTATATCGAAGAGAATCCGGTGTCGGCAGGGCTGGCGGCTAAGCCCGAAGACTGGCCATGGTCAAGCGCCGCAAGGGCAAGCATCGCGGTGATGCGAGCCGGAGTTACAAGGGCAAGCTAAAGCGTGCCCCACCAATGCATCGCGGTGATGCTACAAGGGCAAGCTGAAGCATGCCCAACCACAGCTTCGAATGGGAGCGCCTGGTTCACGGGCTGACGAAACGGTAGACCTCGTAGACGGGGCGGCCGTTGCTGTCGGGGATGACGGCCATGACTTCGGGGCGGTAGCCGTTGTCGGCGGCGTATTTTACGAGCTTGTCGTTGACGCCCGGGAAGAACGTGAAATCCTTGGTGTGATTGATGAAAACGTGATCCGGCTTTAGTGCAGGCTTGGTGGCGGGGTCGGGGCCTACGCGGAGCGGCAGTTTGCCGCGGCTGAGCAGGCGCATGTTGTCCATGATGCCCCAATCCATGCAAAACACGTAAGCGGAGGGAACGCCCTTCATGTAATCGGCGAGGCGGAAGATGGCGTCGGTCCAGTTCTGACTGCCACCGTTGCGCATGATGAGGACGCGATATTCGTTGGTGACCAGAAGTCCGGAGACCATCAACACTGCCAGGACGACGGCGAGTGCCGGAATACCGGCACGGCCCAGACGCCTGGAGGCGGCGGCGAAGGAGATGGCGATTACCATCTGGGGCAGGGGCCAGATGAGGATTGCGTGGTGAACGCTGCCTCCGGCATTGGCGGTGACGGCCATCTGCGCCCAGGCGACAGCCATGGCGAGCAGCGCGAACAGAATGGCGCGGAGTGCGGGGCCACGGGCCAGGGGGGTAAGCAGGAGCGCCAGAAAGAACGCATAGAGCAAGAGGGAATGCCGGGGATGCCCGGCGAGTGCCGATATTCTGGCAGATGCCGCTTCCAGGGCGCCCTGCGGCGGATGCGGATGGTCGGTTTGCCAGTCTTCACTGTTCAGCCAGCCGAAGAGGGCGTGCCCGTCGGCGGTGGCTGCCAGCAGGCGGCTTTTGCCGGCCAGGTCGCTGGTGTCCCAGGTCGTGTTGCCACGGAAGGTGGCCAGCGGGTTATGGATGTTGTAGAGAATCAGGGGTAGGGCGCCAAGGGCGAAAGCGACCACAGCAATCGCCACGCGGCGCCGCGTAATGACAACAATAATCTGTTTGGGAAAAAGCACGATGAGGGCTACGCCCATGCCGGCGATCATCCATGTTGCCAATGCCTTATCCCACATCGCGAGGCCCAGGAGGAAACACCCCCCGGCGAGCCAGCGGTGGCTGCGCAACTGGTAGAAGCCGAGCAGGAGCAGCATGCCGGCGATGAGTAGCAGGTGTTGCAGGGCGACCGGACCCCAGTCGAAGCAGATGGTCAGCAAATAAAGTGAATCGGCGGCCAGCAAGCCACATCCAAGCAGGGCAGCGCGAACGCCGGCGACCCGGCGGAGGAACAGGTAAAAGAGCCAAACGCCGGCCACTCCGGCGAGCAGCATGGGGACGCGAATGGCGGAGACACCGGTGCCAAACAGCGCGAATATAGGCCGGTAGATCCAGGATTTAAGCGTGCCCAGGTAACTCATGAGCATCAACGGAAGGTGGGAGCGGCCGAGGCGAAACGTGTAGGCAACAAAGTAAGGCTTGAAGATGCCGTTGGCGAAGAGGGCTTCGTCGTTTTGAATACCCAAGTGGGATACGAAAGCGCTGCCCGTGACCAGAAACAGCAGGCAGGCGGCCAGAGCGGGAACCCGGAAGTTGAGATTTCTGGTGAGCCTATTCACTTAATAGTTGCGTGATTTAATATTTGCGCGTTCTCTAAAGAGAAATATTAGCATTTGGTCGATATAGGGTAACGTATGATGCTGCGCGGGGGAAACCGCAGCAGTCATTTTCAGGTTGTGCGGCTCTGGCACCTGAATTGCTAAGAGAATGAACCGTGGAGCTGATACTGGGACAGAACCGGCGAGTGAGTGGCCCAATCGAAGGGGCTTCAGAAGGTGAAACCTTTGGCTGGTTATTTCGTCTATATGGTTACGGTGGCAAACCGCGCTAAAGACAACAAATAAAAAGAAAAAAGCTCCGGCTCAAAGAGGAGATGGAACCATGACTCAGACCGAAATCAACAAATACAAAGCGATGCTGGAAGCCAAGCAGGCGGAACTCTCTGCGGGGCTCCGAAACCGGGACGACATCGCCATCGAAAAAACCCCGGATGCTATTGATGAAGTGCAGCTTGCCGGAGAGCGCGAACTCGCGATCCGGAACCTGGACCGTGAATCCAACCTGCTTCGCAACGTAAAAGGTGCGCTGGTGCGCATCGCAGACGGCAGCTACGGTGTTTGCATGCACTGCGAAGAGGACATTAAAATCAAGCGTTTGGACGCGGTGCCGTGGACGAAGTACTGCATCAAGTGCCAGGAAGCGGCCGACCGGCACGAATTCGAAACCGAAACCGGCGACAGCTTGGAACTGCTGGCCAACGCGGCTTAAGCTTAATCCGCGGGAAGGTGTCACGGGCGCAGGAGAAATCCTGCGCCCGTGGTGTTTTTAGGGAGCAGTGTGAGCAATGCAAGCCAGCGAGTGTGTTGAATAGCGCCATACCCCGCATCGGTTTCCCCGCGAGTGAGGGTAGGGAATGGGGCTTTTAACGCTGCCTCTGGACGACGCCGATTTTTTGCACGTTCAGTATTACTCTGGGAAATGGAGTTTTTTCGGCGTTCCGCGGAAAAGACTTGCCGCCTTGGCGTGCTTCCCGGCAGCTTTAACCCGATCACCGTGGCACATCTTGCACTGGCCGA